>Ga0105248_10001824_pt1 | contig 23674 bp, 17 predicted proteins | sample KBSS34metaG_FD_81524 | JGI IMG/M metagenome (GOLD analysis project Ga0105248, IMG submission 81524) | Switchgrass rhizosphere microbial communities from Kellogg Biological Station, Michigan, USA - KBS S3-4 metaG | ecosystem: Host-associated > Plants > Roots > Rhizosphere > Soil | place... | reverse complement strand
TGTACGCTGGCGCGACACCTACGCTGCCCTGCCGAGCAGTGTGCTGCGACTGTTCGAAGCCATCGTCGGCGCGTTGACGCCCAATCGGCGAGTGCAAACGTGTCGCAGCAGCATCGTGCGTGCCGCTCTCGATATTCGCTTCGCCGCCCGGAAGTAATCGTCTACGACTGAAACCGCGCCAGGAGCGAGCGCGAGTAGCCCTGAGCCTGACGCAGGAAGATCGCGACCTCCGGCACGCCGGCGAGCCGCAACAGCAGCACGAACACGAGCAAGTACAGCGCACAAGCCAGCACCGCGCCGACGAACCCGAGCGCATCAGTCCAAAACGTGCCGTACAGAACGACGGACGCCGCAGCTGCCGCCGCAACGCTCTTGAGAAGATCGGACCAATCTGCCAGATCCCGCAGCCCGATCTGGTACGCGCGCAGTGTCTGAAATGCCAGAACGACTCCCTCGACCAGCCGCGCGATCACGAACGAGCTGACCGCGCCGATCAGACCCCAGCGTGGCACCAGCAGCAACATCAGGCCCGCGTTGAGCACGAGCGCGACCAGGTTACTGCGCAGCATCGGTGCCGTCTTGTTGATGGTCCGCAGCGCGACCGAGAAGTCGAAACTTTCGCGCAGCAGTGCGATCACGTAGATCTGGAATATCGGCACCGCCGGCCGGTACTCGCTCGAGAACAACGTCGTTACGATGGTGTCGGCGAAGCGGGCCAGCAGCACGCCGCACGGGATTATCATGATGAAGGTAACCACACTGCTGCGTCGCCAGAGCGCGAGGACGCCGGCCCGATCGTCCTGGCGGCGCCCGGCCATTTCGCCGAGCAGGACATCCGAAATCGCGTTGCGCAGCACCGTGATGACCGGCTGCGCATAGATGCCGATCGCGTAATGCGCGAGTGCAATCGGCCCGAGCATCTTGGTGACGAACAGGCCGCCCAGCGATTTGTTCAGGGTCGCCAGGATGAGCGCGAAGCCGAATGGTACGCAGTACCGCAGCTGCTCGGCCCAGGAGCCGGCGGTGTCCTTCGGCACCACGCGATTGCGCACGTACCAGCCATGCATCGCAAGCGCGACGCGAACCGTCTCCAAGCCGATCAGCGACCAGATGATGGCATTCACGTCGCGCGTCAGTGCGGCCGAGATCGTGACCACGGAGATGCGCGCAAGCAAGCGGCCAGTGGTATAGCCCCACACCGAGTAGGGCCGCCGCTCCGCGAGCCAGAGCGCTTCCCAGAAATCGAAGTTGACGAACAACGAGGTGTAGATGACCGCCGGCAGCGCGTACGGGCCGAGCAGCTTGCCGCCGGAGATCGCGTTCAACAGCAGCGTCGCCGCACCCACCAGCGTGCTGCCGACGAGCGTCAGCACGATCGACTGATTGACGAAGCGCCAGCCCTGCACTGGATTGCGCGGCACGAAGCGCAGCAAACTGCTGTTGATGCCGAACGCGGCGATGCCGGTCAGCACCGTCACGTACAGCAGGAACTCGCGATAGCGGCCGAAATCGGCGACCGTGAGCAGCCGCGCCAGGATCAGCGGACTGATCACGATCAGCCCGCGATTGAGCAGGCGCGTGATCGAGATGACCAGCGTTCGATGCGCGAGGTTGATGGCTCAGCCTCCGTTCGCGGGTTTGGCACGCCACACTTTGGTCACGCCATCGTTGCCGAGGTACACCTGCTCCAGGCGATCGGACTTCAGGACGTCGAAGATGCCGAAGCCGCGCATGTCACGACGCCCGTCGCGCATGTTCTCGCCGCTGCCGATGATGAAGATGCGCTGACCCTGGTGCTCGTCCAGAACGTGCTGCAGCTGCTCGCCGCTGTCGATCACGGGCGTGCTGGTATAGAAGTCGCGGATCACGCCGTCGACGAGTTGCACGTACACGCGGGCGTGCTTGCGGCTGATCAGCCAGTAATCGACGCGGCCGAGATAATAGGTCTGTTCCAGCACATCCTCCGCGATCAGGATGTCGCCCGGCTTGATGTTCTGGCCGCGGATGAATTCTGCGGCGCCCTTGTGATCGGGGAACATCAGCGGCCCGGGTTGGATCCTGGCGTATACCTGCGTCGGCTCGACGATCAGCGTCAGCGTCAGCAGCACGGCGACGGGACTCCACGAGCGCAGCGAGCCATTGCCGAAGCGCTGTGCCAACCAATCGAATGCATGCTGCGCCAGTGCGAAAGCGGACACGAGCATCGGCAGCAGCGATGCCGCTGCGTAGCGTGACGGCATATTCCAGGCGAACAGGCCGATCACGAACAGCGGGATCCACAGTCCCAGCAGCGCGAGCAGCGCGTAGTCTGCCGCACGCTGCCGGTTCGCTATCCGCCACAACCCCCACAGCGTGGCGCAAAACGCCAGCAACGCGGCGCATAGCGAGAACTGCGCGACACGCACGTATGGCCACACGCTCGGCTCGCCGACGAGCGCGCCGACCAGCTTCACGACCGAGCCGGGGCGGGAGGCGAGGAACGTCACTTGAATCAGGCCCAAGGCAGCGCTCGACAAGACGAAGATCCAGAGCCGGCGTAATACGATCGGGCCGGCAGCACGATAGGCGACGACCGCGCCTGCCACGCCGAACAAGACCGCGAGGTGATAGAACAGCAGCACCTGCAGGACCAGGGCGATCAACAGCAACACCGCCGCGCAAAACGCCGGCAGCCGCTGCTGCACCTTGCGCCCGAAGTGCACGGCAAACACAGCCGTCAGGGTGCCGGTCAAGAGCATGGCCAGCTGAAATTCGCGCGGGTAGCCCGTCACCTGAGTGCCGCGCCAGCCTGGCGGCGCGAGGTCCGCCGCGTACTCGGGCGGCGGCACCGGATATTGCGAGTTCACCCACGCATTGATAGCGAGATAGACAACCATGATGAATACGCAGGCGATCAGGCCCTGCACGATCTGACGCGCATCCCCCTTCAGCACGCCAGGCAGCAGGAACAGCAGTACTGCCGTCACTGCGAGCTCGTGCAACTCCATGCCTATCGTCAGGGTGACGACAGCGCCGAGGAGCCAGCGAAGACGTCCAGTGCGCTCCCATTCGAACAGGCATGCCATGCAGCCGGCGATCGCGGCCAGCAGAAAGATGTACATCCGTGCCGTTTGCGAATACGTGATCGCTTCCGGCAGCAACGCAGTCGTCGCGGCGAGCGCCAGATTCCATTGCGGCCGCAGGAAGCGCCGCCCGACGAGGTATGTGAGCGCGATGACCAGCACGCCGCACAGCGCCGACGGTAGCCGGAACGCCCATTCCGATTCACCGAACGCCAGGACCGAGAGTGCCATGAGGTACAGCTCGGTCATGCCCCGCGGATAGAACATGCCGCTCGGCAGGATCGGTCGACCATCCTGGACGATGTGCATCGTGGCCATCGCCATGGTTTCTTCGTCGCCATGCAGCCCCGGCGTGCCGAGATGCCAGAAACGGACGAGTATTCCCACGCCCAGCACGACGGCGAGGAGCAGCCGATGCAGCGCGCGCTCGCGTTCCAGCGGCGCGGTGGTTTCGAACATGGCAGCGAGCGAGCGCACGATCTCGGCGACCCAGCTGTTGAAGAACGTAGCTGCGGCTGTTGCGGGCCGGGTCATTGCATTCGACATGGGTCAGCTCGGAGCAAAAGGCGTACCACACATGCGCCGCGCCGACGTACACGCTTCGCGGACTGCTGGCACGCACTAACGCTCGCTCGCTTGCACAGGTTTCACAGACGTGCGCGACGCAGGAAATTCCGGAGCAACCGTTACAAGCCACGTTGCAACGTTTACACCGCCAGGGCCGGCGCGGTGACGCATTGCGCGGCAATCGCTCGCGCTGCGTAGGCTTCTTTGACATCAGTGCGGCACCGAACGTGCATCGCAGGCGTTGTCATGCCGAGAGACAGCGAATGCAGCGCAATCCCCACAACCTGTCGGATCGAGAGTACGACGTCCTGGTCATCGGCGCAGGTGCGTTCGGTGCCGCCGCGGCGCGCGACGCTGCCTTGCGGGGCCTGCGCACCGCACTGATCGACCGCGCGGATTTCGGTGGGGCGACCTCGGCCGAATGCTTCAAGGTGGTTCACGGTGGCATTCGCTATCTGCAGCACGCGGACGTGCCGCGGCTGCGCGCGTCCTGCCACGAGCGATCGGCGCTGCTGCGGATCGCGCCGCACCTCGTGCAGCCGCTTCCCATTGCAATCCCGACGTACGGCCACGGCAGGCGCGGGCGCGCGTTCCTTGCCGCGGGCGCCTGCGCGTACGACCTCCTCACTCTCGATCGCAACAGTGGCATCGCGGACCGACAGCGGCAGATTCGCCGCAGCCGATTGCTTGCGCGGACGCGCCTGCTCGAGCTCTTTCCTCACTTGCGTGCTCCCGGCCTGAGCGGCGCCGTCGTGTTCGAAGACGGGCAGATGTACAACCCTGCGCGCCTCGTCCTCGCGTTCGTGAGCTCCGCAATCGATGCGGGCGCGACCGCCTGCAATTATGTCGAGGCGACGAAATTCCTGTGGCGCGGCTCCGCCGTGTGCGGCGTGCGCGCGCGCGACCGCTTGAGCGGCGAAGAATTCGACGTACGCGCGAGGCTCACACTGAATGCAGCCGGACCGTGGGCGGACTATCTGCAGAACGATCCACAGCGTTTCGGTGCGTGGCGGCGGCTGCCATTCTCGCGCGACGCGTATTTCATAGTAGATCGTGCGCCCACCTCCGAATTCGGCGTAGCCGTGCAGGGCCTGAGCCGCGACAAGGATGCAGTGCTGGGGCGTTCGACGCGGCATCTGTTCACCCTGCCCTGGCGCGACAAGACGCTGGTCGGCGTCTGGCACACCCTGTTCCCCGAATTCCCCGATGGCGCGCACGTGCGCCTGGACGAGATCGAGACGTGGATGGCCGAGCTGAACTGCGTCTATCCGACGCTGCAGCTATCGGCGTCCGAGGTCACGTTCGCGAACTGCGGGCTGGTCCCGTTCGGCGAGACCGCAACTGCCAGTGAGTTGAGCTTCGGCAAGGAATCTCGGCTGGTTGATCACCGCGCTGCCCATGGCGTGGCCGGCCTCGTGAGCCTGGTCGGCATTCGATTCACGACAGCGAGAGCCGATGCGGCGCGCGCGCTCGAAGTGCTGTTGCGACAGCTGCCACATGCGCCACGCGCAGCAGACACAGCACTGCTCCCCGTCGCTGGCGGCGAGATCGCGGACTTCGCCGCATTCGAAGCACAGGCTCTACGCAACAAACCCGTCGAGGTCAACGAGCGCAGCCTGCGTGCGTTGCTCCGCAATCATGGCAGCCGCTATGCGCAGATCTTACGTGCTCGCGAACCGGACGAAGACGTGGGCGCCTGCATCGGCGGGACGACCACGCTGCGCGCCGAGATTCGTCACGCAATCGAACATGAGATGGCAGTGAAACTCGAAGACGTCGTCATGCGTCGCACCGAACTGGGCGCGGGATCGCACCCGGGCCGGCGCGCACTCGAGGCGACAGCGATGGCAATGGCGCAGCACCTGCAATGGTCCGACAGCCGCATGCGCGAGGAGCTGACGGCGGTGGAGCGCACGCTGGCGTGTCATCTCGCACGCGCTCCGGCTGAGCCTGCGCTTGCGCCACAAACGGTGCGCGTCCGACATGGCGCGATGCTTGCAACCTCACACGGATGACCATGCAGAATCGACAAGTTCCGTCCACGATGCGAATGCTGATCACCGGCGCAACCGGCTTCATCGGCTCGCGACTCGCGATGCACGCACGACGCGCGGGCATCGACGTGCTCGCGACCGGCCGCGCCGAAATCGACGTCGAGCGCGAGCGTCTCGCCGAGCTGCGCGCAGCAGAAGTGCCGGTCGAAATCGGCTCGCTGCACGATGTCGGCTTCGTGCGACGTCTGGTGCTCGACCGCACGGTCGTGATTCATTTGGCGGCGGCTCAACACGAGTCGCACATGCCGGCCGCTTACTTCCGCTCCGTCAACGTCGATGTGGTGCAGCAGTTGCTGGACGAATGTCGCGCCGCTGCGATCCGTCGCTTCGTGTATGGCAGCACGATGGGCGTCTACGGCGAGGCGAGCGCCGCACAACTGGACGAACAGAGCGAAGTGCGCCCGGAAAATCCCTATCAGGAAACGAAACTGGAGGCCGAGGCACTGGTACGCACTCGCGAGTACGACTTCGACACCTCGATCGTGCGCATCGCGGAGACTTATGGACCGGGCGACTGGCGATTGCTGAAGCTGTTCCGCGGCATCGAGCGCGGCCACTTCTTCATGATCGGCCCCGGGACGAACCGGCGGCAGTGCATTCACGTCAACGACCTGGTGCGCGGACTGATGCTGGCGGCAGAGCATCCGTCTGCGGTCGGCGAGACGTTCATCATGGCGGGCCGCGAAGTCATGACGACGAACGAGATGGTCGAGCGCATCGCAACCGCACTGGAGCGCAAGCCGCCACGCCTGAAGCTGCCGATGTGGCCGTTCCTCGCGGCAGCGACGGTGATGGAAGCAACGCTGCAGCCGCTGCGGATTCATCCGCCGCTGCACCGCCGGCGCCTGGACTTTTTCCGCCGCTCGTTCGTTTTTTCGACAGTGAAGGCGCAGCGACTGCTCGGCTTCACGCCGGAGATCGATTTTCAGTCGGGCGCGGCTGACACCGCGCGGTGGTATCGCTCACGCGGGCTGCTGGCGCCGCGTGCCGCGAACGAAGTCGCTGGAAGAGTGGAATCGGCCTAAGACCATGTCTGCAACCTTCTTCGATCCCGCGCATTCCGCCGAGCGTATCCCACCGACCATGGACCTGGAGTCCACGACGGACCTGCAGGGCCACACGACGGACCTTTCGCCATTGACCAGTGACATCAAACCCGTCGAGCAGGCACCGCCTCGCCGGCCGGCAGTGCCGCAGCCGCTCGAGCCGGGCCAGGTGCTGTGCGATCGCTTCATTCTCGAGCGCGTGGTGGGCAGCGGCGGAACCGCCGTCGTCTATCAGGCGCGCGACCTGAGCGCTCATGACGATGGGGGCGATGGCGCTGCGAACGTCCGCGTCGCATTGAAGGTGCCGCGCCCGGACCGCGGCGATCGACAGCGTGCCGTGGCGCGCCTGAATCACGAGTTCGCACAGGCCAGCAAGCTCTCGCATCCCAGCATCGTCCGCGTGTTCGAACTGATCGAGCACGACCGCACCTGCTTCATGACTATGGAACTCATCGAGGGCCGTCTGCTCTCGACCATCGTGCGCGACTGGACCATGTTGCCGCGGGCGCTGGCGAACAAGATCATGCGCTCATGCGCACTGGCGCTGCATCACGCGCACGAGCACGACGTCGTGCATGGCGACTTCAAGCCGGGCAACGTTTTCCTGACGCGCGACGAGGAAGTGAAGATCGTCGACTTCGGCGCGGCCGCCGCGCTCTCGGGTGGCGACTCGCGCATTCCGGCGGGCACGCCCGCATACGCCAGCCCGCAAGTGCTGAGCGGTGAGACGCCGGATCGCCGCGACGACATCTTCAGCTTTGCGTGCGTCGCCTACGAGTTGCTGACGGGGCAGCATCCCTTCCAGCATCGCTCGTCGCTCGAAGCTCGCGATGCCGGCTCGACGCCGGCGCGCGCGTGGAATCTCTCGGCCCCGCAATGGCTGGGGTTGCTGTCGGCGCTCTCGTGGGATCGCGAGCAGCGGCCCGCGGACCTCATGACCTTGCTCGAGTCGCTGCTGACCGAGACAGAGCCGCTCGGGCTCGCGCCGCCGATCGTGCCGGCCGCAAACCTGGTGACGACGGAGTTGCCGCAGGATCTGCTGCCAGCGCAGCGCGGCTGGGGGTTCTTTGCGTTCGTCGCGTGCGCGATCGTGATGATTTTCATCGCGGCGCAACGCCAGGACGGACCGGACGAAAATGCATCGGCTGTCGCGTCGGCAGCCGCGAATGACGCGGCTGCCGAGTCGACGGCGCCACCGCTGCTGACGAGCTCGGTCGTCGGCTCGGTCGAGCGGACTGCCCCGGGAATGCCGTCGACAATGTCGCCGGGCAGCAGCGATTCTTCGTTCACGGCGGACGCGCAGCTCGCAGCAGCGAATCATCCTGACTTGTTCTCGCCGCCGCTTGCGCCGTCGAGCGCGGTGCCGGCTCCAGACAAGCCATCGACGCCGCCCGCGGCCTTGAGCGAGATCTCGTTCGACTCGACGTCGATCGTTACCACCGAGAGCTCGGTGGCAGCCGTGTTCATCATCAAGCGCTCGCAGCCGCTGAAGGGCCGCGTGCGCGTGCAATGGACTGCGATCAGCGGGACTGCCGACGCGGGTATCGATTTCGCGTCGAATGCGTCAGGCTCGGTGGAATTCGCCGACGGCCAGGCCCAGCGCGCGATCTACGTGCCGCTGCGCAACGATCTGCTGAAGGAAGGCGATGAGACCTTTACGGTGAAATTACAGTCGCCGCAGAACGCGCGACTCGGCGCGAATTCGGTCGCAACGGCGACAATCAAAGACGACGATTGAGAAATGGGGACAGTCCCCTTGTCTCACTTCAGCGCGAACGCCGCGACTTTCTTGCTCAACACGCGCACCTTCTTGCCGTACAGCATGAAGATCACGCGCATGCAGAATTCGAGCACTGTAGTCACCGCGAGCCCGACGTAGTTCAGCGGATTCTTCCAGAACACGTACAGCTTCAGCGCGAACGGCCGCACCTGCCGGAAGCCGCCGAGCTCGAGCAGCTGCGTCAGGCTGTACTCGGTCACGAGATAGAAGTGATCGATGTTGTGCGCGAGATTCTCGGAGCCTACCAGCGGATTCGCACCGTTCATCGCGTACACGATGATGCGGCCGCCGGGGCGCAGCGCTGCGTGGCACAGCTGCAGGAATTCGATCGTCTCCTGGTGCGTGAGATGGTTCAGCTCCTGCTCCGGGATGATCACGTCGAACTCGCCGCGGCTGCGCTCGAGATAGCCGAACGCTTCCGCCACTTCGCACGGCAGCCCGCGACGCCGCGCGTGCTCGACCTTGCCCGGATCGGAGTCGATGCCGATGACAGCTTTGTAACCGGCCTGCGCCAGCACGTTCACCAGATAGCCGGGGCCACAACTGATAACCAGAATGCGCGCGGCGCGGTCGGCAGGCAGATGCTGCAAATAATTCGCGCGGTAATACGCAGCGAACGAGCTGTAGCCCGCCTCGATGTCCTTTGGCGCCTGCCAATAGGAATCGAAGGGCTCCAGGCGGGCGGCGAGCACGCGTCGCGTAGGGGCCGCCTTCTGGGGCGTGAGGGGCTGCGCATTCATAGTGGAACTCCTGACCGTCCCGGTAAATTCGTCAATGTGAGCCCGGGTTCCCCGGACGACCTGCAGGCATAGAACTTGCTCGTTTTCCTTTGATGCGCATTCTTTTTTGCAACTACGAATACCCGCCGCTCGGCGGCGGCGGCGGTGTGGTGATGGCGGCGCTGGCACGTCAGCTCGCCCGACGCCACGAGGTCACGGTGCTCACTTCGCGCGCCGGTGACCTGACCGCCGAAGCGAACGACCAGGGCGTGCGCGTAGTACGTGCACCCGTGTTCTTTCGCCGCCAGCTCGCAGTCGCGAACTTCCCTTCCATGCTCGCGTACCTGCCAAGCGGCTTCGTGCGCGGCATGGCGCTGCGGCGACCGGGCTTCGATGTCATCAACACGCACTTCGTCGTGCCGACTGGACCTCTCGGCCATGCGCTGGCGCGCGCGATGCACGTGCCGAACGTGTTGTCGGTCCACGGCGGCGATTTGTTCGATCCGAGCAAAGGCTCGTCACCGCACCGTCATGCGCCACTGCGGGCTGCCGTGCGCTGGATGCTGGCAGCAGCTGACGATGTGATTGGTCAGTCGCAGGACACGGTGCGACACGTCAACGATCTCTACGGCGTCCAGCGCGACGTCGGGCTCATCCCGCTCGGAATCGAGCGGCCGCCGGTGCGGACCGATGCGTCACGCGCAACCTTCGGCCTGCCGCACGATGCCTTTGTCATGGTGACGATCGGACGTCTGGTCGCACGCAAGGCGACGACGCAGCTCGTCGACGTGCTCGCCGGGAGTGCAATCCCGAATGCGCACCTGCTGATCATCGGCGACGGCCCGGACGCAGCTGCAATCCGTCAGCGAGCTGCAGATCTTGGCGTCGCGGAGCGCGTACACCTGCCGGGGCAGGTCAGCGAGGCTGAGAAATATGCCGCGCTCGGCATCGCCGACGCATTCGTCTCGACCAGCCAGCACGAAGGCTTCGGGCTCGTCTTCCTGGAGGCGATGGCGTGCGGCCTGCCTATCATTTGTTATGACCGCGGCGGACAGACGGATTTCCTGGCGAGCGGCGAAACCGGCTTCGTCGTGAAGTTGAACGACACGCTGGGTTTCGGCCATGCAGTCCGTGCAATCCATGCCGACATTTATTTGCGGCGGCGCCTCGGCCAGCGGAACCGGGTGCTGGTCGAAAACTATTTCATAGACAGCTGCGCGGCCCGCTACGAGAAGGTTCTCGAGGCCGCGATCGATCGCCGCCTGGCACAGGAACGCGGCGTGGCTCCGACCAGTCACTGATTCACTCTCCCATCACCTTTATGTGCGGCATCGCAGGCATTGTGAGCACCGACCGGGCGCGCGACATCGCGATGCGCCGCATGCTCGAGGCGCTGGCGCATCGCGGCCCGGACGGCGAAGGCACGTATCGCGACGAGCTCGTGACGCTCGGGCATCGCCGCCTGTCGATCATCGATCTGGCCGGCGGCCAGCAGCCGCTGCTGAACGCCGATCGCTCGATCGTGCTGGTCTGCAATGGCGAGATCTACAACTACCGCGCACTGCGGCGTGAGCTGGAAAACGACGGCCATGCATTTCTGACCCACAGCGATTGCGAGGTCATCATCGGCCTGTACGAGCGTCATGGCGATCGACTGCTCGAGCGGCTGCGCGGGATGTTCGCGTTCGTGCTGTGGGATGTGAAACGGCGCCGACTGCTGGCGGCGCGTGACCACCTCGGACAGAAACCGCTTTACTACAGCAACGACGAGCGTGGCTTCGCGTGCGCTTCGGAGATCAAAGCGCTGCTGGCATTCGCTGGCCGAGCGCCGCGGATGAATCTCGCTGCGCTCGATCAATACCTCGCGCTACGACTGATCGATGCGCCATTGTCGATGTTCGAAGGCATTCACAAGCTGCCGCCGGGACATTCGCTGGTGCTCGAAGCCGGCGGCACGCCGCGGATCGAGCGCTACTGGCAGTTGGAGCAGGAGCCGAAGCTGACGGGCACGGAAGATCAGCTCTGCGATGAGCTGGAGGCACGCATCGAAGAAGCGCTGCGTCTGCATCTGGTCAGCGACGTGCCGGTCGGCGCCTTCCTCAGCGGCGGCATGGATTCGAGCCTGCTGGTCGCGATGCTCGCGCGCAAACTCGGCGTGCGCGAATTGCCGACCTTCACCATGGGACTCGACTATCAGCGCTTCGACGAAGCGCCGGCGGCACGCGCCGTGGCGCAGATGTTCGGCACCCAGCATCACGAAGAGCGCGTCAAGCCCGAGATCACCGCGCTGTTGCCCGATCTCGTTGCGGCGCTGGACGAGCCATCGGATCCGCTGTCGCTGTGCACGTGGCTGCTGGCGCGCTTCACGCGTCGTCACGTCAAGGTCGTGATCGGCGGCGACGGCGGCGACGAATTGTTCGGCGGCTATGACCGCTACTACGGCAATCTCTACGCCTCGCACTACGGTAAGGTCCCGGAGACGTTGCGCCGACGCGTGCTCGCGCCCGCGGTCGCGCTGATTCCGGAATCCGGGTGGTACAAGAGCGTCGGGCATCAGCTGCGCTGGCTGCACCATCTGTCGTTTCATTCCGGCGGCGCGCGCTACGCAGCGAGCCTGTCGTATTTCTATTTCGATCGCGAGCGCCGCGCCGAGCTGTTCGCCCCGCAGGTCGCGGATCGGTGGCAGCAGCTCGACGCCGAGTCTGCAATCCGCGCACCGTACGAAGCGGCGCCGGGCAATGCACCGCTCGATCGAATGCTGTTCGCCGACAGCATGGTCCGCCTGCCGAACCATCCGGTCATGATCACGGACCGCATCTGCATGGCGCATGGCCTGGAGGCGCGCAGCCCGTTCATGGATCACGAGCTCGCTGCCTTCGCTGCACGGCTGGCGCCGGCTCTGAAAGTTCGCGGCGGCTCGCTGCGCTACATCCAGCGCAAGCTCGCGGCGCGCTATCTGCCGCCGCAGATCCTGAATCGTCCGAAGCAGGGATTCTCGTCCGCCCTGCCCTACCTGCTGCAGCGGGAGTATGCGCAGCTGTACTCGAGCTGCCTGCGCGACTCGCGGCTCGCGCGCGATCGCATCCTCGACGGCGCCGTGATGGCGCGATTGGTCGACGAGCACCTGGCGAAGCGTGCCGACCATGGCAATCGGCTGTGGCTGCTGATCAACGCGGAAGTGTGGTATCGGATGCGGATCCTCGGCGAGTCCAAGGACGAGCTGCGGCGCGAGCTCGCCTTCCAGCCGCCGGAACGGAAAGCCGTAGCCAGCCTATGAAGAACTGGCTCCGCATTTCGATCACAGTGCTCGCCTGTGCACTGCTGCTCATCTTCGTGGTCGACGAACGCGCGGTGTTGCACACGCTGGCTCGCTGCGACCCGCTGTGGGCGCTGATCGCGCTCGGCGCCTTCACGCTCGACCGGGTGTTGATGAGCTTCAAGTGGGGCCTGCTGCTCGCGATCCGCGGCTATCGTGTGACGCTGACGGAGCGGCTCATGGTCTACTGCTCCTCGATGATGTGGGGACTCGCGCTGCCGAGCACGGTCGGCGCGGATGGCATCAGAATCCTGCTCGTGCGCCGCTTGGGCGTGCGCGTCGACGACTCGCTCGCGACGATCCTCGTGGAACGCGGTCTGGGCTTTGTGTCGGCACTGCTCATGGGAGTGATGAGCCTGCTGCTGCTCAGATTCCTGGTGCCCGACGCCGCCGAGTACGACGTACCACTGCTGATCGGCATCGCCAGCTTGCTGCTCGCGATCGCACTGCTGCTGCTTTCGTTCCACAGCAAGGCCGCCAGTTCGGTGCTGAACCTGCTGCCGCGACGTGTGGCGCAGAGCGCCGCCGCCCGACTCGTTGCGGGATTGCACGAGGCCTATCGATCGCTCGCTTCGGATCGCCGCAGGCTCTCACTGTTCCTCGCGCTGACGGTCGTGGAGCAGTTGCTGGTCATCGTCTGCTATGGACTGATCGCATTCGCCCTGCAGCTGAACTTCAACCTGGTGTTTCTGCTGGCGGCAGTGCCGCTGGCGATTCTGATCTCGCGCCTGCCGATCTCCATCGACGGCCTCGGCGTCTATGAGGGCATCTTCATCGCCATCATGTCACTGGCGGGCGTGCGTCCGGACGATTCCCTGGCCCTCTCGCTCGCTGCGCGCGTGTTCCAGATCGTCATCTGGATGCCATGGTGGCTGATGCTGATCGCGCGCACCGGCGCGCTGCGGCCGCCGGCGGAGACGATCACGCCGGAGCCGACGACCAGCAAGCCTCCGCCACCGCGGGTTGCTACGCCCTGAGGAGAGTCGGGCTGGAGCCCGACCTGCAGTTCACTGCTTCGCGTAGGAGTAGGAGTAGTACGCCGCGTCGTTGCGTTCGGCGGAGCGGTTCAGCACGACGCCCAGCAGGTTCATCTCCGACAGCACTTCCTTGGCGCGGCGCAGCTGGTTGCGATCGGTCGTGCCTTCAGCGACGACCAGCAGCAGGCCGTCGATCTGCGGCGCGAACGCCAGTACGTCGTCGGCGGCGAGCACCGGCGGCATGTCGAAGATGAGAATGCGCCGCGGCGTTTCGGCTTCCAGCGCTTGCATCAGTTCCGCCATGCGCGGCGAGGCGAGCATCTCGGAGGCATTCAGGAGCGGCGAGAAATTCGGGATGACCGCAAGCCGCTCGATATCCGGCGAATACACGATGTTCTCGAACGTGGCGTTGCCCTGCAGGTAGTCGCTCAGGCCCTTCTCGCCCCGCACGCTGCGCATCCCCAGGTACTCGGCGACGCGCGGCCGCTGCAGATCGAGGTCGACTAGCGCGACCCAGGTGTTCACGTCCTGCGCCAGGGCGATTGCCAGGTTGACGGCAGTCAGCGTTTTACCTTCACCCGCGGTCACGCCGGTCAGCGCAAACGAGTGCCATTGGTTCGCTTCCAGGCGCCGGAGTACGCGGGTGCGCAGGATCTTGTACGCGCGCAGCGCTCCGGCGTCCTGAAGCTGCGGGAGGATGAAATTGTCGTGCAACGCCGCCTTATCCAGCGTGACAGGCTGAAAGCGCTGCGCATGCGCAGTGTCGACCGGTGCCGCGGGTACCCGCCGCAGACGTGCCTGGCCGCGCACCTGATCGCCACCGGTCTGCCGGTTTCGTTCTGCGTTCTTGCGGACTGCTTCTTCGATGATGCTCATGAACCTGCTCCAGCTGTCGCCCGAGAGAACGCCCAGCGCATTTTCCGATGCGGGTTGCGGCCGGAACGCTCGATGACCGGCACTGCTGTCAGCGGCGTCACGTCGAGGATGTCGCGAATGTCCCGTACGCCGCGCACTGTCGGATCGAGCAGCTGGGCGAAGACCATCGAAGTCGCGCCGATCATCAGCGCCAGCACGAACGCGACTGCAAAGATCGCGATGCGCTGCGGCTTGGCCGGCTTGTCCGACAGGGTCGGCCTGCTCTTGATGTGGAACTTGTCGGCGGTGCCGCCGGCGATGGCTGCCTCGCTGACCTCGGCATCCATCTGCTGGCGCAGCAGCTCCTCGAACTTCGCGCGCGCGCCCGCGAGATCGCGAGTCACGGTCTGGTATTCGCGCTCGACCTGCGGCGACGCCGACATGCGCGTCTCCAGGTCCGTCATCTTCTTGCGCAGCTCGAGGCCTCGGGCCTGCAAGGCGGCGATCTGCGTATCCGTGGCGTTGAGCTGCGTCTGCAGCTGCACGGCCATCGGCGAATCCGAAGCCAGCGTCGAGTCGGCCGACTCACCGGACTTGATCCGCGCTTCCAGCGAATCGATGTTGCGCTGGATGCGCTTGATGTCGGGATGATCTTCGCCGTAACGCTGGCGCGCCTCCGCGAGGATCGAGCGCTGCTGCGCCACCTGCTGCCGCAGCGTCATGCCGGTCGGCGAGCCGCCGGCGCGCATCATGTCGATCTGCCGGCGCAGCGAGATCAGGTCGGGATGATTCGGATCGTAGGTCGCCAGCTTCTGCTTGTACTCGTTCTCGAGCGCCTGCAGGCTGGAGGTCTCCGGCCCGGTGGAGCGCGCCGTCTGCAATTGCGCGACCAGGAATACACGCTCGCGCCGCAGGCCCTGCAGTTGCGATTCGGTGCTGTTGATCTCGTTCTCGGCCCGATCCATCGAGCCCAGGTTCAATTGGGTCAGCTCGGGGAGCTGGCCGATGTTCTTCGCCTTGAAATCGGCGAGCCTGGCTTCCAGCTCGCTGACGTGCTTGCGCATGCGCTCGGCTTCGGCGGCGAAAAACTTCGCGTTGCCCGACGCGTAGCGGCGACGGTCCTGGCGGTTGCCTTCGAGGAACGCGTTGGTCAGCCATGCCGCGCCCTGGTACGCGCGTTGGGGATCGCGGTTGTCGTAGCTGACAGTGAAGGCGGTCACGACCTCACGCTCGCGGCCCGATTCGGGGTCGAGAATGGGCACCGTCACCATGTCGACGCCGATGTCCTTGCGCAGCCGCTGGACCGCACCCTTCGGATCTTCTGCCTGGTCGTCGTACAGCTTCTGCTGCGCCAACAGCTGCGCCAGGTTCTTGTCGCTGAGCACGGACGTGCTCAGGCTCTGCACGTACTGATCGGCGTACAGCGGCTCGTCGGACGCGCGCGCAATCGAGTCCTGCAGCGTACCGTTGGCGGCGCCCTGTCTAAGGTTCTCTGCACCCTCGATCTCGATCAGGCCCTGGGAACGGAAGATATCGGGCAGACCGAGCGCGAGCAGTCCGCCCAGCGCCACGATCGGCAATCCCACCATGAACAGCAAGCGCTTGCGCTTGCGGATGATGCTGGCGTAGTCGCCGAAGCCAGGCAGTTCGTCGGCGGGTCCCTGCGTGATGGTCGGTTGCTGCTGCTGCATGCTTTACTCAATCCCCACGTCTCGGTTCGTACACGAAGCCGACGAGGAACCCGTTCGCGCTGCGATCGGACAGCTCATCCGCATACTCCTGCCACCGATAGCTGTAGGTGGCCGTCACCGCGAAGTTGCGCAACACGCGCCATTCGAAGCCGCCTTCCGCCGCCGCGTACTTGCGAGTGACAAAGGTGCTGGCCTCCGCGATGGCATCGTCATGCGACCCGCGCGCGCCCAGCATCAGTGAGACTCGCGGCGACACGTCGTGGTGAATCTGCATACGCAACTGGTAACGCTCCACCAGGGTTCCCGCAGAAACGGGCTCGACGGTACGAGTAAGATCGAGAAACAGAGTATTGCGCTGGTTGTTCCAGCGGCCGCCGACGCCGCCGATGACGTTTGTGTCACTTTCGCCGGACTCGGCTTTCGTTTGCTGCGCACCCGCACGCACGTAGACGCGCGAGTTCTCGGTGAAGTTCGTGTCCCATTGCAGGTAGCCGCCGTAAGCGTCGCTGTCGACAGTGGTTTCGTAGCGGGACGCGATCGCGCGCACCGTCAGCGACGAGCGCTCGGAGAGCTGGTAACCCCAGCCCGCGCCGACGCCCGACTCGCTGAAATCCTGCTGAGCGCCCGCAAACTGCTTCTCGAAATCGGCACGCAGATAGTGGGCATCGAAGTCCACGTGCTGGCGCTGCGTTACGTCATAGCGGAAGAACGGCGCGACCTGGACGAAATCGCGCGTATTGTGCTCGATGAAGCGGCCGGAATCGCCACCGACGGGATTGCCCAGGTCGCCGCCGCCGCCGACGTCGCCGCCTTCGGGCAGCTCGCTGCGCGTGACATCCTCGCGGGAGAACGTGCCGTCGATGCCCATGCGCCGCCGCGGCGTGACGTCCGCGAAGCTGGCATCGAGGTAGCCGTCGATCGAGTTTTCGTCGGAGACGTCGAAGTAGGTGCCCCGCACCCGTGGCGTGATCTCGACCTGCGTACGCGGATCGAGCGTGCGGAATGTCACCAGCGCGTCGGCCTCGGCGCCCGACACTTCCAATTCGGTGCCGGGCGGACCGAGGTGGTAGTTGTCGCTGTAGCGATAGCCGGCTTCCACGCGCGGCGCGATTTCCCAATTTTCGGCAGATGCGCTGCCCGCAGCGAGGAGCGCTGCGAACAGGATCGCCGGGCTGACGAACTGCGGCGTAACCAGGCGCCGCGGCGTTTTACGGCACAACAACGATGTCTCCACTCAGCAGCTCAATATTGGTGTCGAGGCTTCGCCCGCGGACGACGTCGTTGTAGCGGAAGGCCATCGCCTTCTGCTGAGTCCCCTGTCCGCGCAGCACGATGATGTCGTTGGTCGCAGCGAACGGCGTCATGCCGCCCGCCATGCTCAACGCCTGCATGATATTCACGCTCGGATTGACGATGAACTCGCCGGGCTTGTTTACCTGCCCGAGCACGTAGATCTTGTTGCCCTTGATCTCCTGGACCGAGATGGTCACGACGGCGTCGGAGATGAACTTCGTGAGCCGGTCGCTCACGAGCTTGTTCAGCTCGCTCACTGTCTTGCCGCGCGCGTCGACTTCGCCGACGAGCGGGAAGGAGAACGCGCCGTCCGGCCGCACCAGCACCGTGCGTTGCAGGTCGGGCTCCTTCCACACCGAGATTTCCAGTGTGTCGCCTGGCTTGACCGTGTAACCGGCCGTCGCTTGCGCGTGTGCAGACGCGAGCACGGAGAAGTAGGCAACGCTGCTCATCAGCACGCAACGCGCCAGCAGGAAAAATCTACGCAGCAGCATTCAGACCACTCCACCGAGATGTTGGCTTGGCCCTTGCAGGGGATGTGCCAACGATCGATGGTGTCGCTCGACGCAGTCGGTGATCGTCTCGCAGGGCGCGGCGCGGCGGCGATCATGAGGGTTAAGCCCTGTCGGCAACTTCCGTGCGCCGGCAGAGTTGGGATGGTGTGGAGTTGTAAGAACGTCGGATCGAGTCATGTCTGGTGCAAAAAGTACAACGAGTGATGGCAACATTGACGCTGCACAACGCACAGCGAAAGCGTGTGGGCCCGCTCACGCAATCAAGTTGTCAGTGATCGTCCCGCTCTATAACGAGCAGGAAAGCATCCGGCCTTTGTATGAAGCGATCGTGCGCGCGGTCGAGCCGCTGGGCCGGCCGTTCGAGATGGTGTTCGTCGACGACGGCAGCAAGGACGGCACGGTCGCGATGGCACAGGCACTGGCGCAGCGCGATGCGCGGCTGCGCATCGTCAAGTTCCGCCGCAACTACGGCCAGACCGCGGCCATGGCAGCGGGCATCGAGCACGCGAACGGCGAGGTGCTCGTCACCATGGACGGCGACTTGCAGAACGACCCCGCCGATATCGCGCTACTGCTCGAGCAGATCGAGAGCGGTTACGACGTAGTCGTCGGCTGGCGCCACAACCGCCAGGACAAGCTGATCACGCGCAAGATTCCTTCGCGCATCGCCAACTGGCTGATCGGCCGCGTCACCGGCGTACCGATCCGCGACAACGGCTGCTCGCTCAAAGCGTTTCGTGCCAGCCTGATCAAGCGCATTCCGCTGTACTCGGAGATGCACCGTTTCATCCCGGCGATGGCGTCGATCGCCGGGCCGCGCGTCGCGCAGATCAGAGTGCGGCATCACGCCCGCCGCTGGGGCCAGTCCAAGTACGGTCTGTCCCGAATCTACAAAGTGCTGCTCGACCTGATGGTGATCAAGACCATCGCGAGTTTCGCGTCGCGGCCGCTGCGCTGGTTTGCGATTCTGTCGCTGCCGCTGTTCGCGCTGGCGTTCTTCGCGTTGGGCCAGACGGCGGTCGATTTGCTGCTCGGCGCTGACGGGATCTCGCTACCGATTGCCGGCTCGGGCGTGATCTTCCTCGGCTCGGCGCTGATCCTGCTGTGCAGCGGCGCGCTCGCCGAGTTGATTTACGCGCGCGGCGACGTGCGTGACCGTGAATTCCTTAGGTTGACTCAGACAATCCTTGCAGCAAAACGCAACCCTGAGCCGGATCGAGCGTTATAGAGGACCATGAAGCCCCACGCTCCGCCGTCGCTTTCCGTGATCGTGCCTGTCGGCGTGCGCCGCACAGCCGATATCGGCGCGCTGTATCGCGAATACCGCACCAATATCGCGGCGACCGGCGCTACGTACGAATTCATCTTCGTGCTCGATGGACCGCGCCCCGAGGTGCGACGCGCGCTCGAGACGCTGCTGCGCGAGGGTGAGGAATTCACTATCGTCAATCTGACGCGCAGTTTCGGCGAAGCCGCGGCGCTGACTGCCGGCTTTGAACGCGCGAGCGGCGGCACGATCATGACGCTGCCTGCCTATCCGCAGATCGATCCTGCCGACATTCGCAAGCTGCTCGCGGGGCTGAGCACTGCTGACATGACGATCGGCTATCGCTGGCCGCGCTACGGCAACGCGCTCGACCGCCTGCGGCGCTCGGCATTCCACGGACTCGTCAACTGGGTGACCGGCGCGCGACTGCGCGACCTTGGTTGCGGCGCGCGCGCAATGCGTCGTCAGGTGCTGGAAGAGATCGATCTATACGGCGATCAACATCGCTTCCTGCCGATCCTCGCGATGCGGCTCGGCTTCCGAGTCAGCGAGCTGCCGCTGCGCCAGTCGGCACAGGATCGCCACGCGCGGATCTACCGGCCGCGCGAGTACATGCATCACCTGCTCGACCTGTTCAGCATTTTCTTCCTGATGCGCTTCACCAAGAAGCCGCTGCGCTTCTTCGGGATGCTCGGCGCCGCGACCTTCGGCATCGGCGCCGTGCTGATTGCGTACCTGGGCATGGACCGGTTGCTGTTCGGCGAGCCGCTCGCGGATCGTCCAGCGCTGCTGCTCGCAGCGTTGCTGCTGGTTCTCGGCTTGCAGATCTTCGCGCTCGGCCTGCTCGGCGAGCTCATCATCTTCACGCACGCCCGCGGACTGAAGGATTACCGCGTCGAGGAGATCATTCAGTATCCGGATGCCGTCGCGGCATCCGCTTCGGGCAGCGACTCCGTGCCGGCCGATCCGGCAGCGAGCCCGGAGATGCGCGCCACCGCCCCGCCCGTCGTTACTGCCTGAGTCGCGCTGTCCAGCGTAATCGACACACTCTCGATGATGCGTGCCGGCAGCCGCTCGGGCTCCGCGGTCGCGTAGATCATCGTCACTTCCGATAGACGCGCCGAGAAGGCCGCGGTGCCGTCCGCGAGGAACGAGTGCGCCCGACGGATCAGCACGACGTGCGGCCGGCCCAGACGATCGTGCAGCGCCTGCAGCTGCACCAGCAGCGCATCGGTGAACATCGGCCGGGTCTCGACGGCGAGCGCAGCGAGATTGATCGCAACGCTAGCTGTCGGCTGATCGAGCGCGGCAAGAATCTCCGTGAGCCGCGGCACCTCGTGCGCGTCGCCGAACACGTCCATCTCGCCCGGCACCTGCATCTCGCCGGCTTCGGCATCGATGACGCAGCACTGATAACTGTTCGCGAGGAACTGTTCGAGCAGACGGTTGCACAGCGCAGCCTTGCCGCTGCCGTCGGGTCCGTGCACGAGCAATGAATCCTTGCACGGCGTGATCTCGACGGCCGCACCGTTCTCGCGGGTACCGATGATGACCTTGTGACGCGGCACTGCGCCAGCGAGATCGGTGGCGATCAGGTCGCGGGCCAGTTCCAGAAAGCCTTCGCAGTACGCGCCCTGCGTCGTGCGCTTCGCCACGCGCTTGACGAGCGAGTCGGCGTTCTGCACGGCCACCGCGTGCTCTGCGAACTCGAACAGCGCCAGATCGTTCTCGCCGTCGCCGATCGCAACCAGGTTGTGGCGCGAGACACCGAGCTCGCGGAGGGCGGCCCAAACGCCGGAGGCTTTGTTGACGCCCGCGGGCAGCATCATGAGCGCGCCGGGATTGGTCACGAGCTGGAAATCCAGCTGCAGCTTGCGCAGCGCCGCGCTGACTTCGGCCTCGTTCGCCTGCACCGTGCGCACGATCGAGCTGCCGACCGTCAGCGGCGTCACGTGGCGCCGGCGCAGCTCCTGCAACAGGATCTCGGGCGGCGCCTGTGCCAGGATCTCGGATTCGCGAGTCGCCGGACGATGCATGACCGCGCCGTTCTCGGCGACCACATAGTCGAACACACGCACTTCCGGAAAGATCTCCAGCAGCTCGCGCAGCTCCCGTCCGGTCACGAGAATGAGCTTGCGACCGGTGGCAGCCAGCGCACGCAAGGCCTCGATGCAACGCTGGTCGCAAACGCCGTCGCGCGCCAGCGTTCCATCGAACCCCGCGGCGAGGGCGACGTACCTCATTTGAACAGCTCGTCGTAGGCCGCCAGCAGCCGCGGCACTTCGTGTTCCCAGGCGAGCTCGTTCTTCACGCGTTCCAGTCCGGCAGCGCCCATGCGGGAGCGCAGCTCGGCGTCATCGAGGAGCGCAACCAGCTTGCGCGCCAAGTCGATCGGATCGTTCTTGAGCGCATACAGCGATGCGTCCTGCGCCGACACGCGGCCTTCGGTCAGATCGAACTGCACGATCGGCTTGCCGAGCGCCATGTACTCCATGATCTTGTTCATCGTCGACTTGTCGTTCATGTCGTTGGCAACATCGGGGTTCACGCACGCGTCGGCGGTGTTCAGCATCGCAAGCAGCTGTTCGTCGGGTACGCGTCCGGTGAACGTCACGTAGTCCGCAACACCGAGATCCTCCGCCAACTTGCGCAGCGCCGGCAGCTCAGTGCCGCCACCGACCAGACCGAACTGGATGTCGTGCCGCTGCATCGAGTGCACGATGTGCTGCACCGAGGCGAGCAAGCCGTCGATGCCTTCCTGGCGACCCATCACGCCGACATAGCCGACCAGGTAACGTCGACCGTTCTTGAGCGACGGCGTCGGCGGTAACACACGCAGGCGACGCAGATCGGGTCCGCTGCGCACGACGAACACCTTCGCCGGTGAGCGCGCGCCGCGCTCGATCGCGATCCTGCGGTAGGACTCGTTGGTCGCGACGCAGACGTCCGCTGTTTTGAACGTGCAGCGCTCGAGCCAGAGCATCAGCCGGTAGAACAGGTCGCGGCGCTGGAACTTCGCTTCGTACAGCTCGGGATTGATGTCGTGATGATCGAACAGGAATTTCTTGCCGAACAGCTTGTAGAAGGCGCCGATCAGGAACAGCGTATCCGGCGGATTGCAGGCGTGGATCGCGTCGAAGCCGCGCTCCATCAGCACACGGAGCGAGAGCGCGAATTCCGCGAGCAGCGCCCAGCTGTATTCCGCGAAATAGCCGAGCGCGCCGTTGGCCTCGAAGGGCATCGGATGGCGGTAGATCGCGATGCCGTCGATTTCCTCGTAGCCCTGCTCGTAGCCCTTGCCCTTCGGGCAGATGATCGACACGAGGTAGCCCGCGGCCGCGAGCGTGCGCGCTTCCTGCCAGACGCGGCGATCGAACGGCAGCGGCAGATTCTCGACGATGATGAGGACGCGGCGGCCATGCCGCGTTACCACGGCCGCGGAGCTCACTGCATGCTCTTCGACTGCCATCTTGTCACCAGCACACGCCGCGATAGTGTGCGTGATGCGCTGCGCGGTCGGGCAGCGACGCGACATCGAGCAGCAACTGCTCCGGACGCGTGTGCGCTTGCAGAGCTGCGAGGACTTCAGGGGTCTTGGTCGCAACGACGAGCACGTCCGCCTCGCGCACCAGCTCTGCGACGTCGCTCGTCATCACGGATGCGATGTGGGGGATGCTTTCTTCGATGAAGCGCCGATTGGCGCCGATCAGGCGCGCGACGTTCACCTGCGGATCGTAGATCGACAGCTGCAGGCCTTTGCCGATGAAGCGCTCCGCCATGATCACCAGCGGGCTCTCGCGGAGATCGTCGGTACCGGCCTTGAAGCTCAGGCCGAGCATGCCTACGCGGCGCTTGCCACTGGCGAGCACCTGCTCGATGGCGTGCTCGATGTGCGCAGTGTTGCTGGGCACGACGCTCGCGAGCATCGGCACTTCGATGTCTGCGCTCTTTGCCAGATACACGAGCGCCTTCAGATCTTTCGGCAGACAGGAGCCGCCGAAAGCAAAGCCGGGGCGCAGATAGGCGGGCGAGATGTTGAGCTGGCGATCCATGCACAGCAGCTTCATCACCTCGTGCGGATCGACGCTCGCCGCCTGACAGATGCGGCCGATCTCGTTCGCGAAGGTCACCTTCACGGCATGGAAAGTATTACAAGCGTACTTCAGCATCTCGGCAGTGCGGATCGAGGTGTGCACGAACTCGCACGGCAGATGACCGAAGATCCCGCGCAGCGCCGCAACGCCATGAGCATCGCTGGCGCCCACGACGGTCAGCGGCGGATGGTCGTAGTCGTGAATCGACGTGCCTTCACGCAGGAATTCAGGCTGGAAACACAGACTGAAGTCGACGCCGGCCTGCAGACCCGAGGCAGCTTCGAATGCCGGCTGGATCACTTCCTCGACGGTGCCGGGCTTCACAATGGAGCGCACGACGATGACGTGACGCGTCGACTTCTCGCCGAGCACGGCGCCGATCTGCTCTACGACGCGCGTGATGGCGTCGAGGTTCTGACTGCCGTTGGAGCGTGCCGG
>Ga0105248_10001822_pt1 | contig 23689 bp, 26 predicted proteins | sample KBSS34metaG_FD_81524 | JGI IMG/M metagenome (GOLD analysis project Ga0105248, IMG submission 81524) | Switchgrass rhizosphere microbial communities from Kellogg Biological Station, Michigan, USA - KBS S3-4 metaG | ecosystem: Host-associated > Plants > Roots > Rhizosphere > Soil | place... | reverse complement strand
GTCGGCGGCGGTCCCGCGGGCCTGGCGCACGCCCTCTTGCCGTCCTGGGCTCATCGGCCGCCCTTGAGCTCAAGCGCGCGGCGGTAGAGGTCGCGCCGCGAGAGGCCCAGCGCGCGGGCCACCTCGGCCGCGGCCTCGGCGGGCTTGAGGCGGGTGAGCGCATCGGCGAGCGCCGCATCGGCGTCGGCAGGGGTGGCTTCCGTCTCGCGCCCGGGGCCGACCAGCACGACCAACTCGCCCTTCGGCGCGACGAAGCGCGGATCCGCGGCCAGCGCGGGCAGGGGGCCGCGGACGATGGTCTCATAGAGCTTGGTCAGTTCACGGCAGACCACCGCCTCGCGCAAGCCCAGCACTGCGGCCATGTCGGCCAGACTTGCGGCCAGCCGCGAGCCGCCCTCGAAGAACACCAGGGTGGCGCGAATCCCGGCCAGCTCCTCGAGAAAGGTGCGCCGCGCGGCGCTCTTCGGCGGCGGAAAGCCGGCGAACAGGAAGCGATCCGTCGGCAGGCCGGCCACCGAGAGGCCGGCGAGAAGCGCCGAGGCGCCGGGGATCGGATAGACCCGGTGGCCGGCTTCGGCGGCCTCGCGCACCAGGCGGTAGCCGGGGTCGGAAACCAGCGGCGTGCCGGCGTCGGAGATCAGCGCCACGCGCCCGCCCTCGGCCAGCGCCGCCATCACCTTGGGCCTCGTCCGCTCGGCCGCGTGCTCGTCGTAGCGCTCCAGCTTCTTCGACAGGCCGAACAGCGACATCAGCTTGCCGCTGACCCGGGTGTCCTCGCACAGCACGACATCGCAGCCGGCGAGCACGTCGAGCGCCCGCAGGGTGATGTCGCGCAGGTTGCCGATCGGCGTCGCCACCACATAGAGGCCGGGCGCCAGCGGGGCGTCGTCGAGGACCGGCGAGGGTAGGGGCGTGCCATTGCTCAGGCTTCGCCGCAGTCGCAGCCGATGGCAAGCCTCCCGAGGGGTCTCAGGTCAGCAGCTCGGCGGTCAGCCGGTCGAGCACCAGCCGGCCGGCCGGTGTCGCGAGCAGCCGGTCGGGGTCGTCGGCCAGCAGGCCGAGCTCGACGAGGGGGCCGGTTCGCGCCGGCGAAAGGTCGAGGACGGCCAGCTCGGCGCGGGGAACGCCCTCGTCGATGCGCAGGCCGCTGAGCACCCGCTCCTCGGCCGCCTCCAGGGCGCTCAGCGCCTCCAGCTCCGGGAAGCCGGTCCCGTGGGCGGCGACCCGGGCCAGGTAGTCGGCCGGCCGGCTCTCGCCGACAGTGGCGTGGCGGACGCCGGCGCGGGTGAGCCGCCCGTGAGCCCCGGGTCCTGCGCCGACATAGTCCTGGCCGCGCCAGTAGACGAGGTTGTGCCGCGAGCGGGCCGGCTCGCCGCGCGCATGGTTGGAGACCTCGTAGGCGGTGAAGCCTGCGGCCTCGAGGACCGCCTGGGTGGTCTCGTAGAGCGCCGCGCCCAGCTCCGGATCCGCCGGCGCGAATCGGCCGCGGCGCACCGCCCGGTCGAAGGCGGTGCCGGCCTCGATGGTCAGCTGGTAGGGCGACAGGTGCTCGGCCCCAAGGTCCATCGCCCGCCGCAGCTCCTCGGCCCAGCCCTCGGCGGTCTGGCCGGGCCGGGCGTAGATCAGGTCGAGCGAGAGCCGCGGGAACGCCCGCGCCGCGGCCTTGGCGGCGCGGATCCCGCTGGCCGCATCGTGCTCGCGGCCGAGGAAGGCCAGCGACGCGTCGTCCATCGCCTGCAGGCCGAGCGACAACCGAGACACGCCGGCGGCGGCGAAGGCCTCGAAGCGGTCGGCTTCGGCGCCGGTCGGATTGGCCTCCAGGCTGATTTCCAGATCGGCCGCCGGCGTCCACAGCCGACGCGCGGCGGCGATGATCTCCGCCGTCCAGGCCGGATCCATCAGCGAGGGGGTGCCGCCGCCGAAGAAGACCGAGACCAGCGTCCGCGGCCCGGTCAGCGCGGCCTGAGCCTCGAGGTCGGCGACGATCGCCCGGGCCAGCGCCGCCGGTTCGTCCGGCCGGCGGACGCGAAAGACGTTGAAATCGCAATAGGGACAGATGCGCGCGCAATAGGGCCAGTGGACATAGACCCCGAGCGGCGGGGGGCTGGTCACCAGAGCGCCGCCTTCAGCTTGGCGAAGGCCCGCGCCCGATGGCTGATGGCGTCTTTCGCGGTGGGCTCCATCTCGCCGAAGGTGAGGTCGCCGCCGGTCGGGACGAAGATCGGGTCGTAGCCGAAGCCGCGATCGCCGCGCGGCGGGAAGGCCAGTGTCCCGTCAACCCGGCCCTCGACCACCACCGCCGCGCCGTGCGGCCAGGCCAGCGCCAGGGCGCAGGAGAACCAGGCCGAGCGGTCGTCGCCGTCGGCCTCCTCGAGGCGTTCCTCGACCTTGCGCATGGCGGCGGCGAAATCGCGCTCCGGCCCTGCCCAGCGGGCAGAATAGACGCCGGGCGCACCGTCCAGCGCCGTCACCGACAGGCCGGAGTCGTCGGCCAGGGCGGGCAGGCCGCTGGCGTCGGCCGCGGCGCGCGCCTTCAGCAGGGCGTTGCCGAGGAAGCTGGTCTCCGTCTCTTCGGGCTCGGGCAGGCCCAGTTCGCCGGCGGTGATCAGCTGAAAGCGGTTCTCCAGGATTTCGGCCAGCTCGCGCGCCTTGCCGGGATTGTGGGTCGCCACCACCAGCTTGGCGCCAGGCTCCAGGGTCAGGGCCATCGATCGTCTCTCCATCTCGCTCGCCGCTCGGCCGCGGACCATACCGCCGATGGCGGATGCCGCGTTGCGAAAGTTTAATATTGTTAATCGATATTCATTTGATCGAAAAGCGATGCGTCCATATTGATTACCGGCATGGAAGCGATGTCGCTTCACCCAATTTGCTGCACCGCAGCAATCCTAAGGAGGCTCCCATGCCCACGACCTACGCCAAGATCTTCGACCGCGTCGCGCTCAGCTTCTTCACAGCGCTGGCCATGTTCCCCGTTCTGACGGTCGCCCTCGGCGGCGTGTTCCACTAGGCTCGCCCCGGGGTTGGCTGAGGCCGCCCGGCTCGCGCCGGGCGCGGCGGGAGGGGATGCATGCGCGCCTTGGGTCCGGGTTCGGTTTCCAGCTTCCTCAAGATCATCCTCGACGTGGTCTATGTGGCCCTGGTCGCCGGCGTCATCGGCGCGGCCCTGCTGGCGCTGGCGGCCCTGCTGTTCGCCTTCAACCCCTCGCTGCTGGCGAACGTGAAGATCTCCGACGGGGCGCAGTTCGTCGAGCGCGCGCCCCTGGTGGTCGGCGGCCTGCTCGCCGCCGGCTTCTACATGGTCAGCGTGCTGCTGATCATCGGCGCCCTGCGGCGGATCTTCACCACGCTGACCGCCGGCGATCCCTTTCATCCGGACAACGTCAACCGCCTGCGGCTGGTCGGGCTGATGCTTGCGGTGCTCGAGCTCGGACGCTACGCGGTCTGGGGGATCAGCGCCTGGCTGCCCTGGGTGCGCGACGTGCGCCCGAGCTTCAGCCTGACGGCGTGGTTCTCGGTGCTGGTGGTGTTCGTCCTGGCGGAGGTGTTCCGCGAGGGCGCGCGCCTGCGTCGCGAAGCCGAGCTGACGATCTAAGAGTCCCTGCGGCCGATCCATGCCCATCCGCGTAAGCCTCGACCGGATCCTCATCGACCGCCGCATGTCGCTCACCGAGCTGGCGGACCGGGTCGGCGTGACCATCGCCAACCTCTCGATCCTGAAGACCGGCAAGGCCCGCGCGGTGCGCTTCTCGACGCTGGCGGCCCTGTGCCGCGAGCTCGACTGCCAGCCGGGCGATTTGCTGGTCTACGAGCCGGGACCGGCGGAGGAGCTGGACGAGGGGGAGGACTGAAGCGGCGGTTCACCCCCTCCCAACCGTCATTCCGGCCTTGTGCCGGGAACCCATGCACACGGTGGCATGGGGATCGCCCTGCGCTTTCGACGTTCATCGGTGGCCGGGACGGGGCCCGGCCATGACGGAAGTTGGGGGGTTAAGAGGGAAAGAGGGAGCGCGCGACCGAGCCCCTTAGCCCCCCACCGCCGCCCGCTGCGCCACGCAGAGTTCGCCGATGCCCTTGCGGGCGAGCGAGAACAGCGCTTCGAACTCGCCTTCGCTGAAGCCGCGCTTCTCGCCCGTGGCCTGGATCTCGACGATGTCGCCCTTGCCGGTCAGCACGAAGTTGCTGTCGGCCTCGGCGTTGGAGTCCTCCTCGTAGTCGAGGTCGAGCACCGGGGTTCCGGAGAAGACGCCGCAGCTGATCGCGGCGACCTGGTCGAGGATCGGATCGGTGGTGATCAGGCCTTCGTCCAGCAGGTAGCGGGTGCAGAGCTTCAGCGCGACCCAGCCGCCGGTGATGGCGGCGGTGCGGGTGCCGCCGTCGGCCTGGATGACGTCGCAGTCGAGGGTGATCTGCCGCTCGCCGAGCGCCTTCATGTCGACCACCGCCCGCATCGAGCGGCCGATCAGCCGCTGGATCTCCTGGGTGCGGCCGGACTGTTTGCCCTGGGCGGCCTCGCGGCGGCCGCGGGTGTGGGTGGCTCTGGGCAGCATGCCGTACTCGGCGGTGACCCAGCCCTGGCCGCGGCCGCGCAGGAAGGGCGGCACGCCTTCTTCCAGGCTGGCGGTGACCAGCACCTTGGTGTGGCCGAAGCTGACCAGGCAGGAGCCCTCGGCGTAGCGGTTGACGCCGGTCTCCAGGGTGACGGGCCGCAGCGCATCGGCCAGACGTTCGGAAGGGCGCATGCGGAACTCCTTGGGTGGTCGCGCGTCTGGAATTGCGACGCGTCTTGCAAGCTGGAAGGTCGCGCTTATCCTAGATCGGACCGGTCCAGTCCATGGGGCGCGCAGACGGACGATGCATCCGACGTGAACACGCCTATCTTCGCTCGCGGGCCCTCGTTGGCCGAGCTCGACGAACGGGCCAGGGATATCTTTCGCCGGATCGTCGAGAGCTATCTCGACACCGGCGAGCCGGTTGGCTCGCGCACCCTCTCGAAGAGCGGGCTGCTGCTGTCGCCGGCCTCGATCCGCAACACCATGCAGGACCTCACCCAGCTCGGCCTGCTGGGCGCGCCGCACGTCAGCGCCGGACGGCTGCCGACGCATGCCGGCCTGCGGCTGTTCGTCGACGGCCTGCTCGAGGTGGGGGATGTCGGCGAAGACGAGCGGCGCTCGATCGATGCACGCTTGCGCGCCCACGGCCGCAACTACGACGACGCCCTGAACGAGGCCAGCGCCATCCTCTCGGGCCTGGCCGGCGGGGCGGCGATCGTGGTGACCCCGACCCGCGACGCCGGGGTCAAGCACGTCGAGTTCGTCGCCCTGGGCGCCGAGCGGACCCTGGCGATCATGGTCTTCGAGGACGGCACGGTGGAGAACCGGCTGATCCGGCTGCCGGCCGGGGTCACCCCCTCGGCGCTGCAGGAGGCCTCCAACTTCCTCAACTCGCGCCTGCGCGGCCGCACCCTGGTGGAGGCCCGGGTCGATCTGCGCACCGAGCTGGACGGCGCCCGGCGCGAACTCGACGAGACCGCGGCGCGCCTGGTGGAGGACGGCATGGCCGCCTGGAGCGGCGGCGACGCCGAGGACCGCGCGCTGATCGTCCGCGGCCGGGCCAATCTCTTGGAGTCGCGCGAGACGGCGGAGGACCTGGAGCGGGTGCGCCTGCTGTTCGAGGATCTGGAGCAGAAGGAGCAGCTGATCCAGCTGCTCGACGGGGTGCGGGACGGCGACGGGGTGCGCATCTTCATCGGCGCCGAGACGCGCCTCTTCTCGCTTTCGGGTTCCGCCGTCATCGCGGCGCCCTATATGACGGGCTCACAGCGGGTGTTGGGCGCGATCGGGGTGATCGGGCCGGCCCGCCTCAACTACGCCCGGATCATTCCGCTGGTGGACTATACCGCCCGCGTGCTTGGCCAGGTGATGAACGCTTAAACTCGCGAGCCAGGTAAGACATGTCCGAAGAACAGACGCCCGCGCCAGACGCCCAGGCGCCGACCCCGGAAGTCGGCGAAGACGCCTATGAGGCGCTGCGCGCCGAGACCGCCGCGTTGAAGGAGCAGGTGCTCCGCTACGCCGCCGAAGCCGACAACACCCGCCGGCGCGCCGAGCGCGAAGCCAACGACGCGCGCGCCTACGCCATCCAGAAGTTCGCCCGCGACCTCCTCGGCGTCGCCGACAACCTCGCCCGCGCCCTGGCCGCCCAGCCGGCGGAAAGCGGCGACACCGCGGTGAAGAACTTCGTGGTCGGCGTCGAGATGACCGAGAAGGAGCTGCAGGGCGCCTTCGAGAAGAATGGGCTGAAGAAGATCGACCCGGCCCGGGGCGAAAAGTTCGACCCCAACAAGCACCAGGCGATGATGGAGCAGCCGGGCAGCGACGTCGCCGGCGGCGGGGTCATCCAGGTGCTGCAGCCGGGCTATGAGCTGCTCGGCCGGCTGGTGCGCCCGGCCATGGTGGTGGTCGCGGCCAAGACCGCGCCTGCCGCGCCGGAAGGCGGCGCCAATCCCTACGCCGCCAACGACGAGGAGCCGGGCGGCGGCACGGTGGACACGCGGGCCTAAGCGCGCCGGATCCTTTTTCGTCATCCCGGCTCGGCCGTGCAGGCCGTCCGGGATGACGGATGTTGTTTGCATGCGATGGCCCGCCGCCGAGCGCCCGATCAACTCTCACGCTTCGCCCTCTTCCCCCCCCTGCGAAATTGGCTAATGTCGCAAGTCCCCTCCAGTCGGGGGGCGTCGGACGCCTGATTCGCGCCGACGCGTGCGCGAGCGGGACCAGGGCATGAAGCTGACGATCGAACGGGCGGCGCTGTTGAAGGCGCTGGGGCATGTGCAGAGCGCCGTCGAGCGCCGGAACACCATTCCAATCCTGTCGAACGTGCTGCTCTCGGCCGAGCGCGACAAGCTGAGCTTTTCGGCCACCGACCTCGACATGGAGATCATCGACGAGGCCTTCGCCCAGGTCGATCAGCCCGGCCAGATCACCGCGCCGGCCCACACCCTTTACGAAATCGTCCGCAAGCTGCCGGACGGCGCCGACGTCTCGCTGACCTTCAACGGCGAGGACCCGCGGCTGACGGTCCAGGCCGGGCGGTCGCGCTTCAGCCTGCCGGTGCTGCCGGCCGGCGACTTTCCGGTCATGTCCGCCGAGGGCTTGACCAGCCGGATGTCGGTGGACGCCAACGACCTGATCAGGCTGATCGACAAGACCCGCTTCGCCATCTCGGCGGAGGAGACCCGCTACTATCTGAACGGCCTCTACATCCACACGGTCAGCGAGAACGGCGCCCTAAAGCTGCGGGCGGTGGCGACCGACGGCAGCCGTCTGGCGCTGGCCGAGATGGCGGCGCCGGAGGGCGCGGCCGGGACGCCGGGCGTGATCGTGCCGCGCAAGACGATCGGCGAGGCTCGCCGCCTGCTGGACGACGCCGGCGAGACCGTGGAGCTGGCGGTGAGCGCCCAGAAGGTGCGCGTCGAGGTGAACGGCGCGGCGCTGACCTCGAAGGTGATCGACGGCAACTTCCCCGACTACAGCCGGGTCATTCCGAAGGACAACAACCGCATCGTCCACGTCGACGCCAAGCTGTTCGCCCAGGCGGTCGACCGGGTGGCGACCATCTCGGCGGAAAAGAGCCGCTCGGTGCGGATGGCGATCGAGAGCGGCCGGGTTGTGCTGACCGTGCGCAACATGGAAGCCGGCCAGGCCGTCGAAGAGCTGGAGATCGACTACGACGGCGACGCCTTCGAACTGTCGTTCAACGCTCGCTACCTGATGGACATCACCGACCAGATCTCCGGCTCCACCGCGGAGCTGCGTTTCGGCGGACCCAACGACCCGGCCCTGGTGCTGGATCCGGGCGACGCCGACGTCCAATACATCCTGATGCCGCTGCGGGTTTAGGACCTGGTCGGGGTTTCCCCAGGGTAAGGTTAAATCAACTCAGCGCGTGAGATAGCTGGCTCGAAGGTCGACGGTCGGCCAGTCAGGAGCCCGCGCTGTGTTCAAGAATCTGAGGATCTCGCGAAAGCTGTCGGGCGCGTTCGCCGGCCTGATCCTGATCCTTGTCGGCGCCAACGTCCTGGTCATGCACCAGCTGCACGCCATCCGCGCCGCCGTCGACCAGACCGTCCGCTCCAGCGCCCGCGCCGACGAGCTGAGCGACGCGCAGATCGGCATGCTGGAGATGCAGAACGCCCTGCGCGGCTTCGCCATCGCCGGCGAGCCGGCCTTCCTGAAGACCTATCACGAGAGCTCGGCCAAGCTCGACAAGACGCTCGAGAGCTTCCGCAGCCAATCCGACGACCCGGCCCAGGCGCAGCGCGCCGCGGCGCTGAAGGCCGAATTCGACACCTGGCGCGCCACCTACGGCGAGCCGGTGATCGCGCTGGCCCAGGATCCCGCCACCAAGCCCCAGGCGTTCGACATGCTGGGCCGCAAGTCGCTCGGCAAGCTGCGCGCCGGCCTGAAGGGGCTGAACGCCGCGCAGGACCAGATCCAGGCGGCCAACGCCGCCGCCCAGCGCAGCGCCATCCGCAAGGCCACCCTGGTCATGATCGGCGCCGGCGTGGCGGCGATCGCCTTCGCCATCGTCATGGCCGGGCTGCTGTCGCGGGCGGTCGCCGCGCCGATCGCCGGCATGACCTCGGTGATGCGCAGGCTGGCCCAGGGCGACCACGAGGTCTCGCCCCCCGGCATCGGCCGCGGCGACGAGATCGGCGCCATGGCCGCCGCGGTGCAGAGCTTCAAGGAGGCCGCGCTCGACAAGCTGCGCCTGGAAGGCGAGAGCGCCGACCAGCGCCGCCAGACCGAAACCGAGCGCGCCCGCGTCGCCGCGGCCGAGGCCAGGGCCGCCGCCGAGCAGGCCGAGGTCGTCCGCGCGGTCGGCCTGGGGCTGGAAAAGCTTTCGGCCGGCGAGCTCACCTTCCGCATCGCGACCGCCTTCCCGTCCGACTACGAGAAGCTCCGGCAGGACTTCAACGGGGCCATCGGCCAGCTGCAGGACACCCTGTCGGTGATCAACGCCGCCACCAGCGGCGTTCGCTCGAGCACCAGCGAGATCAGCGCCGCCTCCGAGGACCTGGCGCGCCGCACCGAACGCCAGGCCGCCAGCCTGGAGGAGACCGCCGCGGCGCTGGAGGAGATCACCGTCACCGTCGGCCGGACCGCCGAGGGCGCGCGCAACGCCGACCGCATCGTCACCACCGCGCGCTCGGACGCCGAGGTCTCCGGCGAGATCGTCCGCCAGGCGGTCGAAGCCATGGGCGGGATCGAGCGCTCGGCCGGCGAGATCGGCCAGATCATCGGGGTGATCGACGAGATCGCCTTCCAGACCAACCTCTTGGCGCTCAACGCAGGCGTCGAAGCCGCCCGCGCCGGCGACGCCGGCAAGGGCTTCGCGGTGGTCGCCTCGGAGGTGCGGGCGCTGGCCCAGCGCTCGGCCGACGCGGCCAAGGAGATCAAGACCCTGATCAACACCTCCGGCGAACAGGTCAGCAAGGGCGTCGACCTGGTCGCCCGCACCGGCGACGCGCTGCAGCGGATCGTCTCCCAGGTCGGCGAGATCGCCGGGGTGATCAGCGAGATCGCCAGCTCGACCCACGAACAGTCGAACGGGCTGCAGCAAGTCAATATCGCGGTCAACGAGATGGATCAGATGACCCAGCGCAACGCCGCCATGGTCGAGGAATCCGCCGCCGCCACCCAGCAGCTGTCAGGCAAGAGCGAAGAACTGGTGCGCATGGTCGGCCGCTTCCGCATCGGCGAAGCGGTCGCCGGCGGCGCTCGGACCCTTGTGGGCGCGCGGGCGGCCTGACTATCGGCTCAGTGCCCGTGGGAGCCTTCGTAGACGCCCGGCGCCAAGCGTTCGTCTTCCTCGCCTTCGCCGGCGTCCTTGGCCAGGACGAAGCGGCGGTCGCAGTAGGGGCATTCGACGAAGGCGGCCTCGCCCATTTCCAGCCAGACCCGCGGGTGTCCCAGGGCGCCGCCGACGCCGTCGCAGGCGATACGGCCCGAGCGCACGACGATAGTCTCTGGCGCCGGCAGGTCCGGCGTCAGGGCGGCGGGCGCCGGCGCCGGCTCGACCCGGAGCTGGGCGGAAGCGCCCTTGTTGCGAACTTGGCGAGCCATCAAGCGCCCCTCTGAAATCGCGTGCACTGCTTGGCGCAGGCGCGATGCGCGCCTAGGTATGCGACCACGGCTTTCCCCGTCAATCGAGACGGCGCGCAAACGAGGCTCCCGGCCCTTCGATGACCCTTCCCGACTACGCCATCGAGGCCCGGAACCTCGTCAAGACCTACCCGGCGAGCAAGACCACGCCGGAGATGCGCGCCCTGCGCGGCGTCGACCTGGCGATCCCGCGCGGCTCGATCTTCGGCCTGCTGGGTCCCAACGGCGCCGGCAAGTCGACCTTCATCAACATCCTCGCCGGCCTCTGCCGCAAGACCTCCGGCGAGGTGCGGATCTGGGGCCGCGACATCGACGAGCGTCCGCGCGACGCGCGCGCCGCGATCGGCGTGGTGCCCCAGGAGATCTCCGTCGACCCCTTCTTCACCCCGCGCGAGGCGCTGGAGGTGGCGGCCGGCATGTACGCCGTTCCCGCCCGGGAGCGGCGGACGATGGAGCTGCTGACGGCCTTGGGTTTGGCCGACAAGGCCAACGCCTATGTCCGCCAGCTGTCCGGCGGGATGAAGCGGCGGGTGATGGTGGCCAAGGCCATGGTGCACAACCCGCCGGTGCTGATCCTCGACGAGCCGACCGCCGGCGTCGACGTCGAGCTGCGCCGCCAGCTGTGGGCCTATGTGCTGGAGCTGAACCGCAAGGGGGTGACCATCGTGCTGACCACCCACTACCTGGAGGAAGCCCAGGAGCTCTGCGACCAGATCGCCATCATCAACCGCGGCCAGGTGGTGGCCTGCGAGCCGACCGCCACCCTGCTGCAGCGGATGGACACCCGCCACGTCCTGGTCACCCCGGAGGAGCCGGTGATCACGGTTCCGGTGCTGCCCGGCTTCGAGACCCGGCTGACCAAGGCCGGCGGCTTCTCGGTCGGCTACCGCACGGGCCTGTCCAGCGTCGAGCAGGTGCTGGCGGCGATCCGCGCCGCCGGCCTGCACATCAAGGACATCTCCACCGAGGATCCCGACCTGGAGGACGTCTTCGTCGCCCTGACCTCGGCCCCGCCGGAAGCCGCCTGAGGGGGCGCGCGGGAATAGGCTCTTGTGAGCAGATCGGGGTCGCGGCATCTGTCATGATGGGCTGATCGCACGAAAGGCGCCTGGTCCATGATCGAGCAGATCGCCAGCCTCGGGCTCATCGACGAAGCCGACCTCGAGCTTGACACCGCGGCGCTGGAGATCGCCGCCCTCGACCATCCCGAGGCGGAGCTGTCGGTCTATCTCGAACTGCTGGAGCGGATCACCGAGCGGCTCGCCGTCCGCGGGGCGGCGGCGCGCACGCCGCGCGAACAGGCGGACGAGCTGGCCGACGTGCTGGCCGCCGAGTTCGGCTTCGACGGCGATCGCGCCAGCTATGATCATCCGGACAACGCCGATCTGATGCGGGTCATCGACCGGCGGCGCGGACTGCCGGTGGCGCTGGCGATCCTCTATGTCGCCGCGGCCCGCCGGCTGGGCTGGATCGCCCATGTGCTGAACACCCCCGGACACGTCCTGGCGGCGATCGGCCAACCGGCGCTGGTGATCGATCCGTTCAACCGCGGCGGCCTGATCGCCGGCGCGCACCTCGCCGCCCTGTTGCGGACGTCCGAACTGCGGCTGGACGCCGTCCGGCCCGAGCATTTCGCCCCGCTGTCCAACCGGGCGGTGCTGGTGCGGCTGCAGATGAACCAGGCCACCCGGGCCGAGCGGGCCGGCGACCTCGCCCGGGCGCTGGTGGTGCTCCAGCGGATCACCACCGTCGCCCCGGGCCACAGCCCCGGATGGTGGGACCGCGCGCGGCTCGAACGCGCGCTGGGCGACGACGCGGCGGCGCGCGCCAGCCTCACCGCCATGCTGGAGACCACCCGCGACCCGGCCCTGCGCAGCCATGTGACCAGCGCCCTCGACGCCCTCGCCCACTAGTGTCCCGATTCCAGGCGAACTTCAGATCCGGCACACTGGGGCCGCGCAGAAATCGCTCCGGGGTGACGCTAGGGCGCCGTTGCCCTCGCCAGGCCCGCTGCGCAAGAGTTTCGCCAAGCTCCGGCCCCGGACCGCGACCGTGCGCCGGGACAGATGAGAGCGCCACCAACAGGGAGTGCGCCGGCATGGACGCGCAGATCGACAGCCTCAACCAAACGGCGCGTGACGACTACGGGCCGATGACCCGCAACGTGCTGGAGTTCGGCGCCCGCTTCAAACGCCTGGTCAACCAGTCGCGCCAGCCCGGCTTCAAGCTGGAGGACTGGGCCCCGCTCGCCGAGCTGGTGGCGACCGACGACTTCGTGCGGGTCGGTTGCTTCAAGGAGGTGGTGGACTGGGACCAGTACATCGGCCTGATCCACCAGTGGGCGCCCGGCCTGACCAACTGGGACTGCACGATGAAGCATGTCACCGAGGTCCACGGCCGCGTCTTCCTCGAGCTGGAGGAGCGCGCCACCACCGGCGCCGACACCGACGTGGTGAACTCGATGTCGGTCTATGAGTTCAACGCCGCCGGCAAGCTCGTGCACCTGGACATCTACCTGCAACGGGCGATGGACCAGGGCGCGATCAAGGGCTGGGACGTCTGAGGGGAGGGCGGCCAGGGGCGCATGCACTCACTGGCGCCGATGAAGGGACCGGGCGCTGGCGCTCGACCTGACCCAGCCGGCCGCCAGGAAGAGTAGGGCTGCACGCCTCTCCCCCGAGCGAAGCGAGAGAGGGAGAGGAGAATTTCGGCCCACCGACGCCGTTCGCAAAGAAGCCGCCTGTTCACCATTTCCCGCGATCCTGCGGCCATGGGACAATCAGTTCTGCTTCGTGGCCGGATCGCCCGCGGCGACCGGCTGCCGGATGCGCCGCTGGCCGCGCTCGAGGACGGCGAGATCGTCGTCAAATCCGCCGCCCAGGTGTTCGCCCGCGGCCGCTTCGCTCTGATCGGGCTGCCGGGCGCCTTCACCCCGGTCTGCACCCGCGTGCACCTGCCGGCTTTCGTCGCCAAGGCGCCGGCCCTGTTGGCCTCGGGCTTCGAGGCGGTGGTCTGCCTCGCCGCCAACGACCCCTGGACCCTGGCGGCCTGGGCCGGACGCGTCGACCCGGCCGCCCACCTGCACTTCCTGTCGGACGGAAACCTGGCGTTCGGCCGCGGCGCCGGCCTGACGACCCGCGCGCCGCAGCTCTTCCTTGGCGAATGCCTCAGCCGCTTCCTGATCGTCGCCAACGACGGCCAGGTCGAGAAGATCGCCGTCGAGCCGGTGGTGAATGAGGTGAGCTGCACCGCCGCGGCGATGCTTTAAGTCTAACTTAAGCCGAAGTTGGATGCTGAGCCCGACAGCAGGCCCCGGGCCTGAATGAGTGGCGTTCCGACGAGTAGCAGTCCGCCCGGAGGCGCATGCCGCCAAGCTCCGAAGAGCTGATCAGGACGCAGCTGCAGCTGTTCGACCGATCGCACGGCTTCATGTTCGTGTTGGGCGGTCCCGAACTTCGCTTCACCTATGCGAACGCGGCGAAGCGAAGGTGCGGCGAAAGCGGGATCATGGACCTGAACACGAGACGCGGGCTATCCGCTCGCATCCGCGCGACTACCCCTCCGCCGGCGGATGGAAGTCCTCCACCCTGCCGGCCCGCTTTCGGCCTGTCACCCGGGTTTCGCGCCGCTCAGACCGCGATCCGGGCGCAAGGAAGCTGAAGGTTTCATCAGCGCTTTCGGCCCGCCGCGTCGTTGACTCTCCCGCCGCCGTGAGTATAAGACCGCCCCTCTCGTCCCTGGGGGTTCCTCGGGGGCGTATTCCGTTTTGCACTCTCTATTAAGTACGAAGGCGCGCGAACCATGTACGCGGTGATCAAGACCGGCGGGAAACAGTACCGGGTCCAGCCCGGCGACCTGCTCGTCGTCGAAAAGCTCGAAGGCGAGCCCGGCGCGAACGTGGCGTTCGGCGAAGTGCTGATGCTGGGCGACGGCGACGCCGTGACCGTCGGCGCGCCGGTCGTCGAAGGCGCCTCGGTGGCGGCCACCCTGATCGAGACCCGCAAGGGCCTGAAGGTGAAGATCTTCAAGAAGATCCGCCGCCAGGGCTATCGCCGCACCAAGGGCCACCGCCAGGTCGAGAGCGTGCTGCGCGTGACCGGCATCACCGGCGGCGGCGCCGAAGCCAAGTGGGACGGCGAAGTCAGCCTGACCACCAAGGCCGAGCTGAACGCCCGGGCCCGCAACCTGACCTTCATCCCGGCGGTGCCGGCGGTGTCGCTGGAAGCCCCGGTCGCCAAGAAGGCCGCCGCGCCGAAGAAGAAGGCCGCCGCTGCTGCGGAGGCCCCGGCCGAAGCTGCGCCGAAGAAGGCCGCGCCGAAGAAGGCCGCCGCCAAGAAGACCACCGAAGAGGGCGCGGCCGAGTAGGCCCGTCTTCGACCCGAACGCATTTTAGGAGAGCGTTATGGCTCACAAGAAATCAGGCGGCTCCTCGCGCAACGGCCGCGACTCCGCAGGCCGCCGTCTCGGCGTGAAGAAGTACGGCGGCGAGAACGTGCTGGCCGGGAACATTCTGGTGCGTCAGCGCGGGACCAAGTTCTTCGCCGGCGACAACGTCGGCATGGGCCGCGACCATACCCTCTTCGCCACGGTCACCGGCGCGGTGAAATTCGTCACCAAGCGCGACGACCGCACCTACGTGAACGTGGTGCCGGCGATGGCGGCCGAATAAGGCGAAACCGACCTCTCTCCGGTTTCGCCTCCTCAAAAGGGCGAACCGGACAAGACTTCGAGCGGGGAGTCCGGAACGCCGGGCTCCCCGCTTTTGTTTTTGGGCCTATCCGCCAGCGGACGGGCCTGGGAGGTAGGCGATGATGTGCGCGATTGATGTGACGCCGACGCTGGCGACGGAACGGCTGCTGCTGCGCGGCCCGGTGCATGCCGACGCCGAGCGCCTGGCCCAGTTGGCCAATGATCCGGGCGTGGCCAAGATGACCACCTCGATGCCGCATCCCTATGACCTGGCCGACGCCGACGCCTTCCTGGCCCGTTGCGAGACGCGCGACTGGGACCGCGAGCCGACCTTCGCCATCGAGCACCGCAACTTCGGCCTGGTCGGCGGCCTGGGCTTTCGGCCCGGGCCGAATGGGCGGCCGGAGATCGGCTACTGGCTGGGCCGGCCGTTCTGGAACCGTGGCTACGCCACCGAGGCCTGCCGCGCGGCGCTGGACTGGGCCAGGCGCGACTGGCGCAAGAAGCTGGTGGTCTCCGGCCACTTCGCCGACAACCCGGCGTCCGGCCAGGTGCTGTGCAAGGCGGGCTTCCTCTACACCGGCGACGTCGAGCTCCGCTGGAGCCAGGCGCGCCAGGGGCCGGTCCGTACACGGATGATGGTCTGGCTGGCCTAGACGTGGGGCCCCCGCCCGCTTTGTGCGGGCGGGGACGCTGCTATTTCGTGGTCCCAAACTCTTACCGCAGCCGCCGCCCAGACCATGGGGATAAGCCCCCGCTTTTATGCTAAGCGCCTCTCCTGAAAGGCACTCTTCCTCCCGATGAAATTCCTCGACGAATGCAAGATCTACCTCCGCAGCGGCAATGGCGGCGGCGGAGCCGTGTCCTTCCGGCGGGAGAAGTTCGTCGAATACGGCGGCCCTGACGGCGGCGACGGCGGCAAGGGCGGCGACGTCTGGATCGAGAGCGTCGAGGGGCTGAACACCCTGATCGACTTTCGCTACCACCAGCACTTCAAGGCCGGCACCGGCGAGCACGGCATGGGCCGCAACCGCCATGGGGCCAATGGCGAGGACGTGACGCTGAAGGTGCCGGTCGGCACCCAGGTGATGGACGAGGACAAGGCGACGGTGCTGCTGGACTTTGACAAGCCCGGCATGCGCGTCCGCGTGCTGCGCGGCGGCAACGGCGGCTTTGGCAACACCTATTTCAAGGGGCCGGTCAACCAGGCGCCGAAATACGCCAACCCCGGCCTCGAGGGCGAGGAGAAGTGGATCTGGCTGCGGCTGAAGCTGATCGCCGACGTGGGCCTGGTCGGCCTGCCGAACGCCGGCAAGTCGACCTTCCTGGCCGCCGCCAGCGCCGCCAAGCCGAAGATCGCCAACTATCCCTTCACCACCCTGGCCCCCAACCTTGGCGTGGTCGACCTGTCGACCAATGAGCGCTTCGTGCTGGCCGACATCCCCGGACTGATCGAGGGCGCCAGCGAAGGCGCCGGGCTGGGCACGCGGTTCCTCGGCCATGTGGAGCGCACCGCCGTGCTGATCCACCTGGTCGACGCGACCGAGGAGGACGTCGCCGGCGCCTGGCGCACCGTGCGCCACGAGCTGGAGGCCTACGCCGAGGAGCTGGCTGAAAAGCCGGAGATCCTGGCGCTGAACAAGATCGACGCCCTCGACCCAAAGACCGTCGAGGAAAAGGCCGCCGAGCTGAAGGCCGCCGCCGGCGTCGAGCCCCGGCGGGTGTCGGGCGTCGCCGGCATGGGCGTCATCGAGCTGCTGCGCGACAGCTACGCCCTGGTCCGCCGGCGCCGCGCCGAGGCCGCCGGCCATGCGATCGACGCCGATGGCGAGATCGACGACCAGGCTGACGGGGAATGGCGCCCGTGAGCGGACTGGCGGACGCACGGCGCATCGTCGTCAAGGTCGGCTCGGCCCTGGTGGTCGGCGAGGACGGGCCGGACCGCCGGTGGCTGGCGGCCTTCGCCGCCGACCTGGCGCGGGTGCGCGGGCGCGGCCAGCAGGTGCTGGTGGTCTCCTCCGGCGCGGTGGGGTTGGGCCGCCGGCGGTTGTCGCTGCCGCGCAAGCGGGCGCTGACCCTGCCGGAGAAGCAGGCCGCCGCCGCCGCCGGCCAGTCGGCGCTGATGCGCGCCTGGGAAGAGGCGCTGGAGCCGCACGGCCTGGCCGCCGCCCAGATCCTGCTGACCCGCGACGACACGGAGGTGCGCCGCCGCTGGCTGAACGCCCGCGCCACGGTCGAGACCTTGCTGCAGCTGGGCCTCGTGCCGGTGGTCAACGAGAACGACACGGTGGTCACCGAGGAGATCCGCTACGGCGACAACGACCGGTTGGCCGCCCGTGTGGCGCAGATGATCGGCGCCGATCTGCTGGTGCTGCTGTCGGACGTCGACGGCCTCTACACCGCCGATCCGCGGGCCAATCCCGACGCCCGCCACCTGCCGCGCATCGAGCGGCTGACTCCGGAGATCGAGGCTATGGCCGGGGGGGCGAACGCCGCCGCCGGCGTCGGCACCGGCGGCATGGCCACCAAGCTCGCCGCCGCCCGGATCGCCTCGGCCGCCGGCTGCGCCACCGTCATCACCCTGGGCTCGCGGCCCTCGCCGCTGTCGGCGCTGGAGCAGGGCGAGCGCGCCACCGTTGTCGAGCCTTCGACCACGCCGGCGGCCGCCTACAAGGCCTGGATCGCCGGCAGCCTGGCGCCGGCCGGCGTCCTCACCGTCGACGCCGGCGCCGCGGCGGCCCTGCGCCGGGGCAAGAGCCTGCTGCCGGCCGGCGTGAGCGGCGTCGACGGCGGCTTTGGCAAGGGCGACGCCCTGGTGGTGCGCGACGAGGCCGGCCGCGAGATCGGCCGCGGCATCGTCCGCTACGACGCCGTCGACGCCGCCCGCATCCGCGGCCTGAAGAGCGACGCCATCGAAGCCGCCCTCGGCTACACCGAAGGCCCGATGATCCACGCCGACGACCTGGCGCTCGCCGCCCACGCGGCGGCGTAGGCCGGCGCTCGCATAAGGTGAAGCTAGCGCCGCGGGCCCCCTCCGTCTCGCGCTGCGCGCGATCCACCTCCCCCGCAAGCGGTGGAGGATCTGGGCCTTGGATGCTCCACCGCTTGCGGGGGAGCTGCCAGCGAAGCTGACTGAGGGGGCCTGCGGCATTTGCCGCCGCCCGCAAGAACACCTAGGTAGGCGGGATATTCAGGGGTCAGAAGACGTGGACGATCGGGCGACATCGCAGAGCGGGCGGCTGGAGAGCCTTCAGCCGGGCCAGGCGATCGTCTACGGCGGCGACCGGGTCGCCTATGTGACGCCGGCGCTGGCGGCCGCCTTCCGGGTCGGCGACCGGCTGTTGGTGGCGCCCGACAGCGGGAGCCTGCTTCACGTTCCCGCCGCCGAACAGGCGATCGCCGCCGGTGCGGTGGGCCGGGCTCGCGAGGCCTTCGCCCGGATGGGCGAGGTGACCGACGAGGCCATCAGCGCCTTCTTCGACGGCTTCGCCGCCAACCTCGCCGACGACGAGCGCTGGGGCGAGATCGCCGCGGCCAACGCCGCCGACGTCGACAAGGCCCGCGCCCGCGGCCGCTCCACCACCCGGCTCGCCGCCAGCGAGGCGATGCGCCGCGACATGATCGCCGGCCTGCGCGCCTGGCGCGACGCGCCGGCCTCGCGCGGGCGGCTGGTCGAGCGGATCGACCACCAGGGCTGGAGCGTCGAGCAGCTGACCGCGCCGCTGGGGGTGACCGGCTTCGTCTTCGAGGGCCGGCCCAACGTCTTCGCCGACGCCACCGGCGTGCTGCGGGCCGGCAACACCGTGGTGTTCCGTATCGGCTCCGACGCGCTGGGCACCGCCCAGGCGATCGTCCGCGCCGCGCTGGATCCGGCGATCGAGGCGGCCGGCCTGCCGGCGGGCGCCGCGGTGCTGGTGGATTCCGCCGCCCACGCCGCCGGCTGGGCGCTGTTCGCCGATCCAAGGCTGGCGCTGGCGGTGGCCCGCGGCTCGGGTCCAGCGGTCGCCCAGCTCGGCGCGATCGCCCGCCAAGCCGGGACGCCGGTCAGCCTGCACGGCACGGGCGGCGCCTGGATGGTGGCCGACGACAGCGCTGATGCGGAACGCTTCTTCGCCGCCGCCTACCATTCGCTGGACCGCAAAGTCTGCAACACCCTGAACACCTGCTGCATCGTCGAGCCGCGCGCGGCCGAGCTGATCCCGGTCTTCCTCGACGCCCTGTCCCAGGCCGGCGAGCGCCGCCGTGGCTGGAAGCTGCACGTGGCGCAGGCCGACCTGGAGCGCCTGCCGGCTGCGGTGCGCAGCGCCCGCGGGGAGGTCGTCCGCGCCGAGGGACCGCGCGAGGAGCCGCTGGTCGAGCCGCTCGCCGACGCCGAGCTCGGCCGCGAGTGGGAATGGGAGGAGACCCCCGAGGTCTCGCTGAAGATCGTCGCCAGCGCCGCGCAGGCCGCCGCCCTTTTCAACCGCTATAGCCCGCGGTTCGACGTCAGCCTGATCGCCGAGGACGCCGCCGCCCAGGCGCGCTTCTACGAGGCGGTGGACGCGCCCTTCGTCGGCGACGGCTTCACCCGCTGGGTCGACGGCCAGTACGCGCTGAACCGGCCGGAACTGGGTCTTTCCAACTGGGAGAATGGGCGGCTGTTCGCCCGCGGCGGGGTGCTGGCCGGCGACGGCGTCTTCACCGTGCGCGCCCGGGTGCGGCAAACCGATCCCCACCTCGACCGCGTCGGCGCGCCCACTCCCCCGTCCAGGGCGTCAGGGCGCAAGGCTTGAACGTTTCGCGGATGTGGGCGGCCGGGCGCGCGCCGAAGCGCCCTGCGGGGGGGCGGCCCGACGCCCTGCGGCTGGGCTTCACGCTGGCGCCGGGGATGCGGGTCGGCCTGTTCGGCGGCTCCTTCAATCCGGCGCACGACGGCCACGCCCACGTCGCCGAGACCGCCCGCGAGCGGCTGGGGCTGGACCGGGTGATCTGGCTGGTGTCGCCGCAGAACCCGCTGAAGACCGCGGCGGAGACCGCCGACCTGGCCGAGCGCATGGCCGCCGCCCGCCGGCTGGCCCGCGGACGCAAGATGATCGTCTCCGACGCCGAGACCCGGCTGGGCTCGCAGTACACCATCGACGTCGTCCGCGCGTTGAAGGCGCGGTTTCCGGGGGTCCACTTCGTCTGGATCATGGGCGCCGACAGCCTGGCGAGCTTCCACCGCTGGCGCGGCTGGACCGAGATCCTGCGCGAGATTCCGGTGGCGGTGGTCTCGCGGCCGTGGATCTCGCTGAAGAGCCGATTTTCCCCGGCGGCGCGACGCTTCGCCGGCTTCCGCCGTCCGGCCGTCCGCGCCGCCAGCCTGCCGGGCTCGCAGCCGCCGGCCTGGGTCTTCCTCACCGGACCGCTGAATTTCCAGTCCTCGACTGTGCTCAGGGCGCGTCAGGCGAAAGTGGATACCGGTTTTGCCGCCCGACGCGCGCTGAATCGCTAAATCCATTCGCTTCCGGTTCCGCCCGCGGAACCCGCAGGGCGCGGCCACGCGGCCATTTGAACCATTCGTGATGGCGGGCTGACCAAGGCCCTCCCGCATGATAGGGTTCGGTGAGCGAGGAATACAAAGGAGCTACCGCGCTGCAACACGACGCCGCGCCACGCGCGCATGAGGGTCCGGCCCCTGTCCCCACTTCGGACGCCGAACCCTCTACGGACGCCCACGGCCGCATAGCGGCCCTGGAAAGCCTGATCCTGGCCAAGCTCGACGACGACAAGGCCCAGGATGTCGTCTTCATCGATCTCAAGGGCAAAACCGCCATGGCCGACGGCCTGGTGGTCGCTTCTGGCCGTTCGCATCGGCATGTCGGCGCCATGGCCGATCACCTGCTGCGCAGCCTGAAGGAGGCCGGCTACGGTCGCTGCCGCGTCGAAGGGCTGCCCGGCTGCGACTGGGTGCTGATCGACACCGGCGACATTATCATCCACCTCTTCCGGCCCGAGGTGCGCGGCTTCTACAACATCGAGAAGATCTGGTCGGTCGACTCGGCGCACCGCACCGCGGTCTGATCCTTCCTGCGGGCGCAGCGCCTTGCGCATCACCCTGGTGGTGGTCGGCCGACTCGCGCGCTCGCCCGAGACCGACCTCGTGAAGCTCTACGTCGAGCGGGCGACCAATGCTGGCCGCTCCCTTGGCCTGGGTCCCATCGAGGTGGTCGAGGTCGAGGCCAAGAAGCCGGGCAAGGCCGCCGAGGCCGAGGTCCTGCGGCCGCAGCTGGAAGGCTGTCACGTCATCGTCTGCGACGAGCACGGCGCCGCCCGGACCTCGCGCGCCTTCGCGGCCGAGATCGAGACCCTGCGCGACCGCGGGGTGCGGCGGCTGGCCTTCGTCATCGGCGGGGCGGACGGGCTGGACCCGGCGCTGATCGCGAAGGCCGACGGCAAGCTGGCCTTCGGTCCGCAGACCTGGCCGCACGCCCTGGCCCGCGCCATGCTCGCCGAACAGGTCTATCGCGCGGTCTCCATCCTGGGCGGCTCGCCGTATCATCGCGACTGATGCAGCGTTTCTTCTCTCAACACGGACTCGTTCCTCCCCTGCTTCGCAGGGGAGGAGCGAAATATGTGTGGGGTCTGGGCCTCGCCGCCTTCGCCGCCGTCGCGCTCGCACAGAATCCGCCGCCGCTCGCCCGGCTGAACCAGCGGGAGACCGAGCTCACCGCCGAACAGGCGCACAACATGAGCCAGCTGGCGCGCCTGCTCTCGGCGGTCGAGCAGTTGCGGCGCGATCCGCCGCCGGCCCTGCTGGTCTCGCCGCAGGACGCCCGCGACGCGGCGCGCGCCGCCATCCTGGTCAAGGCGCTGACGCCGGAGCTGCAGGCCCGCGCCCGCGTCTACGCCCGCGAAGCCGGCGAGATGGTGCGCCAGCGTCGCCTGGCCGCGGTGGCCAGCGAGGCGGTCTTCACCAGCGAGAGCGAGCGCGCGGACGCTGCGCCGGCGCCCAAGGCGCCGACCCCCGCCCTGCGCGGCGACCAGGCCGCGCCGAGCGGCGGGCGGACGGCGCCGCCGCAGCGGCTGCTGACGCCCGTCGAAGGTCAGCTGATCCGTCGGTTCGCCGAGCCGGCGCCCGGCGGCGGCAAGGCCAATGGCCTCAGCTATGCGGCCCTGCGCGGCGCGCGAGTGGTCAGCCCGTCGGCCGGGGTGGTGCAATATGCCGGCCCCGTGAAGGGCTGGGGCGTCATCTTGATCTTGAGATTGACCGGTGGATACCATCTGGTGCTGGCTGGGCTGGCCCAAGCTTCGGTCGCCGTCGGACAATCCGTCGCGCCGGGACAGCCTGTCGGATGGATGCCGGATGCTCGACAATCGTCTTCGGAACTCTATCTGGAAGTCAGGGAAGGCGGCGCACCGGTGGACCCGGGACGCTGGATGACGAGATAGCCGGCCGGGCGCAGGCATGCGCGTCTACAAGGCCTTTGAAAGTCAGCGGCGGTCTGACGACCGCAGAGGGAGCCTTCGGGCTATGAAGAAGTACTTTCTGATCGGCGTTTCGGCCTTTGTCCTCGGCGCGGGTTCGATGGCCTACGTCAGCCAGCAGGCGCTGGCCTCGGCCGAACCGCGGGCCAAGACCTACCGCATGCTCGGCCTGTTCGGCGACGTGCTCGACACCGTCGAGCGCCAGTACGTCACCGAGGTCGACGACACCAAGCTGATCCAGTCGGCGATCGACGGCATGCTGACCTCGCTCGACCCGCACTCCGGCTACCTCGATCCCGAAAGCTTCTCCGACATGCGCGACCAGACGCGCGGCGAGTACGGCGGACTGGGCATCGAGGTCACCAGCGAGGACGGGGTGGTCAAGGTGATCTCGCCGATGGATGGCACGCCGGCGGCCACCGCGGGCCTGAAGGCCGGCGACTACATCACCGCGGTCAACGGCGAGAGCGTTCTCGGCCTGTCGGTCAACGACGCGGTCAAGCAGATGCGCGGCAAGCCCGGCGAGACGGTGACCCTGACCATCGCCCGCGAGAAGGCCGATCCCTTCGACGTCAAGCTGGTCCGCGAAGTCATCAAGCCAAAGTCGGCCACCGCCAAGATGGACGGCGACTACGGCGTCTTGCGGGTCTCCGCCTTCAACGAGAAGACCACCGACGAGGCCCAGGCCGCCTTCACCCAGCTGAAGGTGAAGAACCCCGGCATGAAGGGGCTGATCCTCGACCTGCGCAACAATCCAGGCGGCCTGCTCGACCAGGCGGTCGGCATCTCCGACCTGTTCCTGGAAGGCGGCGAGATCGTCAGCCAGCGCGGCCGCGATCCGCGCGACGTCGAGCGCTACAACGCCCGGCCGGGCGATATCACCAATGGCATGCCGATGGTGGTGCTGATCAACTCCGGCACCGCCTCGGCGGCGGAGATCGTCTCCGGGGCCCTGCAGGACCGCAAGCGGGCCCAGGTCGTCGGCCTGACCAGCTTCGGCAAGGGCTCGGTGCAGACGGTGATCCCGCTGCGCGGCGGCCTCGACGGGGCGCTGAAGCTGACCACGGCGCGCTACTTCACCCCCTCCGGCCGGTCGATCCAGAAGACCGGCATCACCCCGGACCTGGAAGTCGCCTCGACCCGCGACGAGGCGCAGAGCATCGCCAACAAGGCCTACCAGTTCTCTGAGGCTTCGTTCCGCAACGCGCTGAACGCCGACGAAGGCAAGGTGCGCGCCGGGGCCCACGCGCCGGCGGAGGAGCCGCCGGAAAACTTCGACGTGAAGAAGGACTTCCAGCTGGCCCGCGGCGAGGACGTGCTGCGCTATGGCTCGGTCGCGGCGACGCCGAAGATGTCGAAGCCGACCGCCAAGCTGGCCGAGATCCTCG
>Ga0105248_10001821_pt1 | contig 23699 bp, 18 predicted proteins | sample KBSS34metaG_FD_81524 | JGI IMG/M metagenome (GOLD analysis project Ga0105248, IMG submission 81524) | Switchgrass rhizosphere microbial communities from Kellogg Biological Station, Michigan, USA - KBS S3-4 metaG | ecosystem: Host-associated > Plants > Roots > Rhizosphere > Soil | place... | reverse complement strand
TCATCTCCAGAGCTTCGGCTGGCTGCGCGATCTCGCCGCCGCCGGCCGGCGGGAGGAGGTGGCCCCCGTTGCCGAGGCGCTGATGCGCCGCTGGCTCGCCCAGCATGCCAGCGTGGATGAAGCCGGCTGGCGCGCGGACCTTTGGGGCCGGCGCATCCTCGCCTGGACGGCGCATGCCCCGCTGATCCTTTCCTCCGCCGATCTCGTCTACCGTTCGGCGGTGCTGAACACGCTGGCGTGCGGCGCCCGCCATCTCGATCGCGCCGCCGACAAGGCGCCGCTGGGCCTGCCGCGCATCGCCGCCTTCGCGGGCATCATCACCGCCGGCCTGATGATCCCCGGCGGCGAGCCCCGCCTTGCGCGCGGGGAGCAGGGCATGGCGAAGGCGCTTGCCCAATCCGTGCATCCCGATGGCGGCATCGTCAGCCGCTCGCCGGTGGAGATGGTGGAGCTGATCGAGATATTGGCCCAGCTCCTCGCCGTCTATGAGGAGCGGAGCCGCCCGCCGCTGGCCGAAATCGCCTCCGTGCTGGCGCGCGCCGTGCTGGTGCTGCTGGGCGTGACGATGGGCGATGGGGCGCTCTCCAGCTGGCAGGGCGGCGGGCCGCTCCATGCCGATCGCGTCGCGCGGGCGGTGGCGGCCTCCGGCATCCGCACCCGGCCGTTGCGCCAATCCCGCGAATGGGGTTTTCAGCGTCTCTCGGGTGGCGGCACGGTGGTAGTGGCGGATTGCGCGCCGCCGCCCGCCTCGCGGCTGGCGCAGGGCGGCTGCGCCTCCACGCTGGCGTTCGAGCTGAGCGACGGGCCGCACCGCCTGATCGTCAATTGCGGCGGAGACCGGCCATGGTGCGGGCTTCCCGTCGGCATCTCCGGCGCCCTGCGCAGCAGCGCCGCGCATTCCACGCTGGTACTGGCCGATTCCAACTCCACCGCCATCCACAATGACGGCTCGCTGGGCCGCGGCGTGACGCTGGTGGAGCTGGACCGGCAGGAGCAGGAGTCCGCCAGCCGGATCGAGGCCACGCATGACGGCTATGTCCGCCGCCACGGCTTCCGCCATTGCCGCCGCCTGACCCTCTCGGCCGACGGGCGGGAGCTGGGCGGCGAGGATGCGCTGCTGCCGGCCGGATCGCGTAAAGGTGGCCAGCCCACCGGCTTCGCGCTGCGTTTCCACCTCGCGCCGGGTGTCGAGGCGACGCCCACCGCTGATGGGCTCGGCGCGCTGCTGCGCATCGAGGGCGGCCCGCTCTGGCAGTTCCGCTGCCGTGGCGGCGCGCTTGCCATCGAGGAAAGCATCTGGATCGACGGCGGCGGCCGCCCCGTCGCCACCAGCCAGCTTGTCGTCACCGGCGAGACGGAAACCGGCGGCACCAGCATTCCCTGGGCGCTGAAGCGCGCCAACTGAGTTCAACCCCCTCCCCGCTTCAAGGACCACGCATGTCGAACGTAAAGATCACCCGCGCCCTCCTCTCGGTTTCGGACAAGAGCGGCCTTGCCGAGCTGGGCGCCGCGCTGGCGCGGCACGGCGTGGAGCTGGTCTCCACCGGCGGCACCGCCAAGGCGTTGCGCGACGCGGGGCTGGAGGTGCGCGACGTCTCCGATCTCACCGGCTTCCCGGAGATGATGGACGGCCGGGTGAAGACGCTGCATCCGATGGTGCATGGCGGCCTGCTCGCGGTGCGGGACAATCGCGAGCATCAGCAGGCGATGGTGGAGCATGGCATCGCCCCCATCGATCTGGTGGTGGTGAACCTTTATCCCTTCGCCGCGACCGTCGCGAAGGGGGCCGCGCGGGACGAGATCATCGAGAATATCGATATCGGCGGCCCGTCGATGGTACGTTCGGCAGCGAAGAACCATGGCTTCGTCACCATCGCCACCGATCCGGCCGACTATGCGACGATCATCGCTGAGCTGGATGCGAACGGCGGCGCCACCACGCTCGATCTGCGCCGCAAGCTCGCCGCCAAGGCCTTCGCGGCGACGGCGGCTTATGACACGGCGATCTCCGGCTGGTTCGCGCATGTCGATCAGGGCGAGCGTTTCCCCGATAGCGTCACCATCCCGATGCAGAAGGCGACGGAGCTGCGCTACGGCGAGAATCCGCACCAGATCGCCGCGCTCTACGTACAGTCGGCGGGCGGCGTCGCCGGCATCGCGCAGGCGCGTCAGCTTCAGGGCAAGGAGCTGAGCTACAACAATTACAACGACGCCGACGCGGCGCTGGAACTGGTCTCCGAATTCCGCAACGGGCCGCCGACCGTGGTGATCGTGAAGCACGCCAATCCCTGCGGCGTGGCCTCCGCCGATACGCTGATGGAGGCCTATGAGGCGGCGCTGGCGTGCGACAGCGTCTCGGCGTTCGGCGGCATCATCGCGGTCAACCGCCCGCTCGACGGGCGGACGGCCGAGGCGATCTCCGGCATCTTCACCGAGGTGGTCTGCGCCCCCGATGCCGACGAGGATGCAAAGGTAGTGTTCGCCAAGAAGAAGAATCTCCGCCTGCTGCTGACCGGCGAGCTTCCCGATCCGGCGCGCTGGGGCAGGGCGATGAAGTCGATCGCCGGCGGCTTCCTGATCCAGTCGCGCGACAATGGCCAGATGACGCGCGATCAGCTCAAGGTGGTGACGAAGCGCGAGCCGACGCCGCAGGAGCTGGAGGATTGCCTCTTCGCCTGGACGGTGGCCAAGCATGTGAAGTCGAACGCGATCGTCTATGCCAAGGGCGGGGCGACGGCGGGTGTCGGCGCGGGGCAGATGAACCGCCTCGAATCCGCCCGCATCGCCGCGTGGAAGGCCAAGGACGCCGCCGAGAAGGCCGGCTGGGCAACCCCGCGCACGATCGGCTCGTCGGTGGCGTCCGACGCCTTCTTCCCCTTCGCGGACGGCCTGCTGGCGGCGGTGGAGGCCGGCGCCACGGCGGTGATCCAGCCGGGCGGCTCGATCCGCGACGAGGAGGTGATCGCGGCGGCCGACGCAGCCGGCCTCGCGATGCTCTTCACGGGGATGCGCCACTTCCGGCATTGAGGTTGAGGCGGGGGCCGGGCGCTACCGTCCGGCTCCCCTCGCTTCACGCGCCCTCCCCGTTGGTCCCGAGCGAAGTCGAGGGACGTGAGGCAGGCGCGGCACTTGGGGCACGCCCCTCGACTACGCTCGGGACGAACGGGAGAGAGAACGGGAGTAGAGCAGGTGCCTCCCCCCTATCTCCCACCCATCACCGCCACCTTCACCATCTCCCCCAGCTTCACACCCTCCATCGTCATGCCGGACTTGATCCGGCATCCCGCTCACCTCACGCGAAGGAGCACGAAGAAGAAGCGGGACCCCGGCTCAAGGCCGGGGTGACGATTATTTGGCGCGGGGAATAGGACGGCCAGCCCCTTCACGCCGGCTGCGGGGCGCCCTGCTTCATGCTGAACAGCAGCCGGTCTTCGTCGCCGAAGCCGCGATACCAGATGACGGCGCCGTAGCCCGCCAGGATCGCCGGCACGCCGAACACCAGCTCCACCCATTCGGGCAGCCAGATGGCCACCATGCCGATCAGGCAACCCGCCGCCGCCGCCGGCACCAGCGGCCAGCGCCAGCCCGATACGCGATGGCTGAGCAGCCGTCGCAGCAGCCGCGCCTTGGCGATGGAGGCGACGCCCAGCATCAGCATCAGCGCGATGGCGGGGCCTGCCGCGGCCACCGTATCGTCCTTGAGATCGGCGACGGGATGGAAGGCGCGGATGAGATAGATCAGCACCACGGAAAGCACCGCCTGCCCCGCGATCATCGCGATCGAGATGGCGAGGTTACGCTTGGCGGCGATGTAGATAAGCGCGGCTTCGCTCACCACCGCCGTCGCCGCGATGGCTTCCGCCGCCAGCAGCACGGCCAGCGCGCCGGTGCCGCCGACGAAGCTGGGGCCGACCAGCCCCATCACCGCCTCGCCCGGAATGCCCAGCGCCAGCGCGATGCCCACCTGCGCCGCGATGATCCAGAAGCCCACCTGCCGCACCTGCCGCGCGACGGCGCCCTTGTTGTCGTCTGCAAGATTCTGCGTGATGACCGGGCCGAGGATCGGATCGAAGCTGGTCTTCAGCTTCTGCGGCAGCGACGCGACCTGCTGCGCCACATAGTAGATTCCGACGATGGCCGGCGAGAAGAACAGGCCGAGGATCGCGATGTCGAGCCGGCGCGATCCCCACTCGATGGCATCGGCGCCGGCCAGCGGTACGTTGCGCTTCATCATCAGCAGGATGCGCGCGGGCTCCGGCCGCCAGCCATGGGGCAAGCCATAAGCGCGGATCAGCGGCACGATCGAGGCGATCAGAGCCGCGATCGCGGAGAGCGCATAGGCGAGGATCAGCCCGTCCCGCCGCGAATAGAAGGCGAAGGCGAAGGCGGCGATGCTGATCGTCCACGGCTCGATCAGCGAGCGGGCCTTCACGGTCGCGCCGATGTCGCCCCGATAGGCGAGGCCGGCGAGCGCGATGTCGGAGGCCGTCCAGCCGAACACCGTCAAAGGCAGCAGCCAGTCGAAGCCGTTCACCTCGGAGTTGGGGAACAGCAGCACCGGCCAGATCATCAGGATGCCCGCCGCCACGATCGACACCAGCCAGCCGACCAGCATCCCGTCCCACACGACATGGACATGGGGGCGGCTCGTCTTGGCGAGCTGCTGGGCGAGGCCGCGCTTCAGGCCGAGCGTCGCGAGCTGCGCGGCGAACTCGACGATGATGGTCGCATAGGCGAAGCGGCCGAGAACATCGGCACCGTACCAGCGGCCCGCGATGAACAGGAAGGGCAGGCGGGCCGCCAGCCTCAGCAGGAATCCGAAGAAATTGGTGCGTCCGCCCTTGGCAAGCTGGGCAATGTCGCCCGGCCCCTCCCCATCGGCCAGGCGCGTGGCGGTGCTCAATGCGCGGCCCCCCAGCTCGGCCCGGTGCCGATCTCGACGCCCAGCGGCACCGAGAGGACGACGGCCGGCTCGGCCGCCTCGGCCATCACGCGGCGGATCACGTCGGAAGCGGCGGGCACGTCGCCTTCAGGCAGCTCGAACACCAGTTCGTCATGCACCTGCAGCAGCATCCGCACATGGGACAGGCCGGCCTCGGCCAGCGCCGGCATCATCCGCGCCATGGCACGCTTGATGAGATCGGCGGACGTGCCCTGGATGGGCGCGTTGATCGCCTGTCGCTCGGCCGCCTGCCGCTCGCCCACCGTCTTGCCCTTGATGCCGGGCAGCCACGTCTTGCGGCCGAACAAGGTGGTGGTGTGCCCCTTGTCGCGCACCTGCGCGATGGTATCGGCGATGTAGCGGCCAACACCGGGGTAGCGGGCGAAATAACGGTCGAGGATCGACTGCGCCTCGCTGCGGTCCACGCCCAGCCGGCCCGCGAGGCCGAAGGCGGAGATGCCGTAGAGGATGGCGAAGTTGATCGTCTTGGCGCGGCCGCGCGTATCGCGGTTCACCTCGCCGAACAGCTCCTCGGCGGTGCGGTTGTGGATGTCCTGTCCGGTCTGGAAGGCTTCGCGCAGCTCGGGCACGTCGGCCATGTGCGCGGCGAGGCGCAGCTCGATCTGCGAATAGTCGGCCGAGAGGATGACATTGCCCGGTGCCGCCACGAAGGCATCGCGAATGCGACGCCCCAGTTCGGTGCGGATCGGGATGTTCTGCAGGTTGGGATCGGTGGAGGAAAGCCGCCCCGTCTGCGCGACGGCGAGGCTGAAGCTGGTGTGGACGCGGCCCGTCTCCGGGTTGATCTGCTGTTGCAGCGCGTCGGTATAGGTGGATTTGAGCTTGGAGAGCTGGCGCCATTCCAGCACGAGGCGCGCCACCTCGACGCCGTCTTCCGCCAGCCGCTCCATCTCGTTCACGTCGGTGGAATAGACGCCCGATTTGCCCTTGCGCCCGCCCTTCAGGCCCATGCGCTCGAACAGTACCTCGCCCAGCTGCTTCGGGCTGCCGATGGTGAAGGGGCCGCCCGCCGACGCGTGGATCACGCCTTCGAGGCGGACGATCTCGGCCGCATAATCGGTGGAAAGGCGGGCCAGTTCGGCACGGTCCACGAGGATGCCGGCCTGCTCCATGCTGGCCACCACCGGCACCAGCGGCCGGTCCACCATCTCATAGACGCGGGTAGCGCCCTCCCGCGAAAGGCGGGGCTTCAGCCGCTTCCACAGGCGCAGCGTCACGTCCGCATCCTCGGCGGCATAGTGGGTCGCACGATCGAGCGGCACGAGATCGAAGGTCAGCTGGTTCTTGCCGGTGCCGCACACGTCCTTGAAGCTGATCGTGGTGTGGCTGAGGTGCGTCTTGCACAGATCGTCCATGCCGTGGCCCTGCCGGCCGGCATCGAGATCGTAGCTGAGCAGCATCGTGTCGTCATAGGGCGCGACGGTGAGGCCGTGGCGCGCGAAGACGATCATGTCATACTTGATGTTCTGGCCGATCTTGAGGACGGCCGGGTCCGCCAGCAGCGGCTTCAGCTTGGCCAGCACAAGGTCGCGCGGAAGTTGCACCGGCGCTTCGGAGAGCAGCCCGTCGCCGCGATGGCCGACCGGGATGTAGCAGGCCTTGCCCGGCACGGTGGCGAGGCTGATGCCCACCAGCGCCGCGCGTACGGCATCGAGCTGGTCCGTCTCGGTATCGACGGCGACGAAGCCCTGCGCCGTCGCCTCCGCGATCCAGCGATCCAGCGCCTCTTCGGTGACGACCGTCTCATAGGCGGCATGATCGAAGGGCGCTTCTTCGGCCGGCTCGCCGCTGGCCGCGATGGCGGCGGGCGGCGCGATCGGTGCGTCCCCCAGCTTGGTGAGCAGCGAGCGGAAGCCCTGATCCTCCAGGAAGGTGCGGAGCGGCGCCGGCGGAATGCCCTGCAGCACCAGTCCCTCCAGCGGCTCGGGCAGCGGCGCGTTGCATTCCAGCGCCACCAGGCGGCGCGAGAGGCGCGCCATCTCGGCATGCTCGATCAGCGACTGGCGGAGCTTGGGCTTGGTGATCGTCTCGGCGGCCGCCAGCACCGCTTCCAGATCGCCGAACTGCTGGATGAGCTGGCTGGCCGTCTTCGGCCCCACGCCGGGCACGCCGGGCACATTGTCGACACTGTCGCCCATCAGCGCCAGCACGTCGCCCAGCTTGTCCGGCCCGACGCCGAACTTCTCGAACACATGCTCGGCGCCCAGGCGCCGGTCGTTCATCGTGTCGAGCATATCCACGCCCGGCACGATCAGCTGCATCAGATCCTTGTCGGAGGAGACGATCGTCACCTTCCAGCCGGCATCGATCGCGCTGTTGCAATAGCAGGCGATGATATCGTCCGCCTCCAGCCCCATCGTCTCGATGCAGGGCACGGAAAAGGCGCGCGTCGCCTCGCGGATCAGCGGGAACTGGGGAATCAGATCTTCCGGCGCGGGCGGGCGGTTGGCCTTGTATTTGTCGTAGAGATCGTTGCGGAACGTCTTCGACGAGGCATCGAAGATCACCGCGAGATGGCTCGGCCCTTCCTGCCCGGACAAATCGCTGAGCAGCTTCCAGAGCATCGTGGTGAAGCCATAGACCGCGCCCGCCGGCACACCATGCCTGTTCGTGAGCGGCGGGAGCCGGTGATAGGCCCGGAAAATATAGCTCGACCCGTCGACGAGATAGAGATGGTTGGAAGACATGGGAAAGGGCTTAGCAAGCGGGCGGACGGAAGGCGACAGGCACCGCGCGGCGCCGATGCGCTTGAACGGCGGTCTGTGGCGTGACTGCCATGACGTTTGTCAGGGCACCAGCACCGTGTCCCGCGCCTGCTCCAGCATCTCGGGATAATCGAGCGTGTAGTGAAGGCCGCGGCTTTCCCGGCGGGCGAGCGCCGAGCGGACGATCAGGTCCGCCACCTCGACGAGGTTGCGCAGCTCGATCAGATCGGCCGTCACGCGGAAATTGCCGTAATAATCCTCCACCTCGCGGCGGAGCAGCTTGATGCGGTGCTGCGCGCGCTCCAGTCGCTTGGTGGTGCGCACGATGCCGACATAGTCCCACATGAAGCGGCGGATTTCGCGCCAGTTGTGCTGGACGATCACTTCCTCATCCGAATCGGTGACGCGGCTTTCGTCCCACGGGCGGATCGGCGGCGGGCTCGGCATCTCGTCCCAATGGCGGGAGATATGGCCGGCCGCCGCCTCGCCGAACACGAAGCATTCGAGCAGGCTGTTGGAGGCGAGGCGATTGGCGCCGTGCAGGCCGGATTGCGTGCATTCGCCCGCCGCATAGAGGCCTGGCAGATCGGTGCGGCCCTTCAGGTCCACGATGATGCCGCCGCAGGTGTAATGCTGGGCGGGGACGACCGGGATCGGCTCGCGGGTGATGTCGATGCCCAGCGTCAGCAGCTTGGCGTGGATCATCGGAAAATGCTCGCGCACGAATTCGGGCGGCTTGTGGCTGATATCCAGCAGCACATGATCGAGGCCGAGCCGCTTGATCTCATGGTCGATCGCGCGGGCCACGATGTCGCGGGGGGCCAACTCCGCACGCGGATCGAAATCCGGCATGAAGCGGTGGCCGGCGCCCGGCACGCCCGGCGGCAGGATCAGCCACCCGCCCTCGCCGCGCATTGCCTCGGTGATGAGGAAGTTCTTCACTTCCAGATTCCACAGGCAGGTCGGGTGGAACTGCATCATCTCCATGTTGGAGACGCGCGCGCCCGCCCGCCACGCCATGGCGATGCCGTCGCCCGTGGCACCCCGGGGTGCGGTGGAATAGAGATAGGTCCGTCCCGCGCCGCCTGTCGCCAGGATGGTCGCGCGGCCGGTGAAGGTCTCCACCTGCCCGGTGCGGCGGTTGAGCGCGTAGACGCCCCACACATGCCCGTCGCCCAGATAGCGCTCGCCATGGCGCGAGGTGACGAGGTCGATCGCCGCCATGTCGGGGAAGAGCGTGATGTTGGGGTGGCTGACGGCGGCGGCTTCGAGCGCCTGCTGCACCGCCCAGCCGGTCGCGTCGTCGACATGCGCGATGCGGCGATGGCTGTGCCCGCCCTCGCGCGTCAGGTGTAGCGTGCCCTCGGTGGTGTTGAACGGCACGCCAAGCTCGATCAGCCGCTCGATCGCGCGGGGCGCATTCTCGATGACGAACTCGACCGTCTTGCGGTTGTTGAGCCCGGCGCCGGCCACCATCGTATCCTCGATGTGGCTCTCGAACGTGTCGCTCGCCTCCAGCACGGCGGCGATGCCGCCCTGTGCGTGGGCGGTGGAGCCGTCGGACAGCTGGCCCTTGGCGATCACCGCGACCTTGAAGCGCTCGGCAAGACTGAGTGCCGCCGTCAGCCCGGCCGCGCCCGAGCCGACGATGACGACGTCGAAGGGGCGCATCGCCATCAGGCGGCGGCCCTGTCGCTGGTGAGGCTGAGGAAGACATCCTCGAGATCGGCCTCGCGGGTGGAAACGTCGACCACGCCGTAGCCCGCACCCGCCAGCGCCGCGAGCACCTCGCCCGCGTTCACCCGATCCTTGTGGTAGGTGATGGCGATGACGCGCTCGTTCTTGAGCTCGGTCTTCTCGAAGCAGGGGGCGACGGGCGCCTCCGTCATGTCGCGATCGACCGTCACCTCGACGATCTTCTCCTGCGCCTTGGCGAGCAGCGAGCGGGTCGGCTCGTTGGCGATCAGGCGGCCATGGTTGATGATCGCGATCCGGTCGCAGAGTTCCTGCGCCTCTTCGAGATAATGGGTGGTGAGCACCACGGTGGTGCCCTGCTCGTTCAACTGGCGCACATAGGCCCAAAGCTGCTGGCGAAGCTCGATATCCACGCCGGCGGTCGGCTCGTCGAGCACCAGCACGGGCGGGGTGTGGACCAGCGCCTTCGCCACCAGCAGCCGGCGCTTCATGCCGCCCGACAGCGTGCGGGCATAGGCGTTGGCCTTGTCCTCCAGATGGACGGCGCGCAGCAGCTCCATCGTGCGGCGCTCGGCCTTGGGTATGCCGTAGAGGCCCGCCTGAATCTCCAGCGCCTCGCGCGGCGTGAAGAAGGGGTCGAACAGGATTTCCTGCGGCACGATGCCGATCGAGCGCTTGGCGTTGCGGGGATGCTCGTTGATGTCGAAGCCCCAGATCGACGCATGGCCCGCCGTCTTGTTCACGAGGCCCGCGAGGATGTTGATGAGCGTCGATTTGCCGGCGCCATTGGGGCCGAGCAGGCCGAATATCTGCCCCCTCGGTACATCGAAGCTGACCCCGTGCAGGGCGGTCTTGCCGCCGGCATAGGTCTTTTGGAGATTCTGGATGGAGATCGCCGCGTCGCTCATGGCCGGGCAGATAGACCCTCGAACGCCGGCCCGCTAGGGGTCCGAACATTACCATTGCCTTCGCTTCTTCCGCATCGGTTTCCGCAGCGGCGCGCGTTGCGGTTGCGATTGCACCGCCGCGAGCGCCTTGCTATGCGCGCTGACGTGAGCACGAACCAGCCCGAAACGATCCGTGTCGCCACCTCCCGCGTGGTGTGCGACGGCGCCAGCGACATCCCCGGCGGGGCAGCGCTTGGCCATCCGCGCGTTTTCCTGGAGATCGACGAGACCGGCCTGGTCGAATGCGGCTATTGCGATCGCCGCTTCGTGCTGATCGGCGGCCCGGCGGATCACCAGTAGGCCGCCTGACACGCTGCGGCGTGTCAAAAGCCTCCTTACAGATTACCATCCGTTCGTCCCGAGCGAAGTCGAGGGACGTGCGGCAGGCGCGACATCCGTGGCACGTCCCTCGACTGCGCTCGGGACGAACGGGGCTGGGGATGGATCGGGCTTCGGCCGAGTCACCCCGCTCCATGCCTGCGCCAAACCGGAAACGAGACGTTTGATCGCGCGCGCGGCGAGCCTATATCGTCAGCATGACGAGCCTCATCGATCCCCGCTCCTTCCTCTATCGCGACGGCCTGCTCGATCCGGATGCCGCCGTGCGGCTGACGGCGGACGCGCTCGGCCGATCCGACGATGGCGAGCTTTATCTCCAGTACATCACGTCGGAGAGCTTCGGCTTCGATGACGGCCGGCTGAAGACCGCCGATTTCACCACCCAATCCGGCTTCGGCCTGCGCGGGGTCTCGGGTGAGACCACCGCCTTCGCCCATGCCAACGAGATTTCGGAAGCCGCCATCCGTCGCGCTGCCGCGACGATGAGCCTGCTCGATCCGACCGGCCACGCCAAGGCGCCGCCACCCGCCCGCACCAACCGCCACCTCTATGGCGATGCCGATCCGCTGGTGCTGGTGCCCTTCGCGAAGAAGGTGGCGCTGTGCGAGACGCTCGATGCCCTCGCCCGCTCGCGCGATCCGCGCGTGGTGCAGGTGTCGGTGGGCCTCTCCGGCTCGTGGAGCGTGGTGGAGGTGGTGCGGCCGGACGGCTTCGTCGCCACCGACGTGCGCCCGCTGGTGCGCCTCAACGTCTCGATCGTCGTCGAGCAGAACGGCCGGCGCGAGAGCGGCTTCTTCGGCCTCGGCGGCCGCTACCTCTACGATCGCCTGTTCGATCCGGAAACCGGCACCCGCGCGGTCGACGAGGCGCTGCGGCAGGCGCTGGTCAATCTGGAGGCGGTGGCGGCCCCGGCTGGCGAGATGACGGTCGTGTGCGGCCCCGGCTGGCCGGGCGTGCTGCTGCACGAGGCGGTCGGGCACGGGCTGGAGGGCGATTTCAACCGCAAGGGCACTTCCGCCTTCTCCGGCCGCATCGGCGAGCGGGTGGCGGCGCCGGGCGTGACCGTGATCGACGACGGCTCGATCGGCGAACGGCGCGGCTCGCTCTCGATCGACGACGAGGGCACGCCGACGCAGGCCAATGTGCTGATCGAGGACGGCATCCTGAAAGGCTATATGCAGGATCGCCTCAATGCCCGGCTGATGGGCGTTCCCGCCACCGGCAATGGCCGCCGCGAGAGCTTCGCTCACGCCCCGATGCCGCGCATGACCAACACCTTCATGCTGGGCGGGCAGGACGATCCGGCCGAAATCCTCTCCCGCGTGAAGAACGGCGTCTATGCGAAGAGCTTTGGCGGCGGGCAGGTGGACATCACCTCCGGCAAGTTCGTCTTCAGCTGCACCGAGGCCTATCGGATCGAGAACGGCAGGCTCGGCGCCCCGATCAAGGGCGCGACGCTGATCGGCGACGGCCCCTCCGTGCTCACCCGCGTGCAGGCGATCGGCAACGACATGGAGCTGGACGAGGGCATCGGCATCTGCGGCAAGGGCGGCCAGTCCATCCCCGCGGGCGTCGGCCAGCCGACGCTGCTGATCGACCGGCTGACCGTCGGCGGCACCGCGGCGGCCTGACCGTCATGGCGCTCGTCGAGGTCGAGACTTTCCCGGATCATACCGTGGCCGAGATGGCGCGGGGGATGCTGGCGGCGGAGGGGATCGTCTCGGTCCTCTTCGACAGCGGCCTCGCCAGCCTCGGCCTCGGCCGGATGACCCCCGTGCGCCTGATGGTGGACGAGGGCGACAAGCGCCGCGCGGAGCAACTGCTCGCCGATCCATCTGCCTAAAAAGCAGGCAGTGCCTCCCATCTGCCTAATCACTGGGCTACTTATGCCGTCCTAATTCATATTGCAGCGCCGAAACGCGGGCGCCGCAAAATGGCACGTCCCTTGCGTGCTTCTCCCTCGGCTCAAGCAGGGAGGCGGCATGAAACTGGTCATCGCGATCATCAAACCGTTCAAGCTGGATGAAGTGCGCGAGGCGCTCTCCAGCATCGGCGTCGCCGGCATGACGGTGACGGAGGTGAAGGGTTTCGGTCGCCAGAAGGGCCAGACCGAGATTTATCGCGGCGCCGAATACAGCACCAACATGGTGCCCAAGATCAAGGTGGAGGTCGCCTGTAGCTCCGACCTTGCGCCGCGCGTCGTCGAAGCCGTGCAACAGGCGGCGAACACGGGTGCCATTGGGGATGGCAAGATCTTCGTGCTCGATCTGCTCGAGGCGGTGCGCATCCGCACCGGCGAGACCGACGAAACAGCGCTGTGATGGAAGGGGGAAAGATGAAGCCATTGACCAAGCTGGGCCTCGGTCTTGCAACGATCGGGCTGGCGGCACTTGCCGCGCATCCCGCCCTCGCGCAGGCGGCGACTACCGCCGCCGCCGCCGCCTCGCCCATTCCGGCGCCGACCGTGAACAAGGGCGATACCGCCTGGATGCTCGTTTCGTCGCTGCTGGTGCTGATGATGTCGGTGCCGGGCCTCGCGCTGTTCTATGGCGGCTTGGTGCGCAGCAAGAACATGCTGTCGGTGCTGACGCAGGTGCTGATGATCGTCTGCATGGTGGCGGTGATCTGGGTGTGCTGGGGCTATTCGCTGGCCTTCACCAGCGGCAACCCGTTCGTCGGCGGCCTCTCCAAGATATTCCTGAAGGGTGTCGATGCGAACAGCACGGCGGCCACCTTCTCCAACGGGGTCTATATCCCTGAGCTCGCTTACGTGTGCTTCCAGATGACCTTCGCCTGCATCACGCCGGCGCTGATCGTCGGCAGCTTCGCCGAGCGCATCCGCTTCTCGCCGCTGATGCTGTTCATCGCGCTTTGGGTCACCTTCGTCTATTTCCCGATCGCGCACATGGTCTGGTACTGGGATGGGCCGGACGGCGTCGCCGCCGCCGCGCTCAAGGGCTCGGCCGCGCTCGATGCGGTGAACAAGGATGCGGGCCTGCTCTTCCAGTGGGGCGCGCTCGATTTCGCCGGCGGCACCGTGGTGCACATCAACGCCGGTATCGCGGGCTTCGTCGGCTGCCTGATCTTCGGCAAGCGCCGTGGCTATCCGCATGAGCCGATGCCGCCGCACTCGCTGACCATGACGATGATCGGTGCCTCGCTGCTGTGGGTGGGCTGGTTCGGCTTCAACGCCGGCTCCAACCTTGAAGCCAATGGCGTCACCGCCGTCGCCTTCATGAACACCTTCATCGCGACCGCCGCCGCCGGCCTCTCCTGGCTGCTCATCGAACAGGCGACGAAGGGCAAGCCTTCGCTGCTCGGCGCCGCCTCGGGCGTGGTGGCGGGCCTCGTCGCCATCACCCCGGCGTCCGGCTATGCGGGCACGATGGGCTCGCTGATCCTCGGCCTGCTGGTGTCGCCGGTGTGCTTCTTCTTCGTCACCACCGTGAAGAACAAGTTCGGCTACGATGACTCGCTGGACGTGTTCGGTGTTCACTGCATCGGCGGCATCATGGGCGCGATCGGCACCGGCATCCTCGTCGCCCCGATGTTAGGCGGGCAGGGCATTGCCGACTATGCCGCGCATCCGGGCACACTGTCGGCCGGCTCCTACGACATGGCGACGCAGGTCCTCACGCAGGTGAAGGCCGTGGTGCTGACGCTGCTGTGGTCGGGCGTGGGATCGGCGATCCTCTACGTCGTCATCGACAAGATCTGGGGCATGCGCGCCTCGCCCGAGGCCGAGACCATGGGTCTCGACATCTCCGAGCATAGCGAGCGCGCCTACAACTATTGAGAGCTTCCTCCTGCGAAGACCTTGGCCGGTGGAGCAATCCACCGGCCTTTTTTTGGTCTCCGCCCGAGGGGGGCTCCGCTCAGCGGCGGAGCGAGCCGATCATCGGCAGGAGCGGGCTGATGTCATAGCCGGCATTGGCGGCCTTGGCCGCGATCTCTGCCGGCTCGTCGCCCGCGAGGCCGCGCGCCAGCGCCCAGAGGAAGGTGGAGCGGGTGCCGGAGCGGCAGAAGGCCAGCGCCGGGCCGGGTTGCGCCAGCGCCGCCGTCATCGCCTCGATCTGTTCCATCGAGAAGCCCGAATGATCGACCGGAATGTGCGCATAGCCGAGGCCGGCGGCTTCGGCGGCGGCGGCCATCTCGGCGGAGGTGGGCTGGCCGGCCTGCTCGCCGTCCGGCCGGTTGTTGATGATGGTGCGGACGCCCCGCGCCGCTGCTTCCGCGACATCGGAAGGGGCGATCTGGGCGCTGACCAGCAGGGTTTCGTCGATCGTGCGGAACATGGCGGCAGTCTCCTTGGCTGGCGCCTGCCCTAGCTCATCCCCGCCAGTTGCGCAGCACCTCGAGGAAGGCGTCGCCATAGGTATCGCGCTTGGCCTGCCCCACGCCCGTCACCTGCGCGAGGCCGTCCATGGTGGTGGGGTGCAGCCCCGCCATCTCGCGCAGCGTGGAATCGTGGAAGATCACATAGGGCGGCACCCCGCGCTCCATCGCGATCTCGCGCCGCTTGGCCCGCAGCGCCTCGAACAACGGATCGTGCGGATGCACCTCCGCATCGCGGCGGCGGCCGCGGCGCTCGCGCTTGGGCGGCATGACGAGGCCGACCGACTCCTCCCCCTTCAGGATCGGCCGCGCGCCGGGGCCGAAGGAGAGGCCGCCATATTCGTCGGCCCTGAGCGCATCGCGCGCGATCAGCGCCCGGGCGACGGGGCGGACCAGCTTCAGCTCCTCCTCGTCGGCGATGCCATAGACGGAGAGGCGGTTGTGGCCGTTGGAGATCACCTTGTCGGTATCCTTCCCCGCCAGCACATCGACCAGATGCCCCACGCCGAAGCGCATCTCGGTGCGGAAGGCGGCGGAGAGCAGCTTGCGTGCGATCTCGGTCGCATCGACGGTGGCGGGCGGTGACAGGCAGTTATCGCAATTGCCGCAGCGCGCGGCCGGTTGCTCGCCGAAATAGCGGAGCAGCACGGCGCGCCGGCACTCGGCCGTCTCCACCAGATCGGAGAGGGCGGCGAGTCGCTGGCGCTCGCCCGCCTGGCGGCTCTCGTCCAGCTCGGAAACGCGGCGGCGGGCGCGGGCGAAATCCTCCGCACCCCAGAAGAGTTGCGCCACCGCCGGTTCGCCGTCGCGGCCGGCGCGGCCGGTTTCCTGATAATAGGCCTCGACCGATTTGGGCATTCCCGCATGGGCAACGAAGCGCACGTCCGGTTTGTCGATGCCCATGCCGAAGGCGATGGTGGCCACCATCACCATGTCTTCGGAGGCGACGAAATCGCGCTGGTTCTTCGCCCGCACGCTGGCATCCAGCCCGGCATGATAGGCGCGGACGGGGCGCCCCGCCTGCGCGATCTGCGCGGCGATCCGGTCGGTCGCGTCGCGGGTGGGGGCGTAGACGATGCCGGCGCCCGGCTGATCGGCGAGGAAGGCCTTCAACTGTGCCGCCAACCCATCGCGCGGGCTGATCGTGTAGCGGATATTGGGCCGGTCGAAGCCGGCGACGATCAGCCCCTCCTGCGGGATGCCGAGCTGTTGGAGGATATCGGCGCGGGTGTGCGCATCGGCCGTGGCGGTGAGCGCGAGGCGCGGCACCTCGGGGAAGGCATCGAGCAGCGGACGGAGGAGGCGGTAGTCGGGGCGGAAATCATGCCCCCATTCCGAAACGCAATGCGCCTCGTCGATCGCGAACAGCGCGAGCGGGGTGGAGCGTAGCAGGTTGCGAAAGGCCTCGCCCGAGGCGCGTTCCGGGGCGACATAGAGCAGGTCCAGCTCGCCCGCGCGGAAGCGGCGCATCGTCTCGGCGCGGTCCTCGTCCACCGAGGTGAGCGTCGCGGCCTTGATGCCGAAGCCTTCGGCCGAGCGCACCTGATCGTGCATCAGCGCGATCAGCGGTGAGACGACCACCGCCGTGCCCGGCCGCGCGAGGGCGGGAAGCTGGTAACAGAGCGATTTGCCGGCACCCGTCGGCATTACCGCCAGCGTGCCCTGCCCGGCCATGATCCGTTGCACGACGCTTTCCTGAACACCGCGGAATCCGGAGAAGCCGAATGTCGCGTGTAGGATATCGAGGGGATCGGCGGGCATCCCAGCCCGGTTAGCGTGTGAGGGCGATCCCGTCACCCCGTGGGATCGACGAAATGCGTCGATCCCCTGCGGCTTCCATCACGCTCAGCCGCGATACCCGTAGCCTTCATGGTCGTGATAATGGCCCGGCCGATGATTGCCCCAGCCGTGAGCGTGATCGTCCCAGCAGCCTCCCAGGCTGATCCCGACGACCGCTAGGGCCGCCACCAGAAACATCTTGCGCATACCCAATCTCCTAACCCTCAGAAAACGGAGGAGGAGTGGGTTAAGTTCCTGATCGCCTGAATCAGAAATGGTCTTTGTTAAAAACTACAATATTCGTTCTAATAATGAAAATGATGTTCTATTATGAGTCATTTACCAAATTATCGTGACAAATTAACCAAAGATGATTGCGATGTGTAATCGCTAGCACCCCTCCTCGAAAGGGAGGGCTGTAATGACAAGCGATCTATTGAGGCTTTGCGAGTGGAGTGCCCGCGAACTTGGTCTGTTCGCGGCGGTGGGTTTCCTGATCGGCGGGATCGACGATTTGCTCATCGATCTCCTGTGGATGGGGCGGTCCCTCTGGCGCTCGGCGACGGTCTATCGCCGTCATCCGCGTGCCGATGCGGGCAGCCTGCCCGCTCCCGCGGAGCCGGGGCGGCTGGCCCTGTTCGTGGCCGCCTGGCGGGAGGAGGCGGTGATCGGCGCGATGGTGGCGACTGCCCTTGCCCGGTTCCGTCACCCGGACTGGCGGCTCTATGTGGGTTGCTACCCCAACGATCCCGGCACGATCGACGCGGTTCGGCGGGCGGCGGCGGGCGATCCCCGCGTCCGCCTCGTGATCGGGAACCAGCCGGGGCCGACCACCAAGGCCGGCTGCCTCAACTGGATCTGGCAGGCGATGCTGGCCGACGAGCAGGCCGAGGGTGCGCGAGTGAAGGCGGTGGTCCTTCACGATGCCGAGGATGTGGTCCATCGCGACGAACTGGCGGTGTACGACGCGCTGATCGGTCGCTTCGCGCTGGTGCAGATACCCGTGCATCCGGTGGTGGTGCGGGGGGTGGGCCTGTCGGGCGCGCTTGTCTCCGGCCATTATGTCGGCGAGTTCGCGGAGGCCCATGCCAAGCAGGTGGTGATCCGCGAGGCGGTGGGGGCGGCCGTGCCCTCCGCCGGCGTTGGCTGCGCCATCGCGCGCGATGTGCTGGCGTCGCTGGCGACGGAGGGCTCCGGCCCGTTCGACCCCGAAAGCCTCACCGAGGATTATGAGCTGGGCCTGCGCATCGGCGCGGCGGGAGGGCGCGGTGCCTTCGTCCGCATGCCGGCTGCCGACGGGCGTGGGCTGGTGGCCGTCCATGCCTGTTTCCCGCATCGGGCCGTCGCCGCGATACGCCAGAAATCCCGCTGGATGACGGGGATCGCGCTGGCCGGGTGGGACAGGCTCGGCTGGTCCGGCGGCTTGGCCGAGCGCTGGATGCGTCTGCGGGATCGGCGGGCCTTGCTAGCCGCGCTGGTGCTGGCGGCGGCCTACGCCGCGCTTATTGTATGGGGTTGCGCGGCGGGGCTCGCGCTGATCGACGGGAATGAGCCCAGCGTGGACCTGCCCCGGGCGCTGATCTTCGCCAACCTCGCGCTGGCGCTGTGGCGTGTGGGGATGCGTATCGCCGTCACCACCGGATCGCATGGCTGGCGGATGGGGCTGCTGGCGCCGCTTCACATGCTGATCGGCAACGGCATCGCGATGATGGCGGCGATCCGCGCGTTCGGCCTCTATGTGGGGTTGGTCCGCCACGGCCGGTTACGTTGGGACAAGACGGCCCATGTCTTCCCGCAGGGCGGGGAGTGCGCGGCATGAGCGGATCGCTCGCCAATGCGGCACCGGTCCGCTTCCTGATCGGCGTGGTCGCGCTCTGGGCGACCGGACGGGGCATCGCGCTGGTGGGATGGCGCCCGCCCGTCGTGCCGACGGTGTCGGCGCCTGCCATTCTCCATACCCCGAAAGCCGGGGCGCGGGGTCCGCTGGTTATGGCCTTGCCCTTGCCCTTGCCCTTGCGGCCGCCCGCCCGGCCGCGCGCTTTACTGCGACCGGCGGCCATCCCGGCGACGGAAGGCGTGGTTCGGAGCGTTGCAGCACCGTTCAACGGCAATGCAACGGCGGCGGCCGACACCTATCGCCGGTCGGACGGCATCGCCGAAGCGCATAGTGTTGCGGCGCCCGCACTCGAGCGGCACTCGCGCTGGTCGGGCACGGTGTGGGCATTCGTGCGAGGCGGCGGGAGGGCTTCCGCCTTGTCACCGGGCGGGCAGATCGGCGGCGGTCAGGCGGGTGGGCGCCTGCTCTATCGGCTCGACGGAGCGGGACGCCTCGCCGCTTCCGCGCGGCTTTCCGGCACGATCGGCGGCGCCCGCCAGACGGAGGGCGCTGTCGGCCTCGACTGGAAGCCGGTGGAGGCCTTGCCCGTGCACGTCATGGTCGAGCGGCGCGTGGCGATCGACAGGGGCGGCCGCAATGCGTGGACGGCGGGGGTGGCCGGCGGTGTCGATGCCGTGCCGCTCGCGCCCGGATGGCGGCTCGACGGCTATGCCGAGGCGGGTGTTGTCGGCAGCCGACGGCGGGATCTCTATGCGGATGGTGCGGCGCGAGTGGGCCGGGCGGTCGATCTGGGGGCTGGCCGCTCGCTGACGCTGGGAGGCGGCCTCTGGGGCGCGGCTCAGCCGGGCGCGGCGCGGCTCGATGCGGGGCCGTCCGCCGTGCTCCGCCTGCCGGTGACGGGCCGCACCGTGGCCCTCGCGCTCGACTGGCGGGAGCGGGTGCTGGGCGATGCCAGGCCAAGCTCCGGCGTCGCCTTTACCGTCGCCGCCGATTTCTAGGGAGGGCGGTCGACATTCGCCGATCGGCGGTGAGCGTCGACCGATCCTAGCCCTGACCGTCACGATCGGTTAGCCGTAGATCATGCACGTCTACCTGCCCATTGCCGGCCTCTCGGTGAACATGCTGGTGATCGTCCTGCTGGGCGGGGGCGTCGGGCTTCTGTCCGGAATGTTCGGCGTGGGCGGGGGGTTTCTCACCACGCCGCTGCTCATCTTCTACGGCATCCCGCCCACCGTCGCGGTGGCCTCCTCGGCGACGCAGATCACCGGCGCGTCGGTATCGGGCGTGCTGGCCCAGATGCGCCGTAAGGGCGTGGATTTCCACATGGGCGGGGTGATGGTGGCGGGCGGCATCGTCGGATCGGGGCTGGGCGCCCTGCTCTTCCGCCTGCTGCAGAAGATCGGCCAGATCGATACGGTGATCGCCCTCACCTATGTGGTGCTGCTGGGCTCGATCGGGGCGCTGATGGCGCGGGAATCGATCGGCACGATCATGGCCTATCGCCGGGGCGAGACGCCGCGTCACAATATGCGCCGCCATCATCCGCTGATCGCGATGCTGCCGATGCGCTGGCGCTTCTATCGCTCGGGCCTCTACATCTCGCCGCTGGCGCCCTTCCTGCTCGGCATGATGACGGGTGTCCTCACCGTCAGCCTCGGCGTGGGCGGCGGGTTCATCATGGTGCCGGCGATGATCTACCTGCTCGGTATGGCGGCGCAGGTGGTGGTGGGCACCTCGCTCTTCCAGATCCTGTTCGTCACGGCGGCGACCACCATGATCCACGCCGTCACCACCCAATCCGTGGATATCGTGCTGGCGCTGCTGCTGCTGGTCGGCTCGGCGGTGGGGGCGCAGATCGGCAGCCGTTTTGCGATGAAGCTGCGGCCGGAATGGCTGCGGCTGTTGCTGGCGCTGCTGGTGCTGGCCGTCGCCTTCCGCATGGCGGCGGGGCTCACCTGGCGGCCGGGAGAAATCTACAGCGTGGAACTGGGATGAGGCGGCTCGGGATCGCGCTTGCCGCGCTGCTGTGCCTCGGCGCGAGCAAGCCGGAACTGGTGCCGGACGTATCGGACCGGCAGGTGCGGATCATCTACAGCTTCACGGGTGCGGATCTGCTGCTGTTCGGCGCGATCCTCTATCCGGGCGGCCGCGTGCCCGCGCATCCCGCCGATGTCGCGGTGGTGCTGAAGGGGCCGACCCAGTCCGTCCTGGTGCGCGAGAAGCAGCGGGTGGCGGGCATGTGGCTCAATGCGGACAGCGCCCGCTTCCGTTCGGCGCCCTCCTTCTACGCGATCGCCACCTCGCAGCCGCTGGCGAAGCTGGTCGATCAGCGGACGGCCGCCATCTACGAATTGGGCCTCGACAGCCTGCAGATGTCGCCGGCTTCGGGCGAGGTGCCCGAGGCGCAGAAGCGGTTCGAGAGCGGGCTGATCGGGCTCAAGCAGCGGACGGGGCTCTATGTGAACGATCCGCATGGGGTGGAGATCAGCGGTGGCGTGCTCTACCGCGCGCGCATCGCCATCCCCGCGCGGGTGCCGATCGGCCGCTATGTGGCCGAAACCTTCCTCATCCAGGACGGCAAGGTGGTGGCCGGCGCGGTGCGCGAGGTGCGGATCGACAAATCCGGCTTCGAGCGGTTCGTCGCCGATGCGGCCCGCCGCTGGTCCGTGCTGTACGGTCTGGTCGCGGTGGCGGTCTCGCTTCTGATCGGATGGGGCGCCGGCGCGTTGTTCCGCCGCAACTGACGGCGCCTTGCTGAACATTTGTTTACCACTGCCGCCTAGGCTTGCCCCCCTGCTGACAGGGGAGTGCGGTATGGACGGTTTGGCCTGGCGCGGATTCGACGATGGCGTCGATGCGCTTCCCCCGCCGTCGGCGCAGCCGCTGGTGGAGATCGGCCGCGTGCTCGCGGTGGGCGGCGGCACGGCGCGCGTCGTGCTGGATGGCGCCAGTCTCCGCAAGCTGCACCAGGATGCCAGCGGCAGCATCGCGCTGGCCGGCGAGGTGGGATCGCAGATCAAGATCCGTCTGGAGGATCGCTGGCTGGTGGCCAGCGTCCGTGCGCTGGCGCTGGAGAATAGCGACAGCGAGGCCATCGTGGCCGAGCTGGATTTCCTCGGCGAAGGGCGCATCTGCGCGGAGAGCGGCCGGATGATCGGCTTCCGGCGCGGCATCACCCGCTTCCCGCTGCCGGGCGCGCGCGTCTATCCGGCGGGCATCGCCGACATGCGCCAGATCTTCTCCGCGGAGGAGCGGCCGCATATCGAGATCGGCACCGTCTATCCCACGGCGGACGTGCGCGGTGCCTTGTATATCGACGCCCTGCTCGGCCGGCATTTCGCGCTGGTCGGCTCCACCGGCACCGGCAAATCCACCGGCCTCGCCCTCATCCTGCATCGCATCTGCGAGCTGGCGCCGCAGGGCCATGTGGTGATGATCGATCCGCACGGCGAATATCCCGCCGCGTTCGAAGGCTATGGCGAGCTGTTCGACGTGGACAATCTCGCTCTGCCCTACTGGTTGATGAACTTCGAGGAACATGCCGAGGTGCTGGTCACCTCGGAAGGCGCCGAGCGGCAGCGGGATATGGACGTGCTGGCCAAATGCCTGCTCGCCGCCCGCCAGAAGAGCCGCGCGGCCGAGGGGCTCTCCAAGCTCACGGTGGATAGCCCGATCCCCTATCTCCTCTCCGATCTGCTCAACTTCATCGTGCAGGATATGGGCAAGCTGGATCGTGCGGGCGATTCCGGGCCGTATGTGCGGCTGAAGACCAAGATCGAGGAAATCCGCTCCGATCCGCGCTATGCCTTCATGTTCTCCGGCATGCTGGTGGCGGATACGATGGCGGCGACCCTCGCCCGCATCTTCCGCCTGCCGACCCATGGCAAACCGATCTCGATCGTCGATGTGTCGGGCGTGCCGTCGGAGATCACCTCGGTGGTGGTGGCGCTGCTCAGCCGGCTGGTGTTCGATTACGCGATCTGGGCACGCCACGAGACGCCGCGGCCGATCCTGCTCGTGTGCGAGGAGGCGCATCGCTACATCCCCTCCGATCGCGTGACGACGGGTTCCGCCGTGCGCCGCGTGCTGGAGCGGATCGCCAAGGAAGGCCGCAAATATGGTGTGTCGCTGGGCCTCGTCACCCAGCGCCCGTCCGATCTGGCGGAGGGCGTGCTCTCCCAGTGCGGCACCATCATCGCCATGCGGCTCAATAACGAGCGGGATCAGGTGCATGTGAAGGCGGCGATGCCGGAGGGCGCGCGCGGCTTCATGGAGACGATCCCGGCGCTCAGGAACCGCGAATGCGTGGTGTGCGGCGAGGGCGTCTCGATCCCGATGCGCGTGGCGTTCGACACGCTTCAGGAAAACAGGCGCCCGGCATCGAACGATCCGCTCTTCTCCGCGCTGTGGAAGCAGACCGGGGGCGAGGCGGAGATGATCGGCCGCGTGATCGGCCGCTGGCGCCGGCAGGGGCGCTGAGAGACCGTTTGGGAAATGCGCGAAAGAGCGCATTTCCAAGCCGCACCGGCCCGCTCCCCCACCTGGCCACCCATAGAATACTGCCGTTGGGTGGCCGGGTGGGGGAGCGGGCCGGTGCGGCAAAGCGCCGGATGGCGCTTTCCCAAACAGACTCTCAGCCCTGGGGCTTGGCCGGGATGGCGGCGACCCGTGCCTCACCGCCGGGGGAAAGCGCGGTGAGCCGGGCCAGCGTCGCGCGGAAGCGGCGGAGCGCATCGCCGGAGAGCCGCGTCGTCGTGGCGAAGTTGGCCTTCATCGGATCGATCGCGTCGCCGCCCCGATAGACCTCGAAATGGAGGTGCGGGCCGGTCGAGAGGCCGGTCGTGCCGACATAGCCGATCAGCTGGCCCTGCCGCACGCTCATCCCCGGCGCGACGACGAAGCGGCTCATATGGCCATAGCCCGTGCCCATCCCGCCGGCATGGGCGATCTGCACGAACTTGCCATGCCCGCCATGCCAGCCGGCGAAGCGCACGGTGCCGTCGGCCGCGGCGACGATCGGCGCGCCATAGGGGGCGGCAAGGTCCGTCCCCTTGTGCATCCGGCTGAAGCCGAGGATCGGGTGGAAGCGCAGGCCGAAG
>Ga0105248_10001819_pt1 | contig 23704 bp, 14 predicted proteins | sample KBSS34metaG_FD_81524 | JGI IMG/M metagenome (GOLD analysis project Ga0105248, IMG submission 81524) | Switchgrass rhizosphere microbial communities from Kellogg Biological Station, Michigan, USA - KBS S3-4 metaG | ecosystem: Host-associated > Plants > Roots > Rhizosphere > Soil | place... | reverse complement strand
GTACCTGCTAGGCCCTTAAACGAACCGCTCGCCAACGTCACCCTGTCGCCGGGATAGAGTGCTTGCACGTTTACAAGTCCACCTTCGCCGAGCTGCGACTGAATGGTCTCGATAATGAAATCGCCGATCGGCCATGGCTTCTGTCCGAACGAGACCACTCCACAAACTCCCCTTGTATAGTTTGACCTTGTGAACCGATGTTTCGCAGTTGAAGTGGGCGAAGAGATAACGAGGAAAGAGATTCTTAACCGTCGTCCGCGGTTTGCCTGAACCACGGCTGTATTCCAGTTCTTTGAATTTCGGCATCAGGGTCTTGAGGCCCAAAGCCCGCAGGTTGCTTTGGGCGCGCTCTTCTTCCTTTGGTTTAGTATAGACCGCGTACCAGAGAGGGCTGTCGCTCGTTGCCACTTGGTTCAATGGATTAGTCCCCCCTCCGAGTCGTTTTCACCCTGGACTACCTCCCCTGTATCAGGTTGTGTGTTAGCGAAGTACAGCGTGCGACCATCGCGCAACGTGCGTTCGTAGATCAGGCCTGCTTTTTCGAGATGACTCAGTACTTGCTGAATGGCGTTAACAGATTCATTAATTCGTTGCTGCATTAACCACCACTTCGATACGCCTTCGACGGTGTCACCTGAAAGTGGATGGTCCCGGAGGTAGGCTAGAACTTCTCTTGCTATTTTTTTCTCGAACATGGTTTGCTTCCGTCAAGCCATTAGAGTGATTTGAGTTTCAATCTTCGCGGAACCTTTATCCATGTCACGTTATGGCAATTTCGAGGCCGCGCTTTAATGGGCTCAAATGCCTGTAAATTCGTATATCCAGCTTCTCGCGAGCTAAAATAAGGGCATCAATGTCCTAGGCGTGCGAGAGTTCGGTTGAAGTTGGGCTATAACTGAGAATTGCCGGTAGGGTAATTTGTGCCTACCTGTCGTGGGTATGTTTTAGGGAAGATTGGCTGGCAGGAGTGGGTTTAGTTTAAGAGCTTGAATACTTTAAGCGGCTTGGTGTTATGAAGGAAGCGCCTCCCGCCTTGAGTAAACTCAGGGCTGGAGGCGCTTCCTTCATAACATCAAAACCACTTTAGGCCATGCTTTGTTTAGGAGTGAGGTCGTATTTCTTGAGTAAGCCAAAAAACGTGCGACGATCTTTTCCAGCCAGCCTTGCGGCTTTACTGATGTTACCGGAACACGCAGCCAGCATTTCTTCCAGGTAGGATCGCTCAAACTCTTCTATCACCTGCGCCTTGGACGCTTTGAGCGACTCAACAAGTGGTTTCGACGTTGAGGCATCGATTGTGAGTTCAAGATCGCAGGCACGAATTACCGGACCACGCGCCAACACTACTGCCTGTCGAATAACATTCTCTAACTCTCGAACATTCCCTGGCCATTGATACGATCTCAGCTTTTGGATAGCGCGGGCCGAAAGCTCCTTCGCCGGCCGTTTGTATTCTTCGGCTGACAGTCTCAGGAAATGGAGCGCAAGCGGCAGGATGTCTTCACGCCTATCGCGCAGCTCCGGCAGGTTCAGAGAAACTACCTTTAACCGGTAGAACAGATCTTCCCTGAAAGTTCCAGCTTTCATTTGCGCATGAAGATTGTGATTCGTAGCAGCTATTACGCGCACGTCCGCTCGCCGGTATTGTCCACCAAGCGGTCTGTACTGCCGGTCTTGCAGAAAACGCAGCAGCTTGACTTGCGCTGACAATGGTAACGAATCAACTTCATCAAGAAACAACGTGCCGCCTTCAGCTTCACTAATCAATCCCTTCCGGGAATGACGAGCATCGGTGTAAGCTCCTGACTCATGACCGAACAATTCATTTTCAAATAGATCGGGAGGAACCGATCCGCAATTAAGAGGCACAAATGGCTTTTGGTTGCGCGAACTGAGATAGTGGATAGCGCGCGCACATAACTCCTTACCTGTGCCCGTGGCCCCAACCAACAACACCGTTGCGTCACAAGAAGCAATCACCGGTATCTTCTCAACAGCCGCGAGGAACGCAGGAGCACTGCCGATAAATTCCTGCGCGGCAAAATGCAGGAATAGTCCCTGGCGAGCGTCTTCGAGTCGACGTCGATTACAACGTCCTGTTAGACGATTGACTCTCAACAGCAAGTCATCCACGTTCAAAGGAGCCATGAGAAAGTCATCTATTTCAGAGCGGAGCGAATCTTCCATTCCGGTCTGGCCGCTTTGCAGGAAATAAACCAGCAACGGCACGTCATTCCTATCGGGGCACGTCTTGATCGTCTCAATCAAACCGGATGTTTCGGTCGTGGCAGAGGCCGCCACCAGGAGCTCTGTTTTGACAGGCGACGCAGTTGCTCCCATCTCCGTAACTCCATCCCGCAAGAAACAACGATGTCCACTAGCTTCCAACGCCTCAACAATCTGATCTAGTTCGGTTGGTTGAAAGCCATCGGTGATAATCTCGATGATGTTGCTCATAAAGCGTTTGCCTCCCGGCTGCAGGTTGGCTCCGAACTCACGGAGTCGCTTCATATTCGCTGTTTCGTTAGTGATGCTCTCCCTTGGTTTTCGTAATCGACGAGCACTGCTTCAACGCTGGCAAGATAAGGCCGTTGCGACGACAAGTCTTTAACCATTTCCTAATTAGTTACTAATTCCTTATTAACCTCGAGTGCGGGGCATTTGGCCCCACGTGGCTAATCAGTCACCAAAGATGATGCCGTCGCCAAAAATTATTCCATCGCCAAAGATGATGCCATCACCGAAAATGATTCCATCACCAAAGATAATGCTGTCACCGAAAATGATCCCATCGCCAAAGATGATCCCATCGCCAAAAATGATCCCGTCGCCGAAGATAATGCCGTTCGACACAACGAGATGGTCGAAAATCGTTAAATCAGTCGCGACGAGATCGCCATTTCCCATGAGGATGCCATCGCCAAGCAGTTGTCCTTGAGTCACTGAGGAACCATCGGAGAGTACTTGGCTTGTCGATAACAAAATGGAGCCTGGCAGCAGAACTCCGTCATAGTTTCCGCTTCCCGCAACGCTACCTGCTCCGTTCATTAAGGGATCAGACAGAATGCCTCCGTCAACAGTTATCCCCTGAGCCGAGATATCGACTGCATCGGAGATCAGAGTGCCGGATGAAACCGTCACGCTGTCCGCAGTGAATGAACCGCCCGTCCACAGCCAGTCTCCATTCCCCAGTTGCGTTCCAATTGAGTAGAGCGAACCTCTGCTAACGATCACACCGTCTGAGAGCAGGAACCCATCGCCGAGCAGCATGCCGGTGCAGTATGGTCCTTGCATCTTAGTGATCAGGCTGGTTCCAGTCATCGTGTTGAATTTGCGGACGATGGTGCCGCTCCAGTTGAAATTGCTGCCGGCGAAAGCTGATTGACTCGGAGTTGAACCGGTCAAGAGGGGAGCTCCGATTTGAACCGGTGAAGTGAGATCCGGTCGCACCAGACTCGCCAGTTTCATGGCGCCTTCAACATTCAGTTGGCCGGCGCCCTGTTCAAGAACTCCAAGTCCATCAAGCTTCTGTGACGTGTATTCCATAAAGGCCTTGACCATATTGGGCGTCAGCTTCGGATTGATCTGAAGCATCAATGCTGCCGCGCCAGTCACCAGGGGTGCGGCCACTGAAGTTCCGCTCATCTGCATCATTTTGATGGTCGCGTCACTGGAGCCGGCGACGTGCAGCGATGGATTCTCAGTCACAAGGTGGTTTGCCGAAGCTTCAGCAAAGACCAGCTTGTTGCCTGGAGCTACCATGTCCGGTTTGAGCAGGTTGTCATGATGACGAACCCCATTCTCATCTTCCCAGTAACTACGCGTCGGACCACGGGAACTGTAGGTAGCAACGCTATCATCGGTGCGTACGTCTGTTTCAAAGGTGTTACTGGCGCCGATGGTAAATGCCGAAGGCTCGTTACCTGGCGAGTGAATCGACCCAAAGATCTTCTGGCCTGACGCGTCTTTGCCATCGTTGCCCGCCGCGACGACTACGAGGATCCCGGAATTTGCCAAACCACGAGTCGCACGGCACAGCAGGTCACTCTTGTAAGACTCGACGGCCTGCGCGCCGATGCTCATGTTGACGACGCGGATGTTGTACTGGCGGGCATGTGCTGCGACCCATTCAAGTCCAGCGAGCACGGTCTCAACACTTCCCTCACCCGTGCTGTTCAACACGCGGACATTCAACAAAGACGCGCCCGGCGCGATACCCTGATACTGTGACCCCGCGTTCGCACTGCCCGCCGCCGCTGCTGCGACGAAGGTGCCGTGTCCATAGGGGTCGTCCACGCGATTCTCTCCAGTGAAATCAACGCTTGCCAACACGCGAGAAGAATTTGTTCCAGTAGCAAATTGCGGATGATTGAGATCGATACCGGAATCCAGAATGGCGATAGAAACGCCCGTGCCATTAATCGAGCCCCAGCCGGCGGCCGCTGCCGCACTGCGCCCGGCATCGGTTCCGGTCGTTGCTGAAACACTGCCCATGGGCTTCACCACATCATTCGCTGAGACGTGCAGGATCTCTGGAAAGGAGGATAGTTCGGCAATCCTGTTGAAGGGCAAAGTCATCGCGACCACATTGAGGCTTTTGATTTCGCGGCCAACGTGAACATCACTCCGGTTCACGAATGCCCTGAGGTTCTCGCTGGCGGCGCCGTTGCGTTCCACAATCACGCGGACTTGCTCTTTTGGTTGGTGCGTGGCTGGGTCCAAAAGAGGAGAAGCTTTTTTTATTTTACTGGTTGCTACCGACTTGCCAGTTTCACGTCCAAGACCGCTGGCTTCAACTTTAGGAATAAGGACGCCAAGGTTTGCCAACGAAATCACAATGGCAAGGGAGAGTGCCAATAGGGTTGCGGTGTTGAAAGTCCTTCCGGGCATGAGCGTTTCTCCTTCAGAAGACGTTGAAAGCGTTGTGTTTGGGGGTGGGACGACAGTCGGAAAGTGACAATTGACCTCGTCCCGAAAACTCGTCGATTCAGACTTCCTTGGTGATCAGCTCGCTAGCGGTTTGACTGGCGGGACTATAAGTGAGGCGAAGGGGCAGGTCTTTAGCTGGTTCTTAATTGTTTCTTAACTATTTCCTAATCGGGGCACCGGACCAGAAACGGTGTTTAGCGGCAAAATCGGTCTGGCCCACGCATTCGTAACTACGGTGCTAATCACCTCATCGTCGGCCGTGACCATGCCAGTGCGGGCGTAGACTCTCAAGGCCGTTCATTTTATGGTCGGTATACGACGCGCAGGAACTGGTTGCCAGGCATCAGGACGAGACGGGCGTCCGGTAAGTACCTTCTCAGAGCTCTTGTATCTTCCTGATGAAGATCGCTACGAGGAACGCTCACGCATTCCCGACGGCAAGCGCGTAGCTTCTATCTCCGGTACCCAGGTGCGCGAGCAATACTTGCAGCAAGGCCGGCAACTTCCTGACTGGTTCACGCGCCCGGAGATCGCCGAGATTCTGGCCGCCTGTCATCCTCCGCTCTACCGGCAGGGTTTTTGTCTCTGGTTCACAGGTCTTTCGGGCGTCGGCAAGTCGACGACCGTAGAGATTGCGGTCATTAAACTTCTGGAAGCCGGGCGACAGGCGACGGTGCTTGACGGTGATGTGGTGCGCACGCACCTTTCGAAGGGCCTCGGCTTCGGCAAGGAGGATCGTGACACAAACATCCGTCGGATTGGCTTCGTCGTCTCTGAGATCGTGCGCCATGGGCACGGTGGTCTGCGCGGCGGTCAGTCCTTACCGCGCAACGCGCAACGAGTCCGCTTAATGTTCGGCTCGGATATGTTCATTGAAGTTTTTGTGGATACGCCGCTTGAGATTTGCGAGGAGCGCGACACGGAAGGGATGTACCGTCAGGCCCGCGAGGGTAAACTCAAAAACTTCACCGGCATCGATGATCCATACGAGCCTCCACTGCACCCGAGATCGTGATCGATACGGTGAACCGGACCGCCGAGGAGAACGCCGAAATCATCCTCTCATACCTAGCAGAGAGAGGTCGTTCCAACCACTTCGCAGAGGAGCTGAAGGGGAGGTGACTTCATTATCATTCGGGCGTGTGGGCTCGGCCAGTCGGTCTCTGAGTTGACACACTTCGCCGGTATCAGTTTCGTGAGTGCTTCCGAAACCGATATCGACGATCGTTATTTCGCTGTTAAGGGCGCTGTCGAAAAGGTGGCGAGGGTGACTGGTTGGGGCGAACTCATTTTCAAGAATGGAATCGGAGCGGGTGCGGGGTTGTGGGTAGTTGATGGGAAGCGAATCTCAATCTATCTGAATGGTAAACAAGTCGGTCAGATGGGAGTTTTGGATGGACCAGTGTTGGAGATTTGCGCTCATGGTGGTCAGGTTGTGTGGTTTGCACTGGACCTCGCCGCGATGCCCGGTCCATTTTTGCCGACGCTAATTGTCAAGCACCGACGAATAGGCTAATCAAAAAGGTTCATCCCGTGTTGCGCTTCTCGCGCGTGTAGGAGCGCCTCTACCTGCCCGTCGGTAAGCTCGTCCAACGACTTAATAATCTGCGTCGTCCTCTCCAGACTCTCGGCACCTTTAATCTCGATCAACGCCGAGGCGAACCCGGCCACGGTTGGGTCCCCGAAGAAGCGTGTGAGCAGCGGAAGATCGATGGAAAAGATCTCCAGTATTTGAGAGACAAGTCGCGTGGCGAGTAATGAGTGCCCCCCGAGCTCGAAGAAGTTGTCGTAGATGCCCACTGCTTCAAGGTTGAGAAGCTCGGCGAACAGATCAGCAAGGACCTCTTCGACCGGCGTCCGAGGAGCGAAGATCAAACCCTCGCTTGCCGATGTGGACGTTTCAGGAACAGGGAGTGCACTCCGGTCTACTTTGCCCCGGTTTGTCAGCGGCAATGCCTCGAGAATCACGTAGGTTTGCGGAACCATGTAGTCGGGCAACCTGCTCTTCAAAAAGCCACGCAATGCTTCCGGCGACGGCGACTCCTGGGTCGAGCCCGTCACATAAGCCACCAAACGTTTATCTCCCGACTGATCTTCACGCGCAAGCACGACCGCCTCGCGAACCGGGGGATACTCAAGCAGGACTTCTTCAATCTCGCCAAGCTCAATCCGGTAGCCTCGCACCTTAACCTGATGATCCGTGCGGCCGAGGAATTTGATCTTGCCGTCTGCTAAATAGCAGGCCATGTCGCCGGTTTTATAAAGCCGGTCTCCGGCGATGGAGCTGAATGGATTCGGAATAAACCTGACTGCTGTAAACGCCGGATGATTGAGATACCCTCGCGCCAATCCAGCCCCACCGATGTGTATCTCACCCGGCACGCCGATGGGCACCGGTTGCATTTGTGAATCAAGCAGGTAAACCTGCACATTCGCCAGCGGAGTGCCGATTACTGACGCTTCCGGATGAGTTCCAATCTCAAGAACCGTCGCATCAACCGTACACTCTGTTGGACCATAGACGTTGAATGCAGTCACTGCCGCGGATTGCAGTCTCTTCCAAAGATGTTCATTCAACGGCTCCCCGCCGATGAGCAGACACATCTTTTGAGACAGCGTGCGTTCACTTAGTCCGGTGGCGAGCAGGATTTCCAGATGTGAAGGCGTGCAGTCACATGCATTCAACTGGTGCTCTGCTACATACGACAGGAAAGCTATCCCATTGCTGCGCTTGTCTTCGGGCACAAGACACAGAGTGTGTCCGTGGAGCAGCATCATGAGTTGCTTGACGGACGCATCGAACGTCAGCGGAGCGTTAAGTCCGATACGTTGGGCTCCGTCCATCGATGAATCATAAATTGACTTTTGCAGCGCCTGGACCAGGTTTAGCACTGACCGCTGCTGAATCATTACTCCTTTTGGCCGGCCCGTCGAACCCGACGTGTATATGATGTAGGCAAGACTTTCAGGAGTCACATGCAGCGACAAATTTTCGTCTGGCTCGAGCGCGATAAGATCCCGGTCAGCATCGAGATTGATCACGTGCAACTCTCTCGCGTGAACTCGCCCACTCAGGTGTTGCATCGTGAGCAGAACGCGCACGTCAGCGTCTGACAGAACGTAGGCCAAACGCTCTTGCGGCGCTGCGGGATCCAATGGAACATACGCACCGCCGGCCTTCAGAATTGCAAGCACGCCAACGATGACGTCCACCGATCGTTCCAACAACAACCCCACTCGCGCTTCGGGACCTACGCCCAGCGATCGCAGGTGATGTGCGAGTTGATTAGCGCGGCGGTTGAGCTCGTCATAAGTAAGCACATCTTCGTTGAAGATAATCGCCTCTCGGCCAGGCACCCGGCGCGCCTGTTCTTCAAACACGCGTGCAAGGCAGTCGTCAATGGGAAAGTCAGTCGTCGTGCTATTCCAGTCAACCAGTAGTTGACGCCGCTCGTCTTGCGGCAGCATTGCGAGTTGCGAGATTCGTTGCGAAGGATTACTGGCAATCTCCTCGAGGATTGTCGTGAGGTGCGCCGCCATTCTATGAATGCGGTCGGCCGCGAAGCGGTCTGTGCCGTACTTCAGGGTTCCCTTTAGCTCATCACGCGCCTCAGTCAACATCAACGTCAGATCGAAGTGAGATACCTGCCTTTCAAGTCGAATGGACTCGAGCGTTAATCCTCCGGCGGATATCCGCGCTCCTCCTTCGCCCAATCCAAACACCGTCAGGTCCTGATCGTCGTGTATGGGCGACTTCTGAAGCACAAACATTACATTGAAGAGCGGCGACATGCTCGCGTCACGTTGCGGCTGAAGCTTCTCGACGAGCATCGAGAAAGGTATGTCCTGGTGTGCGAACGCCGACAGAACGTTCGTACGCACCCGGGCAAGCAGGTTGGTGAATGTGGGATCGCCGGAGAGATCGTTGCGCATCACGAGAGTATTGACGAAGTAGCCCTGCACTGCCGACATCTCAGCACGGTTGCGCCCGGCATTGGGCGAGCCAACCACCAGATCGTCCTGGCCCGTGTAACGATAAAGCAACACATTGAAGGCGGACAGCAGGGTGGTGTAGAGAGTGGTGTCACAGGATCGAGATAGCGCTTTAAGCTTCCGCGTCAGGTCGGCGTTCAGAGTGAAGAGCTGCGATGCGCCACGATAAGTGCGAGCGGGCGGACGTGGATGATCCGCGGGAAGGTTTAGCACGTTGGGCGCGCCTTCCAAACGTTGTTCCCAGTATGACAACTGGTTTTCCGCTGCGCTGCTGTTCAGGAAACGCTCTTCGGCCAGGACATAGTCTCCAAATTGCATCGCGGGTCGAGCGATGGCCGGCGGCTCGTTTCCTACCAACGACGAGTAACATGCGCCGAGTTCGCGCGCGAGCAGTGCGAGAGACCAGAAGTCCGTGATGATGTGATGCAGCGTCAACAGCAAGACGTGTTTATCTTTCGATCTGTGGAAGAGATTAATGCGAACCAACGGACCGTGTTCAAGGTCGAAGGGGCGTTCTGCTTCTTTAGACAAACACGCTTGCAGCGTTTCATCACTCCACTCTTCAACGTTTTCCTCGTTGAAAGCAACATCCATGCGTTCGTGCACGCGCTGAACGGGCTGGCCATCGACCGAAGTGAACGTCGTCCGCAGCACGGGATGCTCTGCTACCAGCATTTGAAACGCTTGCTTTAATGCTTTGACGTTCAGTCGAGCATCAATCTTGGCGGCTGAAGCGACGTTGTAGGCAGCGCTCGCCGGCGCGACTTGATATAGGAACCAAAGGGCCTGCTGTCCTTTCGAAAGAGGATATTCACTGGCTAGCTGCGAAGCTGAATCAGTCTGGACGATCGCCGCGGTTCTGCCATTTTCCAGTTGCGACTTTACGTTCCGCTCCAATTCAGAAAGACTGCACGCATCCAACAAGTCAATCACCGGCAGCGTAACGCCGCATCCGATCTCGATGCGATGCAGTAAATGCAGCGAAGTCATCGAATCAAGACCATAGCGGGTAATGGGCTGATCTGGATCAATCGTTTCCGTATCCATACTGAGTAGCGAGGCTAACTGGCCACGCAACCAGCTTCTCAGGTCCGTGACGTCGGCTGGGCCAATCGATGCCTGACTATCCGCAATTAAATTGTTGCTGACTGCCTCTCGCCTGGCCACTTCATCCAGGTCCGAAGACAGGAAAGCAGCGCGACAGGCATGTCGTTGAATCTTGCCACTTGAAGTTTTCGGAATACTGCCGGGCTTGAGCAAGACCACACTGCTAAGTAGCAGCTCATGTTCTTCGTTTACCGCTTGCTGGATCGCGCCGATGATTTCATCAGCGTTGTATACATGGCGATTGTTCACCTCCTGGGCCACTACCAAACGCTCTTCACCTCCAACTTCAATGCAAAAGGCGGCGCCACTATTAGCGCGTAGAGCGGGATGGCTGTTTTCCACTGTCCGTTCAATGTCCTGCGGATAATGGTTCACGCCACGAATGATGATCATGTCCTTGAGCCGGCCCGTGATGTAGAGCTCGCCGTGAGACTCAAAACCTAAATCGCCTGTCCGCAGGAACGGACCTTCAAGCGTGCCGGCAAGGTACGCATTGAAACTGTCGGCCGTCTCTTCTGGTCGGTTCCAGTAACCTCGCGTTACGCTTGGACCAGCAACCCAGATCTCGCCGACCCGTCCGGCACCGCATTCAATCCTGGTTTCCGGGTCAACTATTTTTACTTGCTGGTCGATCGAAGCGGCACCGCAACTAACCAACAGTTTCGCTTCAACGTCCAACCGCTCCGCATCGATCACACTGTTACCTTGCAGCGACCGCTTCGCAACGCACTTCACTACCGGATCGCCTGCCTGCCGCTTGCCGGCGACGAGCAGGGTCGCTTCCGCCAGGCCGTAACACGGAAAGAAAGCTTCGCGTCGAAAATTACAGATTTCGAACTCGCTCGCGAACCGTTCCAGCGTCTGCGCGTTGATTGGCTCCGCTCCGTTAAAGGCTGTGGTCCAACTACTCAAATCCAGAGTGAGCTTGTCCTCAGTGCCGATTGTGCGTGCACATAGGTCGTAAGCGAAATTCGGTCCGCCGCTGGTTGTCGCATGGTAGCGCGAAATCGCTTCCAGCCATCGCAGTGGCCGTTGCAGAAACGAGGCAGCCGTGAAGAGGATGCTCCGCGCACCCGTGTACAGCGGTTGGAGAATGTTACCGATCAATCCCATGTCGTGATAGAGCGGCAGCCAACCAACGATGATGGAGTCTCGATCCTGTTTGAACAAGTGCTTAATGATCGCTTCGTTGTGCAGGAGATTAGAATGTGTGATGCACGTTCCTTTTGGCGTTGAGGTCGAGCCGGAGGTGTATTGAAGGAAAGCCAGCGTATTGCCGGCTACGTCCGGCATGCGCCAATCGTCCTCGAGGTTTTCGGCGAGGTCGTCTGTAACCAGCAACCGCAGTTTCATCATCTCGTCATTCGAAGACAGCAAGGATGGAAGCCTCGAGCTGACTTGCCTCGTGAGAAGCGCGGCTGAAGCCTGCGAGTCTGACAGTACTGAGAGGAAACGCTGTGCCTTACGATTTCGCCGCGGCGGATAAAGTGGCACAGCGATCGTTTGTGAATACAGACACCCAAAAAAGGCAGCGATATATTCGAGCCCCGGTGGATAAAGTAAAAGCACTCGGTCGCCAGTCTTACACGATGATTGCAACGAAGCTGCGACGCGACGCGCTCGACGATCTAATTCAGCGTACGAAACGCTGTCTGCCTCGGCGCCTGTGTCGTCGAGAAATGTGAAGGCGGTTCGATCCGGTTCTTCTGCCGCTCTTTGCCGTAACAGTTCAAGCAAGGTTGATGGCGTGTTACTCATAGTACTTGTCCTGTGGTAGTGGGTTTCGGAGTCAAACTGATCCACAAACCAAAGCTGTAGCTTGAAGTTGGATCTGATTTAATGGGTGGAGAATTGTGAGCGCGACGTTTAGGTAAGTCGACCTTCGAACTGGAGAATCTCTTTGCAGAAGGTGGTCCAGCTCCGTGCCGGGCAATCGAAAACGACTCCCTCGGCCATAAAGATTCCGCTGGTCACGGTAAAGTCTTCCTGAAGAAAGAGAATGTCATTGTCCTCCAGTTCCCTTTCCGTGTCTTCGCCGTTCACGAACTCCCTTTTCTTGAGAGGTCGCGCATGCTCATCCCAGCCGTCAAACTCGCGCAGCCGGCTGAGAGGATACGCCTTAGAATACTTGCTCATCACGCGCATGATTTTCGACCTCCTCGAAGTAGGAGGCAGGCGAATTATTCGAAGGGAATTAGCGTTTCATTGGCCACCCGGCGTAAGTCTTCCACGACGACAGGAAGCAATGGGATGCCCTCTTGTTTGCGTTTGCCGAAGCCGACTTATTACCACGCGCGACGCGCTCCGCTTCGCTTCGCGCTTGCCCCTGGCTTTCATATTCCGCGCCTTTGGCGCTGTAATTCAAACGCTTGCGACTTGCTGTGCAAAAGCCCCTATTCATCTTTCAAGCCACGAGGAGTCGGGCAGAAATGATTCGATGACTGTTCCCTCTTCCTGCTCGCGTCCCTGTTTCAACACCCACTGGGCCAGGGCCATGTCGAGCACACCCAAACCGAACGGGCTGAAGACGGCGATACTGTTCGGGTCTCGCCGCCCCGGACTTCTGCCACTGGTAATGTCTGCCAGAGTACATCTGATGAAATCACGGTTGCCCGACAACTGCTCCGCAAGGTGGACAGACGTTGCAGCGCGACACACATGATCGACGTCGTCCACGATATTGTCGCATGCCAGAATCACTTCAGGCGTAAGGTCGCGCAAGGAAGTATGCAAAATCGTACTGCCGGAAATGCATTCCGAGACGTCGCCGATAGAAGGAGTGAGGGCCGTGGTCGCGATCGCGATGAGCTTACATTGACGCAACACAGAGCGCACGTCTTCCGCAACCATCGCGTCAACCTTTTCCCATGAACCGTGTAATTTACGCGTGAATTGCGTTGCTCGCTCGACGTCAATGTCATAACAGACGAATTGCCTGATCTCGGGATAGACGGCCATCAGAAAACGGACCGTTTCGAAGTTTATCAAGCCACAGCCAATGATTCCGACCGCGGCACTGTCTTCCTTATCGCATAGGTGTTGTGCTGCAAGCGCGGCACTCGCAGCCGTCCGCTTCGCACTGATCACGGAGCCTTCAAGGATGGCTTCGGGTCTGCCGGTCCGCGTTGAGTTGAGAATAACGAGGGCCGAAGCGCGGTCGAGATTGAGCTCCTGATTGCCAGGAAACGATGCGATCCATTTCACTCCCGCCACCTGGAAATCCTGTCCGAGACAAGCGGGGAGCGCAATGATTCTGTCCCGCTCGTTTTCGGCAAAGCGCAGAAAGGTCGAATGAGGCAGAGAGCTATCGCCGTTGGCGTGAGTCTCATAAGCCGTCCGAACCAGCCGCACGATGTCAAGCTCTCTTCCCTTGAGAACAGACGTCACCTGGCGGCTGTTCATCAATACGATCCGGTCGGCGCCATTTCCGTTTCCATTTCGCATTCTTGTAACCTTTCCGGATTCCAAAGATATTCAACGTCGCCAAAGTGTTCCCGGACCCATTCATTCGAATAGATGGTGTCCAGGTAGCGCTCACCGCGGTCCGGTAGAATCAACACGCAACTGGCACCCGCCGGGAGCTCATGCTTGATTTTTTCAATGGACATCAACACGCCGCCTGATGAACCGCCTGCGAGAATGGCTTCGCGCCTGACAAGGTGACGACAACCGGTAATACAGTCAAGATCTGAAACATGGACCACCTGATCTGCCATGCCGGAAAGAAAGAGTTTGGGCCGCACCGCCGCGCCGTGTCCCGGGATGAGCCTTTTCGCTTTCTCGCCACCAAAAATGAGGCTGCCCAGTGCATCAACCGCGACCACTTTGGTCTTCAATTTCTGCTCGCGGATCTGTTCGCGACAACCTCTCAGCGTGCCGCAGGTGCTGGTCGAGACAAAGAGGTAATCAACGTCGCCTTTCAGCTCAGTGATAATCTCTTTCATTGTCTGATGATGCGCTTGAGCATTGTGCTCATTGGCGTATTGATTCGGCCAAAAAGAACATGGGTACTTGTACCTCAGCGCCCGGACCCGATCGATGCGAGCCTGGAGAAACTCGCCCGTACGCGGATCGGGTTGTGTGACCAGATCAAGTTCAGCCCCATAGGTTCTGAGAATCTGTCTGTTCTGCAAGGTCGTCTTCGGATCGATCACACAAATGAACCGCAGCCCGTAGTAAGCGCAAGCCTGGGCCAGGCCGATGCCCATGTTGCCGGAGCTCGACTCGATCACTACGGTATCCGGACCGATTGTGCCGTTGGCGATGCCCTGACGGATGATGAAACTCGCCGGCCTGTCCTTACTGCTGCCACCCGGATTGAACGATTCCAGTTTGGCAAACAGGCGAACCGGCACTTCTTCGAGGACGCGAGTTAGTTCTATTAACGGTGTTTGTCCTATTGTGCTTAGAACTCCGATGTTCATCTTTACCTCACATTCCGATTGAACGAGCTTGGGAATACTAGGCCACTGCCCGCTGATCTTCTTGCACGATCAGCCCGTCAAAAAGATGGACCGTGTGGGTAGCGAATTCCGAGTAGCGCGGATCGTGGGTTACCATGCAAATCGTGGCTCCGCTCTTGTGCAAGTCGAGCAACAGGTCAATGACGGCTTCACCGTTCTTCGAATCGAGGTTTCCCGTGGGCTCATCTGCCAGCAGAATTAACGGTTGACCGGCTACGGCACGTGCGACAGCAACTCGCTGTTGTTGACCACCGGAGAGCTGGTTAGGCAAGTGGTGCGCACGATGGGACATGCCCACTCTTTCCAAGGCTTCGCCGACGCGTCGCTTTCGTTCCGCAGAGCTAAAGTTTCCGTAAGTCAGAGGCAGCTCGACATTCTCGTAAACACTCAGATCGCCGATGAGATTGAAGTTCTGAAAGATAAAACCGACGTGCCGATTCCGAATATCTGAGCGTGCATTCGATGAAAGCTCAGCCACCGGTTCGTCGTTGAGCCAGTACTCGCCTTCTGTCGGCGAATCCAGCAGTCCCAGGATGGAGAGCAGGGTTGACTTGCCGCATCCTGATGGACCAGTGATCGAAACAAATTCGCCGGCTTTAATTTCCAGACTGGTGTCCGCCAGTGCGTGTGTCTCCATTTCATCGGTGAAAAATATCTTCTTCACGCCCTCAAGCTTGATAATCGGTTTACCTGTTTGCTTTTCCATTTCTTCTCCTCTTTTATGTTTGGGGAATGAATTTGCGCGAACGTGGCCACGGCAGATGCGAGGGTCTAGCATCCGGCGCGTAGAGTTTCTTTCAGAATGCGCGCGATGCGCGCGATACCTTCTTCAATCACCGCGGGTGCGTGATGCGAGAAGTTGAGGCGTATGCCGTGTGTCCGGCTGTTAATTCCGAGCGCGAATGCATCACTGGGGATAAAAGCCACCCGCTCCTCTTCTATAGACAACCGAAGCAGTTCGCTAACATCAAGTCCCTTTGGCAAGTCAACCCAGGTGAATACGCCGCCGGTCGGTTTTCGCCAGCTCGCCTGGACCGGAAAATGTTCGTTCAAAGCACGCAGCATGCTGTCGCGGCGTGAACGATATTCAGCTCGCAGTTTTTCGAGGTGTGCCGGGAGATGGCCGGCGTCGATAAAGCCGGAGACAATGCGCTGACCAAAAGTGCTGGTGTCTATATCGCTTGCTTCCTTGATGATCGAAAGCGTCGGCATGAGCGACGCGGGCGCGATAATCCATCCGACGCGCAGTGCCGGAGCCAGGATCTTTGAGAACGAGCCAACATAGAACACCCAATCTGCCTCGAGAGCGCGCAACGATGGTTCCATTTTTCCTTCGTATTCGAGCAGTCCGTAGGGATCATCCTCGACAAGTGGAACGCGAAAATCGCGTGCTAACCTGACAAGTCGTTGTCGCTTTTCGCGGCTCAGACTCACTGCCAGCGGGTTGTGTCCTTCCGTGATTACATAGATGAAGGCTGGTTTCGCGCCATTTGTCAGCAGCCATTCGACCTCGTCCACATCCATGCCGGTTTCAAGATCAGTCGGCACGGTCAGGACTTCAGGCTGATAAGGCTCTATCGCCTGACGAAAACCTGGATAACTCAACTCTTCTGTCAGCATCTGGGCGCGGGTATCGAGCAAGAGTCGCGACAGGATATTCAGTCCCTGCTGCGCGCCGGTGGTAAGGAACACCTGCGACTCACGACACTCGACACCGCGTTGCGACATCAACTCGACGAGGTGTGTCTTCAGGGATTGAAGTGGTGGGCCATACTGCAAAGCGCGAGTCTCGTTTGCCAACACGGATGCCGCAACTCGCTCAATTTCCGCAAGCGGAAATAACTCCGGAGCAGGCAGCCCTAGAGCAAGAGAAAGGATCCCCGGCCCCGAGGCCAACGTAAGCATACGCTGCAACTCGGAACGCTTCGTTTGCCGGGCCCAGGACGCCAACGACGGCCCTGCTTCGAGTACTGACGTGGCTACCATCTCAGCACCTCTCTCTATAAATTTCCGCGCAGTGCTTGTTCTCGCTCGTTGGCTTCAAAGAGCGCCTTGATGTTTCCGGCGCCGAACCCTTTCGCCAGCTTGCGCTGAATGATTTCGAAGAAGACAGTCGGACGGCACTGCACAGGCTTAGTGAAGATCTGCATCAAGTAGCCCCACTTATCACGGTCTACCAAAATATTGAGCCCGCGCAGCATGGCGAGATCTTCGTCAATCGAATGGACGCGATCCTGCAACATTCCGTAGTAAGAATCCGGGGTCCGCAGGAATTCATTGCCGTTGGACCGCAACTTACGGACTGCGTCGATGATGCCATCAGTTAGAAACGCAAGGTGTTGGACGCCCGCGCCGCCGTAAAACTCAAGGTGCTCTTGAACCTGCGATTTACGTTTTCCCGGGGCCGGTTCAACAATCGGAAACTTGATGCAATCATTCGCACTCTGCACCACCTTTGAATTCATGGCGCTGTATTCAGTGGAGACATCTTCCTGATGCGACTGGTAAAAGCCCATTACTTCCCGGTAGAATTCGACCCACTTGTCCAGTTCTCCCTGCGGAACGCTGATGGCTACGTGATCGACAGAATTGAGACCTGTCATCGCCACCGGGGGCGGAGTTTGGAGCGGCACGAAGTGCGGGAGGTTCCGGCTGCTTGGAACCGCGTCGTCGTCCAAGGATTCGCGCTGGATGAAGGTGTGAACTGTATCACCGAAGGTTTCGATACTTGCCCTGATCGAGTAGTTGTTGCCCTCCTCTGTGATTGTCGGCTCGTGAACGGGCCGCGCGCCGCGCTTCACGGTCCATTCAAAAGCGCTAACGGCGTCCCTGACCTGGAAGGCAATGTCCTTGACGCCGTCGCCGTGACTGTACACGTGCTGAGCGATCGGACTGCGTGAGCTAAGTCCGGAGGTGAGCAGCAAGCGAATATCGCCTTGTTCCAGAAGGTAAGAGACACGCTCACGCGACCCCGTCTCCGGACCAGCGTAAGCAGTCGGTTTGAAGCCATACATCGTGCGGTAGAAGTGGGTCGCCTGGTGTGCGTTGCCAACGTAGAACTCGATGTACTCGAAGCCCTTGATTTGCAATGCTTCTTGAGATTGCCTGACGACAGGCGTTTCCATAGTCAGTGTCATGATGAACCTCTTTCTATTTATAAGGACGCTTCGAAATTGGAACGAAGACTGTTTTCGATCCGCAACTGTGAGTGATTGACAAAAACTTCAGGAACACTTGGATGACGGACAAGGCCGAAACAACGAATCTGCCTTCACATCTGGTTCCTCTAGGGGACGGACAGTGGGCTTTTTGGCGCTGGGTTGGCTTGCGTGGCGCTGGTTTTCCTGCGGTGCAGGTGCTGGAACTCGCCGCGCCTGAGTGCGGCCAGCTTGCAGACCAGTTGATACAAGCCGAAGACGAATATCTCGCGGCGCAACAAGCTTCTCTGGCCGCGGTTAATGGCGCCATTGAATCTCGCTGGACCAATAAGGAATGGGACAGCACGGACAAACCTGACCCGCTGGTAAAAACCATGCGGGCACTGAAGAAAGGCAAAGTGCCGGCGCCCTCCGGCGTTTCATACGCTGGCGACGAAACACTCGAAGCGTTTCGCGAAGCTCTCGCGCGCTACAGCAATATCAAAGAAAAGTTTCATCAGGCATTCGCCGCAGGGTTGATCGCTACGTCCTCGAGGATTATTGAACTGGCGAAGCAAAACAAATTTCGTGAGGCTGTCACTTGGCAAAACCGGCACGCTTTCAACACCGGCATTGCTCCCATTCTGAATAAGCCTCCCGCACGTGGCGAACGTCCGTATCGCGTGCGTCATGCCGAAGAATTGATTGCCAGTTATCTCCAACGCTATTGCGTCAAGAACGACACGATCGGGTTCTTCGGTCCGGTTGGCTGGGCGGAAATAGTTAGCAAGGGTGAGGACATCTCGATTCGGCCTGGCCCGTCGCTGCTCAGTAAGCGCAATCTGTATATCGAAGTCTGGTGCATCGAGGAGTTGGCCCGCGTGCTGTCGCAGAACAAAGAGCTGCGTCCATGGATCGCGCCGCGGCGCATGCCGTTTGTCCGCGTTAAGGGCACAGAATTGCACGTCTCGTTCAAGGGTTCAGTGAAAGTGTCGCCCGAACATGCAGCCATCATTCTGGCTTGCGACGGTGAAAAACTGGCCTGTGAAATCGCGGCTGAGATCATGAGTCGTCCCAACAACAAGCTGCGAAGTGTGAAAGAAATTTATGACGCGTTGGAAATGATGCATAACCGGGGACTCGTCGTCTGGGCGCTCGAAGCAGCCATGGAGATGCATCCTGAAGAGTTATTGCGTAAACAACTTGAGCGCATCGGAGACGAGTCGTTGAAAAGCCAAGCGCTCGGGATCCTGAACGAGTTTGAAGCGGCTACAAAGGAGCTGGCCCGGGCAGCCGGTGATGCCGATAAACTCCAGGAAGCCCTGAGTCATGTCGAGGAGACTTTCACTCGCCTTACCGGCGCTACATCAACCAGAGCAGCCGGCAAAACTTACGCAGCCAGAACTTTGCTTTATGAAGACTGCTGTCGCGATCTGGAAGTTAAGCTGGGGCCGCAAATCATCGAAGCGCTCGGGCCGCCACTGTCATTGATCTTAAGAAGCGGTCGCTGGTTCACCAGTGAAACTGCTGCGGTGTATCGTAAGGCGTTCATTCAGTTGCACAGTGAACTCGCCCGTACGTCAGGATCTCCGGTCGTTGACTTCGTTAACTTCTGGACGATAGCGCAGGCCCGGCTGTTTAGCGGCGAAGGGCGCCTGTTTGACGTCCTGCTTACGGAACTGCAAAACAGATGGGCCAAAATTCTCAACGTCCCGTGGGACCGGCGTCGCGTCCATTACAACGTAAAAGAACTCCGGCCGCGCGTAGAAGCCACTTTTGATGCAACTGATCCAGGTTGGAATTTTGCTCGTTATCATAGTCCTGACCTCATGATTGCGGCTGCCGGAGAAGATAGTTTTGCTCGCGGAGATTTCCAGCTGGTGCTGGGTGAGATGCACGTCGGTGCAAACTCTCTCGGCTGGCCCGTTTTCCTCTCGCAACATCCGGCCCCTGAAGAGCTATTGAATGCAGTTGATGTTGATTTACCGGAACGAAGGCTCCGTCCGATCATCGCGAAGTCGCAACAATTGCAGAGCGCTCGCCTGCTTCCGGCACTAATCACAGAAAAAGACTTGCGACTCAAGCTCGCCTCCGAACCATCCAGCGTTCCGGTCGCGCGCACAGTGCTGGTTGGCGATTTGGTCGTCGAGAATATTGCCGGCGAGTTGGTGGCTACGACTCGCGACCGCGCGCGCCGCTTTCCTATTGTTGAAGCGGTAGCCGACGCGCTGATGGGACTGGTGATAAACCGGTTCAAGATTTTCACTCCTCAAAAGCACATCCCACGCATCAATTTCGACCGTCTTATTATTAGCCGTGAGACTTGGAATTTCTCGGCTTCGGAACTTACGTTTACGGCTGAGAAGAACGAAGCAGCGCGTTTCGTAGCAGCGCGACGCTGGGCGCGTAGTCACGGCATGCCGCGTTTCGTCTTCGTAAAATCATCCGCTGAAGTCAAACCCTTCTACGTCGATTTCGACAGCCCAACGTACTTGAACATCTTTACTCGAACGATTCGTCCTGACGCGGAACGCGATGCCGGCGATGCGCGAATCACCGTCACCGAAATGCTGCCCACGCACGACCAAACGTGGTTGCCGGATGCAGAGGGACAACGTTACACAAGTGAGCTGCGCATCGTGGCGTTTGATTTGAATGCTTCTGGCGCGAAGAGTAAGCGGGCTTAAACTTGGCGTTGCCTCAAGAGTCAAAAACTCTTCTTGGAAACAGTCAGTACAGGGAGCAGTAGCGACCTGGTCAGTGATCAGCATGCGACATATCCCGATGATTCGTGCCCCCATCGTTGACCAGGTCGCTACCACTCCCTGTACTTACCGTGCCCAAGCCCGACGCCAGCCTTTGGAGGCAAAGCCGCTTAAACTGATTTCAATGTAGGTCGAGTGGGTCGCACTCCGAGCGGATTGTGCTTGAACTCACCAGCAAAAAAACCTATTGTCTCTCTCCCGCACGTTGTTCCTTGGCGAGAGGTCGACAGCCACGAAGCGCAACTCGCTTGTGTAACGTTGTCCCTCTGCATCCGGCAGCCAGCTCTCGTCGTGTTGCGGCAGCATCTCGGTAATCGTAATCTGCGCGTCGTCGGGACTCCTGTCCAGCACGCGTCGAATGGCCTTGGCCAACATCGCGACATAGATGGGGCTGTCAAAGTCTACATAGAACGGTTTCTTCTCAGTCGGCGTCTTGATGAAGACGAACCGCGGCATTCCGTGCGAGCGCGCCCAGCGACGCACTGCGATGAAAAGAGCCGCGGCATCGTTTTCGTTTGCCCACTCGAGCTCAGCAGCCGATACACACCACCATTCACGATAAATCACCAGGCGGTCGATGGACACTCGCGGCATGTGGTTGTGGATGCGCAGGTTCTTGAAGCAGTTGACCACCAGGTTTGAAAGCACGAAACCGAAAAATTCGATGATGTCGAATTTCAGCCGTCCGTCGCGCGTGCGTGCAATCAGGTCATCGCCCACCAATTCAACCACGAGTCTTCCGGTTGGCAACACTCTCGCTCTCGAGTCGACCGCGTCACCAATTCCAAATTCCAGGAAGTAATCCGTCGGCAGGTAGCATCTCTGGGCGCCGCGAATTCGCATGTTTGTGTTCCTGGGCAGTATGGGAATGACGCGCGGTTGGCGGATATCATCAGCCAGGCATTGGAACAGTTCCTGTGGGAATGGATGCTGGTTCGAAAACGTCTGCGAATCGATCGTGTTCTTACCCATGTGAAACTCGCCCATCACGAAATAATAGTCGCCGCGGCGAATGGCTTCTGGTCCAGACGCGGCAATCATTACATCCGGGCTGTGATGGAGTGCTTCTTCCCAACCTGGTAGCTCAGCGGGAAATAGTTCGTCAACACGCTCGCGCAACTCTGCGCTGCTATATTGAACGCGGCGTTCACCCGGTGAAATCGACAGCAGATCGGCCCATCGTTTCTGAAAAACCGCGATCAGATCGTTGAGTAGAGGATTATCGTCGCTGGTCATCAAAGGCTGGACTCCGTCCCATATCGCCATACCACTAACCACTTTCGAACCGCTTTTTTGGGCCAGGTCGTCATAAATGTCGCGCAGCGCTTTCCGGTAGGCTTTGGCAACTTCGTTGGAGAACCAGCGCGCACTCGTGAGCAGCAACGTAAGCGGCCGCCCGAGTTCTTCAAGCACCTCGCTGCCCAACTCAACGTCAACATCTCGACGGCAATCTTCGAAGGCGATCGTTCGTCCAGCGTACGTCTGACCCTCACCCCTGGTGGAATTTGTGCCGGTGAGACGCGTGAACGTCTCATCCAGCTGGTTCAGCGCCTCATCAAGCGCCTGCGGGTCACCCGCGGCGTCGCCTACTCTCGCTCTTGCCTGTTCCAGTTCCGTTAGTGCAGCAAGCGGTTTTAGCGCTACCCGTTCGTCTTCGATTCCTTCGAGGCGACGACGAAGCGATACTTCAGGATGCCAGCCAAACGGAACCTCAAGCGCCCACGCGATCAAACCCATGTTGCGGACGATGCCGAGTAATCTGTAAACATCCGCTTCGCGTTTGAATTGAGCGGGATGCGACATCATTAGCCGTCTTGCGATCTCCTTCGCTGTTCGCTCACCATCGCACGCCTGAAGCAAACTCAGTTGCGCAGGCGGCAACGCGAGCGGCGCACCAAAACCGCCCCCTTGTAGATGAAGAGAGTTGCCCTCGACACACACATGGGGCCGCAGACGAGGCGACATCCATGGCAGCAGAGATTGATCCTTATCGAGTGCGTCGCAAAGCGCTTCGATGCACCACGTTTCAAAGTAGACCGTGCGAACGGCCACTAACTCCGGACCTGGACGCGCCGTTATGCTCTGTTCCTGCGGGTTGAGTTTCAACCAGCCAACTGGTCCAAAGAAGCCGATCGTGTCGTTCTTCACACAGTAGCGCTGCAAGTAACTGGCGACCATTTGCTGGTTGGCCTTGCATTTCGTTGAATGGTCGGTGATTGGCTTGCGCAACATCGAATCGATGCCGGTGTGATATGCCCGCCGGTTTTGCCAGATTACCGACTCATGAAACCGTTTCCCCTCGGCAATGTCCTTGACCCGCTGTGCGAGTTGAAGGTCAGTAGCCTGCCGCAATTGGCGGAACTCGAGCTGAAGAGAGTTGAGTTGCTCGTGCGTGACGCGGAAATTGTCGAGCGAGTCTTGCGCCTCACCGTTCAAGCTCAGTGGTTCAGAAAAGTTCCCCCTGAAGATTTGCTTCTTTACTTTATTCAGCAGCGGACGCTGGGGGACATCCCCTTTCAAGCTGCGACGGACTGCTTCAAGCGCGACTTCTTTCGCCTGGCCGGCTGCGTCCTCAGCCTCGATGACTCTATCTGCGAGAGCGGCGTATTCGGGAGCTGCAAACTTCAATACGGAAGCCGCCGGGAATCCGGCTCCACGTAATGCCACCCACCGCCATGCGGCCCATTCACTATTTCCCAGTGAGACCAGGTGTTTCGGAAGTTCCGCCGCGTTGGCAGATTTTTCGTTTGTGTATCCGGGATCGATTAAGGCGCTCATTATTACGTTCCTCTTTATGACTGGGCTATACCAGCCGGTTCTCCTGCTTCGTTGTTCCAAACCAAGGTCTGTGACGACGTCCGGTTAAGGCGATACTTGTCTCTGGAGATCGGCACGATCGCCGGAGCCGTAATCATGGATTGCTGACTGTTCCGCACCTCTTCCACCGCCACTGCGAACTCGGCGACTGTGGGACCTTCAAAGATAAGGCGGAATGGCAACTCAACTTCAAAGAACGCGCTGGCTCTCGAGAACACTTGCGTCGCCAGCAATGAATGTCCGCCCAACTCGAAGAAGTTGTCGTGGATTCCGATACCTTCTAATCCAAGTACTTCACACCAAATAGCTGCGAGCTTTTCTTCAGTGGAGTTGCGCGGAGCGACATATGAAGGCCGATCCGGCGCGAGTTCAGGATCAGGCAACGCGCGCTTGTTTACTTTTCCGTTCTTCGTCAGCGGCAGCTTGTCGAGCACGACAAACGCTCCGGGCACCATGTAACTCGGGAGTTGCCCGCCCAGTTGCGTGCGCAGTT
>Ga0105248_10001818_pt1 | contig 23707 bp, 24 predicted proteins | sample KBSS34metaG_FD_81524 | JGI IMG/M metagenome (GOLD analysis project Ga0105248, IMG submission 81524) | Switchgrass rhizosphere microbial communities from Kellogg Biological Station, Michigan, USA - KBS S3-4 metaG | ecosystem: Host-associated > Plants > Roots > Rhizosphere > Soil | place... | reverse complement strand
GGGGGAGAGCCGGAGTTGCGAGCGCGCCATGACCTACATCGTGATGGATCCCTGCATCAAATGTAAGTTCATGGACTGCGTGGAGGTCTGCCCGGTCGACTGCTTCTACGAGGGCGAAAACTTCCTGGCGATCAATCCGGACGAATGCATCGATTGCGGCGTCTGCGAGCCCGAATGCCCGGTCGACGCCATCAAGCCGGACACCGAGGACGACCCCGACGGCAAGTGGCTGCGCGTCAACACCGAGTACGCCAAGGTCTGGCCGAACATTACGGTGAAGGGCGAACCGCCGGCGGACCGCGAGGAATTTGAGCGCGAAACCGGCAAGTTCGAGAAGTATTTTTCCGAGAAGCCTGGCCGCGGATCGTAAGGCCGCTCCGACCCAGTCAAGCCTCCGCGCGCGGCCGCACCGCAGCAACTCTTTCTTCTGGCTGGATTTTATGGTATCGTCACGAACGACGTGGCGAGAAGGCTATGGCCTGCCAGTCTTCCTGAGAAGAAACAGTCGACCCCAGGGTGAGCGCCCCGGATTCGGCAAGGGTGTCTTTTAAGAGGTCGATTTTCCGTCATTCGATGAGCCGCCGCAGATCCCACTGCGGACCGGATTTCTCGTCGTACGACGGTCGCGCGCGTGAGCGGTCCGGTGCCTAGCCCGGACGGAGATTTTGAGAGGGTGTCTCGATGAGCAAGAACGGTCATGATTTCTCGGTTGGCGATCACGTCGTCTACCCGGCTCACGGCGTGGGCCAGGTGCAAGGGATCGAAACCCAGGAAGTCGCCGGTCTGAAACTTGAGGTCTATGTCATCACCTTCGACCACGAAAAGATGACGCTGCGCGTGCCGACCGCCAAGGCCAAGACCGCGGGCCTGCGCCCGTTGGCCGAGACCGACGTGGTTTCCAAGGCGCTGACCACGCTGAAGGGCCGCGCCCGGGTGAAGCGCACCATGTGGTCGCGTCGCGCTCAGGAATACGAAGCCAAGATCAACTCCGGCGACCTGATCTCAATCGCCGAGGTGGTTCGCGACCTGCACCGGGCGGAAAACCAGCCGGAACAGTCCTATTCCGAGCGCCAGCTCTACGAATCGGCGCTGGACCGCATGGCCCGCGAAGTCGCCGCGATCGAGCGCATCGACCGCGACGCGGCGATCAACATGCTGAACAAGTCGCTGGTCAAGACCGCCGCGGCGGCCTGATCCACCGACCTTCGAACCGCGCGAACGCCCGGCCCTGCGGCCGGGCGTTTTCGTTTGCCCCTAAGCCGCCTCGACGCCGGCCAGCGCCGGCGTCTCGGCCGGCCCGCGGTCCAGCTCGGTCTTCAGCTGGGCGCGGTCGAGGTCGCCTTCCCAGCGCGCCAGCACCAGCGCCCCGACCCCATTGCCGACGAAGTTGGTCAGCGCCCGGCACTCGCTCATGAAGCGGTCGACGCCGACCAGCAGGGCCAGCGCGGCGATCGGCAGGTCGGGAATCACCGCCAAGGTGGCGGCCAGCGTGATGAAGCCGGCCCCGGTCACGCCGCTGGCGCCCTTCGAGGTCAGCATGGCGACGCCGAGCAGGGTCAGCTCCTGGCCGAGGCTGAGCGGGGTGTTGGTCGCCTGGGCCAGGAACAGGGTGGCCAGCGTCATATAGATGTTGGTGCCGTCGAGGTTGAAGCTGTAGCCGGTCGGCACCACCAGCCCGACCGTCGCCTTGCCCGCCCCCAGCCGCTGCAGCTTCAGCATCAGCTGCGGCAGCGCCGACTCGGAGGACGAGGTGCCCAGCACGATCAGCAGCTCCTCGCGGATGTAGGCCAGGAACTTCAGGATCGAGAAGCCGGCCGCCGCGGCGATCGCCCCCAGCACCAGCAGCACGAACAGCAGCGAGGTGCCGTAAAACGTCCCGATCAGCGCGCCCAGGTTGACCAGGGCCGAGAGGCCGTACTTGCCCACGGTGAAGGCCATGGCCCCGAAGGCCCCGATCGGCGCGAGCTTCACGATCACTCCGATGATCCCGAAGAACAGCTTGCCGATCTCCTCCAGCACCCCGGCGGTCTTCTCGCCAAACTCGCCCAGCCGGGTGCAGGCGAAGCCGGTGAGGATGGCGATCACCAGCACCTGCAGCAGGTCGCCGCCGGCGAAGGCGCCGACGAAGCTGTCGGGGATCAGGTTCAGCAAATGGTCGGCCCAGCCCTCCCCGTGCGCCGCCTTGGCCGCGTAGCCGGCGCCGACCGAAGGATCGAGGGTGCGCGGGTCGATGTTGAAGCCGCGCCCCGGATGGACCACGCGGCCGACGATCAGGCCGAGCCCCAGGGCCAGGGTCGACACGGCCTCGAAATAGACCAGGGTGCGCAGGCCCAGCCGGCCGAACGCCTTCATGTCGCGCATGTGGGCGATCCCGCCGGCGACCGTGCAGAAGATCACCGGCGCCACCGCCATCTTGATCAGCTTGACGAAGCCGTCGCCCAGCGGCTTCAGCGCCGCGCCGAAGTGGGGCCAAAGGGCGCCGACCAGCACGCCCAGGGCCAGGGCGACCAGCACCTGCACATAGAGATGGCGAAAGACGCGGCGCAGCGACATCAGCCGGCCAGCCGATCGGCGAGGGCCTGGCCGAGAGCCTGGTCGCAAGTCCGGCCGAGGGCGAAGCTGACCTGCATCCCGTCTACCTACCCCGCCCCCTCACGCCGGCCAAAACGGAAATGGCCCGTTGCCGCGCGCCCGCACCCATGGCATCGGTCCCGCACGTGCGTGGCCCGGTAGCTCAGCCGGATAGAGCAGGGCTTTCCTAAAGCCAAGGTCGGGGGTTCGAGTCCCTTCCGGGCCGCCACGTGAACTGACTATCGGTACAAGTTAGAACGTGCCCTAATCCAACTTAACAGCGACACGAAAGGCGCTTCGTTGGGCAGCCAGCCAGAGCGCCGTCGGCGCCCGCATGCGGACGTTCGGAACGTCTCAAGAGGGTGGAAAGCGGACGCCGCCCTACCGCGGCTTTTCCATCCTGAACTTTATCGGAACGAGGGCCGTACCGGCATTCCACACGTCACCTCCGACCTTCACCGGCTGTTTGACCTGGAACCAGACCAGCAGGGCCTTTTCGCCAAAGCCTTGCCCGCTCACACTCTCGCTCTTGACCCGACAATCGGACGTTCCGCCGCCTTCGACTATTTGGCACATAAGCATCACGTCCGCCTCGATCCGGTTCGCCTGGGCCTGCTCGGGATAGTAACGGAGGGGAGGTGCTTCTCCCGCCGCGACAGGTGGTGGCGTCGTAGGGACTAGCTTGGCCGTTACAGTCAGCGCGCCCAATTGCACAGTCTGACCCTCAGCAGCGTGCGCTACCGTTGCTGCCGCTAAGCAAAAGACCGCCGCAATCAATCTCACGTCCATCGCGTCTTCCCCTATGTGCCTAGCTTTCTTGGCATTGAAGCAGCGGTCATGGGTTCGCCGGCAAAGTCGGATCGTGACCACCTCGGTAACAGCTTGGTTTTCTCCGGCCGCCAGCGTGCGATTCGTCTGGATCGTCGCTTCGGTTCGATTCATGCGTAACCAAGCACGAAAAACCTCCACCGATTCCTGCTGACATAGGACCCGCGCGGCTGCCGCGCCAATGGCGATAGCTGCTTCGCCGCTTGGCTCTAGTCGGCGCGCTGCTGTGCGGGCGCACTGGTAGTATGCGTCGAGCGCGGCTTGCGGACCTTGGCTTCGCGCGGAACTGCGGGGTCATTCGACCACACGTCCGGGCCCAGAGCACGATGTTGCGGAAACCCTCGCGGACATAGGGGGAGGACTCCGCCTCGGGCGTGTGCGGCCGCACATAGTCTTCGACGACGGGGAGGCCCACGCCAAGCTGGCGCGCCAGGTTCCGCTGGGGCGTCTGGGCGAGGTCGAGGACGTGGCGGCCGCCGTGGTATACCTCTCGTCCGACGAGAGCCGCCTGATGACCGGCGCCGAGCTCAAGCTCGACGGCGGCCTGACGGCGATGTGAGCGAGGATCAGGTGACGGGGCAAGCCATGACCGAGGGGCGGATGCGGGCGCTGGTATGCGAGACCTTCGGGCCGCCGGAAGACCTGAAGCTGCGGGAGGTCGCCATCCCCCAGCCGGGGCCGGGCGAGGTGCTGATCCGCGCGCACACCGCCGGCCTGAACTTTCCCGACAGCCTGATCATCGCCGACAAATACCAGATTAAGCCGCCCCTACCCTTTAGCCCGGGCGGCGAACTGGCCGGACTGGTGGCCAAGGTCGGCGCCGGCGTCGAGGAGTTCAAGACCGGGGACCGGGTCGCGGCGCTCAGCGGCTGGGGCGGCTTTGCCGACTATGCGGTGGTCTCGGCCAACCGGGCGACCCACGTCCCCGACACCATGCCTCTGGAGGTCGCCGGCGCCTTCACCCTCGCCTACGGCACTTCCCACCACGCCCTGAAGCAGCGGGCGCGTTTGCAACCCGGCGAGACTGTGCTGGTGCTGGGCGCCTCCGGAGGGGTCGGCCTCGCCGCCGTCGAACTCGCCAAGGTGATGGGCGCGCATGTCATCGCCGCCGCCTCGAGCCCCGAGAAGCTGGAGCTCGCACGCGCCTACGGGGCCGACGCATTGATCGACTACAGCGCCGTGGACCTCAAGGCCACGCTCAAGGCGATGACCGGCGGACGCGGCGTCGACGTGGTGTACGACCCGGTGGGCGACCGGCTGGCGGACCCTGCGTTCCGCTCGATGGCGTGGGAGGGGCGCTATCTGGTGGTCGGTTTCGCCGGCGGGCAAATCCCGTCGCTCCCGCTGAACCTGCCGCTGGTGAAGGGCGCCTCGATCGTCGGCGTGTTCTGGGGCGAATTCGTCGCCCGCTCGCCGGCCCAGCACCGGCGTAACATGGACGAGCTCTACACCTGGCACGCACAGGGCCGCCTTAGGCCCCTGATCAGCGCGCGGTTCGAGCTTGAACGCGGCGCGGACGCCATCCGCTGGATCATGGACCGCAAGGCTAAGGGCAAGGTGGTGGTCACCATCCAGCCCGAGGTCTGACCCTCGGGCCGGTGCACCGCCCCGCACTCAGTCCGCCGCGGCGAGGAAGCGGTCGACCATCTGGTGCAGCTTGCGGATTCGCCGCTCGCTGTGCACGGCCTTGCAGCGGCCGGCGTAGTCGTAGCCGGCGAAGTGGTCGACCAGCGGACCGAGCGTGTCGGCCAGCGGAAGCGTCACCCTGACTGGGCGTTTGGCCTCCCGCGCCGCGAGCGCAGCCAATACGGCGTCGCACAGGATCGTGCCTTTCCCGCCAAAGCCGCCGCCGACGTAGGGATAGACGAGGCGGACATTCTCCTTGGGGATGCCCAGCGTCTTCGCCAGGTCCCGCACCCCCCAGTTGCTGCTGGATCGCCGTCCACAGCGTGAGCCTGTCGCCATCCCAGGCCGCGAGCGTGGCGTGCGGCTCCATCATCGCGTGCGACTGGTCCGGCGTCGTGTAGGTGGCGTCGAGCTTCACCGGCGCGGCGGCGAGCGCCTTGTCGACATAGAACTCACCTCGGTCGAGCTTGCCGGCGTTCTTCGCGGTGACGATGGCCAGCACGCCCGGATCTGCATAAGCTCATGAGCCGTGCTCATGAATGGTGAGGGGAGCCCAACGGCGACGCCGTCTACTTGCTGCGCGTGACAGCCCCAGGCGTCATCAGCAGAACATCTAGCACCGTCTGAAACCGTTGATCATACTGAGAATCATGCCCGCGGCGAAGTCGGCGATCTCATCGACCGTCAGTCGCGGGCGCGAGAGCGCGCGGTTCTGCAGGCCGAACAGGATGGCCAGCAGCATCTCCTCGGCCGCGGCGAGCGGCGCCCCGTCCAGCGAGGCGTCGACGGTCAGGATCATCTTCCTCAGCATCGCGCGATAGCGGTCGCAGAGCTCGCCGATGTCGTCGCCGACCTGAGGATTGCGGAAGCCCTCGGCGAGGATCTCGAAGGTCAGCCCCTCCTCGCCTTCCTTGAAGCCTTCGAGCACCATCTGACGGAAGCCGTCGCGCGCCGTGAGGGCGCCGCTGGCGACGGCCTCCTGGAGCTCGGCTATCCGCGCCTGCCGGGTCTCGTTGTCCTCCTCGACGATGGCGGCGATCATCTCGCTCTTGCTGGCGAACAGCCGATAGATCTGCCCGACGCTGACCTCGGCGCGCTCGGAGAGCTCCGCCATCGCGGTCTGGTGGAAGCCCTTCCGCTGAAACATGCGGCGCGCCGTGGCGATCACCCTGGCCCGCCCACCATCATCGGTTCGCTTGGTCATTTTCCTCCCCCCTGTCCCTTTTTGGCTTGATTTCAGCGCCGAGCCTAGCCTATTGCGCTGCAACATAGAATGAACATTCATTCCGTTCCAAGGTGAGTTCATGGCGTACGCATCTGCCGCTCGAGGATTCGCGGCCGGCCTGGTCGCGACCGGCTTGCTCTGGGGCTGCGGTCCGCGAGACGCGGCGAAGCCGGCCGCCCCGCCCCAGGTCGGCGTGGTCCAGGTGAAGGCCGAGGCGGTCACGCTCTCCAGCGAGCTGCCGGGCCGCATCACCGCCGCCGAAACGTCCGAGGTGCGCCCGCAGGTCAGCGGCGTCATCGAACGCCGGTTCTTCGACGAAGGCTCGATCGTCGAGAAGGGCCAGCTTCTCTATCAGATCCAGGACGCGCCCTATCGCGCGGCGCTCGCAGTGGCTGAGGGCAACCTGGCCACTGCCCAGGCGGCGATCCGCTCAACCCAGTTGCAGGCCGAGCGCTACCAGCGCCTGCTGCAGATCAAGGGCGTCAGCCAGCAGGACGCCGACAACGCTGATGCTGCAGCCCTGCAGGCGCGGGCCACCGCGCAAGCGCGCCGTGCAGAGGTCCAGGCCGCCAAGGTCAATCTCGACTTCACGCGCGTCCGGGCGCCGATCAGCGGACGGATCGGCCGGTCGATGAGCACCGTCGGCGCCCTGGCCCAGGCCGGCCAGGCGGCGCCGCTGGCGACCATCCAGCAGATTGGCCGGGTCTATGTCGACGTCACCCAGTCGGCGAGCGAGGTGCTGAACCTACGCGAGGCCATCCGCCGGGGCGGCGTGACCCGCGAAGGACCGGCGGCCGCGCCGGTCGAACTCGTGCTGCCGAACGGCAAGGTCTATCCCGCGCAGGGCCGGCTGGAGTTTTCCGAAATCGCGGTGGATCCGTCCTCCGGCTCGGTGACGCTGCGCGCCACCTTCGCCAATCCGGACGGCGTGCTGCTGCCCGGGATGTACGTGCGGGCGCGCCTCGTCGAGGGCGTGCGCAGTCAGGCCGTGCTGGCGCCTCAGCAGGGCGTGACGCACAATCCGCGCGGCCAGGCGACGGCCCTGGTCGTCGGCGCCGACGAGAAGGTCGTGCAGCGGGTGCTCACGACGGACCGAGCGGTCGGCGACAAGTGGATCGTCACGGACGGGCTCAATCCCGGCGACCGCCTGATCGTCGAGGGCCAGCTCAGCATCAAGCCCGGGATGGTCGTCGCGGCGAGGCCGCCCGCACAGGTCACCGCACTCGAGACCGCCTCGTCGGCGAGGGGGAGCTAGGCGTCCATGTCCCGCTTCTTCATCCACCGCCCGATCTTCGCCTGGGTGATCGCCATCATCGTCATGCTGGCCGGGGTCCTGGCGATTCGCAGCATGTCGATCGCGCAGTATCCGGAGATCGCGCCGCCGGCGGTGTCGATCTCCACCCTCTATCCCGGCGCCGACGCCCGGACGCTGGAAAACACCACCACCCAGGTGATCGAGCAGCAGATGAAGGGGCTCGACAACCTCCAGTACATCTCCTCGACGAGCGACAGCGCCGGCAACCTGGCGATCACCCTGACCTTCGCGCAAGGGACCAACCCCGACATCGCCCAGGTCCAGGTGCAGAACAAGTTGCAGCAGGCCATGCCCCTACTGCCGCAGGAAGTTCAGCAGCAGGGCCTGCGGGTCGCCAAGGCGGCTCAGAATTTCCTGATGATCATCGCCCTCTATTCGCAGGACGGCAGCCACGACCAGACCGACCTGGGCGACCTGATCGCCACCCGGCTGCAGGATCCGCTTAGCCGGATCACCGGCGTCGGCGACACCCAGATCATGGGCTCCCAATACGGCATGCGCATCTGGGTCGATCCGGTGAAGCTGGCCAACCTGTCACTGACGATGCAGGACGTGATCGCGGCGATCCAGGCGCAGAACGCCCAGGTGTCCGCCGGCCAGGTCGGCTCGCTGCCCGCGCCCAAGGGCCAGGCGCTGAACGCCACCATCACCGCCCAGACGCGGCTGACGACGCCGGAGGAGTTCCGCAACATCCTGCTGCGCACAAACGCCGACGGGTCGACGGTGACGCTCGCCCAGGTCGCGCGGGTGGAACTGGGCGCGGAGAACTACAGCTTCCTTGCGCGCTACAACGGCAAGGACGCGGCCGGCTACGCGGTCAAGCTGGCGCCGGGCGCCAACGCGCTCGACACCGTCAAGCAGGTGAAGGCCAAGGTCGACGAGATCTCCAAGCAGTTTCCTGCGGACATCAAGCTCGCCTATCCGCTCGACAACTCCACGTTCGTCAAGCTCTCGGTCGAGCAGGTGGTGCACACCCTCATCGAGGCGGTCGTCCTGGTCTTTTTCGTGATGTTTCTGTTCCTGCAGAACTGGCGGGCCACGCTGATCCCGACCATTGCCGTGCCCGTCGTGCTGCTGGGCTCGTTCGCGGTGCTACACATCGCCGGGTTCACGATCAACACCCTGACCCTGTTCGGCATGGTGCTGGCGATCGGCCTGTTGGTCGACGACGCGATCGTGGTGGTGGAGAACGTCGAGCGGCTAATCCAGGACCACGGGCTCACGCCCAAGCAGGCCGCCATCAAGTCGATGGAGGAGATCTCCGGCGCGCTGATCGGCATCGGCGTGGTACTGTCGGCGGTGTTCCTGCCGATGGCCTTCTTCGGCGGTTCCGCTGGGGTGATCTACCGCCAGTTCTCGATCACCATCGTCTCCTCCATGGTTCTGTCGGTGCTGGTGGCCCTGACGCTGACCCCGGCGCTGTGCGCCACCATCCTCAAGCCGGCGAGCGGTGGGAGCCACGCCCCCAAGGGACGGCTCGGCCGCTTCTTCGCCTGGTTCAACAGCACCTTCGATGCGACCCGCGAGCGCTATGGCGAGGGCGTGCGCCGCGTCGAGCGCCGGTGGGGCCGGACACTGGCGGTTTACGCCCTGATCATCGTCGGCCTCGGGGTGATCCTCATGCGTCTGCCCGGCGGCTTCCTGCCGGCGGAGGACCAGGGCTCGATGTACACCCAGGTCAGCCTGCCCGTCGGCAGCACCATCGAAGAGACCCAGCGCACCCTCGACCGGGTCACCGACTACTACCTGAAGGACGAAGGCGAGAACATCGAGGCCATCTTCAGCATCGCCGGCTTCGGCTTCGTCGGCCAGGGCCAGAACGTCGGCGTGACCTTCGTCAAGGCCAAGGACTGGCGCGTACGCAAGGGCAAGGAAAGCCGCATGCCCGCCATCGCCGAGCGGGCGAACCAGGCCTTCAGGAAGATCCGCGCCGGCCAGGTCATCGCCTTCAGCCCGCCCGCTGTGTCGGAACTCGGCAACGCCGACGGCTTCGACTTCCAGCTGAAGGACAACGGCAACCTCGGCCACGACGCCTTCCTCAAGGCCCGCAACCAGCTGCTTGAGGCCGCCGCCGCCGACAAACGGCTGGCCCTCGTGCGGCCCAACGGCCTGGAGGACGTGCCGCAAGTGAAGCTCGACGTCGACCACCCCCGCGCCGGCGCGCTCGGCCTGTCGCTGGCCGACGTCAACCGGACGCTGAGCAGCGCCTTCGGCGGCGCCTATGTGAACGATTTCGTCGACCGCGGCCGGGTGAAGAAGGTGTTCATCCAGGCAGACGACGAGTTCCGCACCAGCACGGATTCGATCGGCGGCCTTTACGTCCGCGCCGCCAACGGCGCCATGGCGCCGTTCTCCGCCTTCTCGTCGTCCCACTGGACCTTCGGACCGGCGCGATTGGAGCGCTACAACGGCGTGCCGTCGTTCCAGCTTATGGGCTCGCCCGCGCCCGGCCACAGCACCGGCGAGGCGATGGCGGCGATGGAGGAACTGGCGGCGAAGCTGCCAGCCGGCGTGGGCTTCGAATGGAGCGGGATAAGCAACGAGGAACAGCAGTCGAGCGGCCAGGCGCTGGCCCTCTACGCCCTCTCGCTGCTGATCGTCTTTCTCTGCCTGGCCGCCCTCTATGAGAGCTGGTCCATTCCGATCGCCGTGCTGCTGGTCGTCCCTCTGGGCGTCGTCGGCGCCGTGGTCGCGGCGTGGCTCGCGCGGCTGAACAACGACATCTATCTGCAGGTCGGGCTGATCACGACCGTCGGCGTCTCGGCGAAGAATGCGATTCTCATCGTCGAGTTCGCCGAGGAGAAGATGCGCGAAGGGCTGAGCGCGGGCGAAGCAGCCCTCGAGGCGGCGAAGCTGCGGCTGCGGCCAATCCTGATGACCAGCCTGGCCTTCGTCTTCGGCGTGCTGCCGCTGGCGCTGTCGAACGGCGCCGGCGCCGGGGGCCAGAATGCGATCGGCTGGTCCGTGGTCGGCGGCATGCTCTCGGCCACCGTGCTGGCGATCTTCTTCGTGCCGACCTTCTTCCGGATGGTGAAGCAGCTGTTCCGGCAGGACCGCGCCGAAGACGCCGATGCCGATCTCGCCCGTCAGCGTCAGGGGACTTGAGATGAAGCCAGCTCTGCCCGTCCTCCTGATCGCTGGCCTGGTGGCCGGCTGCAGCACCGCGCCGAAATATGTCCGCCCCGCCCTGCCCGCGCCCGCCGTCGTCACGGCCGGGTTGGCGGCCGGCCCCAAGTCCCCGTCGGCTGGGAACATCGCCCAGCCGGCGGACGTCGCCTGGCGCGACTTCTTCACCGACGAGCGGCTGCGCAGCGTGATCGCGCTGTCGCTGGAGCAGAACCGCGACCTGCGCATCGCCATGGCCAACGTCGCCCAGGCTCGCGCGCTCTATCGGGTTGAGCGGGCCAACCTTATACCGACCGTCGCCGCGAGCGGCTCGGCCAGCTTCGAGCGTACGCCCGGCGCCGTCGCCGGAAACCGCGCCGCCGCGGGCGCAGCAACGGGCGCCGTGGAGACCGACCTCTACCGGGCCGGCGTCGGCGTCTCCGCCTGGGAGATCGACCTGTTCGGCCGTGTCCGGAACCTGACGGAGTCGGCGCAACAGGCCTACTTCGCCAGCGAAGCGAACCGCGACGCGGCGCGCACCGCGCTGATCGCCGAAGTCGCCTCCGCCTGGCTGACGCTGGCCGCCGAAGAGGACCGCCTTCAGATCGCCCGCGACACCGCCGCGACCTTCGGCGAGACCTTGGCGATCACCCGCGGCCGCGCCGGTGAAGGCGTCGCCTCGGATCTCGAAGTGCGACAGGCCCAGACCAGTTACGACCAGGCCCGGTCCGACATCGCCGCGGCGACGACCGCGGTCGCACAGGCCGAGAACGCGCTCGACCTCCTGGTCGGCGCGAGCGTGCCCGACGCTTTGCGCCCGCACGCCCTCGGCGTGAGGGACGTGACCTTGGCCGCTCTGCCCGCCGACCTGCCGTCGAGTGTACTGCTCCGCCGGCCGGACGTGGTCGCGGCGGAACACCAGCTGAAGGCGGCGAACGCCGACATCGGCGCTGCGCGCGCGGCCTTCTTTCCGACCATCTCGCTCACCACGGCGCTCGGAGCGGTGAGTCCCGAGCTTTCGGGCCTGTTCAAGGGTGGAAGCGACTTCTGGTCCGTCGCGCCCTCGGCAAGCGTGCCGCTGCTGGATTTCGGCCGGAACCGCGGCAACCTGCGCTACGCCGAAGCGACCCGCGACGCGAAGGCCGCCGCCTACGAAAAGACGGTGCAGACCGCGTTTCGCGAGGCGGCCGACGCGCTGGCCCGCCGCGCGACCATGGACCAGCAGTTGGACGCCCAGGTCTCGCTCGCCGACAACGCCGCGGCCGCCCATCGCATCGCCGAGGCGCGCTACACCGAGGGGGTGGATCCATTCCTGACGACGCTGGACTCCCAGCGCACCCTGTACGCCGCTCAGCAGAGCCTGCTGGCCACACGGCTCACCCGTCAGATCAATGCTGTCGAACTCTATCGCGCGCTCGGCGGCGGCCTACTACGCTAGTGTCTGGTATCTGACGTTCGCGAACGTCAGATACCAGACACTAGAAGCCAAGGAGCATCCAGACGCCCGCGGACGCCGCATGAACGATCACGGCGGCGGCGGCGAGAACCGCCGTGACGGTAACGGTGAAGGTGGCCACGGGAGCCATGTCGTTTCCTCCGGCCGCGCCTTTTTCGACGCTTATCTGTTTCGATACTGCAGCAGGAATGCCGGGTCGGCCAGCCGGTTTTCGAAGCCTCTCTACAGCGCCCGCCGAAGTTCATGCTGTTGCGCCGCGTGCCCGCCCGAAGCGCGGCTTTGCGAATGGCCGCCATGGGCGCAGGCTTGACGGCGACGCGACGGCTCAGGCCGGTGCATAACAGGAGCGGCGCTTGTCTAACGCGAATCCCACCGATGACTTGGCACAGGAGCTCCTCGGCCGGCCGTATGCGGCTCTGACGCCCGTGCAGATGAGCGTGATCGACCTGATCTGTGCGGAGGCCCCTTCGGAAATCGCCACCCACCTGAAACTCGACGACCGCACTCCCCTGCAAAAACTCGCAGACCAGGTGGCCACTGTCGGCGGGTCATGGGGGTTCATTTTCGGCTTCTTCCTGTTCCTGGCGGCTTGGATCCTCGGGAACGTCGTGTTGCTCGGCCCCATCTGGCACAGGGCGTTCGATCCCTATCCCTTCATCTTCCTCAACCTGGTGCTGTCGATGCTGGCCGCCATCCAAGCCCCGGTAATCATGATGAGTCAGAACCGCGCCTCAGCGAAGGACCGGTTGCAGGCCGAGCACGACTACATGGTCAACCTGCGCGCCGAGCTTGAGATTATGCGCCTGCACGACAAGCTGGACGCGCTGCGCTCGAGCGAACTGGAGGTCCTGGTGCAACGGCAGGGCGAGACACTGGAGCTGCTCCGCGGTGAGGTCCGCAAACTGGCGGGCCAGGCCTCAGGCGAAGCGGCGGTTGGAAACGCCGGCGACAACGGCCGGCCTCCGCCTAAGGGCTGAGTGCCCCACAAGCGAGCGCCCGTCGAACGGCCGCTGTCGCGGCCGCGTCAGCCTAGCCCCGCGACGAACACGTCCGCCTTGCCGAGCGGCACGCCGTTGTTACGCAGGATCAACTGGCCTGGGAATTTGCCGCCAACTGGTCGTTCATGCAGGTCCAGTGTCGCACTAAGATCGCGGTCCGCAAGGGACTCCGCCATGCACGTGCCGACCGCGTTCCGCGAAGACGATCCGAACATCCTTCGGCAGATCATGTCAGGGGCCGGGCTTGCTCAGTTCGTCACCGCCACCGCCGAGGGGCCGGTGGCGACGCCGCTGCCCTTGTTCCTCGACCCGGACGAGGGGCCGTTCGGCGTCCTCTACGGCCACATGGCCAGGGCGAACCCGCAATGGGAGCAGCCGCTGCTCGGGCCGGCCCTGGCGATCTTCATGGGCGACGACGCCTATGTGACGCCCAGCTGGTACGCCTCCAAACCGCAGCACGGGAAGGTCGTGCCGACCTGGAACTACGAAAGCGTGCAAGCCTTCGGGATCCCGGAGTTCTTTCACGAGGCGGATCGGCTGCTGGCTGTCGTCACCCGGCTGACGGACCGCCACGAGCAAGCCCGGGCCGAACCCTGGCGCGTCAGCGACGCCCCCGCGGATTTCCTGCAAAGCCTGTTAACCGGTATCGTCGGGTTCCGGATGCCGATCGACCGGCTCGCCGGCAAGCGCAAGATGAGCCAGAACCGGAGCCTCGAGGACCGCGCAGGCGTCGCGGCAGGGCTTGGGGCGAGCGCGCAGCCGATGGACCAGCGCGTCTCCGCCATCGTCCGCAGGCCGGGGGATCGGCGCGAGGATGCACGGCCCAGCCGCGGCGAGAAGGGCGACCGCGGCCACGACCCGCGCCCCGTCGAATGACCGGCTCATGAGGACGCTCACGCCGCCGCATCGCCCGCGGCCGCGATGTTGGAGCCTCCCAGCAGCTGGTCGCGGAATTCGTTGAAGGCCGGCGTCTTGAAGCCGGGCCGCGTGGCCAGCCAGGTGTCGACCGTCAGCAAGGGCTTGATGGTGAAGCGCCCGGCGTCCGGCACGAGGTCGAGCACGCTACGCGGCAGGATGGAGAAGCAGGAGCCCGCCGCGGTGCAGGCGACCATGGCGTGGTAGGATTTGATTTCCTGGATCTGCAGCGCCGCAGGCCTCGCGCCCAAGCCCGTGACCCACTCTTCGGCCAACATCCGATAGGTGCAGCCGGGCGCGAACGCGGCCAGCGACCTGGGCCTGATGTCGTCGAAACGCCCAACCTGCGGGTGCCCCGGCGGCAGCAGCAGCACCAGCTCCTCGCGAAACACCGCCGTCTTGTCCAGCTCGTCAGGGGCGAGCCAGAACTCGCCCGCCGGGAGGGCGATCAGGGCGCAGTCGATCCGGTGCGCCAGGAGCGCGTCGACGAGTTGGCGGCTCGGCGCCGTGGAGAGGTCGATCGTCACCTGCGGCCATCGCCGGTTGAACTGCGCCAGCGGGCCCGGCAGGCGGGTCGCGGCCGTCGATTCCATCGAGCCCACGCGCAGAACGCCGAGCGGCTCGGCCGGATTGACCGACTGCTGCGCCTCCTCGGCAAGGTTCAGGATGCGCTCGACGTAGTCGAGATAGGTTTCGCCCTCCGCCGTCAGCGCCATGCGCTTCTTGTCCCGCTGGAACAGGGGCACGCCGATCTCCGCTTCGAGCTGCTGGATCCGGGTGGTGACGTTCGAGGGCGCGCGACCGAGCCTCTCGGCGGCGCGCGTGACGCTCTGCTCTCGGGCCACCGCGCGGAAAACCGCGAGCGAGGCGAGATCCATTAAATTCTCCGTTGCGAAACGTAAGTGTGCATGCATTCTTAATTAGAGAACGAAAGTCAAGCCAATCCCTCGTCCGGAGATTGCGTCCATGACGGCCGCCGCGACCCTAGCCGCGAACCTGCTCACGGAGCTGGGGGTCGACCTCCCCATCATCCAGGCGCCCATGGCCAGCGTCTCGACCCCGGCCATGGCCGCAGCGGTGTCTAACGCCGGCGGGCTGGGGTCGCTCGGCGTCGGGGCGAGCACGGCCGCCCAGGCGCGCCAGGCGATCGAGGAAACCCGCGCGCTGACTGGCCGCCCGTTCGGCGTGAACGTCTTCTGCCACCAGCCGCCGCGGCGCGATCCTGAGCGCGAGGCCGGCTGGCTCCAGCATCTCGCCCCCCTGTTCGCGGACGTCGGCCTCGAGCCGCCGACCCAGCTCAATGAGATCTACAGGAGCTTCCTCGCCGACGACGACGCCTTTCGCATGCTGCTCGAGACGCGCCCGGCCGTGGTCAGCTTCCACTTCGGCCTCCCCTCGCCCGGCTGGATCGCCGCCTTCCGCGAGGCCGGCGTCAAGACCCTGGCGACCGCCACCAATCTGCGCGAGGCGCAGGCGATCGCGGCGGCCGGTGTCGACGGCGTCATCGCCCAGGGGATCGAGGCCGGCGGCCATCGCGGCATGTTCGATCCCGAGGCAGTGGACGAACGGCTCAGCACGGCGGTGCTGGTCCGCCTGCTGGTCGCCAGAACGCGGCTGCCGGTGATCGCCGCCGGCGGGATCATGGACGGCCAGAGCGTCAAGGCCGCCCTGGACCTTGGGGCGATCGCCGCGCAGCTCGGAACGGCCTTCATCCTCTGCCCGGAATCTGCGGCCAATGCGAACTATCGCCAGAACCTCAGGAGCGATCGCGCCGGCGTTACGCGGCTGACGGCGGTGCTGTCCGGCCGTCCCGCCCGCGGCATGGTCAATCGCTTCATCGAATATGGCGAAGCCGCCAGAAGCCCGCCGCCGGCCGCCTATCCCCTCGCCTATGACGCCGCCAAACAGCTCAACGCCGCGGCGGCGAAACAGGGCGACCACGAGTTCGCCGCGCAATGGGCCGGACAGGGCGCGCCCCTGGCCCGGGATCTCCCCGCGGCCCAGCTCGTAAAGGCGCTCGCCCAAGAACTGCGAGAGAGCGGGTAAACCTCCGTCGTCGGGTCCGGTCGTGGAGCGGGTGGCCAATTAACGACGGGAGCGACCGCCCGCGTCAGGGGCCGCGCTGCCGGCGACGCGCGCCGTCAGCCCCACTTCATCTCGCCCTTGGCGACCTTGGCGCCGATCTGCAGGGCCACCGCCATGCCGGCGTCCGGGTAGCGCTGGGTCATCGCCGCGATGAGCGCGGCGCTGTCGGACGCCTTCGCAAGCTCGATCTCGAACGCCAGCAGATAGGGCTGAACCACCGACCGCGATCGCCTCAGCGCCAGAAGAGCTGCGCCGCAGCGAAGTCCTCGTAGGCTTTGAGCGCGCCCTTTGCAGACCTTTTCTCCGAGGCGCGGCGATCGGCGACGATCAGTCCTGCGGCGAAGCCCGCCTCCGCCGGCCGGCCGCGCACCTGGTGCAGCGCAAGCTCGCCGGCCACGACGATGTCGTTCAGACGCCCCAGCCCGTCCTGAAGGTCCTCGAGCGCCGCCAGGAACCGCCGCGTCGATCTTGTACGATCGAAGCTCCCGGCGAAGAATTCCGCCGCATAGCGCAGCTTCTTCGCCTTGATGCGCAGCTGGTGGCGCCTTTGCGGATCCATGCGGTCGAGCCGGCGACCGCGCTTGCGCACCTGGCGATGCATCCGATCCAGCTGGTCGGATGCGAACGCGTCCGTCGGCAGTTCGCGCAGCCGCTTGAGGACCGGCTCCTCGGATCGCAGCCAGTCGCCGATTTCCAGCCAGCGGGCCGCCGTCATCAACAGGTCTATGAAGCGCGGCGATGCCTGGGCGGCGAGCGCTCGATCGTAGGCCCGGCTCTGGGCGCGCAGCAGGTCCGCGCCGAGACAGGCGAAAGCCTCCCGGTCGGCGAGGCGCGGTCGGGCGCAGCGGAAGCTGTCGTGGATGAAGACGTCGAGATCCCGCGCCGCATCCAGTTCGCCGGCCAGCCACTTGGTTTCAGTCTTCAGCCGCTGGTACTCGCCGTCCTCGATCATCGGGCGGAAGGTCGTCAGGGCCGCGCGGAACCGGCGCAGGCCGACGCGCATCTGGTGCAGCGCCTCCAGGCTGCGGTAGCGACGCAGCAGCCTGGCGTTGTTCGCCACCTGGGCGAGGCAGCTGCGGGCGATGTCGCGGAAAGCATCGGCGGCCGGGGTTTCCGGCGCGATGGCGGTTGGCTCGGCGCCCTGTGGAGCCCAGCCGGAATCCGCCGCCATTTGGTAGCCACGCTCGGCCTTGCTCTGGAACAGCAGCGGCAGCTTCACTTGGCCGCTGAGGGCGGCGGCGAGGTCGAACAGCGCCTGCGGGTCGCCCGCCTTCAGCTCCAGCTCCAACTCGTGAATCGGTTCGCGACGGGCGCCGGCGGTGATCTCGCCGTGGTCGAGGCTGATCTCGACGACGTCGTCGCCCCGCGTCCACAAGCGCCGGACGCGCTCGACATCGGTGGCGAACACCGCCGCGAGCTCGTCGTCATGCCCGTTCAGGACCTTGGCCGCGGGGCTGTCGGCCAGCGCCGCAGCGTCGGGACGCTCTCCCGTGATCTTCGCTTCCCACTCGCGGCGGACGGCCGCGGCGGCCTTCTCACTTTTGACGGTCTGCACCCGTCCGCCGTCGCTCTCCCGCACGCGAAGGCCAAGGCAGGCGTGCCAGAGGTCTTGCGCAGGCGTGTCGAAGTAGACGGAGCGAAGGCGGCTCGTTTCCGCGGGCGCGGCGAAGGCCGGATGCTCCGCAAGTTTCGGAAGCATATCGTCTGACAGCTCGAACTTGAGTTCGGCTTCCGGGGCTTCCATTGGGCGTCCTCCAATCCAAGGTCATCCCCCCGCGCCATAACGGTCCATCCGACCGGCGGATGCGCGCCGTCAGGGTTTCGCCTCGACCCAGGCCTGCAGCGCCAGCTCCGTCGTCGGCCGTATTTCGGCGGCCATGCTCTTGGCCATGATCTGCAGCGCCCAATCCTTGTGTTCGGCGCAGCCGCTGGCCACAGCGTCCGCCGGCGCCCACAGGTCGTAGTCGCGCATGTGGGCGTCGGCCGCGGTGAACAGCACGCAGATGTCGGCGGCGATGCCGGTCAGCACCAGGCGCTGCACGCCGAGCTTGGGCAGCAGCACCGACAGGTTGGTGGCGTAGAAGCCCGAGACCTGCGGCTTGATGACGAAATAGTCGCCGTCCCGCGGCGCGGCGAGCTCGGCCAGTCGCCGGGCGATCTCCGACCGCCGCCGACAGTGGTCGACGATCTTCGATCGCTCCGAATGCCAAAGGCCGTAGTTGTCGTTGACATAGACCACTGGCACCCCCAGCGCGTCGGCCTGCGCTCGCAGCCTGGCCACGGTCTGCGCCGCCTTCACGGCGTCGGCGGCCATGCCCTCGGCGCCTTCGAACGACATGTCGTTGACGATATCGATGATCAGCAGCGCGGCGTGTCCGGTCGCCGGCCTTAGCCCATCCTGCGCGTCGGTCATCGCCAAAGTCTCCTGGCGTCAGCGCCGGCCAAAGTCCTTGCGCAGCTCGTCCTTGGCCTTGTTCAGCACCCGCCGGCGCGAGGCCGGCAGGTTCCGGCCCGCGCGGTTGATGTAGAAGGTCAGCATCGACATCGCCGAGCGGAACGGGCTGGATTTGCGCCGTGGGCTCTGTTCGGCCGAGCGCTTCAGCGAGTCCGCGATCGCCTTGGGGCTGCGCGAGCGGAAGACCTCTGGCTCGAGGTCCAGCGCGTCGCTCTCCTCGGTGACCTTCTGCGACCACCGCCGGCCGCCCGATCGCCTGGTCATCTTTGGCCCTCCTGCTAGACCACGCCTTCGCCGCCGGTGACGCCGTAGACTTCGCCGGTGATGAAGCTGGCCTCCTGCGAGGCCAGCAGCACGTAGACGGGCGACAGCTCCACCGGCTGGCCGGGGCGGCCCAGGGGGGCCGTCTCGCCGAAATGCTGGACCTTCTCCTGGGTCTGGCCGCCGCTGGGCTGCAGGGCGGTCCAGACCGGCCCGGGCGCTACGGCGTTGACCCGCACGCCCTTCTTGATCAGCTGTTTGGACAGCGCCTTGGTGAAGGCGACGATGGCGGCCTTGGTCATGGCGTAGTCCAGCAAGGCCTCGGATGGCTCGACCGCCTGGATCGAGGCGGTGTTGATCACCGCTGCGCCGGCGGGCAGATGCGCTTCGGCGGCCTTGGTGATCCAGAACATGGCGTAGAGGTTGGTCTTCAGGGTCTCGTCGAACTGGGCGCTGGTGATTTCGCCGATCGCCCGCTGGGTCTTTTGATGGCCGGCGTTGTTGACCAGGATGTCGAGGCCGCCCAGCCCCTTCACCGCCCGTTCGACCAGGCTCCGGCAGAAGGCCTCGTCCTGGATGTCGCCGGGAAGGGCGAGCGCCTTGCGGCCCTCCGCCTCGATCAGGTCGATCACCTCCCGCGCGTCCGCCTCTTCCTGTGGCAGGTAGGACAGGGCCACGTCCGCGCCCTCGCGGGCGAAGGCGATCGCCGCGGCCCGGCCGATGCCGGAATCGCCGCCGGTGACCAGCGCCTTGCGCCCCTCCAGTCGGCCGGAACCGCGATAACTGGTCTCCCCATGGTCCGGCTTGGGCGTCATCTGCGAAGCCAGGCCTGGGTGCGGCTGCGGCTGGGCGGGGAACGGCGGCGCCGGATACTGCCGGCGGGGGTCCTGCATCTTCAAACGGGCGTCGAGGGACATGGTCGATTTCCTTTGCGCAGGCCTAGGAAGTGGCCGAAAGCCCTGCGCGTTCCAGCGAGGCGGTCGCCGCGCCTCAGGCCGCCTTCTTCTTGGCCGTCCGGCTCGCGGCGTGCACCCGCGCGATCGCCGCGGCCGGCCCATGGACGCCGAGCGGCTTGAACGTCTTGCCCTCGAGCTTGTCCTTCTGGACCCAGAAGTCGATCAGGTTGGCGACGAAGTCCTTGGGCAGATCCTCCGGCGTCCGGATCGCTTCGTAGAGCCGCGAGACGACCGCCACGGCCAGCAGGCGGTCGTTGCGCTCGGTGCGGCCCTTCTCGTGCTCCTCCGCCTCGATCACGCCCACCAGCCGGGCCTCGAGCAGGCCGCCGACGCACAGCGGCTCATCGCCGAGCACCATCACGTCCAGCGGATCGCCGTCGTCGCAGAGGGTCGAGGGGATGAAGCCGAAATCCAGCGGAAAGCTCATCCCCTCAGGCAACAGGGACTTCAGCCGAAAGGCGCGGCGCTTGCGATCGTAGTCGAGCTTTGCGCGGCGCCCCTTGGGCGTTTCGATCACCACCAGGCAGACGCCGGTGTCGCGGTCGAGGTCGTGGGAAAGCTTTGTCAGATCGGACATCGTCAGACCGTTTGCTGGGGATGGCGAAGGGGTGGGCGGCGGCCGATCGCGCGGCTCCGGCGCGCCAGCGGAACCGCGAACCACAGGCCGAGCCCCGCCGCGGTGGCGACAAGGCCGCCGGCGAGCGCCGCTCCGGCGCTCTTGGTGACCACCGCGATCGCCACATAGACGTCGGCGGCGATCGCGAGGCTGAGGGTGGCCAGCGCGCCGACGATGCAGGCAGCGCCGACGCGGCAGGTGCGTGGGCTGTCCTCGCCGCGATCGGCCAGCCGGTGGAACGGGGCGGGTGTCATCAGCAGGATCATGCTGAGCAGCAAAAGCCCCAGGCCCAGATCGTGGGCCGTCCGCGCGGCGGGGTCGAGTTTGGCGAACGCCTCGGTCAGATAGGCGGCGAACTGGAAGCCCAGCAGGGCCTGCACGCCGGGCAGGACGATGCGGGTCTCGGTCATCAGGTCGGTGACGCGATCCTTGAGCGAGGTGGTCGGCGCCACGGCGCGGACCGGCTGGGCAGCTGGTCGTCTGGCCATCATCTCAATCCCGTACCAGAGGAAAAGGGCGAGCCCGGCGCCGCCGAGCCCCGCGGCGAAGGCGCCCGGGGTCCCCAGTTCGCCGGCGCCCACGACGGCGACGTTGAGGCCGATGGCGGCGGCGAACGGACAGAAGCTCCAGGCCAGCATCCGTCGCGAATAGGCGAGTTGGGACGCCGTGCGGGCGCCGCGTTCGGCGAGCTGATGGAAGCTGGCCGGCGCGATCACCAGGGCGACGGTGGTCACCAGCAGGACAAATGCGCCGAGGGTGAACTCCTGGCGCCAGGGCGACAGCCGGGCGAAGCCGGGCTGGAACAGGGCGGTGTACTGGAAGCCGAGCAGGATCTGCGGGCCGAGCTCGGTCGTCCGCAACTCGCTCAGCTCCTCCCGGACCGCCGTCGCAAGCTGAGAAGAATTACCCGCCGCCTTCGCCATTCGCTGGCAACGAGAGCCGCCGCCCGAGGTTCCGGGAAATCAGCACACGAACATTTTCGCCGCCCAGAGGGGATCGGCGACGCGCCGCAACCTAAACTTTGAGGATTAGAAAACCACCCATACAATGATAGATTGCGTCGGGCCAGCTAAGCATCCGGGATGGGCGGCCATGATGGAACAGCGACTCGACAACCGGGCGGCCGCCGCCGGCTCTTTCAGGGCTTATGCGGTGCTGCTCGGACTGCAGATCTTCCTCGTCGAGGACGAGGCGCTCGTCGCCGCACGCTCGAAGACATGCTGGCGGATTTCGGATGCGTGCTGGTCGGCGCGGCCGCCACGGTCGCCGACGGGCTGGCCGCGGTTTCGGCCGCGTCGGCGATCGATGCGGCGATCCTGGATGTGAACCTCGGGGGCGAGAAGGTCTTTCCGGTCGCCGACATCCTGGTGAAGCGCGACATTCCCATCGTCTTCTCGACGGGGTTCGGTCCGGCCGATCTCGCCGAGCGCTATCCGCAGAGCCGGTTGCTGAACAAGCCCTACCGCGCCGAGGCCTTGGCCGAGCTGCTCATCGACGTCGCGCACGGTCCGCCGCAATAGCGGCCTGGCGCTTCGCCGGCGCCCAGAGCCGCTCAGGCGCCGCTCAGGTGACCACGCCCGCCGACTTCAGGCTCTCGATCCGCTCCCATTCGAGCCCGAGCTCGGCTTGGCGACCTTCATCTCCCATTTGACGGCGTCGGCCGCGATCGTCCCGGCGAAGGCCTGGCCGCCGAGCTCGCTGTAGAGCGTGCCGGTCAGTACCGCGCCGTCGGTGGCGAAGCGGCCCTTCATCTCCTGCGACCCCATCGGCGCAGAGGTCACGATCGCCCACAGGCCGTCGATCTTGCCGCCGGCCGAAGGTGGGAGCACGTCCGGGATCGCGTCCTGGGCCTCGGCCTCGATCGGCGGGCGCGCCGGCGCCTCGACAGCAGCGGCGGCGGCGAAGCGGCTCGCCGGCCGGGGCGCGCGCGGCTGGCCGTCGATGAAGGCGACGATCTTGGCCGGGGTCAGCGGCAGGTCGACCTCGATCTCGCCGAACGGCGCCAGCGCATCGGCGATGGCGTTGACCAGGGTCGGCGGGCCGATGATCGCCCCGCCCTCGCCCACCCCGCGGAAGCCGCCCTCGGACTTCGAGGGGGTGTTGGCGTGGACGTACTCGAAGTCCGGCACGTCGAAGATGGTCGGCAGCATGTAGTCCTTGAAGGTCGCGGCGATCGGATTGCCGCGCGCGTCGTAGCCGGCTTCCTCCAAGAGGACGCTGCCGATGCCCTGGGCGAGCCCACCGGCGATCTGGCCCTCGACCACCGCCGGGTTGATGATCACCCCGCAGTCCTCGCTGGAGACCCAGCGCCGGATCTTCACGAAGCCGGTCTCGGCGTCGACCTCGACGATGCAGGCGTGGGCCGAATTCGTTCGCCAGGCCCAGCAGGTCGCGGCCGCCAAGCGCCAGCCGGCCTGGCTGCCGGGCGACCTCAGCGTCGTCTTTTCCGTCGCCGCGACAATCGAGATCCTGGCCTGGTGGCTGAAACAGAACGAACCGCCGTCGGTGAAACGCATGGCCGAGATCCTCGACCGGCTGGTGGTCATTCCGAGCCTGGCGCAGAGCGTCGAGTCCTGACCAGGCGCGAGGCGCTCGGGCATCAACACAAGTTCAACAGGCGCGGCCGGGCCTGAGGGTCCAGAGTGTTGGCGGACGGGTGTTTCAGCGCTGATCTCAGCGCCCAGCATGCAGGCGGGTTTCCATGCCGGTCGATGCTCTGTCCTCCGCCCCCGCCCTCCCCGCCTTCAGCGGCGTCATCGTCTTTGGCGACAGCACGGTCGACCCGGGCAATGACCTGAAGGCCGCCCACTTTGTCGAAAGCCTGCCGTTCATCGACCTGCCGAACGGCGCGCCGACGGCCGACAAGGGCTATTTCGAGGGCCGGTTCTCGAACGGCTACAACTTCGCCGACCTGGTGGCGAACAAGCTGCTGCACGAGGCGACCCAGCCGACCTTCCCCTACGGCGTCACCACCGCCCTGCTGGGCGTGCCTCTTCCGTTCGTCGACCGGCCGGACGGGAACAACCTGAGCTTCGCCTACGGCGGGGCGACCGTCGCCAACGCGCAGGCGCCGCCGACCCTGCACGACCAGCTGCGCATCTACCGCGACTTCGACGTCGACCCGAACGCGCTGCACCTGATCTCGATCGGCGCCAATGACGTCCTGTCGCTGGTCCCGACGGGCGGCACGCCGGTGACCGGCGCGGAGGCCGCCACCCGCCTCGCCGCCATCGCCTCGGACATCGCCCAGGAGGTGGCCGGCCTCTACGCCCGCGGCGTGCGGCACGTGGTGGTG
>Ga0105248_10001815_pt1 | contig 23742 bp, 28 predicted proteins | sample KBSS34metaG_FD_81524 | JGI IMG/M metagenome (GOLD analysis project Ga0105248, IMG submission 81524) | Switchgrass rhizosphere microbial communities from Kellogg Biological Station, Michigan, USA - KBS S3-4 metaG | ecosystem: Host-associated > Plants > Roots > Rhizosphere > Soil | place... | reverse complement strand
GGCACGGATTCCTCCACCGAGGCGGCGCACAGCACGCGCGTGTTGCCGACCTCAATCAGCGCCGAGCCTTCGGCGGTCAAGAGGTATTCCGTCGTTACTTTCAGCGGCCGAAGTTGGCCCGGCTGTCTTTGGTCGATTCGCATTCGTCCTTTAACTTCAGCTCCCGGACCGCAGGACTAAATAAAACAGCCAGAAAATCAAGCCGAAGCCCAAGGCTATGACGATCGCGCAAGGCAGCAGGCCTCGCTTAGAGTCAACCTTCTTTTTTTTCGATCCTGCAGGTCTGAATTTTGCCATGAAACGCTAAGGGTGTCGTCGTACTCCTAGCATCTTAGCGCGGGTGTCGGTGTGAGGCTCCCTCAGATACCGCAGCAACGCGTCCGCCGATCCGTCAAAGAAGCCGTCCAATAACTGCTTCACCGCGTGTTCGCGCAGAGTGTCGCGGCTCATTTTGGGCCGGTAGATGTAGGAACGTCCCGGCTTGCGGCGTGCAACGAAACCCCGTTTCTCCAGACGGTCGAGCAGAGTCATGATCGTGGTGTACGCCAGGATGCGCTCTTTCGATACTGCTTTTCGAACGTCGTGAACCGTGCCTTCGCCCAGCTGCCACAGCGCCCGAAGGCACGTGAGTTCGAGAGCGGGCGGAAGGCTCTTGGAGGATGCGGCAGGCCTTTTCAAGAGTTGCTGCCGAGCGCGCCTTTCAGCTTATCGGCAAACACAGACGCCGACTCGGGCGCTCGCGGAGCAGGTTTCGGCGCTGCCGGCGCCTCGACTACCGGTTCGGGAGAACCATCCAGATATCTGCTCTTCTTCAGCGCACTGCGATCGAGCGCCGAATTGTATCCGGTCCATTCGCCTGTGACCTGCGGATCGCGATCGATCAACGACCGCATGCATTCCATTTTCGAATCCATGTTGTCGAGCAGATGCAGCAGCAGAGCCTCGGGAAACAGCGGGATTTTGGGCGAGCCGAACGCCAGCTCTCCGTGATGCGAGAGGATCATGTGCACCACCAGCTCCTGCAGGCGCGGCGGAAAGTCCGGCATCAGGCGTATCTTGTCGAGAACCATCTGCGTCCCGATCTGGATGTGTCCCAGAAGCTGGCCTTCGGTGGTGTAGCCGAAACTGCGTGCGTAATGCAGCTCGCGGATCTTGCCGATGTCGTGCAGCAGCACGCCGGTAAGCAGCAGGTCGAAATCGATGTGCGGGTAGTGCGCGGCGCTCGCCTTGGCCAGGTTACACAGCGAAAGCACGTGCTCGATCAGTCCGCCGATCCAGTTGTGATGAACCGTCTTGGCGGCCGGCGCTGTGCGGTAGGCCAGCGCGACTTCCCGATCCGCAAAGATCGCTTCCAGCAGACGTTTTAAATGTGGATTCGACATGCCCGCGATCCATCCCTGGACCTCGCGGAACATTTCCTCCCGGTCGCGCTTGGAAGCCGGCAGATAATCGGCCAGATCCACTTCCGATTCCGGCACCGGCTGGATCTTGTGCAGCGTTAGCTGCGGACGATTTTGGAAGATCTGTAGCAATCCCTTGACGCGCACAAAGTCGTCGCGTTGGAAGGTATCCAGCGCCTCCGCGGCGTTATCCCACATCTTGGCGTCCAGCTCACCGGAGCGGTCGGTAAGCGTCAGCGAAAGATACGGATCGCCCGATTTCTTCTGGCGCACGTCCTTATACGAAACCAGGAACGTGCCCTGAACGGTTTGGTTGGGCTGAAGCTCACTAAGATAGGGCGACTTCATTGATCGCTAGCGCGAAGAGGACGATCCCGACGCTTTGGTGCCTGGAATCGGAACGAGGCCCAGGACTTTCTTTCGCGATGGATTCTGCAAGACCTGTTCCTTGGTGACGGTCTCGGGCTTGAGCTGTGCCGCATCGGTCCATTTCGTGTCCTTGCCGGGAGCAGCGCCGGTGTCCTCGAATCCCGGTTTGATCTCGAGAAAAGAGACGTCGCGCAGCTTGGTGAGATAGGCGCGCAATGCCACCTGCTGGCGGGAACCAAGAATCCGGTTTTCGATTTCCTGCTGGACCTCTTCGAAGTCGGCCAAGCCGGCTTTATGGTGCTCCTCGACTCTCAGGATCAGCAGGGCGTTTCCGATGTTGATCGGATCGGTGACGGTGCCCCGTTCTTTATCCCACACCGCGGCTTCGATGACCGGCGTCAGTTCACCCTTCTTGTATGGATCCAGACTGCCGCCATCTTTCGCCGTCTGGGAATCCGAATTGGCTTGCGCCAGTTCGTTGAAGCGCTCGCCTCTGCGGGCCCGATCCACCAGATCCTTGGCTTTCTTTTGCGCCGCCGCGAGGGCCACCGGATCGTCCTGCTTGCCTTGCGTCGAAACCGTGATCTCCCGCAGGAACACGCGCTCTTCGCGCTGGAACTCGTCTTTATGCGCGTCGTAGTATGCGCGGGTTTCTTCGTTCTTGAACTGGATCTTGCGCATCACCTCTTCGCGGACCACTCCCTGAACGTAGAACGTCTTCTTTAAATCTTCCTTGAAGTCCTCATAGGATTTCCCGGTTTCCTGCTTTACCAAGGCTTGGAACTTCTCCGGATCGGCCGTATTGGTTTGGCGTTGCAGGTCGGCGAGGTACTTGTTGACATCGGCATCCACCTTCAACTCCAGTTCCTTGCCTTTCTGGACCAGCAGAAGGTTGTCGATCTTGTTGCGGAGCAGATTGGCAGTCTCCTCCTTAAGGGCGTCTTCCAGGCGCTTGCCGCTGTAGCTATTGGCGCGCAGCTGCTTTTCGAGATCGGCCCGATCGTGATCGAGGTCGATGTTGGTGATGATGTCCCCGTTCAGCTTGCAGATAATCTGCTCGACGGTAACCACGTCCGCCCGTGAGCCAAGGACGAAGGCCACCAGCCCGACAACTACGACCAGGTAACGCATATATCGATTATATCCTCCATGATTGGAACATGGAGATTCTAGCAATCTCGATGCCGAGAAGGCATCCCTTTACCGCTCAACAGATTCTCGGGTTAAGACTGTGCGTCGCCAGCACACTGAGCCTCAAAGCCCGGCTTGGACAGAGCTTACTGAAAAAGGGACAGAGCTGCCTGTCCTCTTTTTCTTGACGCTTTTCTAGTGCCCCGCCACGCCCTGTTAGAATTAGACTTCCGCCCCATGACCCGTGTCTTGATCGCACCTCTCCTGCTGCTCGTGGTCTCTGCATGCAATCGATCCGCTCCCGCCGGCGTGGCCGCGACCGTCAATGGACGCGCTATCACCTTCGCCGAGCTCGATAAGCAATATCAATATTCCCAGTTCGGGCAGTCCGAACATCCCAGCGACGATCAGGTCGCCATCCAACGGCTGGAAGTCCTGCGCACGCTGATCGACAACGAAATCATGCTGCAGCGCGCCGAGCAGCGCGGCCTTATGGCTACCGACTCGGACGTGGATGCGAAATTCGCCGAGCTGAAAGCGCCCTACACGCAGGAAGAGTTTCAGAAGCAGCTCAATGAGCGCAAGATGACGGTCGAGGATCTGAAGGCTCAGTTGCGTCGCGATCTCAGCGTCCAAAAGCTGCTCAACAAGGAAACGACGTCGCGCATCAGCATTTCCGACAAGGACATCGCCGAGTTCTACAACACCAACAAGGCCAACTTCAATCTACCCGAACCCCAGATTCACTTGGCCCAGATCCTGGTGACGCCCACTCCCAACCCCAACGTTCGCAATCTGCGCAGCGATAAGGCCCAGAATGAGGCGCAGGCGCGCAAGAAGATCGACAGCCTCTACGCGCGCGTCAAGCAGGGCGAGGATTTCGCCATGCTCGCCCAGAATTACTCCGAAGATCCCGATTCAGCCCAGGCCGGCGGCGATGTCGGCTTCGTGCGCGAATCGGCGCTCGAGCAGGCCAATGCCGATCTTCGCAAGGCCATCATGGCGCTGCAACCCGGCGAAGTGACGCCGGTCGAGCGTACCCCGGAAGGCTACCGCATCCTCAAGGTCATCACGCGCGAGCCCGCCGGCCAGCGCGTTTTGGATGATCCCGCCGTGCAGCAAACCATTCGCGAAACGCTGCTCAACCGTAAAGACCAGTTGCTCAAAGCTGCCTATTACGAAGTTGCCCGCAACCAAGCCAAAGTGGTCAACTACCTCGCAGCGAGCCTCGCGGGGACTACGGACCAGAAGTAGCGGCGTAGCGTTCTTTACAGCCTTTACAGCAGAATCGTCACAGCCAGTCTGACTTGAGGATCCCTGCGGTCGTAAAGATAGTAGCCCTGGTCGTAATCGTCATAGTCGATGTAAAGATCGTCGGAGTCGAACCAGTTATCGGACCAATATTCCGGCCACGGATCTAACAGCAGGAACGTATATCCGCCATATTCGAAGCGCGGATATCCCATGTACATAACCGGAAGCGTGTGAAGCCGGAAGGGATGCCGGCTGCCGAAATAGAGACTGAAGCTGGCTTGAGGAATGTAGTATCCGCCATATCCGCCGCGCTGAGCCCACGTGCGGTGATCGGAAGCCCAGTTTCGCGCGCGATCCTGTTGCCAGTTACTGGCCCCTTGCCAGCCGCCTTGCCGGACCCAGCTTTTCTGTTGCTGCCAGGATCGCGCTTGTTGCTGCGAACGTTGTACTGGCGGCTGGTAATTCCGCTGAGCGCGCTGTTGTTGCGGCTGTTGCTGAGGCTGCTGAGCCCGCTGCGGTTGCTGCTGCTGCGGCTGCTGTGGACGTTGGGGCGTCTGCTGTTGTTGCGGCTGCTGCGCACGTTGGGGTGTCTGCTGCTGCGGTTGCGGAACGCCGGATTCCGGTTGCCGTTGGCGCTGCCTCTGCTGCGGCTGCTCGGCTGGCTGCGGCGTCGGCTGCGGTTGTTGAGCGCGTTGGGGAGGAGCCTGCTGCTGCGGCTGCGGAGCGCGTTGAGGCCGCTGCTGTTCTTGGGGTTGCTGCGCGCGTTGCGGCGGCGCCTGCTTCTGTTGTTCAGGCTGCTGACCGCGTTGGCCCTTGCCCTTATCCTGCTTGTCGCCGTCGTCGTGCTGTGCATTTATTGCCAGGGTCGCGCCCAAATACAACAGGACGACGGCCACGCGCGTTAGTCGGATGAGTCTCATAGGGCAGCCGTCTGGGATCTCGCTAGACGACCCTGCGTCCCTGAATCACCTGGATAACCAGCACCACCAGCGCGACAACCAGTAACACGTGAATCAGTCCGCCCGCTGTGTAGGCCGTAACCAAGCCCAGCGCCCAAAGCACCAGCAGAACTACAAATAGAGTCCAAAGCATGTTCGTGATCTCCTTATTTCGATTTGAGAATGCTTTTCCTGTCTTTTCCAGGGGCAATCCGGGGGCCAAACAGTATCCGCTGCACGGATAGCGAACAAATTAAATGCGTGCCCTGCCAGGAATGGCAAAGTTCGTGCATGCAAGAAATACCCAGGGCGGTCAACGCCCACGTGCGAAAAAGACCCTTGTAGGAACATGGATCAGCAGCGAAAAAAGTGGCTGATTGGCGGAATTCTGCTTTTCGCGATCATCGCCGGGGCTATCTTAATAGCCGCTTCGATTCTGGCAAGGCGTGTCGAGCCGTATATCCGGGACCAAGCGATCCAATACCTGCGCGAGCGTTTCGATAGCGACGTCGAGCTGGCTCGTCTGCAAGTGCACGTTCCGCCTGCCTTGCCGCTCCGTTTGCTCTTCCATCGCGGGCGTGGCGCGCTGGCGCGAGTGGAAGGAACTGATCTGTCGTTGCGTCTCCACGGCCGCAGCGATGCGCCACCCATCCTCGCGATCAAGCGATTCACGTTCGAGGTGGATCTCGGCGAATTGCTCGATACACCTAAAACCGTCAACCGCGTGACGCTCGACGGCCTCGAGGTCCAGATCCCGCCGAAAGGGGAGAGACCGAGCTTGGCAACGCAGGAGTCCTCGAAAGAAGCGCAGGCTGAGAACGCCGCCGCCAGCCGCGTGATCATCGAAGAGGTCCTCATACGAAACGCCCGTTTGATAATTCTTCCCCGAGACCGGACGAAAATTCCCCTGCGCTTCGAGATTCACGATCTACGCCTGGAGTCCGCCGGAAAAGATGTAGCGATGAAATATACGGCGGTGCTGACCAATCCGAAACCGCCTGGACAGGTTCATTCGACGGGCGTGTTCGGACCCTGGGCGGCCGATGAGCCCGGCGATACTCCGCTCAATGGCGACTATCTATTTGAGAACGCCGACTTGGGTATTTTCAAGGGAATTGCCGGGATTCTGCGCTCGACGGGCAAGTTTGAAGGCTCGCTATCCTCGATCACCGCGCGCGGAGAGGCCACGGTACCGGACTTTCGTTTGAAACGGGCCGGCAATCCAGTGCCCCTCACCACGCACTTCGAAGTTCTGGTCGATGGGACCAACGGGAACACGGAATTGAAGCCCGTGGTAGCGACCCTCGGGTCCACCCACTTTACGACCACCGGAGTGGTCCTCAAACATGACGGCGATACTCGCAAGACGATTTCGCTCACTGCTTCCATGCCCGCCGCGAACTTGCGGGATGTGCTGCTGCTGGCCATGAAAGGATCGCCGATCATGTCCGGTACGTTGCGGCTGAATACCAAAATCCGTATCCCGCCGCTGGAGCGGACGGTGAAGGAAAAGTTGCTGCTCGACGGGACCTTTGAGATTACCAACGGTAAGTTTCTTCGCTCCACGATTCAAACGAAGATCAATGCCCTCTCGCATCGTGGGCAGGGCAAGACCAGCAATGAGGAAATCGATCAGGCCGTCAATCGCATGAGCGGGGATTTCAAGATGGCCGATCAATCCATCACCTTCCGCTCGCTGGCTTTTGCGATTCCCGGCGCTGCCGTCAACATCGGTGGGTCGGTCGACATGGATGCGGCTATGCTCGATTTCCATGGCGCCCTCATGCTGGACGCCAAGATTTCCCAGACGCAGAACGGCTGGAAGCGTTGGGTACTGAAGCCCATCGATCCGTTTTTTTCCAAGCGCGGAGCGGGCACTTTCCTGCACATTAAGATCGTGGGAAGCACCCAGGATCCGCAGTTCGGTCTGGATCGCGGTGGCACCAGCCCCGCGGAAGAGGCCGAGAAGGCGGCGGCGCTACAGAATGGTCGCTAGCGTACGCTCAGTTGACCACACTTGGTCACGGCGTCATCCGATCTCCGGCCGTTCCGCGCTTAAGCTATGGTGAGCAATGGCCTTTAAGATGCTTGTGTCAAATCCAGATTAGGCTGAGGTTGAGCTTGACGGGTCCGCTCCGCGGATCAAAATTCAAACGAACGAGGAACGACCATGATCATACTCATCATTATTTTGATTCTGCTTTTGGGTGGCGGCGGAGGCTATTACGGCCACACTAGGTGGGGACCCGGCGGTGGAGCTGGAATCGGCTTGGGAACAATACTGCTGATTGTGCTTATCGCTTACTTGCTGGGCCTTTTCCGCTAAAAGTCGTTAAACGTCATGGGCGGCGCGTGCGATCAGCCCGCCGCCCGATAGCTTCCCAGTACTCTCAGGAAATCCGCCAGCTCGCCCAAGTGCGCCAAGGCGTTCTTTACGGCCGTGTCTTCGCGCCGCCCCAAAAGATCGAGATAGAACAGGTATTCCCAAGGTTTGCCACGCAGCGGCCGGGATTCGATCTTCACCAGATTCAGATCGCGCAGAGCCAGCGCGCTGAGGGCCTTGAACAGCGCTCCGGGAACATTCTTCGTCGAAAACACCAGCGACGTCTTCCACGGACTCCGTCCGTTTTGCTTGCCCCGCGGTTTCGATCCTGCAGGCTCCAGCAAAAAGAATCGCGTGTAGTTCTGCGGATCGTCCTCGATCCCGCGTTTGAGGATGCGAGCCTTGTAAATCTTCGCCGCCAGCTCCGACGCAATGGCGGCTCCGCCCGGAGGACGCTGCTCCATGATCATCTTCACGCTGCCCGCTGTGTCGTAATACACCTCGCGCGCGATGTTTTTGTGGCGAGCGAAAAAATCCAGGCACTGGTTGATCGCCACCTCATGCGAATACGCCTTGCGGACCTTGGCGAAGCTCAGGCCCGGCGGCGCAATCAAATTGTGCACAATCCGCACGTTGGTTTCCGCCGTGATCGCGAAGTCGTACTTCAACAGCAGGTCATAGTTCGCGTAGATCGACCCATGCAGCGTGTTCTCGATCGGGATCGCGGCAGCGTCGACGGATCCCTTGTCGAGCGCGGCGAATACCTGATCGAAGCGCGAATTTGCAATTGGACGCGCCTTGGCGCCCAACAGTTGCAGGATGGCCTGCTGGCTGAACGCGCCTAATTCTCCCTGGAATGCGACTCTCATTTGCTCCTTTCAGGTCCGTTCCAGCGTTTTGTTTCCGGTGAGGGCAGTCCAATTAGATCCAGCACCCGATCCACGCTTTGATCGACAATCTCATCCACGCTTTGCGGCTTGTGATAAAACGCAGGCATCGGCGGCGCCAGGATCGCTCCGATTTCCGCCAGCGCCGTCATCGACCGCAGATGGCCCAGGTGCAGCGGAGATTCGCGCACCATGAGCACCAGCTTGCGCCGTTCCTTCAAGGTCACGTCGGCGGCGCGAATGACCAGATTTGAGCTGATGCCCGCCGCGATCGCCGACATGGTGTGAATCGAGCACGGCGCGATCACCATGCCTCCGGTGGAAAATGACCCGCTCGCCAAACGGCATCCGATATCTTCCACGGGATAGGAACAGTCCGCCAGCGCCTTGAAGTCGGCTGCGGTTTTGCCCAGTTCCAGGAACGCCGTTCGCTCGCCCGAGCGCGTCAGGACCAAATGGATCTCGGCCTCGCCCGCCGCGCGGAGTTTCTCGAGCAGCCGCCATCCGTAGATGGAGCCGCTGGCCCCGGTGATTCCCACCACCAGGCGGACCGAATGATTAGCCACCTCCCGAATCTAACAAAATAGAGGAATGCCCGACTTGGACGTCCTCAAGAAAATGGCTGCCGATTCTGCCGTAGCACAGGTTTTGGATGGAATGACGGTCGGTCTGGGGACCGGCACTACCGGCGAGTTCGTGCTCCTCGCGCTCGCGCGGCGAATCCAAGAAGGGCTGCGGATCACCGGGGTTCCGACGTCTGAGCACACGGCCGCTCGCGCCCGCGAACTGGGAATCCCTCTGACCGAGCTGACCGGCCCGATCGACATCGCCATTGACGGCGCCGACGAAGTCACGCGTGGCACGCTTCATCTCATCAAGGGCCGCGGCGGGGCTCTCACCAGGGAAAAGATCGTCGCGCAAGCCGCCTTGCGGTTCCTGGTTGTAGTTGATGAGACCAAGCTGGTCGACGTGTTAGGTGCCGCGCGAGTGCCTGTGGAAGTGACCGAGTTCGGCTGGCAGGCGACAGCTCGCCGCATCGGTGCAAAGTTTCAACGGCGCGACTTCGTCACCGATAACGGCAACTACATTTTGGATTGCGCCTTCGGTCCGATTCAGTCGCCGGAATCTCTCGCGGACACGCTGGATCACATCGCGGGAGTCGTCGAACACGGCCTATTCATCGGCATGTCTACCGAAGTCCACATCGGCGGATCGTCCGGTGTTCAAGTACTGACAAGCAGCACAACAAAATGGGGACAGGCTAATCTGTCCCCTCCACCAAGCTCCTGATTTTACCGGCAGCGTGGCAGTGGACAGAGCTGCCTGTCCCCATTTTCTTTACCACTTACGGCAGCTTCCGAAGTAGCGCCTTCGCTTCCTTCAGCCGTTCGAACTGCTTCTCCGCATCCTTGAACGCCCGGGTATGCACGCACCGCCGGGCGCCTTGGTGCTCCGCGGGATGACGCAGGTGCAGCATCTCGTGATACATCACGTACTCTAGCGCCAGCCTCGGCGTGGCCGGCCGGTCCAGGATCCGGCTGATCACGATGGCATTGTGCGGGGGATCGTAATGCCCCAGCGTTGTGCGCGAGGCTTGCTTGCTCCAGCCGAGCGAGGGCCGCGCCATCAGCCCGAAAAAATATCGCAGGTTCAATTCCTCGAACACTTCCACCAGATCGAAATGCTTCCCCTGTGGCGGCTCCACACGCTTGCGTCCCCGGATATTCTTCACCAGATCCAGGCTGTGGCGAACATCGCGCCGGTTGAGATAGCGCCTGTAGCGGTCGTTGCTTGCCGGCGGAACCGGGCGGCGGAAGAGTTTCGAAAGCAGGATCTCGGCCAGCGCCTCGTGGACGCTCTCCGGAGCTCCAGCCAGCGTGTCCGCCATCCGCACCCGCAGCGTGCCTTCGTGCAAGCGAATCTGCGCATTGGCATTCGCGTAGCGCCGCACTTGCACCTCAATCGAGGGCAGGGGAGTGCGCGGCTTCATCCGCCGGAACACGCGTGCATAAATCTGCTCCGGGGTGGCCGGTTTCGTTGGCTCCCACGCCATATCGAGCACTGGGCTCTCGACGAACATCTCCTACGAAAGGTAACATGGAGCGTTGTACCTAAGGAGACGGATTTGGCAGGAGCGATGTCGGGAGTCATGTCAGGGGTGATGTCGGGAGTAAAGATTAGTGCGCTGGGCTGTTACGTGCCGCCTGGCGTTCTCACCAATCACGATCTCGAAAAGATGGTCGAGACCAGCGATGAATGGATCCTGCAGCGCGTAGGGATTTCCGAACGCCATATCGCCGAAGCGGGCGTCGCGACTTCGGACATGGCGGTCAAGGCCGCCCGCGCAGCCCTCGAACAGCGGGGCATCGACGGCAGCGAGCTCGATGCGATCCTGATCTGCACGGTCACCCCCGACATGATGTTTCCCTCCACCGCTTGTCTGGTGCAGCATCAGCTCGGCGCGAAGCACGCCTGGGGTTTCGATCTAGTCGCGGCCTGCTCCGGATTCGTCTACGGACTCACGACGGCTGCCCATTTGATTAAATGCGGCACGCACAAAAAGGTCCTGGTGATCGGCGCCGACACCATGTCGCGCATTATCGATTACACCGACCGCAACACCTGCGTCCTGTTCGGCGACGGAGCCGGCGCCATGTTGCTCGAACCGTCGGAGGTAGGGGAAGAAGACGGCTTCATCGGATTCCTCAATGAGATCGACGGATCAGGTGGCGACTATCTCAAGATGCCGGCCGGCGGGAGCCGTCTGCCCGCCAGCGCTGAGACCGTCAGTAACCATCTGCATTACGTGAAGCAGGACGGCCAGCAGGTTTTCAAGTACGCCGTGCGCAAGATGTACGAGGTGTGCACCGAGCTGCTCAACCGCCACAACCTCACGATAAAAGATGTAAAGCTCTTGATCCCGCATCAGGCGAATCGGCGGATCATCACCGCGATCTCAGAGCGCCTGGGTATCGATTGCGAGCGCGTGATCATTAATATCGACCGTTACGGCAATACCACCGGGGCCACTATTCCGCTAGCCACGCGCGACGCGATCGAAAGCGGAAAGCTGAAGAAGGGCGATATCGTCCTGTTCACCGCGGTGGGCGCGGGCTTTACCGTAGGCGCCAATCTGTGGCGCTGGTCATATTAACCAGCCTATTGCCGCACTACGATTACGCGGGGTCCCTCATCCAAGCCGTAAATGCGGATCATCTGCGGTCCCGCCGGCTTGGCCGTCACAGGTTCAATCTCGGGCTCGACTTTAGGCTCCGCTTTCGCCACAACCGGTGCGGACGTCTTCAGTCCTGCCGCCAACTGCGCTTCGGAGACCGCCATCGAGAGAGTCACATTATTTTGATCGATACGGAGCTCGATCCCGCGAGTCGCTAAAGGCAGCGAAACCAGCGTTTCTTTCATGCTGTCGACCAGATGATTGGCTGCTTCCTCGGACGCGGTCGCGAACACGGCCCTCAGCTTCAATCCACCTTCGAGCGATACGCCGCCTTCGAATCCTTCCGCCTCGGCGTCAATTGGGATGAATCGTTCGGCTAGCGGATCAGGCAGGCGGGTGGCCACTACCCACAGGTCGTCGTGGGAATATCGCGCGGCCCGCGCCAGCAGCGGCGAAAATCCGCGCTTCGTTTCTTCCAGCAGGCTTCGATCGATCGCGTCCTGAAGATTCTTCAACCGTGCCAGCAATATAAGCTGGTCGCTCATCCGTGCGATGCTCAGTGTCTCTTTGCCGGGAGTCACCCAGATTTCGACGTCGTGATAAACCACTCGCTTCAGTCCTTTGGGGATCGCCTGCTCTCGAACCGTCGCTTCCGAAAAATCCCCTGCCGCCATCGCTAGAAGTATGGGCGACGAAATCACGATCTGCCGGGCTTGCTTCAGACAATCCAGATCCGGAAATCCGAGACCGTCAGCGCCGCTGAGTTCCCCGGAGATCGCCCCGCCGAACGGGGAAGACCGCAGATGTTCCCACTGGATTCCGACCAGCGCCGTGGCTTCGGGCGAAGCATAACGCCACCAGGACGGATGCGATTCCCCGGACGCGTTCCCTATGCTAAAAAGCAGAAAACAAGTGACCACATGCGGACGCAATGTCATAGAACGTCTATCGGATGAACAAATCCAGCAGTCCACCAGGTAAGTTTTACCCACCCTAGAAGCTCGTCGATTGAAAATACAAGGACTTAGCCATGGTCCCCGGATTGCACTAAGGGAAACGCATGAAACGAACCGAGTACTCTGATGCGTTCCAGAACGGATACAGTGCCACTCGCCGCTTTCTGTTGTCCCGCGGCGCCGCCCTTGATGAAGCCGAAGAAATCGCGCAGGCGGCTTGGGCGCGTGGGTGGGAATACCGTGAACAATTGCGCGACCCGTCCATGGTTAGCTTCTGGGTCAACTCCATCGCCCGCAATCTATTTCGCGCGCGATTCCGGACGCCGCCCGTGCTCCCACTAGAGGGAGTCGATCCGTCTTACACCATGAGTCTGGAAGAGCAGATTGAGATACACCGGATTCTCGATCTGTGCCCAAAACGCGACCGTGCGCTGCTGGAGAAAAGCCTGCAAGGCTACTCGGCGGAGGAAATGGCGCACGACGAGGGCATCAGCTCCACCGGCATTCGCGTACGTATGCTGCGGATCCGGCAGGGTATCCGCGCACAGTTGGCAATCGCCGCTTAAACTGGGGTGAGTGCCCCAGCAGACGGTGCCCGATACAGTATTGGAGCTCCGTCGCGTATCCAAAGATTTCGCGACGCAGCGGGCGGTGGCGGATGTTTCTCTGGAAATCCCACGCGGGGCGTTCTTTTCGCTCCTGGGGCCTTCCGGATGCGGCAAGACCACTATTCTCCGGATGGTCGCCGGATTTGAAACCCCCACCGCCGGCGAGGTGTGGCTGAACGGTCAGCGCATCGATGCTCTGCCGCCTTACCAGCGCAACGTCAACACCGTTTTTCAGAGCTACGCGCTCTTTCCTCATCTCACAGTCCAGGGCAACGTCGAATTTGGCTTCCGTCACAAAAAGGGGACAGACGAGATTAGACGTGTTTTGGACGTCCTCAAGCAGGTGCGGTTGGAAATGAAGGCTTCGCGAAAACCGTCGGAGCTCTCTGGAGGAGAGCGCCAACGTGTCGCGCTCGCCCGCGCCATCGTCCTTCAGCCCGATGTCCTGTTGCTCGATGAGCCCCTGTCCGCGCTCGATCCCCAATTGCGCAAGCAAGTCCGTGTAGAGCTGCGCGACCTCCAGCGCCGCGTCGGAGTCACGTTTCTGTTCGTGACCCACGATCAGGAGGAAGCTCTGTCGATGTCCGATCAGATCGCCGTGATGAATGGAGGCGCTCTGGAACAAGTGGGCACGCCGCGCGAGATCTATGCCCGGCCGCGATCGCGCTTCGTTGCCGATTTCTTAGGCGCGATGAATTGGATCGACGGCATCGGCGTGCGCCCCGAAGCGGTAAGTATTTGCCAATCTCCAACAAAGACGGGCAGAAAAGCGATTGTCACTGACGTGACCTATTTGGGTTCGTTTTGTCATATTGCGATGACCCTGGAGGGAGGGGAAGCGATCCTCGCTCAAGTGCCGCCGGGGTCGGCAATTCAAGCCGGACAGACGGTCTGTTTCACGTGGAATCCCGAGGACGAAGTCCGATGTTAGGAGACGAAGTCCGCGTATGAGGCTTCGCAACCCGTTCCTCGCACCCACGGCGCTCCTCATGGCGATCACCATGCTCGCGCCGCTCGCCATCATCGTGGTCTACAGCCTCCTGACGCGGGGCGCGTATGGCGGCGTCGAACTTCCCTGGACCATCGAAAACTTCACCCGTCTGTGGGATCCGGTTTACGGCATCATCTTCCTGCGCTCCTTCTGGATCGCAGCCGTGGCGACTGCGCTGTGCCTGGTCCTGGGATTCCCGCTGGCGATGTTCATCGCACGCTCGGGTTCCCGCAAGAACCTGTACCTGAGTCTGGTGATCCTGCCGTTCTGGACCAGCTTCCTGATCCGCACCTACGCCTGGATGTTCCTTTTGCGCGATACCGGCATCCTGAACTCAGCTTTGCAGGCGCTGCACATCATCCGAGAGCCGCTTCCGTTGCTGTATAACGATGGAGCCGTGATCCTGGGCCTGGTGTACGGATTCCTGCCGTTCATGGTGCTGCCGCTCTACGCCACGCTGGAGCGATTAGACGCGAGCCTGCTCGAAGCCGCCGCCGACCTCGGCGCGCGTCCGTGGGACACGCTGGTGCGCGTAACTTTGCCACTGTGCGCTCCGGGAATCCGCGCTGGGGCGATCCTGGTATTCGTTCCTTGTCTCGGAACCTACCTGACGTCGGACTTACTGGGCGGTAGCAAGACCGTGCTGATCGGCAACCTGGTTCAGAATCAGTTCACGGCCTCCCGCGACTGGCCCTTCGGTGCGGCTCTGTCATTGGCGCTGATGGCCATCGCGATGGTGCTCCTGTTGGCTGCACGCCGCCGCGGAGAAGAGATGCTATGAAGCGCGGCCTGACCGTCTACGCTGTCTTTGCGTATGCGTTCCTGCACGTGCCCTTACTGATCCTCGCGGTGTTCAGCTTCAACTCCTCGCGATTCGCCGTGTGGGAAAGCTTCTCGCTCCAGTGGTACCGGGCCGTCGCCCAAGACGGCAATCTGATTGAGTCGTCGATCAACAGTCTGATTATCGCGATCGTCGCCACCGCAGTCGCCACGATCATCGGCACGCTCGCGGCGTACGGCCTGTGGAAGCGCGGTTCCGCTTGGCTCTCCGGCTCGCTGTATCTATCTTTAGTCACACCGGAGATTGTAACGGGAGCCTCACTGCTCGCGCTGTTCCAGTGGATCTTTCGATTCGCGCACCTGCGCCTGGGGATGCACACCGTCATCCTGGCGCACGTCGGGTTCTCGCTCGCCTACGTCGTCGTGGTGGTGCTGGCCCGCCTGCGCAGCTACGACCGCACGCTGGAGGAAGCCGCGCTCGATCTGGGTGCGACCGAGTTCGGTGCTTTCTATCGCGTTACACTGCCGTACCTGGTCCCTGCGATTGCCGCGGCCGCCATGCTCGCATTCACGGTCTCGATCGACGACTACGTGATCACCAGTCTGGTCGCTGGTGTCGATTCGCAGACGCTACCGATGGTGATCTATGCAATGGCGCGCCGCGGCGTGAATCCGGCGCTGAATGCAGTATCGACGCTGGTAGTGTTTGGCCTGGGAATGTTGATCATGCTCTCCGAAAGGCTGCGCAAGCCGGCATGAAGATGAACAGACGCACTTTTCTGATCGGAGCTTCTGCCATCGCGGCCTGCGCCCGCGGACCTCGTTTGAACATTTTCAACTGGTCCGATTATGTCGCGCCCGATACTGTCCCCAATTTCGAGCGCGAATTCGGCATTCGCGTCCGCTACGGCACCTATGAAAGCATCCCCGAGATGCTTGCCAAGGTGATGACCGGCAACTCAGGATGGGACGTCGTATTTCCATCCGCGGAATACATCCAGCCGATGCGCGACATGGGGCTGCTTGCGCGGCTCAATCATGACTGGCTGCCCAACCTCACCAACCTCGACCGGCAGTTTCAGCAGCCGCCCTGGGACCCCGGTCTCGAATGGTCCGTCCCGTATATGCACGGCGCCACCGGGATCGTTTATCAGAAGAGTTTGGGATGGTCCCCGAACGCTTGGTCGGATTTGTGGGATTCGCGGTTAGCGGGAAAGCTCACCATGCTGGACGACCCGCCGGAAGTCTTCGCGGCTTGTCTCAAGACCCTGGGCTACTCACTGAATTCGGCCGATCCGGGCCAGCTCAAGGCCGCCCAACAGCGGGCGATGGCGCAGAAGCCTTTGGTCCGTGCCTATCTGAATGCCGAGGTTCGGGATCAACTGGTCGCCGGTGACGTGGCCGCCGCCGAGGCCTGGGCCGTGACAGCCGCGCAGGCCATCGCCGCGGCCTCCGGAAAGCTCGCCTTTTCGTTTCCATCCGAGGGTTTTCCGCGCTACGCCGACAACGTGGCCATCTTGCGCGAAAGCACGCGCCTGGAAGCCGCGCATCACTTTATTGCGTACCTCCTGCGGCCGCGAGTGGCTGCGGCCATCGTCGAGACTACTCGTACAGCAGCCTGTAACGGTGCGGCGCAGGCCTATTTGCCCGAGGAGCTGCGATCGGACCCGGTGCTCTATCCGTCCGCGGCGATCCTGGCGCGCGGAGAATGGTTCGCCCCGCAATCCGCCGCCTCGCAGCGCCTCCGCGATCGCTTATGGACGGAAATCAAGAGCTAAGGCATCCTTTAAATAAAGGAAAGGTATTAGCGAACCGATTTACATTCTGGAAGTAAAACGCTGCGATGCTTGCCTACCTTTTTGGTTTAGCCGCTTGCTGCTTCGTCTTGGAGCGCTTGATACCGGGCTGGAAACTCCCAACTGTGCGTACCTGGCCGTTTCGCGTTGTGCTGGTCAACTGTTTTCAGTTCGGAGTGGTTTTAATCGCCGGCGTTTCATGGGAGCGATGGCTTTCGTCCTGGTCGGTGTTTCACTTACAAATGCGGCTGTCACCGGTCGTGGGTGGCTGCTTCGCGTACTTTGTGGGTACCTTTGTCTTCTATTGGTGGCACCGCTGGCGTCATCGCATCGACTTCCTGTGGCTGGGTTTCCACCAGATCCACCATAGCCCTCAACGTATCGAAGTGATTACCTCGTTCTATAAACATCCGCTCGAAATGATCGCCAATTCGATCATCGGTAGTTTGCTTGTCTACACCTTGCTCGGGCTTGATTTGCGCGGGGGCGCGATATTCACGTTTTGCTGCGCGGTCGGAGAGTTCTTCTACCACAGGAATGTGAAGACGCCGCACTGGGTGGGCTACGTTGTCCAACGTCCAGAAATGCACCGTATCCACCACGAGTACCAGCGGCATCAGAACAACTATGGTGATGTCACGTGGTGGGATATGTTGTTCGGTACCTACCAGAACCCTCGAGAGTTCAGCAGCCGATGCGGATTCGACGCGCCGAAAGAAGAGCAGTTAGTTCCCATGCTGGCCTTTCGCGACGTCCATAAATAGGCGTGCTGCGATTAGAACCAGCGTCTCCCGTGCCGCACGTCTTGTTGCGCCCGCGAGATCGCTTGTGGACTGAAATCAAGACATAGCATCGAATGCAGCCCTGGCAATTCGTGCGATCACACGGTCTCGTGCCGCGTCTGATTTCGTGCTCGCCTTGACGTATACCGACACGGCAAGTTGACCGCCATTCGGCAAAAAGATGACGCCGCTATCATTCGTCGCGGCGGTTAAGCCCCTCACGGAGCGGGTGGATCCCGTCTTATGCGCTACAACAGTCCCTGCCGGCAGCAATCCTTTGAGGCGGGTGGGGGAGGTTGTGGTAGCTTTCAGAATCTCGATCAGACGCGCCGTGGAAGGCTTCGAAAGAAGCTCACCGCGAAATGCCCCCGCGAGCAGTTGTACCGTTCCGTTCGGTGTGCCCGTGTCTCGCAGGTCGGCCAGAAAGCGCAGCGTCGCCCGATATCGGGTCTCCGGTGTCGTTTTGGCGATCAGCGCGGAAATGAGCGCATCCGTCCATTGATCCGGCGGAGGCTGAGAGTCGACTCCGCTTTGATCGAGCCCGCATTGGCGCTCGCTTCGATCCACGCGAACCCCCTCGATCTTCCACTGGCGGAAGCGAGCCGCCATGGCCGGCCCGTCTCCTCCAACCCGGAACAGTGTCTCAACCGCCGTGTTGTCGCTGCGCGCGACCATCAGCTCGATCATTTCGTCGAGGGGAAATCGCCGCTGAGCCGGCCAGCGCTGCGCGATGGGGCTGACGCTCCGCACCACGTCCCGCGGCAGCACTTCGATCGTCTGCGTGAGATCGAACTTCCCTTCATCCACAAGCGCAAGCATGTTCATCGCAATCGGCAATTTGCAGACGCTGGCCAACGGGAACGATTCGTCGCCGTTGAGGCTGACGAGTTGTCCGGTTGTGAGATGCAACGCTGCGGCGCCGACCGTGCCATCGGTGGTCCGGGCGATCCGCCGCCATTCTTCCAACAAGCTGGATTTCTGCCGGGCCACCGAGATTCCGGCCCCTAGCGCGAACAGGCATGTTCGACGAGTCAGCATTAATTCGGAAGTCTACCGTAATTCTGTGTCTGGAGTGTCCGGACGCCGATGAAGCAAATAGCAGAGTAAGCCGATTGACAGGCTGATTTTAGCCCTGCCGCGATACACTAAAGCCAGCATCTCCCATGCCGCAGATATTGTTGCCGGTCATCCCGAAGCTGACGGTCACCGCGGTGATCGACATCCTGGCAGTGGCGGTACTGGTCTACCAGTTCATCCTGATGCTGCGGGGCCGCCGCGCCATCCATATTTTTGGCGGTTTGCTGGCCCTGGTGATGCTGTATCTGATCGCAGTGTCGCTGCATTTGAGCCTGCTGCGTTCGGCCCTGGCCGCTCTGGCCCCCTATACTGCCATCGCCTTGATCGTCATGTTTCAGACCGAAATTCGCGGCCTGCTGACGCGCATCGGCCGGATTCGCTGGCTAGGGCTCGGAGGCCAATTGGAGCGCCGTGAGGTGGTGGACGAAATCGTATTGGCCGTGCAGCAGATGATCGAGGGTAAGACCGGCGCGCTGATTGTTGTGGAGCGGGAAATCGGCCTGCGCACCTTTGTCGAAAGCGGTGTCCCCCTCGATGCCCTGGTTTCGCGCGACCTGCTGTGCGCTATTTTTCATCACGGCGGCCAGTTGCACGACGGCGCAGTGATCATTCAAGGCGACCGCATCGCGGCTGCGGCGTGTTTCCTGCCGTTGCATACTCATCCCGTCACCATCCGCAAGCTCGGCACACGCCATCGCGCGGCGATCGGCGTCACGGAAGGCACCGATGCACTTGCCGTCGTGGTCTCCGAGGAGCGAGGCCAAATTTCGATCGCCTGGCGCGAGGATCTGGAGCCAGATGTCAGCATCGACCGCTTGCGCGAGCGCCTGATTCAGCATGCGACCGGTCAATCCCCCCGGCCGGATCAAACGCCTGAACCGGAGTGGAGGCGGGCACAACCATGATGCGGGCCGTGCGCGTCATAACCCGTAACCTGGGCTGGAAATTGCTTTCCGTGGCTCTGGCAGTATTGCTCTGGATCGCGGTGGAAGGCGAACCTGAGTTGGTCACCGTGCAGTCAGTGCCGGTTTACTACCGGAGTGTCGTGCCGGACTTGGCCCTGGTAGCGAATCCGCCGAATGCGGTTCGGGTCGAGTTGCGCGGACCCTCTGACGTTCTGGGCCGCGACAATCTATCCAGCGTCGCCGTGGTGCTGGACCTGGCCGGCCAGACCGAGCCCGGGGAGCGAGTCTTCGCCATCACGCGAGCCAATGTGAACCTGCCGGCAGGCGTGAACTTCGTCCGCTCCGACCCCTCCGAGCTCAGGCTGCACCTGGATCGTGCATCTGTCGATAGAACACTGGAGTCTAAAGGAAACTCCGCATCGAAACAATGAGACAGTTATTTGGAACCGACGGCATCCGCGGCACCGCCGGAGATTATCCTCTGGATCGCCCGACCACCTTTGCCGTAGGCGTCGCTCTGGCGCAATGGATTGGCAGCAACCACCTGAATCCGGAAGTCGTCCTGGGGATGGACACGCGTGAGTCCGGGCCCTGGATCGCCGAACACGTCGCGGGCGGCCTGGCCCAAGGCGGTGTCCGCGCCCGCAGCGCCGGCCTGATCAGCACGCCCGGCCTGGCGTACATCACCAAGACCGGTCCGTTCGCCGCCGGTGTCATGATTTCGGCTTCGCACAATCCCTTCCAGGACAATGGCATCAAGATCTTCGATCATTCCGGTTTCAAGCTACCCGATCAGCAGGAACATACCATCGAAGGGCATATTTTTGCCTGGGTTGCTTCTCAAAAGACAAGTTCGGGAAAGCCTGCCTCGCCTCAAAAGTTAACGGTGGATGACGGGCTGGATCGCGCCTACATAGAACATCTCGCCGCTACCATGCCGGATGGCTTGGCGGGCATGACCATCGTGGTGGACGCGGCCAACGGGGCGGCGACTCACCTGGGGCCCGCGCTTTTTGAACGGCTGGGGGCTAAGGTCGATCGCATTCACTGCGCGCCGGACGGCAAGAACATCAATCTGCATTGCGGGGCTCTGCACGTGGAAGCGTTGCGGAAGCGCGTGCTGGAGACTGGCGCGACCCTGGGAGTCGCCTTCGACGGCGATGCCGACCGCGCGATGTTCATTTCGCATTCCGGCAAGCTGGTGGATGGCGACGGGGTTCTGCTATTGTGCGCCCGCCGCCTGCAATCCACACGCGGCTTGAAAGAAGTGGTTTCGACGGTGATGTCGAATCTGGGCCTGGAGCGCGCATTGACCCTCCACGGCATCGGCATGGTCCGGACGCCCGTAGGCGATAAGTACGTTCTGGAGGAGATGGTCAAGCGCGACGCGCTTCTGGGCGGCGAGCAAAGCGGACACATTATTTTCCGCGAGTACGCCACTACCGGTGACGGACTGCTTACGGCGCTGCGCGTTTGTGAAGTAATGCGCACCTCTGGCCAGGATTTGGATCAGCTGACCGCGGAGCTCGAGATCTATCCGCAGCTCCTGGTGAATGTTCGTGTGAAAGAGCGGCGTCCGCTGGAAGACATGGCCACCGTCAAAGAAGAGATTCGCCGCATGGAAGCGGAGTTCGGCGATACCGGCCGTGTCGTGGTGCGGTTCTCAGGCACCGAGCCGCTAGCGCGCGTGATGGTCGAAGGGCCGAAACTGGACCGTGTGGAGCACTTCGCGGAATCGATCGCAGCCGCGATCCGCAGCGAATTGGGCTAACCCCGCTCCATTACTGTCGCGGCTCGGAAGGTGTTCCCGACCCGCAGCGTCGCACTATAATAAATAGACATGTTCTTTCGCAATCAGAAGCCCCATGAGTGGACCTTTGACGAACGGCTCGGCAATCTGAAGCAGTTCCATTTTGAAGTTCAACGTCAAGGCGCAGGCGCGCGGGTCACTCGCGATGGCTCCGGAGCGATGGTTCAGGATCTGGGCAATGGACAGGTCAAGGTCGGCAAGGCGGGTGTCCTGGTCGGCGGCGAGATCGCCAATCTGGTGAGCCGCGGCTATCAGATGTTCCTGCGAGCTCCTTCGGGCAAGGAGATTCCCGCGCTCGCCGATCAGCTCAAGAAGCTTCACGCATTCGACGAAGATCTGCGCGAAGGCCTGGGCCTGACCAGCCTGTACAACTTATCGCTCGGCACTACATCGGACGATCACCTGTACGACCGAGTGGAAGATCGGGACCAACCGCATCATCCCCGCCCCTGGGAAACCAAAGCAGCCCGGTGACCTCACGTCAGTTCGGAGTGGTGGTCGCGGGCTTCTGCTCATTCCTGCAGATGTATTCGACGCAGCCCCTGCTGCCGATGCTGACGGGAATCTTCCACGCCAGCAAAATCGCGGTCAGCATGACCGTAACGCTCGCCGGATTGGGCGTCGCCATTGCCGCGCCTATCGCGGGGATTCTGGCTGACAAGATCGGGCGCAAACGCGTAATCGTCTGGTCCGCGCTCCTGCTGGGCATCTGTAGTCTGGCGGCGGCGACATCCCCGGGGCTCGGCATGCTGCTGTTCTGGCGATTCTGCCAGGGCTTGTGCACGCCTGGAGTATTTTCCGTCACCGTCGCCTACATCAATGACGAATGGGCCTCGGGCGGTGCCGGCGCGGTGCTGTCGTCTTATGTGAGCGGAACGGTGATGGGGGGATTCTCGTGCCGCTTCATCTCGGGATTGGTCGCCTCGCATTTCGGCTGGCGATGGGTGTTCATCGTGCTCGGTGTATTGACGCTGGGCGGAGCCGGTGCGATCGCACGTTTACTGGAGCCCGAGCGCCACGCGCATCACGCATCCCACTGGGAAGGTTCGTGGTACTCCGCGGTGAAATCACACTTGGGGAATCGCCGACTGCTGGGAACCTATCTGGTCGGATTCTGCGTCTTGTTTTCGTTGGTAGCGATCTTCACGTACGTGACGTTCTATCTAGCCGCGCCGCCATTCAATCTGGAGCCCGCGGCACTGGGATCCATCTTCTTCGTGTACCTGGTGGGGGCGGCCGCGAACCCGGTGGCAGGGCGCGCCATCGATCGTTACGGGCAGCGCATGGTACTCACCTGCGGGATCGGAGCGGGCGTAGCGGGCATCGCTCTTACTCTGATCCATAGTCTGTGGATGGTCGGGCTGGGGTTGACCATCTGCAGCAGCGGCGTCTTCGCGGCGACCACGGCGGCGAACAACTTCGTGGGCGCGGCGGCCGAGCACAACCGGTCTCTGGCCGTGGGATTGTACGCGGCGTTCTACTACGTCGGCGGCGGACTGGGCGCGGCGATTCCAGCTTACTTCTGGGACCTAGGGGGATGGCCCGCCTGTGTGGCGTTCATCGCCTGCGTGCAGATTGTGACTGTTATGATCGCGTTGACGTTCTGGAGAGGTCCTGTGCGTTCCGCGGTGATGATAGCGACATAAATACTTCTTATGGGCGACCCCTCTTGCATTTGCGATTCTTGTGCTGTATTCTTAAACTCATAGAGACGACGATGTCATTTGCAGATCCCAACCAGGCTCTCTCGCGCGGCAACGCGGTCTCTACCGAATTCAATCCTGTATTAGGGCTCGTTCTTATTATTGGGGTCGGTGTAACCGGCCCCGCCTGAACGGCCCAATTCGTAGGGATACGGACTTGGCCACTGGCGGGGGAAAGAAACCCCCGGACAGTGGCCTTTTCCATTTTGGGAGGATGTATAAATGTCGACCAAATTGATGACCGGCGCGCAAGTCGTCCTCGAGTGTTTGCTGCGTGAGAAGGTCGATACCTTCTTCGGGTATCCGGGTGGCGTAACGCTGCCTCTATATGACGCGCTGTACGATCACCAGATCAAACACATCCTGGTGCGGCACGAGCAGAACGCCTGTTTCGCGGCCCAGGGATACGCGCGCGCCACGGGCAAGGTGGGCGTGTGCTGCGCGACCTCGGGTCCCGGCGCGACGAATTTGGTAACCGCGCTGGTCGACGCGTTGATGGATTCGATTCCAATCGTGGCGATCACGGGCCAGGTGTCAACCAAGCTGATCGGCAGCGACGCGTTCCAGGAAGCCGATACGTTCGGCATCACGCGATCCTGCACCAAGCACAATTTCATGGTGAAGAAATTGTCGGAGCTTCCGCAGGCGATCCATGAAGCGTTTCACATCGCGGCGTCGGGACGGCCCGGCCCGGTGCTGGTGGATATTCCCAAGGACGTCTTTCAGGCCCAGGGCCATTACACGCCGGTTTCGACCATTCATCTGCCGGGCTACCGCCTGACCACAGAGGGGCATGCGGGACAGATCCGCCGCGCTGCGGAAATGGTCTGGGAAGCCGAGCGTCCCATGGTTTACGC
>Ga0105248_10001813_pt1 | contig 23751 bp, 18 predicted proteins | sample KBSS34metaG_FD_81524 | JGI IMG/M metagenome (GOLD analysis project Ga0105248, IMG submission 81524) | Switchgrass rhizosphere microbial communities from Kellogg Biological Station, Michigan, USA - KBS S3-4 metaG | ecosystem: Host-associated > Plants > Roots > Rhizosphere > Soil | place... | reverse complement strand
TGGCCTGAAATTCTCGGCAGGAGCGGTTTTCGTTGTCCCAGGCGAGTGGCGTTGTCCGAAACTGTTTGCAGTCGTGAGGTCAGATCTTTTGTGTAAAAGCCGGCGATGATCAAACCAATCAGGACACTGCAGCCGATTGCTATTTTGAGTAAGAGCACCGATTGTTCGCGGATAGCGGTGGATTTGTCGGTGTCGATATTGCGGGCGCTGCGCGAGGCCAGTTGCCAGAGACCGTATTGACTGATGTTTCTGAGATGATCATTGAATCTGGAGCGGAAAGCCCTGGACACTTGTTTGATACTATCCAATTCGCCGGAGTCAAGCTTTTTCCTCAGATCTTGGAAATCGTCTATACCTGCTTTTAGTTCGTCTCGGCAGCGCCGCACATCTTTCTGCATTTCAGCATCGCCTTCGCTCAATTTTTCGAGCGCCGCGAAGTCTCTATCCATTTCGTTGACGGCGTCATGCACTTTGGCCATGGCAGCACCCGGACCCTGGAAGTGCTCGAAAGCATCTTCCAGTAACAAGATCTGTATTGTCACTTTGCCTGTCTTGTCGCCAATCAAACGTGAATTGTTAATGCGATTTGCTTCGGCCTGCAACTCGTTTTGTAAGTGCAGAAGCAAGGCGAAGCTCAATACTTCAAAGCACAGAGGAATGCTGACCAGCAAAAGACCTTTGTGCACTAGAGTGAGTTTCATTGAGCCTTTTTATAGATTTAGCGCGGTTTACGGTTTAAAGGAATAGCCGACTTTGTGCACTGTCTCAATCATTGAAGGTTCACCGTCGGTATCGATTTCTTTGCGAATTCTTTTGACCGAAGCGCGCAGGGCTTCCACACCGCTTTCGGTGTATGTGCCCCAGACCTTGCGCAGGAGCGCCTCTTGCGTGAAGAGTTGGTTGGGATGTTTGACTAGATATTCCAGAAGCGCATAGTCGAGTGGCTGCATATGCACTTCTTTGCCGTCACGAGAAAGTTTCTTATTGCTTGTATCCAGCCTGAGGGTGCCCACTTCCAGAATATCCGGCAGTATCACCGCGGTGCGGCGCAAGAGCGGTCGCAGTCTGGCGGACAGTTCTCTAAAGCCAAAGGGTTTTGTCAAATAATCATCGGCACCGAGGTCCAGTCCCAGTTCCTTGTCGCGCTCGTCGGACTTGCCGGTGAGCATGAGTATGGGAGCGGTGCCGCCGCCTGCCCGGTACTCTTTGCAAAGGTCGAAGCCATTGCCGTCGGGCAGCGAGACATCGAAGACCATCAGGTCGTAGGAGGAAGCTGATATATATTCGTTGGCTTCAGACTTGCTATAACAGAGTTCGACCATATATCCGTCTTTTTTCAAAGATGCGGAAAGCACCGAGAGCAGCTGATCATCATCGTCGACAAGTAAGATTTTAGCCATGGCGCAATTTTATCTCTAAAAGCCCTGAAAATGACACGGAAAAAATACCGACAAACAAAAAGCACGCCAAACCCGCCAGGCATTTGACATGCATTTTGCTTATCTTCCGGGATTGAAGTCTTGGATAATTACCTTCTGTGGTGACCTGTATTGTGAGTTTGATGGGTGAGGTTAGCGTTTGCTGCGTGGTGGTCGCTGGCCGCGTCGTGAGGTTGTGGTTTGATTACAACCGGGCCGCCGTCTACCGGTTTTGTTGGTGCGATTTGGGCGCCGCTAGTTTGCATTTCACGCCACATCTCTTCTTTCTTCGCTCTCATTGCCGCCAGTTGTTCGGGTGTGTAATGAACTTCAGGTTTCTGGGGCATTAGCTCGGCCAGTTTTTTCTTCAAGGCATCCAGGTCTTCGGTTTTGACTCCACTATCTTTCAGGTTGGCAATTTTGCCGTCCTTGATTTCCTCTTTCTTTCCACCGTCTTTGCTGTCTTTGAAATCGACTTTCTTGTCACCGAACTTATTGTCTTTGTCGTCGGCATCCTTCGGATATTTACCGGGTTTGCTGTCTACTCCTGGTTTTTCACCGTCGAGATGGGCAGGTTTGCCGCCCAGGCCTTTAACTTGATCAGCTTCCTGGATGAGGCCATCTTTGAAAATCATGTAGGGCTTAACTGGGCGGGTGCCGTCATCATTGAGTTTGTGGGGCAGTTCGTAGGGTGGTTTGACTGGAGGCTTGCCGCTCTCTGGCTTGCCTGATACTTGATCACCGCTAGCTGGTGTAGCGATCATGCCTTGGGTGCTTTCCGTTGGGGCAAAGACTCCGCACTTAGTGCCGGGACCGCATTTGGATTGGCTCAAGTCGCCTTTAAATTCAACATGAGGTAGTATGCCGTCGAGGCTGTTACCATTTGGCTTGTAATAGAGGGAAGCAGCTTGCTTGGTATCAAGATATTGGAGAACCATTGAATCGCGGCCATCGGTCACGACTGGTTTAGCTTGGGCCTCGGAGATTTCTGAATGGAGCGACATAGTATTTAATCCTCGTAAAGATAATGGGGGCTTCGTCTCAGGGACAATGCAAACTTATTCGGCGTTTGTGACCAAAATATGACTGGCAAAAAAATTGTGATTTTGAAATCGATAGTGGTGCTCGCGCTTGTACTCACCGTCATGGGTGTGTACGCACGGCCCGGGTGCGCGCAGCTGTCCTGGGGGAAGAGCATTCTCTTTACTGTGCCTAAACGTCCTGCGCGTGTGATTGTGTTTCCGACTAAATACACCATCGGCTTGCTGAAAATGACGCCGGTGGCCGGCGCGAAGGGGCCCGACCTGGCTGTGAGTGCCAGCGGTAAGGTGACGGTGCCGGCCGGATACATATCATTACTTGTGGCTGAGCATCAGCTTTTCGCCCATCCTGATCTCATAGATGGATTTGCTCCTGACGCTTTTGACAGCATTCAATTGACCGCCGTTGTCATAGACGATGCGGAGGAAGGGCAGGTCGACAAAGTACTGGCTAAAATTGGCCATCTCAAAGAGTTGAGAGAAGTTATTTTGGACCGTTCCGATGTCGCCGATTCCGGTGTAGCGTATCTTGCAAGCCTGCCCAATCTCCAGCGTTTATCAATGTTTTCGACATCTTTTAGCGGCACGGCTTTGAAACAGTTGTCTACTCTGCAGCATCTGGAAAATTTGCGACTTTCTCAAAACACACTGAAGCAGGACAATCTCAAATATCTCGCCGACATGCGCGCTCTAAATTTTCTCGCCCTGGCGCGATGTAATTTAAAAGCGTCAGCCTTGCAGGAAATCTCAAAATGCACCGGTCTCAAGAGTCTTGATATATCGGGTAATCCCGATCTAGATGACCAGTCATTGAAGTGTCTGGCTTCACTTAAAAAGCTGACATGTCTGTCGACGGCAAAGACCAGGGTTACGCTCAAAGGTATTATGCAATTGAAAGGAGTGCCTCTAGCTGTGCTGATGTGCTCGGACAGGCAATTCACTGCCGCCGAAGTCAAAATTCTGACAAGTGCCTTTCCAGGCCTAATTGTTTCTCAGAAGACCTTTGTCAGACCGGTAGATGGCGACACCAGAACGCTTTTCGCGCCGCGTCACTAAATAATTGGCTGGATTGGCTGGCTTGTCTGGCTGGCTTGGCTGGTGTAAGGTAGAATAGTGGCCAAGGGTCGTTTGCCATTGTGAGAGCCGTTTCAGGCGGTTCGTTGCTTCGCCGGCCCAAAATGCGTTAGTCGATACTTTGGTGTGATTGGATGAATTGGCTGGTAGTGTTCTCTAATCTTCAGGACGGCCCTTCGGGCGTTCCTATATATACGAGAATTGTCGAATCAGTTCGTTCGGCTATTGCCTCTGGTTTGCTTGCGCCCGGAGACAAGCTGCCGACAAATCGCGAATTGTCGACATTTTTGAAAGTAGATAGATCAACTGTAGCTAGAGCTTATTTGGAACTTTCTCGTCTGGCGCTAATAGACAGCCAGGTCGGCCGGGGTACTTTCGTCAGTGGCCGACTAAATGAAACACCCGTTGCCGAGCCAATCTTCAAGGGTAGCTCCGGCACTTCTAGTGGTGCGATTAAGGGTTCATTTAATGTTTCAGGCAATGGTGCTTTCAACTCGACAGTTGACTGGGACAATCGTTATTCTCGATATGTAGACGGTCTGACCGGACTGATTAAGCGCCTGCCGCAGTACGGCGATGAGGACGTAATCTCCTTTGCCGGCGGCATTCCCGCTCAAGACTTTTATCCCAGTGAAGAATTTAAAAAAATCGTGCGTTCTGTTTTGGACAGTGAGCGCGGCGACAGAATGTTCGATTACAGTCCTTTCAACGGTGAGCCCGAACTGAGACAGAGTGTAATCAATCATCTCAGTCGCAAAGGTATGACGGTGCTGCCCGATGAACTCCTTATCCTCAGCGGTTCGCAGCAGGGCATCGATCTGGTGGCAAATTTGCTCGTCGATCCGGGCGATTGCGTTATTGTCGAAGAGCCTACTTATTTCTGGGCCATTTCCAATTTCAAGGCACGACAGGCCCGGCTCATAGGCTGCTCCCATGATGATGAGGGCATCAGTCTCTCCGAAGTGGAGAACGCCCTTCGTCGTCACGCTCCCAAATTTCTCTATGTCATGCCCAACAATCAAAACCCCACAGGTCGCACAATGAGTCTGGCTCGGCGCAAGGCGCTGGTTGATCTCTGTGCTCGTTACGGCACGCCTATATTAGAAGATGACTATTCGGGCGACCTTTCATACGACGGCGAACCGTTGCCTACTTTGCACAGCTTAAGTCCAAACAAAGATCTTGTTATTTATCAGGGCACTTTTTCTAAAGCCCTCTGTCCCGGCGTCAGGCTTGGTTGGCTTGTGGGGCCGACCGGCGTCATGGAAAAACTTTCCTTTGCCAAGCGTACTTCCGATCTTGCTACCAATAGTATGGCCCAGGTTATTCTCAATGAATTTCTTACTCGTGGGCTTTATCAAGAACATTTGAGCCGTGTCAACGCTGTGTATAAACGCCGCAGAGACTCAATGGTAGCCAGTCTTGAGCAGGAGTTCAATGCCTTCCCCGGGGTCAATTTTGTTAAGCCCAGCGGTGGTCTTTTCCTCTGGTTGACTCTACCTGCGGGTCTTTCCTGTCGCGACCTGCTCAACTTCGCCCGCCATGAAAAGGTCGTCTTTTCGCCCGGGGACTTGTGTTTCACCGAAGCAACCGGATTCAATCATTTACGCCTGTGCTTTATCCAAAATGATGAAGCCACTACCCAGAGTGGCATCGCCAGATTGGCCAGGGCATACCGCAAATATCTCGACTATGTAAACGCCAGCGCTTCCGGGCTCGATAGTGAAAGGCCCAGAACATCCAATCATGTACTAATTTAAGGAGGAATCATGAGCACTGTAGTAAAGGACAAGCAAGGCAAAGCCAAAACAGGGACACAGCTTGTCAAAAAAGCTCTGCCCCAGATGCTCAAGGGCGGCGTCATTATGGACGTCGTCAATGCTGAACAGGCAAAGATTGCAGAAGAAGCAGGCGCCGTTGCCGTCATGGCTCTCGAGCGCGTGCCGGCCGATATCCGCGCTGATGGCGGTGTGGCTCGCATGAGCGATCCGGAATTGATTACTGCCATTATTGAAGCAGTATCCATTCCTGTTATGGCCAAGGCTAGAATTGGCCATTTTGTCGAAGCGCAGATCCTGCAATCTCTCGGTGTAGACTGCATCGACGAGTCTGAAGTATTGACTCCGGCCGACGAAGAGTATCACATCGACAAATCGCAATTTGAAATTCCCTTCGTCTGCGGCGCTCGCAATCTTGGTGAAGCCTTACGTCGTATTGGCGAAGGCGCCGCGATGATGCGCACCAAGGGCGAAGCGGGGACCGGCGACGTTGTTGAAGCAGTGCGTCATGCCCGTTCAATCCTGGGCGAAATCCGCAAACTGACTACCATGGCCAAAGAAGAGCTGATGAACTATGCCAAAAATATTGGCGCACCGTATGAGCTCGTTGCCGCTGTAGCTAAGGAAGGCAAGTTGCCGGTAGTTAATTTTGCCGCCGGCGGCATAGCCACACCAGCTGATGCCGCATTGATGATGCAGCTCGGCGTGGACGGCGTATTTGTCGGCTCCGGTATTTTCAAATCAGGCAATCCGATGAAACGCGCTCTGGCTATCGTTAAAGCCACCACCTTCTATCAGAATCCTGAAGTGTTGGCCGAAGTCAGTCGCAATCTGGGCGAAGCAATGGTCGGCCGCAACTGCCGCGAATTGACCGATGCTGAAACCCTGGCCAGCCGCGGCTGGTAAGGAAGTTAGTTAGAGTCGAAAAAACGACTAATCATTAGCGAGGAGTCATGGATATGCTCACTAAAAGAAATCAAAAATTACGCATTGGTGTGCTTGCACTTCAAGGTGATTTTGCTGAGCATATCCAGGCTCTGGAGCGCGCCGACAAAGATGTAACCGCCTTTGCCGTGCGCTACGCTCATGAGCTCGTCGGAGCTGACGCTGTCGACGCCCTGGTTATACCAGGCGGAGAGTCCACCGCTATAGCCAGACTGGTGGACGACGGTAATGATCCGATTTTTGCCGCCATTAAAGATCGCGTCAAAGGCGGGATGCCCATCTACGGTACCTGCATGGGATCGATTTTCCTTGCCCGCGAGATTGAAGGCTCCAGCCAGGGCCGCCTGGCGCTTATGGATATTACTGTGAGGCGTAATGCATTCGGTCCGCAACGCAAAAGTTTTGAGAGTGAATTGACAATTGCGGAGCTAGGTCCCGAGCCATTGCCGGCCGTCTTTATCCGCGCACCAATTATTCTCAGTTGTGGACCGGCTGTGCAGGTCATGGCTAGGCTGGAGGACGAAACAATAACAGGCATTGTTATGGCCAGGCAGGACAATATGCTTGTCACCGCCTTCCATCCTGAGATTGCCGATGACTATCGAGTGCATCAATATTTTATCGACATGGTCAGAAGTGCTTCGGAAATATTATTGGCCTCGGTCGAAAATAGCGCTCACTGCACCTTGGCGCGGTCCGCTTCCTGACCTAGCGTTTTTACTTTTTGCGCCAGATTTTCCGCTAGCGCCTGATCGTCGTAATTGTCAGCTGCTTTGAAGTTAACTTTGGCCAGTTCCCGTTCGGCCTGCACTAGTAACAAAAGCACCAGGGTAGGCGTATCTTTCCGTTCCATCGCCAGGCGCGCCTGGTAGTAGTAAACGCGGGCGGCAAAAAGACGATTGTTTCTAGCGTCTTCGCCATCCACATATTTACTGGCCAGGTTTAGATATGAGCGCGCCTTTTGCACATCGCGGGCCGCTCCCAGACTGTGATCTTCCATAGTCTCAGCCAGTAAGCAATAATCTTCCAGCAGGGCAGAGTGATCGGGGTTGCCGGCGGCAAGCAAGGCTTCGTCGATGGTGAGACGATTGGCAGCGAGCTTGAGCAGCTCTTTTTGCGTTAGTGTAGTGTCGTAGCAGAGCATCAGAGGGTGGAGAAGATTTGAGGCCTGACCTAATCTGCCGCTGGCATACGCCATAGCCATCGCCCGCCACAACTTGGGCCTGGTGGTACCGGAGGCTTTTGCGTTTCTGATTTTGTCGAGGCTGTCGGAGCATTTAAGCGCCGAAATCAGATGCCCGAGATCTTTGGGTGTCTTTGCTTCTTGTCTTTCCAGATCGGCTTCTACCTGAGTCTGAGCTGCTTTTAAGTGCATGGCCGGGTTGAGTGCCGCCATCCGAGTCAGTAGTTTGTCCTGCAATTCTTCCACACGCTCGGACGCTGTCGCCGCCTGATCGATAGAGTTGTAGGCCTTGACGGCGTAGGCCAAACTGGCTTCCCACTCGTGCTCGGCCAGAGCAATATCGGAGCGCAAGAGAGCTACGTCCAACAAGTCGGTGGTGTGCTCGACGGCATTGTCTTCGTAGATGGCCTGCGCCTTCTCGGCGGCAACTTTGGCCCCAGCTTTATCGTATTCTTCCAGGGCCAGACGACTGTCGAGGGTATAGTAACGCGCCACCAGCGGGTCAAATGCTCCCAATCCGGCCAGTTCCTGGCTCTCGGCTTTGAGTTCCTCGCGGGCTTCGTGTGAGTAGCCCTGTTCTTCTTTGATGCCGGCAATAAGCAGTGCCAGACGCAGTTTATCGCGCACAGGCAGGCGAGCATTTTTGCCTAATTTTTCTTGAGCTAGTTTTATCACACCCTTAAGACTGGCGAGATTGCCTTTGTGATTGTCTTCAAGCAGGTCAGTAGTGGGCTTTAAATAAGTTTTGATGTCTTCGTCGCCCTTGGGCTCCGTGCGCAGAAGCTCAGCCAGGGCGCTGACTTTGGTATCCCATGGATGATTGGGATAGGTCTCTGCCAGAGTCACAGGTTTGGTGGCATCGGTCGGGGAGCTGTTTTTGAATTGTTTGATCAGATTGATCGTTTGCAAATCAAGACCTGTAGCGGCCGACCTCTTCTGGCCGTCGTTGAGACTGTTAGCCTGATTAAGAGCCTCTTCCAGTTTGCTCGATGCCACGGTCAGGTCGCCCTGGTCCAGCGCTTTCTGCCCGGCTGTGTAAATTGCCTGCCATTCTGGGTGTTCACTTTCGCCCGGGGCGCTGCTCTGATTGGAGGTGTATGGACCGGTGATTGCGTTTTTGTCCGGTGTGATTTTGGCTATGAGAAAGCCGATGGTGAAGGAAAGCACCACCGCCGCGGCAATCAAAGGCATGGCTGCGGCCATCGGCATGCCAAAGGCATTGCTGTTGGAGCGTTGTCTGCGATCAAAAGTAGGCAGCTTTTTGAGTGCTTGACCCAGTTCCTCTGTTGTCTGGAACCGATCCGCAGGTTTTTTTGCCAGACACTTCAGCACAATTTCGTCCAGGGCTTTGGGCACGACCAGAGGCGGATCGATGGTCAGTGCATTGAGCGATGTCGCCGGCGTATGTGCCTGCATATTGAGTGTCTCGAGGACGCTCTGGCCAAGCAGAGGGGCGCGTCCGGAGAGGGTCTCATAGAGAATGCATCCCAGAGAGTAAATCTCGGAGCGCACGTCCAATGGCAGCCCGGCGCACTGCTCGGGACTCATATACTGGGGCGAACCAAAAACTTCGCCGGTTGGCGTGAGGCCCTGGGGCTGTCGGCGGTCGGCGGCGGTCAGTTTAGCTATGCCGAAGTCTATAAGTTTGACGAAGTCCGGGCCTTCGGTCTCGTCGTGAACAAGCAAAACGTTGTCGGGCTTGAGGTCGCGGTGAATTACCCCGCGCGAGTGGGCATGGCCGATGGCGTCGAGTATCTGGGCAAAAATAGCCAGGGCCCGCTTGGCCGGGAGGCGACCGAGGCGGTCGATTTCGTCGCCCAGGGCCGTGCCTTCGGCGTATTCCATGACGATATAAGGGGGACTGGCTTCCGGCGCAACAAAGTCGTGCACGCGGACAATGTGTTTATTGTCCATGCGTGTTGCCGCAGTGGCTTCCAGCTGGAAGCGCAGTAGCGCATCGCTTTCGTTATCCCGGTGGGGCAGGAGAATTTTAATCGCCCGGTACTGATTTATCAGCTGGTGGCGCGTCTTGTAGACGACGCTCATACCGCCCGTCCCGATGCGACCGAGTACCTCGTAGTGGCCGCCCATCACCTGACCAATCAGTGGATCGTTGGTGGGTGCCTGGTTTTGCTTGACCTTCTCCCTGGCCGTGAGCGGCTTTTTTGCCGGTTCGGCGGCAGAGCCTGTTGACTTGGTATCAGGGGCGGTCATAAACGGTCCTTGCAATTGGCCTGCACAAACTATGCCCAGTTTTTGTCCGAATTTCCGCCGATTTAATACATCTTCCAATAAACCCTTAGAATGTCCCTAAGAAAGTTCGTGGGTCGGTTTTAAGGGTATTGATGCTCAGCTTTTACATCTATCAGTTTGTGCCGATTGTCCTGGTGGAAGCGATTGTGCTCTGGCGCATGAAGTGGGGACCGCTGCCTCTGTGCATCTACGATTCGCTATTGATGAATTTTGCCTCCTTCCTCGGTCTGGTTTTGGGACTTGGTCCTTACATCACCGGCTCTGTGCCCTGGGGGCTGACCCTCTTCGGCACCTATTCGGTCATGGTTGAAGGCACCGTTCTCATGCTGCTTGAGCGGCGAGAGCCCCGTGTGGTCTGGGCCGCGGTCCTGATCGCGAACTTGCTCGGCTGTACTCTTTTTGCCATAGAAACCCTGGTCAGCTCCATTCCCAGGGCCATCGTGGTTGGGGAACCGCCCTTCTAGGGGCTAAGAAATACGGATATTTTTCTTACTTTTGGCACAGCGGGACATACCAAGAGCCCGGTGGCGGTAGAATTTGGTGTTTTCCATCCCAGTTCAAATTCAGGTTGTTATGAGCAAAACCATCACCTCCGAAGTCATTTGGCAGCCCTCCGGTAAGTATCTCGAAAGTCGGGTAGCGGACTTTATGCGCCTTCATGGCATTGGTGATTGGCGCGAGCTCATTGCTAAATCCAATGAAGACACCGAGTGGTTCTGGAAAAATTGCATGGAGTTTATGGGCGTGCAGTGGCACAAGCCCTATACCAGGGTGATGAACAGCGATAAGGGTTTCCCCTGGACGACATGGTTTGAAGGCGGCGAAATGAATATTGCCGCCAATATCTTGGACTTTCATATGGAAGCCGGAAAAAAAGCCGGTGACCGGGTCTCGGTCGGCAAGGACCATCCGGCCATCATCTGGGAAGCTGAGGACGGCCGCTCGCGCAAATTGACCTACGGTGAATTAAACAAACTCTCCGGTCAGGTGGCTCAGTGCTTGCTCAAACTCAATGTTAAAGCCGGTGACGCTGTCGGTATCTATATGCCGATGATACCGGAAGTGGTGGCGGTACTTTTTGGCTGTTTGAAAATAGGCGCTGTGGCGGTGCCGGTATTCAGCGGTTACGGACCTGCACCCCTGGCTGCTCGTCTCAATGACGCCAAGGCCCGAGTGCTATTCACCGCCGACGCTGGCAAGCGCACCGGTAAATTTATCAACATCAAGACAGAAGCTGATGAAGCCGTGCTTCAGGCTCCAGTGGTGGAACACATGATTGTGGTCAAACACTGCGATACCGGCGCTAATATGCAGGACGGCCGTGATCTCTGGTTTCATGAAGTGGTCAATAATCAGGAGCCGGCTCCGACGGTAAATAATTTGCCCTCAGAACATCCCTCGATGTATCTGTACACCTCCGGTACCACCGGCAAGCCTAAAGGCACGGTGCACACCCATGCGGGAGCCCTGGCCCAGATTGCTAAAGAACTGGGCTTCGCTTTCGACTGCAGGTCCAGCGATGTCTTTTTCTGGGTTACCGACATCGGCTGGATGATGGGCCCCTGGGAAATGATCGGCACAATGTTCTGGGGTGCCACCATGGTCGTTTACGAAGGCCACCCCGGCTATCCGGAGCCCGACGCCGTATGGAATATTGTCAATCGACATAACGTCACGACGCTGGGCATCAGCCCGACATTGATACGCATGCTCAAGAGCAAAGGCGATCAATGGGTCGACAAACATGATCTGACTGGGCTGCGCTTGCTTGGCAGTACCGGCGAGCCCTGGGACCATGATACGTATATGTGGTTCTTTGAAAAAGTAGGCGGCAAGCGCTGCCCGATCATTAACATATCGGGTGGCACTGAAGTCGTCGGTTGTTTGCTCTCGCCACTACCTGTGATGCCGCTCAAACCCTGTTCGCTGGGTGGACCAGGCTTGGGCATGGCCATTGATGTCTATAGCGAAGAAGGCAAAAGTATCTCCGGTGAAATCGGACACCTGGTCTGCAAGAAGCCCGGACCTTCTATGACACGTGGTTTTCTTGGCGACCCCGATCGCTATATCGAGACCTATTTCACAAAATTCCCCGGCATCTGGTATCACGGGGATTGGGCAAAAGTTGACGAAGACGGTTCCTGGTTTCTCTTCGGTCGCTCCGATGACACGATCAAAGTAGCCGGCAAACGTGTCGGCCCCGGCGAGGTGGAATCGGTTCTGGTAGAGCACTCAGATGTGGCTGAAGCAGCCGTTATCGGCGTGCCTCACGCGGTCAAAGGTGAGACCCTTGTTTGCTTTGTTGTGCTTATGCCCAACAGTTCTTTCTCTGATGGAATTGAAAAAGAACTGCGGGATATGATCGGAGCGCGTCTGGGATCGACCTTGAAACCAGAGGAAATTCATGCGGTCAAAGCTCTCCCCAAGACCCGCTCCGGCAAGATTGTTCGGGCTGTTATTCGCAAGAAATATCTGGGTGAAGATTCTGCAAATTTGGATCTGACCTCGGTGGAAAATCCAGAAGCTCTCGAATATGTGATGGCCAAGCAAAAAGCTTGAAAAGCGTCACGGCAAGATAAGAAAGGACGCAGCTGGGTCATCGCTGAACGCTTTTATGTCATTGTACCGGGCCTCTATGAGCTCTAATACGCTTGCCGTGGAGCAATTTCCCAGTCTTATCCAGATGATTTTAGGGCTCACTACCTCAAGCATACTTCGATGATAGAAATCAGAATCTTTCGAGACTATTGCAAACCCATTTGTCGCCGCATAGTTCCAAATGACTTCGTCTGTTGCTGATTCTAACCCAACGTCACAAACGTGCTTAGAACCAGCATATACGCTGTCGCGCAGATACTAATCGATGGGCAAGATTTTGGTCGAAGAGCAGCTTCATGCCGCCGAAATGTTAAAGAGCTTGCGCTCGCGGTCGGCGGCGAATGCAAGGCAAGCGCGAATATCGTCGATTGTAAGCTCAGGAAAGTCGGAGATAATCTCGGCTGTTGACATACCGCCCGCAAGATACTCAAGCACATCAGTTACGGTTATGCGCATGCCTCTGATGCATGGTTTTCCGTTTCGTTTGCCCGGTTCAATTGTAATTATTTCTCGATAGTCCATTCATTGAGCTTAGCGCCTACACAAATCGAAGTCAACCGAGAACCGTTCATTGGTTGCCCCTTTTTTTATCTATCCCATATAAATTACTGTCCTTGATTGCTCTCCTCAATCGCCGACATTATTGCTTTGTCTTTGCCTCCGTTCGGCTCGACACTGGTCTTGTATGCGCCCCATCCCGGACCACCTGCCCAGACAGTGTTGCCGACATTATTTTGATTGAGGTACTGGATAAAGTTTTTGATTGTCGGATCCCAACCGGCATCGGTTGATGGCACTCCCCACTCGCCGACGAATCCGTTGGCGTGGTTTTGTTTCAACCAACTGACGAAGGTTTTTATTTCGTTGACGCCGATGTTGGGGTCCCCTGGTCCGTCGTTGGCATAACCACCGGAGCCGTTGCTGTCCCAGTAGGAGTGAGCTTCGAAGACAATATTTTTGTCCGACTGGGCCAGGCCTTCCAATCCGTTGAAGTTTCTGGCCCAACCGTCGCCTTCCACGACAAGTGTATGATTGTCACCAGTGGCACGAATTGCCTGCACCACCTGGGTCGCCGTGTTAGCCCAGGTGCCGCCTACGTCGTGCGGTTCATTCATTAGATCGAAGCCGCCCAGGGCATGGCTGTCTGAGGCGTTAGCATTGACATGGGTCGCCATTTTTTGCCAGAAGTCGGAGAGTGCCGAAACCGGCAATCCAGGCTGACCTACAACCAGACCGTTTTCTTCCTGGCCTACTCCAGTACCGCCCGCACCGTGCGACGGTGTGTAGCGATCGTAGTTGTGCAAATCGACTAAGACTTTCAGTCCGCGTTGATCGGCGGCCGCCATAAACTTGTCCAGTTGAGCCATTTCATTTTGATCAAGCGGTCCGTTTAGAGTGGGCTGAAATTGTTCCCAGGCAATCGGCAGACGAATGGTGTTCATTCCCTTGCTTTTGTAGTAATCGAGTTCCTGTGCGGTGGGCCAAAATTGATTGTCGTTAGGACTGGATTTACTCCATTCGGCACCCGACAGATTGACTCCTCTAATTGCGCCTGCGTCTAGAGAAGTCGATGAACCCGTACCGACAACTGGTGGTGGATTTGTGTCCCCAGGTGGTTGTGTTAACGGAGGAGTAGTCGTAGCCTTATATGGATCGTCGAATACTAAGTGGTTCTCGCCATGACAATGGCCTGGGTTGCGGTTTTTAGTGTGGCCGAAGGCTTGCCTTACATCGCCCGGACTGGACATGTCGACTGAATCTTTAAATGAATGGCTCGCTTCTTTTAGGCCATCGCCGCGACCACAGTGGTCGGAACCACCGTCATGAAAGTTATGCATAGTGTCACTCCATTGGCTCGGGGTGTCAGGTACTGAGTGTTTACTAAAGGCGCGCTGACAGATCTTCAGTCAACGCACATACAACATAAGCCCTGGATATGGTCCCAAGTGTGATGAAAAAGTGGCACGGCCGTGACGAGAATATTTCTACTTTTCAGGTCTATTCAAATTGAGGCATTCGTGGCTCACCGCAAATGGATCATTCAGATGATAGAGGATTTCGGTTCGTGACTTATCGGCAGTGCCGTCGACAGCGGTTATTGTATAGATGAGCATTCCAGGCAGATTATTGAACGGGTCTTCTTTGAGGACAAAGGCCGGCAAGTGCCGCAGCTCTTGCGCGTCAGGATTTGGTGATTTGCCCTGCACACCCTCTATTACTTTTGCCAGGTCCGACCGGCTGAGAGATTTTAATTCGTCCCAGATAGCGCAGCCCTGGCCAGCCATGGCTAAGTCGGCTACTTTTTGCTGCGTCTTTTCAATGTTGATGTCAGACATTTTTCAATCCTCATTGCTGGGTCTCGCGGGGATGAGGCAAGCTTATCCGTTTGGCTAGAAGGCCAGCAATACGGCTTCTACGAGCTTTTTTGAACTGATACCAATGTCTCAATTGTTGTTAGTCCGACACATTTCGGACACATCTCCTTCGTCCTGCGAATTTATCTACCTGTTGCGGCACAAGTGGTACGATCCTGGGCCCACAGCATAGGAGAATGCACATGGCAGTGATGCAACTGGCGGACACGTCCAAATTGACCGGCAAAAATCTGGAAATGCTCAATGAGCTTGAGAAAACAACCGGACTCTTGCCCAATGTCATGAAGCAGATGGCTAATTCACCCGCGGCGGTTGAAGCTTTCATGCTTTCTCGCGAATCCCTGTCTAAGGGCCTTCTCAGCCCCAAGATGCGCTCTTTGATCGGCATCTTGATTGCCGAGATTTATTCATGCCGTTACCTGTTGGCTGCCCGAGTAGCCCAGGCTAAAGCGGCCGGCATGAGTGATGAGGACATTAAAATGGCCCAGACTCAATCGTCTAAAGATCCCAAAGAAGATCGTGGCCTACAATTTGTGCGCAATCTCGTTCTAATGCATAGAGAACTATCACCCAGCGAAGTAGTGGAGCTCAAAGCTATTGGCTACAGCGACGGTGAAATTGTGGAATTGATTTCTCACACATCGATGAACATGCAAATCTATTACATGAATCAAGTGGCTAAACCCGAGAGTGATTATCCGGACGTAGCAACAGAATTTCCTGTTTAGTAAGCTAGTCTTACCTAAAAGAGTGCTTCCACAAACATGTCTGGGTCGAAGTCTCGCAGGTCTTCGATCTTTTCTCCGATACCTATAAGTTTGACCGGTATTTTTAAGTCGCGGGCGATGGCAAATACAACGCCACCTTTGGCGGTGCCATCTAATTTGGTCAAGACGACACCGGTTAAACCGCAGGTCTCCGAGAATACTTTGGCCTGTTGCAGACCGTTCTGACCTGTAGAAGCATCGAGCACCAGTAGTGACTCCAGGGAGGCATCACCATTCTGTTTCTCCACTACTGAACGAATTTTCTTGAGCTCGGCCATTAGATTGGTTTTGTTGTGCAGACGGCCGGCCGTATCAATAATTACAACGTCGTATTTTTCGGCATTGGCCTTGGCCAGGGCCTGATATACGACCGCGCCAGGGTCTGAGCCGTCGGGCAGACGGACTATATCTACTTCGGCGCGCTGCGACCAAATTTCCAGTTGAGATTCGGCGGCCGCTCTAAATGTATCGCCGGCGGCTAGAAGAACTTTTTTGCCTTCGGATTTGAAACGCGAAGCCAACTTGCCGATGCTGGTCGTTTTTCCCACGCCGTTAACGCCTACTACTAAGTAGATATTGAGCGCGCCTTCTTTGTAGGTTAGCTTGGGGCCGGCGGTATCGCTAAGTAGTTGGGCAAATTCTTTTTTGAGGAAGTTTTCCACGTCGATACTGGACCAATTTTTCGACTTGCTTTCTCTGCGCAAATCTTCAATTAGTGTGTCGACATTGTTCAGGCCCAGGTCGGCCTTAATCAGTCTGTCCTGCAAGGTTTCGATGAAGTCTTCGTCGACCGCTCTGGCTACTTTTGGTTTTGGCGCTGTTTGTACACCCGGTGGAGACTGTGCCTGCACAGTTTGTGCTGCTATCTGCCCTGGCGAATCCGCTTGATCGGGATGGGTGGTGGCTTCGAAGGCTTCTTCAACGCCTACTTGATCTTTCGTTTTGGCCAATGCTGATTTGAGGCGATTGAGAGTGGTGCCCCAAAATCCTGATTTGCCGTCACTATTTCCCATTGCTGTTACCTGACCTCAATTTCCCGTTGCGTTCTGCTCTGCCGCTGTCTTCGGCTCAGCCGCTGCCGCCTGGCCGTCGTGAGATTTTTTCCAGTATGCGCGTCTGACGGCTTCAGCTTCTTCCGAAAGATCGGCCAGGATGCCGTTGATAAACTTGGCTGCTTTTTCGTCGGCAAATCTGTGCGACAGTTCGACTGCTTCTGAGATTGCTACGTTTATTGGAATGTCGGTCATGTAGAAAGCTTCAGCGCAAGCCAGTCTCAGTATGTCGCGATCAATTGAAACCATGCGCTCGATGCGAAATTTTGAGCGGGCACGCTTGATAAACTCGTCAATTGTTTCGCGGTTTTGCAAATAGACTGTGATGATGCGCTGAACAAATTCGCGTACTTCTTCTTTGTGCGCTCGCTCAATATTTATTTCACTGGCCGAGCCGCATTTTTTGCAAACTGTCTTGAAGGGCTCGGTTGTTACTGAAAGGGCAATTTCAGGTATGTCCAGAGCTTCCTGCACGAGGTTAATGGCTCGCTCTATAGTTCTGAATTTTTCTTTGAGCTCGTCGGAGGTGAGGGTCACGCCTTTGAGGTCGGAAATCTCACCTTCGTTGTCTTTGTGCACAATCTCCATTTCCACCAGTTCATCGTGGGCTTTGACCACAATCGCACCGGCGTCTTTGAGATTTTGTTTGGCATAATCGATAAGCATGTGAACGGCTTTGTCGACTACTTCAGTAATTTGAACATTGCTCAGCTTCTCTTCGTTTTTGGGAAGCTGTGGCATGACGATTACAGCAAGTTCACGGGCAATCCGTCGCGCGCTCATAGAGATGCCTCATTTGTCAGGTTACAGTACAGGATGCCCCAGGAGGCATATAAGAGGTCATGTTATCATGTGCCCGGGAGAAGGTTTAGCGTGAAAATCACAGCTGGTCAGTTCCGAGGCAGGTCAGTACACTGTCCCGCCGGTCTGGATGTGCGTCCCACATCCTCCAAAGTGCGGCAGGCTTTTTTTAACATTTTAGGTACACGCGTCCGTGACGCGGGCTTCCTCGATATCTTCGCGGGCTCTGGTCTGATGGGCTTTGAGGCTTTGAGTCGGGGCGCTTCCTATGTGGCTTTTGTGGAGGAATCCCGCAGCCAGGGCCGGGCTATCGAGCAAACAATCAAGATGTTTGGCCAGAACGATAGTGAAGCCGAGCTTATTTTGGGTGACTTCCGCCGGGTATTGCCCGCCCTACAAGGTAATGGCAAGTACAAATTTGATCTGATTTTTGCCGATCCACCTTACAAGATGCACTACGGCGGCACCGTTCTGGCTCTTGTCGAAGAGCATCAACTACTTGGCGAGGGTGGGTTGGTTATAATTGAGCATCTGCGGGGTGATCCCCTGCCGGACGGAAGTCCAGATGGTAACCTAGTGAAAAGTGACCAGCGATTTTATGGGCAGACTGGGCTGACGTTTTTCAGCAACAGTAAAGAGGCAAGCAGTGCAAAACCCACCTAAGAGTGGCGGCTCCAGTTCCGCAAGTCATTCTGCCCTTGACCGGGTGGGCGGTCGCACGGACACGAGCACTACTGTCACGGCCGTCAATATTTCCACCGGCCACATACGCATCGGTGACTTGCTCATGGGTGCCGGTATCGTTTCGGATGAGTTTATAAAATCCGCTCTCAGCAGCTTTGAGGACCGCGGTATGCCGCTGGGCAAAATCCTCACAGTTTCCGGCTATTTGAGCGATTCACAGCTGAAGCTGGCCCTCGACATGCAGTCCCTCGTCAACGATCGACGCCTGCCGGCGGAGATTGGTATGAAAGTTTTAGCCCTGGCCCACAATGAGGGGCTGAGCCTGCCCGAGGCTTTTGAAAAGTCCAATGTGGTGCAGCCGGAAGATCAGCTCAGCAATAAATTGGGCCAGCTACTTACCGGTGCCGGTGTAATCAGCCAGCACATTTTGGATGAGGCCCTTGGCGTTTCACAAACGTCAGGATTGCCTCTGGGCCACATTTTTTGCTATCGCGGATTGCTCAGTCAGCAGTTGCTTGAGACCGCTCTCTTGGGACAACAACTGGTCCGGCGCGGATCATTGTCACGAGAAAACTGCATTGCCGCAATTACTAAGGCCTATGCCCGAGAGCTGGCTCTGGAGCAGCTTCCATTTAATGCAGGCTTCCATCGCTGCATGAATCGCAATACTCCAAGGATGGGCGAACTGATTTTTGAAGGCGAGTTTATCGCCGATTCTCAGTTGATCACGGCTCTGCAACTTTCTCTCTCCAATGGCATTCCATCCGGTGCGGCCATGATTTCTTGTGCACAGTTACCGGCTGAAGTTATTCTGGCCTGCGTGGAAATGCAGGAGATGATCGACAACGATTGGTTGGATTCGAAGCTGGCTTATGACACATTGTTTGAAATGAAGGAGCTGGGGCATTCATTTGAGCAAGCACTGGCTCAGACTTGTACCCACGGCGCTCTGCCCAATCATAGCGCCAAATTGGTGCAACTATTGTCCCAGTCAGGTTTGTTGAAGTGCGCTCCCGATTTACTCTCTGCCGACATCCGCGAGAGAATGGCCCTCAACTATAATCAAGCCAAGGATGTGACCAAGCTTTTGTTGCGGGAAGGTCTTGCCGATGAGCATGCAATTTACAGCTCCCTGCGTCTAGTTTATTTGATCGATCAAGAGAAAGTCGAAGACGAACAAGCTGTGAACGCTCTACAGCTTGCTTGCGCTACACCACTCTTTGTCGACGAGGCGCTTTACCGCCTGGGATTGAAAAAACGTACTCGTCTGCGCGAGCCCAATTAGGCCAATAAACTTACAATCTAAATACCAGAGCCGTCTTCGTCGGTTTCGCAGCAACCGCGTATGATATCGGGGGCGGTGCCGGCAAAAGTTGTACCGGTCGGGGAGGCGGTGCCGGGCGCTCCTGCTGCGCTATTGGATCCGGCCACAGCTGTACTGCCGACAGAAGTTGGCGGCACCGGCATCTTGCCTGTCGTGGTAGCCGGGTACTTTAGTCGTTCGTGATGCAGGGTGCGCCAGACTCTGGCAAAGCCGCTCTTGATTTTGATCATCTCATCGTAGGTGAGCGTGGAATCAAGAAATTGGCCGTCGTCCCAGCGGTTCTGGAAAACTTTTTCCAGGGCCTGTTCTACTTCTTCCTGGCTGGGATCGTGCATGCTGTGAGTGACCGCTTCTGACACGTCGGCCAGCATAACGATGGCTGTTTCTTTGGAATTTGGCCTGGGTCCTGGATAACGGTAGAAGCTAGCGTCGACTTTGTCGTTGCCGTCACGCAGGCAGGCCTTATGGTAAAAATAGGCCATCAGAGTCGTTCCCTGATGCATCGGGATAAAGTCCTGAATGGCCTTAGGCAGCGCGTATTTTTCTGCCAGGGCAATGCCGTCCGTGACGTGGGCTAAGACCCGCGCTCGACTGTCCTCTGGGCTCATAGAATCGTGCGGGTTGGTGGCACCAAGTTGGTTCTCGATGAAATATTTTGGTCTGACCATTTTGCCTATATCGTGATACAGCGCACCGGCTCTCACCAGATTGGCATCGGCGGAAATGGCCTTGGCGCCGGCTTCAGCCAGGTTGGCCACGGCCAGACTATGCTGATATGTACCTGGGGCATTTTCTTCCAGGCGTCGCAGCAGCGGCTGATTGGCATCGGTCAGCTCGGCGATGCGGAAGGGCGTAATCAGGCCGAAGATGTTTTCCAGAAAGGGCAAGCTGCCTATAGCTACAATAGATGATGCGATACCGCCGAGGAAGTCCAGACCGAGCTGGCGGGCGAGCATATGCCACGAGACTATGGATTGGTCCATGGCGCTGGCCGCCAGGTCGCCCACCACTTGTGCCACAGCGATAAAAACTGCGGTGCTGAGGACGGCGTTGCGGCCTCTGGAGTAAGAAAAAATTGCCACCATAGAAGCGAGAATGTACGAAACCAAATGATGCATATCGAGCAATCTGTCGACGGCAATGAGCATCAAAACCGGCAGTGTAATTACGATTGCCAGGCGATTGCCGAAGAATATCGTGAGAATTAGCGCCAGCGCCGGCAGTGGCACAAACTGAGGATAGGTCTTACCTATTAGGGAGGCGAGGGCACAGGTAATAAATGTGACCGAGAATAGTAAACCCAGTGAGTGAGCCGAAAAGAAGTGCTTGGGTTCATAGGTATAAAGGAACAGTGCCACCAGGGTCAGTGCGGCAATAAGCGATATGGCGATACTGAAAACAAAGGGCCAGCGGTTTACATGTGTGACGCCCAGGGCTTGCAACAATTCCAGGCGGTCCTGGCTTATGATCGAGCCCCTCGGCACTATCACTTCACCGGCGGCAACTGTCTTCATCACTGGTTTTACTGTTTTTGCAACCTGTGCTGCTTTTGATTTTGTCGATTCTGGATCAATAACCAGGTTTGGCTCCAGGTCCTGGGCCAGAAGAGTTGCTGATAGCCCTTTTACGTCAGCCTGCATCGCTTCAGGTAGAAATTCGACTACGATGTCTTCCCACAGTTTGCGGTCGGCAACAGGAAAGCGGTGAAACTTATCAATGAGTCGCGTGGCCGTATTTATAACGATCTGGCGATAGGCGGCGAAGTCCTGAGGCTTGACTGAAAGCGCCACCAAAATTTCCTGTTCTGTTGTCAATGGTATTGCCGCCTGCGCCTTGGGCAGGAGCATTTTGGCGAAATTGATTTTGAGCGCAGGAGTTTGTGGGCCGTCGGCTTTTAGCTGAACTACTTCCGACCCTAACACTACAGTCATGCCGGCCTGCGGAGACGGCACTGGCTGAGTTTTTGGCTTCGATGTGGTTTGAGTTTTCGCGCTTTTGTTTTTGCCTTTGCCTGCACTTACGACTGATTGCGGTGTTGACGGTGCCGCCGTTGCCGGACCGAAGGGCACTATGCCCGCTTGCTGCAATTTGGCTACGCGATCCAGCGATGTCTGGACGGCGGTAATGGACTGGATATTTCTGCTTTTGTCTACCTGGAAGACCGGAATGATGCTCTGTCTGGCCCTTTCCACTGCCCGCGCCGTTTCGGTGTGGTCGATTACCTGGGTGTTTTCTGGGGCCACCAGGTCATGATCGGCTATGTCCTGAGGCTTCAGGCCAGGACTGAAAATATGTACGGCGGTGAGCGAGAGAAAGACAAGTAAAAAGCCGACAATGCCTACGCTCAGCCAGACGGCAAAGCTTTTGCCGCTGTCGAAAACTTCGTCATGACCATGACTGTGATCTAGCCTGTAGCTATCGGTCAAACCCTTGCTCTCAAGATTTGTCGTACTCTCAAGGACAATCTTACTCTCTTTTGTCGGAGCTGTTAAAATTTTATCCTGCTCTGGCCTAGAGGAACCATATAAATGTTGCTTATTACCGGGGCCTGCGGCTACATCGGCAGTCATTTCCTCCATCATTATCTAAGTCTGACGGATCAGGCGGTCGTGGCCGTAGACAATCTCGTCCTCGGTCATGTGCAGGCTATTTCACCCGGTATCTCCGACCGTGTGCACTTTTATCAGTGCGATGTCGGCGACAAAAAGGCTATGGCTGACCTGCTCAAGAGCCACAAAGTTGATAAGGTGGTTCATTTTGCCGCCAGTGCTTATGTCGGTGAATCGCAGGAAAATCCCTTCAAGTATTTCAACAACAATGTGGTCCAGTCTCTGGCATTGCTGGAAATGCTCGAGCAGTCTCATGTGCGGGACATCGTTTTTTCCTCCACCTGTGCCAGCTATGGTGTGCCGCTCAGTGTTCCTATAGATGAAGAGCATCGACAATTGCCTATCAATACATATGGCGTGAGCAAGCTGACGATCGAGCACGCACTACGGGCGCTGGCCCTGGCAAAAGGTTTTCGCTATGTGCTTTTGCGTTACTTCAACGCTGCCGGCGCCAGTGCTTCCGGCCTTATCGGTGAAAGTCATGCCACCGAAACACATCTGATCCCCCTGGCGCTGGCAGCGGCTATGGGCACGGGTCCAGCTCTGAAAGTCTACGGCAACGATTATGAAACGCCCGACGGCACATGTATCAGAGACTATGTCCACGTCGATGATTTGGCTGACGGGCATCTAAGAGCGCTCAAGCTTTTTGCCGGGGATAAGATGCCTGGTCCGGCCGTTGTTCCCGGCAGTGACGAGCTGGGGGCTGTCTTCAATTTAGGCACCTCCCAGGGCGCGTCCGTACTGGAAGTCTTAAAGATGGTGGAGAAAGTGACGGGCAAGGCAGTGCCTCATTCATTTGCACCAAGGCGCCCTGGAGATCCGGCAGTTTTAACGGCCGTAGCTGAGAGAGCCGCTTCCGTCATGGGCTGGCAGCCCAAACACGATCTGGAAAGCATAGTCAGGAGCGCTTATGTCTGGGAGCAAAAGCGCGCTTACTAAGGAAGAGGCACTCGATCAGTCGAGATCGTCTTCCACATTAATTGAGTTTTTAATTTTGTAGATGCGCTTGCCCTGCGACTCGTGATAAGTGCGCATTTGCATTTCGGCTTGCAGTCCCATAAATGTCATTTGCACGCCCATCATGAAAAACATTGCCACCAGCACCGGCAGTGGTGTCTCGATAAAGGATGTGTGATAACAGTATTTGAGGACGACCATCCACCCAAAGGCGAGGAAGGACAGTACCAATGAACCCATTCCGGCTGTGCCGAATACATAAATAGGTTTGGTTAAATAAGTGGCCATAAACTTAACGGTGATCAAATCGAGCACAACTTTGAAGGTACGCGATATGCCGTATTTTGATTGACCGTATTTGCGGGCTTCGTGGTTGACCGGTATTTCGGTTACTTTGCCTCCCAGCCAGGAAGCGTAAATCGGAACGAAGCGGTGCATTTCGCCATAAAGGCGGACATCTTTGATTACTTCTTTGCGGTAGGCTTTGAGCGAACAACCGTAGTCGTGAAGCCTCACTCCAGATATCCAGGAGATGATGCGATTGGCTGTCCATGAAGGAATCAGTCTGAGGAAAAGCTCGTCCTTTCGCTCCTTGCGCCAGCCGGAGACAACGTCATAACCTTCATCCAGCTTGGCCAGTAAACTTTTGATGTCGGCTGGATCGTTCTGCAAATCGGCGTCCATAGGAACTATTACATCCCCATGTGCATGGTCGATACCGGCTGCCAGGGCGGCTGTTTGACCAAAATTTTTGACGAAACGCAGGACTTTGATACGAGAATCCTGTGCGGCTATTTCGGACAATTTTTCAAAAGATTTGTCGGATGAGCCGTCATCGATAATGATTGCTTCCCATGAGCGGCGCAGCTCCAGCATGGCCTGGCAAAGCT
>Ga0105248_10001809_pt1 | contig 23763 bp, 18 predicted proteins | sample KBSS34metaG_FD_81524 | JGI IMG/M metagenome (GOLD analysis project Ga0105248, IMG submission 81524) | Switchgrass rhizosphere microbial communities from Kellogg Biological Station, Michigan, USA - KBS S3-4 metaG | ecosystem: Host-associated > Plants > Roots > Rhizosphere > Soil | place... | reverse complement strand
TATGGGGTTCCTGACGACAAACGCGAGAAGAATCGTTTTGCTGCAGAAGATGTCTGGAACTATTTCCGCGGACTACGCACGAAGGGCGTCGTTTCGGAGTCAAAGGATATTGTAGAGATTGCGAGCCCGCGGGGCGTAGTTGCCGGCATCATTCCTTCAACGAACCCTACATCGACTGCCATCTTTAAGATCCTCATCGCGATCAAATCGCGCAACGCTGTCGTTCTTTCTCCGCATCCTTCTGCGGCGAGATGTATAAACGAAACTGCTCGAGTCATGAAAGAGGCGGGCATCAAAGAAGGTTTACCTGCCGACGCCATCGGTTGCATGACTTCAGCTACGATCGAAGGCACAGAAGCGCTGATGAAGCACAAGCAGACTGCCGTCATTCTCGCTACCGGCGGAATCGGTTTGGTGCGCGCCGCATATTCATCCGGCAAGCCAGCATTCGGCGTCGGACCAGGCAACGTTCCAGTTTGCATCGAGCGCACCGCAGATGTGCCGAAAGCAGTGCAAGACATCCTGACTGGCAAGTGTTTCGACAACGGAACGATTTGCGCTTCGGAACAGGCTGTTGTTTGCGACGCTCCGATTGAACAAGCAGTGCGCGAACAGTTCAAAGCACAAGGCGCGTATTTTCTATCCAGTACCGAGTCTGATCAATTGGCGAAGATAGTTGCGACGCCTCAGCGCTCACTGAATCCCGGCATCGTTGGTAAATCTGTTGACGTTATCGCGAAGATGGCTGGATTGAACGTTCCTCCGGGTACACGATGTTTGATGGCTGATGTCGGCGGCGTCGGGCGTGAGTATCCACTCTCGATGGAAAAGCTGTCGCCGATTTTAGCTTTCTATGTTCGTGACGGTTTAGGCGCGTGCGCAAAGCTTAGTCAACAGATTCTTGCATACGGTGGCATGGGCCACACCGCAGGTGTTCACACGCGCTCAAGAGAGGCTGCAGTTCAGTTTGCCTCAGACATGCCGGCGTCGCGCATAACAGTCAACACTCCGACCACGCATGGCGCCATCGGTTTCTCCACGGCCCTGCCTCCGTCAATGACACTCGGTTGCGGCTCCTGGGGAGGAAACGTTACTTCGGACAACGTTGGGCCATTGCACCTGATGGATATTAAGCGAGTCGCTTTTGAAACCAGGCCAGTTAAGAGTGTGCGTCCGGTTGCAAGTGCGGAGAGAACGGTTGCACCTCCAACTCAAAGCTCGATGCGCGAACCTGCTATTGCTGGGGGAAAGATCAACCGGCAGGAGATCGCTGCAATTGTTGACCGATTCCTTGCCGGCAAGGGGGTTGAGAATCTGCCATCATCCTCCCCATTACCTAAACCGCCGGTGGTCCCGGAAGCGGGAAGTATGTACACCGGCCCTGCCGTGAATCTTGAAAGTAACACCCCACGAACCAATGGCGGAGAGACGCCGACGAGTACTCAGCCGAAAGCGACAACCTCGATGAATGGCGGCAAGCCTGTCGATTTCGTAAGTGAAGACGATGTGCGACGTGCGATTCAAAAGGGTGAGAAGATTTTTATTACTGCCAAGACGATCATCACACCTGCTGCTCGAGATATTGGCGAGCCGGCGGAGATTTTTGCGAAGGTATAGTCAGTGGTCAGTTGTCCGTGTCAGTAGACTTTAAGATTGTTGACCGCTGACAACTGACGAATGACTACTGACAAATAACATGTTCCTGGCCAAAGTAGTTGGTACTGTCTGGTCGACAAAGAAGACGCCTGATCTTGAGGGCGTGAAGTTTTTGATTGTTCATCCATACGATCTGGATAAGGAGCCAACTCGGAATATCGTAGTTGTTGCCGATCGTCTTGGTGCCGGCACCGGTGAGATGGTGATGTGCGCGTTTGGAAAGGCAGCACGCTCAGCCATTGGTAATCAGGACATGTCAATAGAGGCTGCGGTGGTTGGAATAGTTGATCGAGTTGATATCAACGACTCAACCTCGCAGGAGATGGTTGAGGCGGCGAAAAGACTGGCGAAAGACAATGGAAGATCTTAAGGTTAAGATCTCAGAATTCAGATCTCAGAACAACCAATCGCCCCATATTCTTAATGGCTAACGAAGATTTGATCTATCGGATAACTCGGGCAGTTTACGACCGTCTTGGTTCAGTGACCGATGAGCAGACAATTGAACATCTGGTGACGGATATTTACCGCGAGGTTCAGAACGGTCATTCAAGCCAGTCATGGTCGAGTCCCGGAGTCGCAGCTAGTGTGACTTCAGCTACACGCGAGGGATCTTCTGATCGGATGGTTATTTCGGTGTTTGGTTTAGACCATCCGGGCATTGTGGCGGGCGTTGCGCAGATTCTTGCCGAAGCGAGTTGCAGCATCATCGACATTAATCAAACAGTTGTTCAGGGAAAGTTTGCGATGGTGATCATTGCCGACACATCGCGCGCTCGCGAGTCTACTGCAGAACTCAAAGATAGACTGCGACGCGAAGGTGAAAAGTTGGGCGTCCGCATCTACGCGCAGCGTGAGGACCTTTTCAACGCAATGCATCGAGTCTAAATTTGATTTCGAATTGCGGATTGCGAATTTCGTGTAGGATCAGACCGGTGTTGAAATTCATGGGCGATTAGATACATAGTAAATTCGAAGTCCCAATTCGCAATTCAAAATTCTCTCCATGTCAGAACCCGAAATAGATCGACGCTGTAACGTCTGTGGTGCTGCTGTTCGTCCACGTTCTGTGTTTTGTCCACAGTGCGGCCAGGAGGTTAACAGCCGAGCTAAAGCAACTGAGGCGACATCGCTCGTGGAAGCTTCAGAGACGGTCGTCGATGTTGGAGAGACACAACCCTTGACGGCGATGCCGGATCTCTCAATGACACAACCCCTCACAAAATCAGTACCTGAGCCCGCCTTGCCAGCGAGCAATCCAAACATGAAGAAGTCTTCAAACGTTGCGCACGCTCACGAAGAAAACGTATTGGGTCGTATGGAAAAACTGCGCAAAGTTTCGGGTGTTGTCATAGACCAGGCTTCCTATGACCCCAGCCTTAGATTCTTACTCGTCGCAGCCTGCTTGTTCCTTTTGTTTATCGTCCTCCTCATTCTGAGCAAAGTCCTCGGTTAGTCTGATTCAGATGGAATACAGTCAAGCTGAAATCCTACAGACCGTGGCAATGACCGAGATGGAGCATCTCGACGTGCGGACGGTTACCCTGGGTTTGAGTTTGCGAGACTGTGGCGGTGACACAATATCGATCGTCGCCGAACGCGCGAGTAATAAGATTCGTTCGACGGCTGCACGGCTGGTCCAGACTGTCGATGAGATCGGTGAAGAGCTTGGAATTAGAGTTGCGAACAAACGCATCGCCGTATCTCCCATCTCAATGATTACTGAGGGAGCTAAGGGTGATCCGGTGGAACTTGCCAGGGCAATTGACGACGCGGCAGGAACTGTCGGAGTCGATTTCATCGGCGGCTATTCCGCACTGGTTCACAAGGGCGCAACACGCGCCGAGACGGTATTCCTGGATTCGATCCCTGAAGCGCTGGCGTCTACTGAACGGCTATGTTCTTCAGTGAACGCAGCGACAACAAGGGCTGGAATCAACATGGATGCCGTGGGCCAGGTCGGCCGAATTATCAAAGACGCAGCTGAGCGCACTCGCGACCGGGGAGGACTTGCGTGTGCGAAGTTTGTTTGTTTTGCAAACGCCGTTGAAGACAATCCTTTCATGGCAGGTGCTTTCCATGGTGTGGGTGAACCTGAAGCTGTCATCAACGTGGGTGTCTCCGGTCCCGGCGTTGTGCATTACGCTGTGCGACAAGCGTCCAAAGACTTGCCACTCCAGGATCTCGCGGAGACGATCAAGAAGTTGTCATTCAAGTTAGCGCGAGCGGGAGAACTTGTCGGCCGCGAAGCTGCGCGAAGACTTGGTCTGCCATTTGGAATTATCGATCTCTCGTTGGCTCCGACGCCGGTTCCGGGAGACTCGGTCGCCAACATCATCGAGGCCATGGGTTTTGAGCGAGCCGGCACGCATGGAACTACAGCTGCGCTTGCCTTGTTGACCGACGCCGTAAAAAAGGGTGGAGCGATGGCAAGTGGTTCCGTTGGAGGAATGAGCGGCGCGTTTATTCCAGTCTCGGAAGATGCGGGAATGATTGAAGCCGTGAGGATCGGCGCATTGTCACTGGATAAGCTTGAAGCGTGGACGAGTGTTTGTTCTGTCGGTATTGACATGGTCGCAGTGCCTGGGTCAACTTCAGCTGAAACAATCGCAGCTATCATTGCAGATGAATTAGCGATTGGCGTAATGAATAACAAGACCACAGCGGTACGAATTATTCCGGTTCCGGGTCGCGACGTTGGTGACATTGTCGAGTTCGGTGGTTTACTGGGAAGTGCGCCGATAATGGCGGTGAACGCATTTTCTTCGAAAGATTTTATTCGGCGCGGCGGGAGAATTCCGGCGCCTATACATTCGCTAAGGAATTGAAGTTACTGCGCGTTGAGGAGATCTTATGCCTGAAGCACTGGGAATGGTTGAATGTCGCGGGTTAGTGGCAATGATTGAAGCTGCCGATGCCATGGTCAAGTCTGCGAACGTTCGTCTCGTTGGCTGGGAAAAAATCGATGCCGGGCTTGTGACGGCAATAGTTCGTGGCGATGTTGCCTCGGTGCGGAGTGCTGTTGATGCCGGGGCGGCGGCGGGAAAGAGAGTCGGCGAAGTCGTTGCGACTCACGTGATCCCCCAACCTCATTCAGATGTAGATCTTGGTTTACCTGTGCTTCATACGGGCGAGACCACACGCAAGAAAATCAGCGGATCAGTCCGGGCAAAATAGTTACCCTGATTAAGGTTTCTTGGTTGTGCTTCCAGTTACGGGTGTCGCAGGCAAACGAACTGGGGGTGCCTTAGGACCACCACCTGAAGCCTCACGTCTAGCCATTCTACCGGGTCTCGTTAATGCAATTCTTCTTTCTGCCGAGTTTGGTTGGTCCACGCTCACTTTGATCGCGCGATAAGTGCCATCCGGAGCTTTGTTGGTGGGATTGTAAGAAATCACGTACTGAGTCCTCATGTCGCGAACAATCTCGCCTGCGATTTGAGGCAGATCTGATATCGAGTCTGGAAAGAATGCACGCCCTCCAGTTTCAGATGCCAACCTGTTGAGGAGATTGACCGCCTTGTCGCGCGGACTTTTTCTGATAAAGCCAGCTTCCTTTTCAAGTTCGTTCACAAAACCTATAACGAAGATTTGCACGTCGTCCTCACGCAATTGATTAAACAATTGTTCTTGCGTGTAAACGCTGGCCCGATCCTCGCCGTCTGTGATGACGATCAACGCTCTGCGGCGCTTGTCGCTTGGGTCACCACGCTGAGTTTCAGAAGCATGTTCTGCGGCAAGATAAACCGCGTCGATTACGGCAGTCTGGCCGCCCTCGACATAAAGGTTGTCGAGACCGTCAATCAACAAGTCTTTCTTTGGCGTGAAATCCTGAACGAGCTCGGTGTTGTCTTTTCCGATAAAACGAATAAGAAACGTTTCGTCACCAGTCTTGTTGGCGTTGACGATCGTCTTGCCGGCATCGATTACGCTCTGCAATTGAGTCCGAAGTGATCCCGATGTATCAACCGCCAAACCGTAGCTGATCGGAACTTCTTCTCGCGTGAAAGTCTCGATCGGTTGCGGAACACCATCCTCAAAAACGTGAAAAGCATTCTGCGGCACATTGTCGATCGGACGATTGTTTCGATCGATTACTCGCACATGAAGCTGGACTAGATCTGCATTGATCTTGATTGTGCTCTCGGGATCGATTTCCTCTGGTGGTGTAGGTGTCGGAGTTGGCTTTAAACGTGGAGGCGGTGGTGCATCGCCAAGTGGTCCGGTCGGCGTTGGCGATGGAGCAGGTCTCCCCTGTGATGTAGAAACAGGTTTGGGTGTCGGCGTTGGTGTAGTTGCTTGTACATTGCGTGGCCGATTTTGGCCGGACACTCCAGTGGAACTTAAAACGAGCGCAGTGAAAATGAGCACTGTCACAGTAATAGCAGCTGACCAACGGAAGATTGCTTCAGCTTTTGTATCTGACGTCTTCATCAACTCTTTCTTCAACCAGTCAAGTGAACCTTAATACCTATTAACGGAAACGCTCCGTGTTCCCGTCAAGCGGGACCGGAGCGCCTTGGGGAGTGAATTGCCAACTGGCTCCCGCATGCGGGCTGGGGCAAACAGGCGTCGCAACCAATGCGGCGAGCAAGCGCACACAGTAAAAAGATGCCACTAAGGGGAGTCTGCGTTGCCGAATGCTTAGCAACCAACTTTGCCAACTCTAACGCGCTCCAGGCGTGGCGTAGTAACCTTCCTTCGAACGTACAAAGAGTCGGGGTAAGCCACGAGGCGGTGTCACCTTAACTTTAACGCGATGCCACTTGCCATCGTTCGTAAACATGTCGGGCTTGTAACCAATTGAATATTGATGCCGCAGTTCCAAAGCAATTTGTTCGAAAATATCGTCCATCTCTGCGGCGGAGTGGGGGAAGAAGGCCTTGCCACCGGAAACTCCCGAAAGCTCGTCGAGAACCCCTTGTCCCTCCATGCCCAATGAACTGCCGGCATCGCTTCCACTAAGAATTCCAATCGCATAAAGCACGACGTCAGACTCTTTCAAGAGCTTTCTTAACTCGTTGAATGTGTATCGGGAATCGTTGTCCTGACCGTCGCTAATTAACAGCAAAGCGCGTTTTGGGTGGGTACCACGCTGTACCTTTTCAACCCCTAAGTAGCAGGCATCGTAAAGAGCTGTTTGGCTCTTGGTATCCACAAACGTAAGCTTATTTAAAACCGAGTCGCCGTCACGAGTCCTATCAAGCAGAAGCTGTGCGCGCGAGTTGAAAGCGATGAGAAAGTATTCGTCAGAATCGTGGCTTGTCTGAATGAACTTGCTCAGCGCATCACGTGCACGCTTGACTTTGTCGCCACTCATTGAGCCGGACACATCGAAAATGACACCGACCGAAACCGGAGAATCATCGTCACTGAAGAAAGTGATTTCCTGCGGCTTCTTGTCGTCTAACACTGAGAATGCAGTCTTGCTTAGGCCCGACACATACCGTCCGTACGTATCAGTCACGGTTACGGTGAGCGTGATTAAGTCAGTGTTGGTAATTAGCCCGGTTTTGTCGTCGAGTTCATCTCCGAGCTTTTTTGGTGGAGGGGATGGCGTTTGGACTGCCGCACCTGGGGCAGGTTTTTCCGACGTTGGTTTCTCCTGGCTTTTAGCAACAAATGCGAATGCCAGCAGCGCAAGCAGAAGGGAAGCTAACGATAATCGAGTGACGCTGCATGTGGGTAAAGGCATCTCACCCCCGGGCTACTTTGCTCTTTTCGGTTTTAACTTACCGGTCAGGCTTTGAAAGGGCTGTCAACACAGATGCTCGCAGGAGAACGAGTGATGCCTGACATTTCTAAAAATGAGCGTGAAATGGCTGCGGGGAGACGGCCGCGCTGTTTCAAATTAACTGTGTTAGCAGTTTCATTCTAGGACAGTGTTTTAAGTCGTGCAAGGACAAGAAAGGCACAGACTCGAGTCTGTGCCTCTATCTCTCAAGAACACCTGAATCGTCGTTTGGCCCGGTCACTTTTTCGAATCAGACTGGCTGACCTTCAATAATGCTCGTCGGTTGGTCCGTGGAAATCACCTGCAGCAACTTAAAGCCTGACGCCTCCAACAAACGGCCAAATTCTTTTGCTGTCCGCTCTTTTCCCCCGGTCATAACCAGCATATTGAGGTCGATGAATTTTGAGAAATGGGGCTCATTAGTTTCCGGGACAACGCAATCTACGATGATTAGTCGGGCATCAGGATCCATCTGTGTGCGACAATTCTTGAGTATCTGAATCGCACGTTCATCATCCCAATCGTGGAGGATCCACTTCATCACATAAGCATCGCCTCCCCCAGGAACTGCTTTGAAGAAGTCTCCCGCCACCGCCTCACAACGGTCACTCAGTCCCGCTTGCGCGAGTCGTTCGCTAGCGCCATTTACGACTTCTGCGGCATCAAACAAGATCCCCTTCGCGTTAGGATTCGACTTTAGAATCTCTGAAATAAATCCGCCATGTCCGCCACCAATATCGACTACCGTATCGAACTTCGAAAAATCATACAGGGACCGGAGCGACTCGTTCAGTGCTGCTGTTATGCCGCTCATCGAGTTATTAAAAACAGTCGCATCCTCCGGGTTATTTCTGAAGTAGGACCAGATGTCATCGCCATAGAAGTTGTCGAAAGCAATCGCGCCAGTCTTCACGGAGTACATGAGATTTCCCCATGCAGGGTAGTGCTCCTGGCCTAATTCGGAGATAGTGAACCAGCGCAGTGACCCTGGAGCGTCGGTTATTAGAGTCTCGGATACAGGCGTATTGGAAAAGCGGTTCTCGTTGTCGCTGGCAAGCACTCCAACGCTAACCAGTGCTCGAAGCACTCGAAACAGAGATTCAGCATGAGTGTCAGTTGCGGACGCGAGTTCTGCCGCCGTTTTGGAGCCCGTCTTGAGGATGTCGGGGATTCCAAGCTTTGCGATTACAAACACGCCACGCGAAATCCAAAAGCCCGAGATAATTTGAAACATGGCAACCTGAGGTTGTTCTTGTTGTTTTGGTGCTGTCATTTGCGCTGCTCCTTAGTAATTACTAGATAGATGCTCTGGGCTTCCGATCAACAACGCGCAAGGTAAACGTGCTTTGGGTCAGTTGGTCTGAAGCGTTGGAAATTAGGTGGAGACATTACCCACGGAGATGTGAAAACACAAACGGCCGTCGACGACATTTGACGCCGACATTCTTTAGGGATCTGATTTATGAAGACCCTGACCAAACGAACAAATTGGACGTAACCCTTTGCAACTTCTCTTGTCCTCAGGCGTGTAGCGACAAGCGAACTGAGCTGCGCTACCTCTACTTTCGCGCTTCGTCTGACTTCAAGTACCGCATGCTATACTCGCAAGTCCACTAGGATCCTTCTATGGCTGAATTTATCTGCCGGCTTGGAACACCCGCCGGCGAAGTCGTAACCCGAACAGTAGAAGCCGCTGGCGTCAATGAAGCACGTGTACGCCTTGAACGCGAAGGTTTTCGTGTCTTCAATGTTGCACCACCCAAGACTTCCGGAGTGGCCGCACTTACTCGGTTCGGTCGATCCGGCGCTAACGCACGCGTAAAAGCAAACGACTTCCTGCTATTCAACCAACAGCTTGCAGCTCTGAGTCGTGCAGGTATTCCAATCCTTCAAGCGATCACTATGCTGCGCAAACGAGCAGCTTCTAATCGTTTGCGTGCGGTTCTTGGCGATGTAGAAGAGCAGATTCGAGGTGGTGCCGCACTGTCGCAGGCATTTGCTGCCCAGGGTCCAATCTTTCCGCGCATCTACACTGCTTCGATTCTTGCTGGTGAGCGTTCAGGCGCGCTCGACGACGTGCTGAGTCGCTACGTCGTTTACATGAGACGTAATGTCGCGCTGAGACGAAAGATTCGTGGAGCTCTCGCTTATCCTTTGTTCTTGTTATTTGCGTCGGCTTGTATGGTCACCTTTCTGACGGTTTATGTCGTCCCGAGGATGTCGGACTTGTTTACTGGTTTCGGTAGCGATTTACCAACCGTCACTCAGATCGTGGTCGGACTGTCACGTTGGCTCTCATCAAATGTCATTTGGTTCGGACCGTTGATAATTGGCGGGTCCGTGGCGCTGTTTATATGGTCACGAACTCCGCGCGGAAAACTGCAGCTCAGCGCATTGATTCTAAAGATTCCGTTGGCGGGAAGTTTGGCAGTTCAACTGTCTGTCGCTCAGGCCACGCGTTCACTGGCGACGCTTTTGGCCGGTGGCATTACGCTGGTCGAGTCGTGGGAAATCGCCTCCGAATCGATCACGAATCTCGAACTGCGGAGACGCAGCTCCTCGATACTACCCATGATTCGAGAAGGACGTTCTTTCACTGAAAGCCTGGAGGTTGCCGGTTGGATGCCTTTGTTGGCAATAGACATGATTGGTATTGGTGAAAGATCCGGCAGTTTGCGCGAAATGTTGGACGAAGTCGCAGTGTTTTATGACGCCGAGTCAGAGGTTCGACTCGAACAGTTGACGACCACGCTTGAGCCTGCGATTCTTGTTGTGATGGGTGGCGTCGTAGTGACGATACTCCTGGCTATTTACCTCCCGATCATTCAATCCATTTCAAGCGGCGCAGGCGTTACACGTCACTGAAAGACGCCCGGTCATATGAAGGAAATATCCAAAAACGAAACAATCTCTCTGACGAGTCCTCCATTACCCGGAGATTTTGACGAACATCAGCCGCCTGAAATGCGGGCGGCGAAAGAACTGGCACGTCGATACCGCTTGCCGTTTGTTGACTTGCTTCCTCCCGATCGTGAGTCACCAATCGATTACACGCTGTTTACGGAAGTACCAGTTGATTTGATGGTGCGACATCAGTTTGTGCCGCTGAAACGCGATGAGCGAGGTTTGCACATCGCGATGGCCGATCCAACCGATCTCGAGCGGCTTGATGAACTTTCAAGCACACTTAGAACTCGCCTTGTTCCCCATGTCGCAACTGCTGGAGCCGTCGAAGTGGTCTTGCGCAAAGGAGACACTACTCAGCGAGTATTGCAAGAAGCAGCGTCAGGTTTTCGCATCTCGTTAGTTCGAGAGACTGAACATGGCGAGGAAGTATTAGATCTTGATCGGTTGGCGACTGATTCTGAAATGTCTCCGATCATCAAGCTGGTCGACACTATTATCTACAACGCGATGGAGTCACGTGCTTCCGACATTCACATCGAGACTCGCGATACAGAAGTGCAGGTGAAGTATCGAATTGACGGCGCTCTGTATGCCAAAGTCGATCCGATTGATCTCGCGTACCATCAAACATTGATTTCACGAATCAAGGTCATGTCTGAGTTGGACATTGCGGAACGACGCGTGCCACAAGACGGACGATTCAGGGTCAGGTACAAAGGACGCAACGTCGATTTTCGTGTGTCGATCATGCCGACGATACACGGTGAAGATGCAGTCATTCGTATTCTCGACAAAGAGCAGATCAACGAAGAGTTTAAGAACCTGAATCTCGATGTTGTGGGATTTGCGGAAGAGGATCTCAGAAAGTTCCGACGCTACATCGCTGAACCATACGGAATGGTGTTGGTAACTGGACCGACGGGTTCCGGTAAAACGACCACGCTTTACGCAGCACTAAACGAAATAAGGAACGAAGAAGATAAGATTGTCACGATCGAAGATCCGGTGGAGTATCAACTTCATGGTATTACGCAGATCCCCGTCAATGAAAAAAAGGGACTCACGTTCGACCGTGGTCTTCGTTCTATACTGCGCCACGATCCGGACAAGATCATGGTTGGCGAGATTCGTGACACTGAAACTGCTCAGATAGCAATCCAATCGGCGCTGACTGGTCACCTCGTCTTCACCACCGTCCACGCAAACAATGTCATCGACGTCATTGGGCGTTTCCTGAACATGGGCGTCGAGCCGTATAACTTTGTATCGTCGTTGAACTGTGTTCTTGCACAACGATTAATCCGCATGTTGTGCCCGTACTGCAAAAGGCAGTACCAACCAAGCGAAGATGAGCTCACCGAATCAGGGCTCGTTCCCGAACAAAACCGCGACCGTCCTTTTTATATGAACGTTGGCTGCGACGCTTGCAATCACACTGGTTACAGGGGACGCACCGCCATTCACGAACTCCTGGACTTGTCTGACAACATTCGTGAGATGATTGTAGAACGGCGTCCGGGTTCTGAGGTTCGTCGTGCGGCCGAGTCCGAGGGGTTGACGAGTTTGCGGGAGTCGGCGTTACAGAAGGTGTTTACCGGAACCTCGACTTTGCACGAAATCAATCGTGTGACCTTTGTTGAAGAGCTCAGTGCCATTAAGTAGGAAAGATTAGGTAACCTCTAAGTAACCCCGATTGATTAACCTCAGCTTCTAGCGGAAAACGATGGCTTTAAGGAACTGAATTTGACGTCCAGCGTGTAAGCAAAACAGGTGCCTAGATCTTGCATCTTAAGCACCACGGCGGCATTATTTACCCGCTGAATCTGTCCACCTCCCGATTAGAAACGACATGAGAAAGAATATGAGAACTCGAACGCTCATCTCCATTGTGCTCACGGTCAGCTTGTTGTCGCTCCCAATGACAGCTTTCGCCAACAAAAAAGGCGACAAGAATTTCAAGCGCGGCATGGAACTGGAAGCCGCGCAGCAGTGGGACAAAGCTGCCCAGGAGTTCACGCTTGCGGTCGCCGCTGACCCCTCAAACATGGAATACCAGATGCACTTCCGTCGCGCGAGTTTCAATGCTTCGCAGACGTACATGCAGCAGGGACGGTCACTGGCAGAGCAGGGCGATTTTGTCGGCGCTTACAACGCGTTTCGGCAGGCTTATGGCTTCGATCCTGTAAACGAGTTGGCCGTATCCGAGATGGAGCGGATGCTCCGTATGCAAGGAGTAAAGGAGGGTCGGAAGACGCCAACCGGAGCCAAAATCGGAGACACCGGACAGCCGAGTTTTAGCCCGGCGAGCGCGCAAGGTCAGGATCTCGTAACGCCACGAGAAACGCAGATGCGTATCGTGAATTATCAGGGAGATCTGAAGTCGTTTATTCGGCTTTACGCTGAGCAGCTGAATCTTAATGTGATTTTTGACAGGCAATCCTTTGCGCAGTCCAGAAACCTCGATATCAATCTGCGCGATGTGACAACGGCCCAGGCACTTGATTATGTGTTCCTCCAGGAAGGCCTGTTCTTTCAGAAGCTGAGTCATCGAACAATCCTGGTAGCGGACCAGAGTCGACGACCGCAGTATCAGCAGTTGGTGCTGCGAACATTCTTCTTGTCGAATATGAAACCGACAGACGCTCGGACGCTGGTTCAGCAGGCAATTCCACCTTCAGTTGGAAGACCACAGACGATTGTTGTCCCTGATGACGCAACGAACAGTTTGACTGTACGTGATACAGCAGAGAACGTCCGCCTCATCGGCGACTTGCTACAGAGCATCGACAAAGATCGGGCCGAGGTTGTGATGGACGTCAATATCTATGAGGTGTCCAGAAGCGACATGTTGAAATGGGGTAACCAGGTTGGTGCGGGTGATTTTACTCTCGGCGGCTCACCAGGATATTCACTGTTAGGTTTTGGTGGTGTACCAAGTCCTTCTTTTCCAGGTGTGAATCTGGCACCTGTGCTTGGTGGTGTGCCGACAGCGTTGGCCGCAGCCCTGGTTGTTCCACCAATGGCTTTTAATGCTTTGCAAAGCAAAGACAACACCAGACTAGTAGCGTCAACCCAGGTCCATGCGTTCAATGGTGAAGAGTCGACTGCACGAATCGGACAGCGCGTTCCTGTGCAGACTGCTCAGGCTTATCCATTTGGCATTCAAACCGGTCAGCCCTCTACTGGAACGAGGTTTCCCACGGGTGGATTTCCTGTCATCAATTATGAACCGACTGGTCTTACGCTGAAATTTACTCCTCAGGTTTTCCCGAACCTCGACGTGCAAGTGAAGATGAATATCGAGGAGAAGGATGTGCTCGGAGCGAGTTCTCTTACGCCAACTTTTACAGAGCGCACAATGACCGGTACCGCTCGCGTCCAAAACAATCGCACGATGATGCTTGCGAGTGTCACCACGAATATTGATACAGAGGGACGAAAAGGCATTGCGTTCGTCGGTGGCTTGCCGCTCATCGGCCGCATGTTCACAGCACCCACGCGTGACAAGCGACAGGTAGACATCGTAATCGCGGTTACGCCAAGAGTGTTGCGAGCTCCCACCGTTACTCCTCGTGACGAAGAGATGCGCCCGAGCGGTACACTGCAATCTCCAACTACAGGTTCTCTGGCGGAAATGATCCTTGAGGCAGATCGTGATGACCAGATCGCGGCAGCGCGAGCAATTCCACGCAACTCCACGATCCAACTTCCGGATGCTCCCCTGGAGATTGCTCCAAAGTCCACTGCTCAAGTAACACCCGCGACCGCGCCACAGCCAACAACTACAGAAAATAAGCAGGTTGCTACAGCGGCTTCTAGTAACAAGACATCTGAACCAGTAGAAGAATTGCCGGCGTACGTTCCAGCTCCGAAGTCTTTGGTCAGCGATCGTGCTGCTTCGGAAGTGGCTACGGTAAATGCGAGCACGGCCGGCACTCAGAATGCCGTGTTGTCGAGTTTGCCGAAAGCCGAGGAGACGTCGCTCAACACGAAGTCTGGAACTACTCGCGTTGCTCAGTTGAGCTTTTTACCATCGGATGACGTGTTGAAGATTGGCGAGAAACGACGTTACGCGATTCAACTTGATTCGGACGTTGCTCTCAGCCTGGCTCTATTGGCACTTCGATTTGATCCAAGGGTTGTAAAGGTCCACGCCGTTTCGGCTGGTTCACTCTTGGGACCGCAGGATGGACAGGGCGCCACCTTCGGTCAATCGATCGACGTGAATGGTGTTTGTCTCATCTCAATCTCAACCTTGAATAGCAAAGTCTCAATTAAAGGATCCGGTGCGCTGATCTTTGTCGACCTCGAAGCGATTGGAGCGGGTGACGCTTCACTCGTTTTCGACAAGCAGACCTCCCATCTTGTCGCCACTGATGCTCGCGATGTAGTGACTCGGGTGATGCAGGGAACCGCCACCGTGAAGGAGTAAATGTTCGGAACAGCTAAAAGGCGGAACGCGTCCTGGCAACGCGGCGACTGGGTGAGCAGAAGTAAATCTACTGGTCGCCGCGTTCCCATGTCAGCTTGTCTAAGGGCGCGTGGTTTCTCACTGATCGAGCTGGTGATCACTATTACCGTGCTCACCATTTTGACGCTCGGCGTTATGCCGCTCGTTAAGGTGGCGGTGAGAAGACAGAAAGAGCAACAGTTGAGAGAGGCACTTCGGCAGATGCGCACGGCGATCGATGAGTTTCACCGCGACACAATCGGAATGAATTGTTCTGCGGCCGGCCTTGTTGGAGCGGGTTCGCAGCCAGGCGGCCAGCCTGGTGCCGGACAGCCGGGGGCGACCACGATTGATCCTCGCAGTAAAGTAGTAATCAGCGATTGCACAGTTTTTGGTGTCGACAACCCGGATCATTTTCCGCCCACACTCGAAACTTTAATTGAGGGAATCAACGTAATCCCGCGTTCGGGCACTGGTACTGGCGGACGGGGACTTCAAAGCACCGGCACAAATCCTTCGAGCAGTAGTTCCGTTCTGGATTCTCAACTCGCTACAAAGAAGAAAGTTTATTTACGGGAAATTCCAATCGACCCAGTCACGGGTAAGAAGGATTGGGACCTGAAGTCTTGCTATGACGCAACGGATTCGACCTCCTGGGGCGGAGAGAACGTATTTGATGTCCGCTCAAAGTCCAAGGCCAAATCATTAAATGGAGAGCAGTACAGTGATTGGTAAGTTAAAAGATCCAAGCGCGGTGCGTGGTTTCACGCTGCTTGAGTTGATGATTGTTATTTCCATAATCATCATTCTTGCTGCGATTACCCTGCCTCAGTATCAGCGAACTATAGTGGCGACTCGTGAGGCTGTTATGAGGGACGACCTAAGTAGAATGAGATCCCTGATAGATCAATTTGCAGCGGACAAAGGTCGACTGCCCCAGTCGCTTGATGAACTGGCCACCGAAGGTTACATGCGCGAAGTGCCTGTCGATCCTTTTACGAATCAGAAGGATTGGGCGATCACTACAGGTGAGGATCCCAACTCAACCGATGGCCAATCGGGTATGACGGACATCCACAGCAGCTCGGGAGAGGTTTCGACCGAAGGTACCCCATACAGCGAATGGTAGGACACTGCCGATTTTCAATTGGCAATTGCCGATTGGTGTTTCAGTAAGGCGATCAATTGATACGATTTAACCCAACGGATTTATCAGGCTTCAAATTGATGCCTATTACGAAAAAATAGGCAATCGGCAATCAGAAATAGGACGCATGCCCAATCTTATCTCCCGAATAATCGAACCCTGGTATCCAGCAACTGCTATCGGTTTAGAAAAAGGGATCGCATCTGTAGTTGATCTCGAAAAAGGTCGCGGCAATACATTCACAGTTCGGCGAGCAGCTACGTTCAATATTGATGATTCAATCATCACTCCCGACTTTGAGAACCGCAACATCGGAAATCCAGCACAACTCGCCAACGTTCTGAGTGAACTCGCTACCAGTGCCGGCCTGGTCCGGCAAAAGCGTTGGTCTCTAAGTCTTCCAGAAGCGACCGCGCGAACTCTCGTATTGACTATGGAAAGTCCGGCGCAGACCGCATCCGAACTTCAGGATGTTTTGCGTTGGAAAATGGAACGCGGGTTCGGTGCTCCCCTTGAGGATTTGTCGGTGTCCAGAGAACGCCTGGGCAAAGATGTTCAAGGTCGAGATCGTTATCTCGCAATTGCGATCCGTAAAGATATTCTTGCCGAGTACGAGGCCGTACTGGCATCTCTCGGTTGGCGGGCCGGCTTAATTCTCCCTCGACATCTGGGAGAATCCCAATGGTTACTCCGAAACGGTACCCCAGGCGATTCGCTATTGCTCAGCGGATCAGACGATGGGTTTACCGCAGTAATCTTGCGCGGACGACATCCTTTGATCGTTCGAACTGTAAACTGTACCAATCATGATTGTGAAGACGAGTTCTATAGGCTATTGCTGTTTTATCGGGACCGACGTTCTAACGACGGAGATGAAAACACCATGACACTCAACCGTCTGATGGTGGTGGGCAATGGCTTGACCAGGGAAAGGGCCGGTGAAATCGTCAACGAGACGACAGGCGGCACTTTGCGACCATTGGACGCGCATGACCTTGGTTTGCTCCTTCCCGGACGCGAACTCAGTTTCGACGCCATTGCGGCTCCCGCCGGCCTTGCAAGTCTCTCCTTTTAGGCATTTCCTCGGCTAGTCGTGAAACAATTCTGTTTTTGAGTGCGTAAACCCTTCTGGATCATGACTACTGTTGCATCTCGCGCTGTTACCAATTTTCGCCAGGATCTGACCTCTGTTACTGATTGCGAGCTCGTTTCTAACGCCGTTTCGGGTCTCGAGGGCAGTTTTGAGGAACTGGTAAGACGTTACCAGCGGCCAATATCCGCCTATGTTTATCGGATGGTTGGTAACTACGATTCCGCACTCGATCTGACACAGGAGATCTTCATCAAGGTCTATAACTCGCTGCGACGCTACCGTTCAGAATTCAAGTTCTCAACCTGGATTTACAAGATTGCACACAACTCTGCCGTCGATCACCTGCGACGGATCAATACACGCGAACAGTCATTAATCAGCGGACCTGAAGGAGATCACTTCGAGCTCCCTATTGAAAGCACTCGGCCCACCCCGGAACAGGAAAGTGAGCGAAAGGAACGCCGCATCGAAATCGAAACTGTGGTGCGCAAGCTTCCAGCCACCTACCGAGAGCTCGTGATCCTTCGACACTCCCAGGACCTGACCTACGAAGAAATTGTAGAAGTTACGGGTCTTCCCCTCGGAACTGTAAAGAACCGTCTCTTTCGAGCTCGTGAAATGATGCGACAGCAGTTTGTGGAAAAGGGAATTACCGGTATCTGAAATGGCGACGCGAGCAACTACGGCAAAGCTTTGTAATCCTAACCTGATTCACGCCTACATTGACGGCGAGTTGGAAAGTTTTTCGCACGCCGTGTTCGCTGCCCATATCGACGAATGCGCCAGTTGTCGATTTGAGTTGCGGGCCCATCAACAGTTTATCTGCGAGCTTGACTCTGTACTGACCGATGAGGTTGAGGTTTCGGTCCCTGTCGATTTTTCGCGCGTCATTGCTGCGCGAGCCGTTAGTGATATGAGCGGAGTTCGGTCAGCAGCCGAGAATAGAAAGGCGTTGACGATTTGTCTGGTCTTCAGCCTTGCTGGCTTTGCATTAGTTGGAGCCGCAACACGCCAGTTGACGATTGGTCTGGCCCAAAGGCTAATCAGAAGGGTTTTCGGTTTAGTCGATTTCGTTTGGCACACGATCTACGATTCGATTGCAAGTCTTGCCGTGATCTCCCGTGTCCTCGGTAGGAAGTTTATTGTTGAGACTGGAAACGTAACCGTTGCGATAGTCTTACTCGCTCTCGGCGTTCTTCTGCTTTCCCGTTTGATCTCCAATTATCATCGCGCGGGCGCAATCGAATAAAGGCTGCCTGGCGGCATGATTACCTCGTCTCCACAACACGTTGGCTTTTACCCATCGCAATTCAAAGCCGCAGTAAGGCTGACTGATGTACTGCGCTTCGTTGCATTCGCAACCTGGTTTTGTGTGACCGTTGGAGCTGTGCATGCGCAAACAAGTTCGGTAGGTGACTCGAGCGAGTCGGTGATTGAGATCGGTGGCGTAACGAACAGCACCGTGTTCGGGATGGGAAAGACCATCCGAATTACTGGAACGGTCAAACAAGGTGCAATTGCCTGCGGAGGCGATGTGATCGTTGCCGGAACTGTTGAGGGCGACGTAGCCTCGATTGGCGGTTCAGTTGTCCAGCTTGCCGGAGCAAAGATTGGTGGTGACGTGATTGTCCTGGGAGGCACCTATAAACATGTCGACACGGCGCCTCAACGAAACGCCTCCTCAATGACCATCATGTATGCCGGTTATCAAGAGGAGATCCGCAACACCATGCGGAGCCCGACAGGTTTGTTACGACCTACCTGGTCCTCCGGTTACCTGGGTATAAGACTCCTCGCGATTGCTTTCTGGTTTATTGTTGCGTTGGCACTTACAGCAGCGATGCCGGGAACGATAAGCCGCGGATCAGCACGATTGCAGTTAACGAGCCTCAGGGTTGCGCTGATAGGCAGTACTGGTGCTCTCGTCGTATTTGCAGGCGTTCTGGCGAGTCTTTGGATTCTACCGCAAACGATCGGCGCACTGGTTGGTGTCATGTCGTTGATGTTGATGCTCGTGGCCTGGCTCTTTGGACGTGTTGTGTTGGCGGCGGCAACTGGAAGATGGCTTCAGCGGAAATACATTCCACTAGCAAGGCACTCTGAATCCGTCGCGCTCTTGTTAGGCACGGTCTTTTGGGTGCTCCTTACTTCGTTACCTTACGTTTGGCCGATCGTTGTCATCATGATGGTGGTAGTCAGTCTTGGTCTTGCCCTCACATCCAGATATCAGGGGGGGTGGCGTCGGACTCCTGGCTTCTGAGAGATACATATCCCAGTCCACTTTGAGGCATCATATTCACGCCGAACACGTGTTCGGGAGGAATTCCTATGAAACTTTGACGCAGGTCAAACGTTTTACGAGCGGGATTCCTTCTCGCTGCGCCTCGTTTTGGGACGTTTATAAAACAGAACATTCTCCGCGTCTGTTGCGTAAAAACCTCTGGCATTCGCCAGTGAAAGTGTTCCTCTTTAACGATCTGCAGTCATAAAACCGCGCGTTGCGGTGTTCACATTACAGGAGAAAGGACGGATAGATGAGGGCGCTCTTCTTTGCAGCCGCGATAGGAATCGCCGGTCTCATTTCAATTAATTCAAGCTTTATCTCAAACGCAGCAGGTCTACAACAGACTCCGGATCCAGGTATTCAAGCCAAAGGCGCACTCGGCGAGGTCAAGTCAATCGACGCAAGTTCCAAGCTGGTAACAATCAAGACTGACGCTGGGTCAGAGGTCATGGTTTTTTACACTGATCGAACTACTTATAAGAAACTTGCACCGGGTGAAACGTCACTTACTAACGCCACTGACATTTCGTTTTCCGATATCGGAGAAGGTGATCGTATCTATGCACGTGGCAACGTTGCGGAAGATCGGAAGTCAGTCTCGGCGCTGCAAATCATTGTCATGTCCAAAGGTGACATCGCCAAGAAGCAGGACGCCGAAAGACGTGAATGGCGAGTTCGAGGAATTCTTGGAGTTATCTCGGCTCTGAAACCCGATTCTCAAGAAATCACTATCCAGTCGCGAACTATGGGGGGCACTCAATCGGTAATCATTCCTGTCAGCGATAAGACTGAGATGAGACGCTATGCACCTGATTCGATCAAGTTTAGTGACGCGAAGCCAAGTACATTTGGTGAACTCAAGGTGGGCGATCAGTTACGTGCGCTTGGCGATCGAGCGCCCGACGGAACCCACTTCACGCCTCAAAAGGTCGTTACCGGTAGCTTCCGAACGATTGCCGGCGTTGTTACCGCAATTGATCCGGCGACGAAGGAGATCAAGATCAACGAACTAGAGAAGAAACATCCGCTGACAATTGTGATCAAACAGGATTCTGTGTTGCGCAAGTTCCCGGCAGCCTCCGAGATGGGCGCGATGATGGGTGGTTTTCGTGGCGCCGGCGGTGGGGCGGGCGGTCCAGGTGGTCCTGGTGGCGCGCCGCCTCAAGGTGGTCAGGGACAAGGGCAGGGTGGGCGGCCGCAAGGCGCCGGTCCAGGCGGGCCCGGTGGCCGTGGTGGCTTCAATATCAATGACATGCTTGAGCGCCTGCCAACAATTTCGGTAGCCGATGTTAAGGTCGGAGACACAATCATCGTTTCAAGTACGCAGGGAGTTGATCCAAGTCGTTTGACTGCAATTGCTCTCGTGTCCGGCGCAGATACTCTTTTGACAATGCTTGCACCAAGACCACAGCAAGGTCAGGCTCCAAACCCAGCTGCGGGCCTTGGTGGAGGTGGAATCTCTTTCGGCATCGGTTTGCCATAACAACCATACATCAAAACTCATGGATGCTTGTTGATTCCCCACGACGTCCATGAGCTTTGGTACGTACCCATAGGTATCGCCTTTTCCCCAACGGTTTTAACCATGAACTCTACTCGACGCACCCTTCTTTGTTTTCTTTCAATTGTTTTAGTTCTTGCTCTGGCTTCGGTCACTGTCTACGGCCAATCTCGCGGTGGCTTAAGAGGTTTGATTACTGACGAACTCGGTGCAGCCATCGTAGGTGCAAGTGTCACTCTAACGGACGCCACCGGTGCCCAGAAAAAGACAACCACCAATCCCGAGGGTGTCTATACCTTCACGGCCCTCGTTCCTGGTAAGTACTCGATCTCAGCAGTCGCCCCTGGCTTTGCTGTTTCCGAAAACAAGGAAGTGGAAGTCAACAGCCAGCGGCAAACGCTCGACCTAACGCTTAAGGTGACCATCGAAGAGAAAGTTACTGTTGGTGCTGAAACCTCGATCAGCACGGAAGCTACCAACAACGCGAACCAAACTGTGATTGGCGGAAAAGATCTTGATGCATTGCCGGACGATCCTGATGAATTGGCTGCGGCGTTGCAGGCGCTTGCCGGTCCGTCGATTGGGCCAAATGGTGGGCAGATCTTTATTGACGGATTCACTGGTGGAAATCTTCCGTCGAAGGATTCCATTCGCGAGATCCGCATCAATCAGAATCCTTTCGCAGCAGAAAACGATCAGCCGTCGGGTCGGATCGATATCCTGACACGTCCCGGAACCGACAAACTCCGCGGCGGCGCTTCCTTTAATTTCAACGACGAGAGTCTGAACTCGAGGAACCCGTTCGCGATCAGTTCCAGCACGCGAACGCCGTTTCAAATTCGTCAATACAACTTCAATCTCAATGGACCATTGGTTAAGCGGAAGGCTTCTTACTTTGTTGAGTTCAATCGCAATGAAACGGACGACAATGAACTCGTTCGCGCTACAGTCCTCGATTCATCTTTTAACCCGGTGGAGGTTGGCCAGGGTTTTCTGGTGCCAAAAAGGAACACGAGTTTCAGTCCGCGCTTTGACTACGCCATAAACACAAACAACACCTTAATTGCTCGGTACAACTTCTTCCGATCTCGTACAGAGAACCAGGGTATCGGTGGGTTTACCCTTCCGGAACGCGGCTTTAATGTAGTCTCAACACAGCACAACATTCAGCTAACTGAAACTGCAGTTCTGAATCCAACTACGGTTAATGAGGTCAGGTTTCAGTATACACACGGGGAAAATGAGAATGTTGGTAACCTTTCAATCCCCGCGCTCAATGTGAACAGTTCATTTAACTCGGGCGGTTCACAAGTTGGTCATTCAATTAACGAACGTGACAGTTGGGAATTGAGCAACTTCACTGCAATCCAAAAAGGACAGCATGCTTTCAAGTTCGGCGGCAGAGTCCGGCACGTTACTGTCGACGATACGAGTCCGACAAACTATGGTGGTACCTGGACATTCAATGGTGGTTTCGGACTTACGAGCATTCAGCGTTACCAGCGGACTCTGCAGTTACAGCAACAGGGCTTGACGCCGGCTGAAATACGAGCGGCGGGCGGCGGCGCTTCATCCTTTAGTATCAACGCCGGAAATCCGTTTGCTGATGTGAGTCAAACAGATTATGGAGTTTACCTTCAGGACGACTGGCGCTACAGACCAAACATCACTCTCAGCTATGGTTTGCGGTACGAAACTCAAACCAACACACATAGCAAGTATGACTTCGCGCCCCGACTTGCTGTTGCCTGGTCGCCAGGAGCTGCGAACAGTGCTAAACCACCAATGATGGTGATTCGGTTTGGAAGCGGTTTCTTCTACAACCGCTTCAGTGAGAACTGGACGTTGAACTCTAATCGTTACAATGGGGTAAACGTCGAGCAGACTTTCATTACCGAGCCCGTTGATCGAATTCTTCCGCCTTCAGTAGCGGAGCAACAGCTTCCAAATGTGGCAGGAATCTATAACTTCCTGAATCAGTTCAATCCGAATACTGTGCCCCCGGTTACAAGTGTTCCTCAAACACAACAAACCATCTGGCAAGTAGATCCGAATCTTCAGAATCCAACTGTATGGCTCATCGGCTCACAGATCGAACGACAGCTGCCACGCAATACCACGATGAGTGTTGGCTTCTATAACATCAGGATTTTCCACGTAATTCGTACCAGGGATATCAACGCGCCGATCCCAGCAACAATCACACCGATAACTCCTAATGGATTGCGTCCGAATCCTGCGCTTGGTGAGGTTTATCAATACGAGGCTAGTGGACAATTCAACCAACGCCAGTTTTTCATTGGCTTTAATAGCCGGTTTAGCAGGGCGCTTACCATTCAAGGCAACTACTCACTAAGCAAGACTACCAACGACACTGACGGGCAAGGCAGCAATGCGTTTCCGATGAACTCCTACGACACGAGTGGAGACTTTGGGAGAGCGACGTTCGATGTTCGACATCGATTTACTGTCTTTGGGACGATCAATTTACCATGGTACAAGGTTGTGTTGAATCCTTTCATCGTGGCGAGTACAGGCCCACCATTCAACATCATCACGGGACAAGATCTGAATCTTGATCGTCAGGTTAATGAACGTCCAAGCTTTGCTAGTCCAGACGCGAACTGCGCTTTATCAACAATTCGCTGCACACAATTCGGGAAGTTCAATCTTAGACCACTTCCTGGTGAGACTATCATCCCGCGCAATTACGGCAATAGTCCCGGCTCCTTGTACGTGAATCTACGTATCAGTCGAACGTTCCAGTTTGGCGAGATCCATCGCGGTAATGCGGCAGCAGCCAGGCCACAAGCGGCCTCCGGCGGTGGAGCTGGTGAAAAGCGAGGAGGAGGCCCCGGTGGTCCAATGCTCGCTGGTGGAGGCGGTGGAGGCGCTTCTGCAAAGGTGGCAGCCGTGGGTGCAGCTCCTCAGGGCGGCGGCGGTGCGCCGAGTGAAAAAAGATTTACCATGAATATGTCAATTAACTTCCAG
>Ga0105248_10001808_pt1 | contig 23766 bp, 16 predicted proteins | sample KBSS34metaG_FD_81524 | JGI IMG/M metagenome (GOLD analysis project Ga0105248, IMG submission 81524) | Switchgrass rhizosphere microbial communities from Kellogg Biological Station, Michigan, USA - KBS S3-4 metaG | ecosystem: Host-associated > Plants > Roots > Rhizosphere > Soil | place... | reverse complement strand
TTACTGTCGCAAACGGCGACGGCATCGGTCCTGAAATCATGGACGCGACGCTTCGAATCCTCGAGGCGGCAGGTGCGCCTCTCGACATCGAAAGGATTGATATTGGCGAAAAGGTCTACCTCGCCGGAAACACCGCCGGCATCGAACCCAGCTCGTGGGACTCATTGCGACGAACAAAAGTTTTCCTAAAGGCGCCTATCACGACTCCCCAGGGTGGCGGCTTTAAAAGCCTGAATGTGACAGTGCGAAAGGTTTTGGGGCTTTATGCGAACGTTCGTCCTTGTGTTTCCTATCACCCATTTGTCGAGACGAAACATCCGAAGATGGACGTGGTGATTGTTCGTGAAAACGAAGAGGACCTCTACGCTGGTATCGAGTACCGCCAGTCGGCAGACGTGATGGAGTGTTTGAAACTGATCTCACGTCCGGGCTCAGAAAAGATCGTTCGTTACGCCTTTGAGTACGCGCGCCGAAATAACCGTAAGAAGGTCACATGCTTCACGAAAGATAACATCATGAAGCTGACGGACGGGTTGTTTCACAAAATCTTTGACGAAGTTGCTAAGGAATACAGTGATATTGAAAACGAACACTGGATTGTAGACATCGGTGCCGCGAAACTTGCCGACACACCGGAAGCATTCGATGTCATCGTCATGCCCAATTTGTATGGCGATATTCTTTCTGACGTCGCGGCCCAAATAGCCGGATCAGTTGGGCTGGCCGGTTCAGCAAATATCGGCGAAAACGTCGCTATGTTTGAGGCAATACATGGTTCGGCTCCGCGCCGGGCAGGTCAGAATCTCGCAAATCCGTCGGGACTCTTGCTGGGCGCAGTAATGATGTTGGTTCACATCGGCTTAAGCGAGCATGCCGAACGCGTTCACAACGCGTGGCTGCGTACGGTTGAGGACGGTATTCATACTTATGACATTTTTGATGAGACAGTCAGCAAGCAAAAAGTTGGCACAAAGGAGTTTGCTGATGCGGTAATTGCACGGTTGGGCCAGGTCCCACAAATCCTCAAAGCCGCGAAGTATGAAAAGGGGGAAGCTGTGAAACCGGCCGAGAGAAGTGCGACTGCAACGAGGCCGGCGCCGAAGAAAGAACTCGTTGGCATCGATGTGTTTCTCGATTGGACCAGAGGATCCGCGAAAGATCTGGGTGAGGATCTCAGCAAAGTAAACAATGACGGATTAAAACTGACGATGATTAGTAATCGTGGAGTTGCAGTCTGGCCAGGTGGACACTCAGAGACATTCTGTTCGGATCACTGGCGTTGTCGATTCGTGTCAGACGGCAGCGGATCGGTTACCGCTCCGCAAACCATTTCACTCCTCAGCCGGATTGCAACTGCAGGATACGACGCTATCAAGACGGAAAACTTATACACCTTCGATGGCGAAGTAGGTTTTTCGTTGAGTCAGGGCGAGTGAAGGAATTTCGGATTTGGGATTTACGTTGGTTTCTAGTTTTGGGTTTCGAGTTTCAAGTTTCAGGAGATTGGGAAAAACATGGCTGCCAAGAAACGAAGTGGGAAATCAGGAAACAAATCAAAATCAAATCCGAATTCCGCAATTCCAAATCCGAAATCTCTTGTTGCCATCATCATGGGTAGCCAGTCTGACTGGGACACCATGAGAAACGCGAGTGAGACTCTCACTCAGTTTGGAGTACCGCACGAGTGCAAGGTTATCTCCGCACATCGTTCCCCCAGCCTGGCTTCAGAGTTTGCATCGACAGCTGAAAAGCGTGGAGTTGAAGTAATCATCGGTGCCGCTGGCGGTGCTGCCCATCTCGCTGGCGTACTGGCTGCGCATACAACACTGCCGGTGTTGGGCGTACCAATGCGCAGCGAAGCACTCAATGGTCTGGACTCATTGCTTGCAACAGTTCAAATGCCTGGAGGTATTCCCGTGGCAACACTGGCTATTGGAAAACCAGGCGCTGTCAACGCCGCACTCTTTGCAGTCGCCATACTTGCAAACAGTCGCCCCGAACTACGCGAGATGCTCCACCGCTTCCGCGAAGTGCAGGAGGCTAAGATTCGGGCGACTGTGCTTCAGTAAAGAGAAATAACGCCAAAACTCAGCCTGGGGAACCGGATCCTCTCTTGTGATTCGTGCTTCTGAAGCTCGCTTGAATTTGTTCCTTCCTTGGAGCACAATGCCTGCAACGTAAGCACACTGCCCAGAGCGACGCTCCGAATCCCTGGGGCAACTCTGAACGCACTATATCCTTCTCGCGCTCGAGGAATCTCCATTGAGCATGATCGGTCAGACAGTTTCCCATTATCGAATTACCGAAAAACTGGGTGAAGGCGGAATGGGCGTCGTCTACCTTGCGGAAGACAAACATCTGGCCCGCCAGGTTGCAATAAAGTTCCTGAGTTCGACTGATCATCATTACCGCGCGAGATTCATCCGCGAAGCCCGGGCAGTGTCCGCACTCAATCACCCAAACATCGCGACCGTCCATGACTACGGCGAGACTGACGCCGGACTGCCTTTCATAGTGATGGAGTTTGTCAACGGGAAACCGCTGAACAATCTCCTGGAGGAAGGCATCACCATGCGTCGCTCCGTGGAAATTGTCTCCTCGATTGCCGAAGCGCTGGCCGAAGCTCACGAACACGGTATCGTTCACCGCGACATCAAACCGTCCAACGTGGTCGTTAACGATCGAGGACAAGTGAAAGTGCTCGACTTTGGTTTAGTGAAGCACCTGTTCGAGCAATCCTCCGGCGGTGTCGATCTGGATGCCAACACTCTTTATTCGACACAGACTCGCAGCGACGTAATTGTCGGAACACCTCTTTACCTTTCTCCGGAACAAGCCACCGGGAAAAAGGTCGACGGACGAAGCGACATCTTCGCGTTGGGCGCATTGCTTTACGAATGCCTGACCGGTCAGTCGGCGTTTTCGGGTTCAAGCGTATTGGAGATTGGCGCGCAGATTCTTCACGTCACGCCGCAACCACCATCGAATATAAACAAGAATGTTCCCGGCGAGCTTGATCGAATAACGATGAAGGCTCTCGAGAAGAAAGTTGAAGCCAGGTACCAGTCGGCCGCGGATTTGAAAAACGATTTATCGCTTATCGTGAACAGTTTGAGCGGCAATGGTTTGCCGGTAACTGCCAAACCCAAAGCCGCTCACGACAAACCTGCGAGTGCGCTGATCACTTCCCTGCGACGGGAACGATTCTCCCTGGGTGCACTAATCGCCGTCATCATATTTACAGTTCTGGCTGTTTGGCTCGCCTATCGCTTCTGGCCTCGTTATTACTATCAACCATCGGCCTCCGCATTGAACTGGTATCAGCGAGGAACAGACGCACTTCGCAACGGCGCCTACTACCAGGCCAGCAAAGCACTCGAACAAGCCATCACCATCGACGGAAACTACCCGCTGGCGCGGGCACGGCTGGCACAGGCATGGACGGAGCTAGACTTCCTCGACAAAGCAAAAGACGAACTATTGGCCGCAGATCGTTCGTCGTTGTCTCCGACTGATAAGCTTTATTTCGATGCGATTACTTCCATCGTTCGTAGGGACTTTGCGGGAGCGGTCAAGTCGTACGAAGAAATTGCCAAACTGTCTGCGAATGATCCGCAAGTCTACGTTGACCTGGGATACGCGTATGAAAATAGTGGCAACGTAGATAAGGCCCTTGAGAATTACCTGAAGTCGATTTCGACCACGAATGGCCAATACGCAACTGCCTACCTTCGCGCGGGAATCATTTACGACCGTAAACAAGACGTGGCTAAAGCAACTGAGTTCTTCGATAAAGCAGAACAGCTTTATACGGTTGAAACAAACAACGAGGGTGTGAACGAGGTTCGACGTCAGCGCGGAATCATGTTTCGCGACCAGGGCAAATACGATCTGGCACGTGAACAGTTTGAGCGGTCGTTGGAAGCAGCTAAAACACTCGGAAATGATCCGCAGCAGATCAGTGCGCTAATAGAGTTGAGTTTTCTTCTTTCAACACGCGGCTCGATAGCGGAGAGCGCTGACTTTGCCGGCCAGGCCGTGAAGTTGGCCCAGGACCGACATCTTGAAAATCTTGCTACCGGCGGATTACTCGAACTGGGAAACTCCTTTTCCAGTAGAGGCGATTACGCCAATGCGGAGAAGTACTACAAACAAACTATCGAGCTTGCGCAGGCTAACAAAGGAAGACGACGCGAAGCCCAGGGTCTACTGAATCTTGGTGCTCTCTACATTAACCAACTCCAGACCGACACCGGTTTGGAGATGGTGCAGCGTGCGCTCACATTCTTTCAGCAAAACAACTATTCGAGAGACGTCTCGCGTTGTCTGACTCAAATTGCGCGAGCAAAGCGGCGGCAAGGTTCCTACGACGCCGCAATCGAATCGCTAAATCAAAAACTACAAATCGCCCAACAAGGTGGTGGTCAGGTACAGATTGCAGATTGCTATACAGAGATTGGCGCTGTTCTGTTAGACCAGGAAAAGTATCCGGATGCTCTTCAGCGATACGATCAGGCACGCGCGATTTACCAGTCTGTTAATAATCGCATCAAGTTGGTTTACGGCGATACGAATCGTGCGAACATTTTGTGGCGCATCGGTCGCATACCAGAAGCTAAACAGCTTCTAAGTGAGCTTGCTGTAACCGCAAATCAGACTGAAGGTGAGTTGCACCCAGTTCTCGCGGCACTCCCTCTCATATCAGCCCATATCTCGCTGAGTGAACGCAATTTTTCAGACGCAGCAAGTAAGAGTAATGAAGCTCTAACGCTGGCAGGCAACAAATATCTCGATACGGCGATCGAGGCATCTGTCACTGCCGCACTCGCGAAAGCGTTTTCTGGGCGCGACAAAGATGCCACGACATTGTCTGGTGAAGCGGTAAAGATGGCCACCGACGCTGGTGAAAACACCCTGCTCTCGCAAGCACTCCTTGCTCAAGCAGAAGTTGCGTTGCACAATGGCGATGCTCAAACAGCGCTAACGCTTGCTACTCAGGCCCAGGAACGATTCGTACAGGCTTCTCAACTCGAATCGCAGTGGCGAGCGTCACTCATCGCCGCAGAAGCCAGCGAAAAGCTGGGCGATCATCCAAAGCGCGAACAATACCTGGAACAGGCGAAGAGCAATCTCTCACGCCTGCAACAAGCCTGGGGCAACGAAATCTTCAAAGCCTATGTCAGTCGCCCTGACATTCAGTTGTGGCAGAAACAACTCGGTTAGTGATTTGGTTAGAAACTTAAGGAGGCTTACATCATGTTAGGTGATAACGAACGAGAGCAAAATGAAGCGATCGATCCGCCAGACAACACCGGTGGTGGTAAACAAAGTCTTGATTCGGGCGAAGAGGAAGCCGCTGCGATTGATCCCCCGGACAACTCTGGTGGTGGCAACTGAGCGGAAGTAGCAGGACCTTGAGCTAAGCCCAGAAGCAACGCTCTCCTAATCCTTGCACCTCGAACTTTCCGCGTCGCACTTAAGCAATCCCAATCGGTAAATCTCACCGCGGATTAATTTGCGGATTGGTTAAGTGTGTCCGATATGCTTCAGCTTGTCGGATCACCGGCAGCGCTACCTTGACCGAGTCCGCCCGACAAGCTGAAGCATATCGGACAACCGTTACACTCGCCTTCTAGTGAGCAGCGAGATGACGGCGACAAATAGGGCCGAGCCAATGATCGACCAGATGATCGGAAACTTCGTGTCGCCGATGTTGACGGCAAATAATTCCGGTAGGCCCAAGTGACGAGCCAACCACATTCCCAACAGCGCGCCAATGAATCCCAGCGCAATCGACACCAAACAACCACCATGCGAGTAACCACTAATCGCCCGCCCCAGCGAACCACAAACTCCCGCAACGATAAGAAGAATGACGACGTCGATGACTGTCATTGATAACCTCCATGAACTTTGTACTTTGTGCTTGGTACTTTGTGCTTTGAGCTTTGAACTTGGTTCGATGTCGGGTAACGAAATTCAAAGTACAAAGAACAAAACTCTAAGTTCCAAGTTCTAAAATTCCGCAATCCCAACTCCCAAATCCGAAATTCTACTTCCCGTTCTTCCGAATCCACTCTCTAACAACTTCCCCCACATCCCGCTTGTTACTATCAACTTCGTAATTCAATTTTCGCATCTCATCAGTACTGATCGAGTTGGCAAGTTTCGTTAAGACATCGCTCAACGATCCGGTCATGGCTGCCTTCCTAACAACATACACAGCTTCGTACGGCGGGAAGTAATGATGATCATCTTCCAACTGAAACAAATCGAATTGCGCAATCCGCCCTTCAGTGGAATTTCCCGCGATTAAATCGACCTGCTTTGAAGACAACGCAATGTATGTCAACGACAGATCCATCTCACGCACATCGGCGAACTTCAATCCGTACGACTTCGAGAAACCTGGAAAGCCATCCGCTCTCGACTTAAAGTCCTGGCCTAATCCGGCGCGCCACTGCGGGGTGTACTTCGAAGCATCCGAAATGGTCTTGAGTTTCAAACGACGGGCATCGTCTCCCCGCACAAGTATCGCGAATGTATTTTCAAATCCCAGTGGCTGGCTGATGTCGAGATTAAAGTTTGTGGCATATTCCTGTTTCACTTGATCAAAAACTTTGCGCGGATCGCTAATCGGCGGGTGATGAAGTATCGCTGCGTAACAGGTTCCAGTGTATTCGGGATAGAGATCCGCCTTTCCACTGAGCAATGCCTCATGTGGGAGATTCCCTCCCAGTTCAAAGTTGCGCTCGACCGAAACACCTCGAGACTCAAGTAGCTGCGCAGCAATCTCCGCGAGAATTATCGATTCAGTGAAGTCTTTTGAGGCGATAACAACGTGGTTAGCGCTTGGAGTTGCTGACTGGCGAGCGCGCCGCAAACCCACAATGCCCCCGAGTACTAAGAGAAGACCGATCAGAACGACAAAGATTTTCTGAACAATTGAAATGCGTTTGGCTTTGCGATCGACGCTGAACTGTTGTTCCAGAATTCCCAGAAGAGAGTCCGCAATCAAAGCAAGCAGCGCTGAAGCCAAGGCGCCCGCAAGCAGCAAGTTGTTGTCGTATTGTCGTAGCCCACGAAAAATGTAGACACCAAGACCCCCCGCACCGACCGCCGCCGCAATAGTTGTCACACCAACAGCAATAACGGTTGCCACACGAATGCCCGTCACGATAACACCCATGGCCAACGGCAACTGGACTTGCCGTAAGACTTGTCCGTCCGTCATTCCCATCGCGACTGCGGCTTCTCGCACGCTCGACTCAACACCGAGAATTCCAGTGACAGTGTTGCGAATAATCGGCAACAAGGAATAAAGAACCAGGGCTACGAGCGCAGTGCGTGTCCCAATGCCGCCTATGAATGGAAGAGGAATAAGAAAACCAAAGAGAGCCAGGCTTGGTATGGTCTGCATGATATTGGCGATACCAAGCACCGGACCACTTGCTCGCCTAAAACGGGTGAGCAGGATGCCGGTGGGCACGCCAATGGCGACAGCAAGCACTATCGACGCGAAGACAAGTTCAACGTGCTGCCATATCAACGTCAACAGCTCAGGCCAATTCTGTTGTAGGAATTGCCAGAAGTTCATGATGCTAAATGTTGGGAGCGCAGGCGTCCTCGCCTGCGCACGATTGAATTCATTGAAAGGTAATCAGCAGGCGTGGACGCCTGCGCTCCCAGAACTAACGTCGAACTCGACAATAGCCTGCCACCTAAGGTGTGACCTTTGTCTCGAGCGTCTCGAGATACGCACGGGCCTTCGTATTCGACGACGACAGAAATCCTTTCGGCATTTCCAATAGCACAATCTCGCCCGCGTGCATCAACGCTATCCGATCGCCCAGCAACAACGCTTCACGAACATCGTGCGTGACAAGGATCGCAGTCTTATTCAAGCGGCGCGTCAGATCCGCAAACTCTTTTTGCAAACTCGCCCGCGTCAACGGATCGAGGGCCCCGAACGGTTCATCCAACAAAAGCAGCGATGGATCGGCAGCAAGTGCACGCGCAACACCTACTCGCTGTCGTTGCCCGCCAGAAAGCTCCCGCGGATAGCGTTCCGCAAACGCACTCGGATTTAGTCCAACCATCTCCAGCAGTTCATTGACGCGCGCTTTGATTCGTGTGGCATCCCAACCGGATAAGGAAGGCACCAGGCCGACGTTGCGGGAGATCGTGAAGTGTGGAAAAAGACCACCTTCCTGAATCACGTAGCCGATGTGCCTGCGCAAATGAATCGGATCCCAATCCCGCGTTGATTTGCCTTCGACAAACACATCGCCCGCGATTGGTGTATAGAGACGATTGACGAGTTTGAGTGTTGTGGTTTTTCCACAGCCTGACTCGCCGAGCAAGACAAGAATCTCACCACGTTCTACAGTCAGATTGAGGTTCGAGATGATCGGCGCGGGGGCGTTGGTGATGGAATAAGTAACGTTGCGAAATTCAACGAGCGGTTGGTCAGCGGAATTGGCCACAAATTTACAGGGATGACATGGATAAGACTTCTAAACCAGTTGACGCCAAAACTAACAGGGCATTTTCGAAGATTGATGTTTTTCCGAGAGTCTGTAGCCAACTTCTTACTTACGCGGCCATCAGCAAGTTGCTACTAAACCTCTCTTGCGAATCGAGCCATGTGCGCGTTCGCTTGAAGCCTGTGGTGGACGCAAGAGTATCGATTCCCGCCGGGTCGTACTTGTAAGAGTTTTCTGTATGAATCAACTCGCCGATTGAGAACTCTACTTCAAGATCCAATTTCTCAATCCGCACACGCTGATTCATCAAACTTTGAATGTAGATCTCAACGCGTCCCGCGTGCTCGTTGTAGAAGGCGTGATGCTTGAACGCTCGTAACTGAAAGTTACCACCCAATTCGCGATTGATGCGCGCAAGCACATTCAGGTTGAATGCCGATGTAACTCCAAGCGCATCGTTGTAAGCAGCTTCAAGTATCTTCGGATCCTTTTTTAGATCGGCGCCGAGAAGGAGTGCGTCACCTTTATGAAGCACGCTTCGCATCGCCTTAAGGAAACGAATCGCTTCTCCTTGATCGAAATTGCTAATGTTTGAGCCAAGAAAGAGCGCGAGAGTGCGACCGCGATCAGTCTTTCCGAGTTCGGCCAGACCGGCAAAGTAATCCGCTGCATACGCCTCGATTCTTAGCGGTGGATATGACTGCAACAGAATCCTGGAGCTACTTTCAAGTGCTGTCGCAGAAATATCCACTGGCACAAACAAGAGCTCTTTCTGTTCCCTAAGCAGCGCTTCAATCACAAGCCGGGTCTTTGAAGCGCTCCCGCTTCCCATTTCGACTAGTGTCTTCTGACCTTCGACGGATGCGGCAATTTCATCCGCATAGGTTTGAAGTATCTCGTTCTCAGCCCGCGTTAGATAGTATTCGGGAAGTAAACAGATCGCTTCGAAGAGCTGAGATCCGAGTTCGTCGTAGAAATACTTTGGAAGAAAGCGTTTTGGGCTGGCAGTAAGGCCATTACGTACATCTTCCGCAAGCCCGGCCAAAGGATCGCGCTTAACCAGATTATGAATAATGAGCCGGCGGCGTTCTGCTTGTTCCTGCCAACGCGCGCGTTGAATTGATTGAGCCAAGCGACACTCTCCTGCTGAATGAACGACGGCTAATGCGGGGGTTGGGGTTCGAGTCCGGTTATGATAGCCGATAAGGGCCAGGAACAAGAACAGTCAAGAAGGGGTATCGGCTCACCATAAAACTCAGAAGAGCTAAAACTCGGACCCTCACCTACACATGGTCAGGAAGGGGCCAAAGCGGAACCTTTGACTCTCAACTACATGCGGTCGGGAAGGGGGCAGAGCGGTCCTTACATAGATCTGAACCCCCTCAAACCTAGGGCGCACCCGCAGAATCACTGACAGACGGATAAAAGTCAGAGCCTCAAATCCAATCTGAAATCATTGATAATTAGTCTGCGGAGGCGACGCTCGATCAGAGTAGATTCAGGCCAGAGAAAAGGTCGCTCTGCCCCCTACCCGACCTTGTGTCAGTGAGTCTCAGAGTTTTAATCACAGCTTCAGTTACCTCCACTTGACCCTCACGGCTCCGGCGGGCAAGATCGGTCGCGATGTTTTACGTTGAGTACCCCGCCCGGTTTCTGCGGCGCCGTTTATCCCTACACAGGTTTTCATTCATCGTAGCTTCGCTGCTATTGATTGCTGTTCAGTGTCTTGCTCAAAGCTCTAGCTATCAACGCGAATTCGACACCGGTGACAAGCTTTCCGTCTCGATTAAGAATCGCAATGGTCGAGTAACCGTCATCGCCTCTGAAGAATCAGCGAACAAGGCGCGGCTTGAAGCGAGTTCTGCTGGTATTCCGGTGGGTGAAAGTGATGTCGCAGCAAAAGCCGATGGCGGGAAGTTGGACATCGATGTTCGTCAGCGACGTGAACAGGATCGAATCGACATCGTAGTTCGCATTCCCGTCAGATCGAAAGTTGAAATTGAGAGTGGTGCAGGCGCGGTTAGCGTGGTTGGCAATCTTGAGTCGGCGGTTGTGAAGACCGACACGGGAACCATTCATGCCGATGTTCCCCTGGACGCTCTCAAGTATGATTTTGTTTGGGAAGCGAGCCGGCCGCGTTATATGAGCGACATCGAACTCAAGGAAGTGAAAGAGAAGGCAGGCGGTTGGTTTCGACTGTCAGGAAAACTCGGTGACAAGGAGACACCCAAAGAAGAACGAGTGGCTCTCAATTTCCACACTCAACGTGGTGTGGTCCTGCTGAATGTTGATCCGGCAATGGTGCCGAGTGATCTTCGTGAGCGTCCTCTCACGGAAGCGGCTCGTGCTATCGTTCGCAGTGGTGATTCGGAACTCGTCGAAGCGATTCGGAAAGTCGCGCCAAAGATGTTTGGCGATTACGCTAAGACACTCCCTCCACCTGAAAAGGAACCAACGCTGCGAAGGGGAACACCTCCGGGCCAGATCGTAAGCTCGGTCGCACCACAGTTGTTGCGTTTCAATGCCAGTGTTATGGATCGCAACGGCCGCGCGATCGCCGGCATGCATGAGCATGACTTCACGGTTTACGAAAATGGTGTCGAGCGACAAGTAACCAGCGTCCAACCGACCAACGAACCTTTCAACCTCGTACTACTGTTGGACGTTTCAGGCAGCGTCGAAGAGCGCATGGACTTCATTCGCAAAGCTGCACGCGACTTCTTGAAATCTGCAAGCCCGCAAGATCGAATCTCAATTATCAGCTTCCGAGACGATATTCAGGTCATTTCCGATTTCAGCAGGGATCGAGCGATGCTCTCACGTAAACTCGATCAGATTGACGCCGGCGGCGGAACAGCCCTTTACGACGCTCTTGGCTACATCCTTGCTGTACCAATCAAAGAGTTACGTGGCGAACGAACCGCCATTGTCGTGATGTCTGACGGTGACGACAACAAATCCTTTCTACCGTTTCCGGCAATCCTGGACGCACTCTCAGAGTCGGGAGCGCTGGTCTATCCCCTGTACGTTCCTTCAGGTTTAATTCCAGAGACGAGCGTGCCGAAACCGGATTTCACAATTGATCCACTTCGCACTCGCTACCTGACCCTAACAACTCGCGCCGACGAAGAAGGTCGCAAGTTGGCGGCTGCATCCGGCGGAGTCTACTATCCGATTCAACGCATCGAAGACCTGCAGAAGGCGTATGATGATGTCGTATTGCAACTACGAACGGCATACACAATAACGTATGCATCGAACTCGATATCGTCGACGTCGCCACGAATTCGACTGCGGACTAATCGAGAAGGAGCCTCGGTGAGGTTGAGTCCGGTGGTTGGAGTGTCGCCGTAGTTTGAAAGAATCGGTGGCGATTGCGGGTCCTGATTCGTCACCCAGCTTTGCGCCGCTAACTTTTGAAGTTCGCCAAACATGTGGCACAGACTTCAGTCTGTGTTGTTAACTAAAGGCACACAGACTGAAGTCTGTGCCACTGTTAACCTTGGACCCTCTTCCAAATGACAACTGATAAATGTCAAATGACCAATGATAAATAGATCTTTTCTTTTATGACCGAGCCTCTCTTTGCCGCTCTCTTTGACGAAACTGAACGCCGCCCGATGACGGTGTCGCAGCTTACGAATGCCATTCGAACCTCACTCGAATCGCGCTTTGCGTCCGTCTGGGTCGAGGGCGAAATCTCAAACTTCAAAGCGCACTCTTCGGGTCACTGGTACTTCACGATTAAGGATCCCAACGCACAACTGAAGGCGAAGTGCTTCCGTTCATCAAACCAGCGCATTCGTTTCAGACCCGCTGACGGCTTGCATATCCGCGCGCGCGGCAAGCTCACCGTCTACGCACCACGTGGCGAATATGAGATGGTGGTTGAGACGCTCGACCCAGTCGGCGCCGGTGCACTGCGGATAGCTTTCGAGCAATTGCGTGATCGTCTGCAAGCGGAAGGACTGTTTGCAAAGGAGCTAAAGAGGGCGTTGCCGGTTTTTCCAAGGCGCGTCGGCATTGTCACGTCTCCAACAGGTGCTGCGATCCGTGACATGCTCAACGTGCTATCACGACGAACTAAAACGGTGAACGTCTTATTATCTCCTGCGCGTGTTCAAGGCGACGGCGCCGGAGCCGACATCGGACGCGCAATCAGACTAATCAATCAACATCATGAAAAAGCACTACGCGAGAATCGCTATCAGGATCGCGTGGATGTTTTGATTGTCGGGCGCGGTGGTGGTTCAACCGAAGATCTATGGGCGTTCAATACAGAGGAAGTGGCCCGTGCAATTCGAGGGTCGTCGATTCCAGTCATATCGGCGGTTGGACATGAAACGGACTTCACGATTGCGGACTTTGTTTCGGACTATCGCGCAGCAACGCCTTCTGCCGCGGCGGAGATCGTGGCTACGAGGGAAGATCAGCTTTGCTCGGCGCTGGACCAGATGGGCCGCCAGTTATTACGCCTGACCAAGTTCAGAATCGTCGATGCACGATCGCGAGTCCAGGAACATGCGCTCTCCCAGGTATTCGACGAGGTCAAAACGAAACTGCATGACGCGCGAGTCGACGCAAACTCAGCCACTCATCAGTTGCAGGTATCCGTGAACCGTCTCTTGAGACAGGCGACGCTAATGAGTAACGTTTTGGCCCAGAAGATTTCTCCCGCGCAACTCCAAACGCGTGTGACAACGGCGCGAGCGCGCTATGATGCGGCTGCATCAAGTTGTTCTGGCGCGATGAGTGAACGGTTACAGTCTGGTAAAGAGCGCCTGGGTTTGGCTGCCGCATCGCTTGATGCACTTTCGCCGTTAGCCGTGCTTCACAGGGGATATGCAATTGCCCAGGATGCCGGCGGGAGGCTTTTGCGGGACGCAGCAAATGTTACAGTCGGGGATCGAGTCGACGTACTGCTATCCAAAGGGAAGCTGAAGACGAAAGTTGAAGATATTCAATAAGGTCCGGGCTGAGCTTTGTACTTTGAGCTTGGGATCGCATGGAATACTCAAGCCCCGCAGACCAAAAGAACAAAGCTCAAAGTTCAAATTTCAAAGCACAAATTCCAAATGGACGCGAACGAGCCAATTAGAAAACGAATTGTAATCAACTTGGATTCACCACCCGGCACGGTTCCGCGCAGCGGGCCCCAGTCCTACGGAACTCCAAGACAGTCACGACGTTGGCCCAAAGTGATCGCAATCATTTTGATGTTGCTGTTTGTCGTAGTGCTCGCCTCAGCTGTTGGTGGTTACTTCTGGTGGCGTCACTATCAGACGACTCCTTCGTATGCGATTGCCATGATCATCGATGCCGCGCAACGTAACGACATGGCATCGTTTGAGAAACAGATCGACGATGACGCTATTGCGCGAAACATGATTTCCGACGTTAGTCAGAAAGCTGCGACCCGATACGGAATCGCCTTGAGCGGTACTTTGCAGAAACAGATTGATGCGATGGTGCCTACATTGCTACCACGGTTGAAGGACACGATTCATCAGGAAGTGGTGAAAGAGGTTAAGGAGTTCGCGGCGAAGTCAGGGCCAAAGCCATTCATTCTTGTTGCGGTGGCAGTGCCGACGTTAGTTAACATTACAACGCAAGGTGACAAGGCCACGGCGATTGCACAATTACCCAATCGAAAGATCGAGCTGGGGCTCGATCGCAGCGCTGATCTATGGAAGGTTACTGCGTTCAAAGATGATGTTCTTCTACAGCGCGTCGTAGACAATGTGATGAAGGACTTGCCTGCAATTGGCGGAGTTGATAGTTCGTTGCTGAAGTCGCTGCAGAAACCGAAGAAGAAGTAAGTCGAAGATTATTAAAAGACTATGAAAGAAGAGCAACCACGTACCTTCGAAGCATCGCTCGAAGCATTGGAACACATAGTTCGTCAGTTGGAGAGTGGCGACTTGCCGCTCGAGAAGAGTCTCGAACTTTTTGAACAAGGCATTCGACTCTCACGTGAATGCCAGGATCGTCTGAGCCAGGCGGAACGACGAATCGAAGTGTTGATGCGCGACAATCAGGGCCGTACGGTTGCAGCTCCGTTTGAGCCTGTATCGGGAGAGAATAACGAAACTGATGACGAAAGCGTTTTCTGAGAGGCTGCCCTCCAAGTCCACACTTGAACTCGACACCTTACTAGCCGGGAGTCGTGCCCTCGTTGAAGTCGAACTCAACACCGTTCTTCCACTGGCAAGTGCTCCACCAGAAAAGGTCCATCAAGCAATCCGTTGGAGTGTGTTCGCGGGAGGTAAGCGCTTTCGACCCGGTTTATTGATAGCAACCGGCCAGGTATTCGAGGCGCCTATCAAATGTTTGCTCAAAACAGCATGCGCGCTTGAATTGATTCATACCTACTCACTCATTCACGACGACTTGCCTGCAATGGATAATGATGAGCTGCGTCGCGGCAGGCCCACATGTCATGTTCGTTTTGATGAAGCGACCGCGATCCTGGCAGGAGATGCTTTGCAGACACTCGCATTCCGTGCTGTTTCTCATGACGAGGAACTATCCGCTGAAACTCGTGTGACGCTGATTAGAGAGTTGTCGGATGCAGCCGGCACGCCTCATGGCATGGTCGCAGGACAAGCATTGGATATCGAAGGTGACGCGCGAGTGGTTAGCAGCAAGGAACTCGAAGAGATACATCGACTGAAGACTGGTGCTTTGATTATCGCTTCAGCACGTTGCGGAGCGATTATCGCGGGAGCAAATGCATCGGAGTTGGATGCAATCACAAGTTATGCGGCACAGCTCGGTTTGTTGTTTCAAATCACCGACGACTTGCTGGACGTGACGGCAACAGCTGAAGATCTCGGCAAGACCCCCGGAAAAGATGCGCGCGCATTGAAAGCTACCTATCCTGCTTTGTATGGAATCGAGGAAACAAAAGATGCTGCCGCTCGTGCGCACAATTCAGCATGTGAAGCTTTGCTGAGAATTAACCGTGCAACTGAAAAGTTGCACAAGATAGCGGATTTTATTTTGAATCGTAGCAGATAGGAATTTCGGATTTCGAATTACGCGATTTCGGATTTTGTGTTGTTCGAGCGCAAAGAGTTACATTACCCCAGAAGAAGTCCGCAATCCGAAATCCCCAATTCGCAATTCCTAACCAATCCCTGCCTTCCGTTGCATTTGCTTTAACGCTTCCGGGATGAACGACGTAATTTGGTGCGTCTCTTCCCTTCCATCCACGAAGGTCTGATACAAACTGAAGTCAGGCAACGAGAGACAGCTGAGCGGTGAGGAGTGCTGGTACCCGGTATCCAAACCCACGGCACTGTTCGAGATGTAAATGCCGTGACGACCTAGTCGTCCGCGCAAAGGGAGTAATGGCGTGGGCGTGTGGCCAAACACACACGGCTTGCCACGGTAGTTCTTGTAGAAGTCCATGTCGCGCGTCCATAGAAGTGACATTTCCGAACTCTCGCTCGGATGCTTTCCTTCATCCAGCCCTGCGTGCACATAAATCGCATACTCGTCTTCGTGGTAATAACGAGTCGACTGCATGAACTCGAGATGCTCCGGAGGCATTGAGTCGTCGAGCGCATGTCGCATGTCCTCCAAATCCTTCTCACTGTCAACGCGCACGTGAAGACCTGTGTACTGTTCAAACGTACGTTCACCGCCCGTAACAGGTGTCAACCACATATTGCTCGTCCCATCCAAAAAATCGATCAACATCTGTTCGTGGTTGCCGCGCAAGCAGATCACACGTTCGGGGTTGTCGTGAGACATTTTAAGAACGTGCTCCACGCATCCCGGCGCATCGGCGCCACGGTCGATCAAGTCCCCGAGAAAGATGAGCGTGTCAGAATCGGCATCGCGCGGCAGCATATCAAGCAAGTTGAGAAGTTGAGCGCAGCGTCCGTGAACATCGCCTACGACAAAGGTTTTCATTCCGCGTGGTCCCCGGTCTGTTCTCGGTTTCTCGTCTTGATATTGTCCATCAATTCCATGAAGCGAGGATCCTGGTGCATGTCGGACCAGTTAGGATCAGATTCAAACCATGGCACATTCTCGTTACCCAAACCGATTGCTGTCTCGAGCCATCTGAGTGCTTCCACCTGGCGGCCCTGGAGCAGATACGCAGATGCGAGCCAGTAAGAAATATCGTAGTCAGCCTCGGCCACCTGTCTGACTTTGTGAGTCAACTGTTCATTTGCCTTGGTGTGTTGGCCCTGTGCGCTTAGACAGATCGCCAGGATCGGTCGCATACCATCCATTTGCGGGTGTCGTTGCAGAACTGATTGCAGAATCCGCATCGCCGCATCGACCTCCCCACGATAGTACAGGACTCGCGCACGAAACACCTTGATCATGGGATGTTCCGGCTCAATCGCCGCGCCCTCATCCAACTCATGCAACGCATCTTCGTAACGAGCCTCGTACATGTAGATGCGTCCACTGTTGTAGCTGGCCAGTACACGATCACTTGGATTAAGGCGCGCCATTCGATCAAAACTTCGGAGCGCGCGATCGTAGTCGCCATCGAGTCGGGCAACAATGCCGCGCACAAACTGAACACCTGGATCGTTTGGATACTCCTCGCGCAGCATCTCCACCTCGTCTCGCGCCTTCTGCTTCTGGCCTCCTGTCAGGTAGATGATGACCATTTGCATTCGCGCCTCGAGAACACGCGGGTCGAGCGTCAACGCTTTCTTGAAAGCGATCTTTGCTTTGTCATGATCACCTGTCTGTCCCAAACCCTTTAAGACTCGATTGACGTAACAACTGCCCAGGGCCGAATAAGCCAACGCAAACCTGGGATCAATTTCAACAGCGCGTCTAAAGTGCTCGATCGCAGAGTCGAGTTGCTCGCGCTCGATTGTGTGATAGATAAAGTTGGCTAGACAGTCGCGCCCGCGCAAATACTCTTCGGAGGCCGCCGCATCCGTCGTTGCACCTTTGGCGAGTTCGACTTTTTCGTCGGGGCTCAGTTCAAGGCGCAGTCCTTCGACGATCCGCTGCACGATCGTATCCTGAACATTGATAATGTCGCTGGCGTCGGCGTCAATTCGCTCGCTCCAGAGAATCTCGCTGGTGCGGACATCGAGAAGTTGAGCCGTGACGCGAAGACGATCTCCGGCACGCAGAAATGTCGCAGTTAGAATCGCATCAACACTCAACTCCTGACCTGCCTCAGCCGCATCGACTTGTTTGTTTTGATACTTGACGATGACAGATGATGGTCGCACGACAAGAGAACGCACACGGGCCAACTCCGTGATCACTGCATCGGCAAGTGAGAACTGGTAGAAGTCTGTCTCTTTGTCGTTGCCCACATTCTTGAACGGCAGAATAGCGACGCTCTTCCGCTCACCTTCCGCCATACTTGTAACGGGTGATTCATCAGCGTCGTGCCCGGCCGTAATTCGTCGACCAGAACCGCTCGAGCCTACGTCTGTTGTCCTGCCCTTCAACCATCGCAACGCCCTCGCGACGGAACTCGAATTCAAATGCTTAGGAGCAACGGGTACGAGACTATTGTCCACGCCCGGAATTGAATCGGTACCTAGTTCTCGAATTACGGAACGAATCTCATCAGCGAACTGCGACATTCTTTGATAACGATTGCGCGGCTCTTTTGCGAGTGCTTTATCGAGTATCTGTTGTAAACGTGGCGGAATTCGACCGGGTCGCACTTGAGACAAAGGAGCAGGCTCTTCATGAAGGACAGCATGCCGCACATCGACGGCAGTTTTGCCCTTGAAGGGCCAGCTGCCAGTCAACAATTCATAGAGCAGTACTCCAATGGAAAAAATATCTGCTCGAGCGTCGACACGATCTCCGCGAGCTTGTTCAGGTGCAGCGTACGTTGCTGTGCCATAAGGGATGCCGACTTCCGTCAACTCGGTATGATGAATGCCTGACGTACGAGCCACTTCTTCATCGAGAAGTTTCGCTAATCCAAAGTCGAGAACCTTGACTTGACCCGTGGGGGTGACCATAACGTTACCGGCTTTTATGTCACGATGAATTATTCCGCGTGCGTGTGCCGCGGTAAGTGCATCGGCTGTTTGCAAAGTTATTGATAGGGCACTCTCCAGGGACAGAGGCCGACCATTAACCAACTGCCGCACATTACGGCCTTCGATGTATTGCATTGCAATGAAGTGGATGCCGTTGATTTCGTTGAGATCGAAAATGGTGCAGATGTTCGGATGGTCGAGTGCAGAGGCCAAACGAGCCTCGCGTTCGAAACGTTTTAGATTGGCTTCCTTCGCGGTTAGTTCGGCAGGCAGGACTTTGATTACAAGCGTGCGGCCGAGTTTGGAATCAATGGCCCTATAGACAGTACCCTGACCGCCCTCGCCGAGCTTTTCGAGAATTTTATAATTGCCGAGTGTCGACCCTACCATGGAATCGCTGGAAGACAGTCGAAGGGGGAATGCTTTGTATTCCTCCGATTGTCACGTCGTGTCGGATTGATTGCGGACTATTTAACCCCCAAGTATGGTTGCGCGCAACTATTGCCAAATAATCAGGAAGCAAATCAGATTGGCTACTTGCATGGTTTGTCTCCATTCAAACAGTATTTATACAACGGTAGTGACTGAACGAATGTAAGAGACTATAGTTCAAACTGCCTCGTTCACGAGGCTAGCCCGCAGGGCTATTAGGCCAGCCGTTTTACGGCTGGTTAACTCACAAGCAAATCTCACAGGCCGTTTCAACGGCCTTACAAACGAGGACCTCACAAATGCCTAAAAACGTCTATAGCGAGATCAATCTCCACATTACCTGGCATACCAAGAACGATGAACCCGTGATCAAAGATCACATCGAAAACCGTTTGTACCGTTTCCTTGAAAACAGAATTCGCAAGGAAAAGGAGACTTTCATTCATGCTATTGGTGGAATCGAAGATCACATCCATTTAGCGGTTACCATTCCACCGTCTCTCACAATCAGCGACTGGGTGGGTCAACTAAAAGGCAGTAGCTCATTTCATATTAACCACGAAATCGCGAATCGAAAGCTACTTGACTGGCAACAGGGATACGGTGTTGTGAGTTTCGGTACGCGTGATCTGAAATGGGTCGTACGCTATGTAAGAGATCAAAAACAGCATCATGCGAAAGGGACAACTCACGATCGATTGGAAAGGATAACGTCAGATGACGACGGAAGGCCGCTAAAGAAGCCTACAAAAAATCGGCGACAGTGAACTGTGTAACGGCTGACCTATTAACCCTGTGGGCTAGCCTCGTGAACGAGGCACGGATGATCACCTTAGATTGAACATCTTAAGTCAGCGACGGAAGGCCGCTGAAGCGACCTCAAAAGTATCGGCGCCGGTGAACCAGCCGTAAAACGGCTGGCCTACTAGCCCTGCGGGCTAGCCTCGTGAACGAGGCAGGGACTCACCATGTCCTGTTGCCTCCATCCAGTCATTTAACGCCGCGAGTGTTTTCAACGAGCAGTTAGCTGTTCACTAAATCCGGTGTATTATTCCGGCGCTAACCAAACCTTCTTAATCGAGGACAAATCATGTCTGAACAGGCTCGAACGAATCTACGTACGATTAGTCTGCTCGCCCTTCTCGCAATAATGTTCGCGATCATCTCTTTCTTCCCAGTTACTTTCGCTCAGGAAAAATATTCTACGAATCTTTACTCCGGTTTACGCTGGCGCAACATTGGTCCATTTCGCGCCGGTCGCGTTAACGCGGTGACCGGTGTCATTGGTCAACCAAGTGTTTATTACTTCGGCTCGGTGGGCGGCGGCGTCTGGAAGTCGACGAATTCAGGCCGGACGTGGAATCCAGTTTTCGATTCGGAAAGCGTTGGCTCAATCGGTGGAATTGGCGTAGCCCCGTCAAATCCGAACATCGTCTACGTTGGTACAGGTGAAGCTGATCTGCGCGATTCGATCTCGTTTGGCAACGGGATGTACAAATCGATCGATGCCGGCAAAACATGGAAACACATTGGATTGGAACAGACGCGACAGATTAGTCGCGTGCTCGTCGATCCGAAGAACCCTGACGTCGTTCTAGTTGCGGTGCTGGGTCACGTCTATGGTGCGCATCCGGATCGAGGTGTGTACCGGACAAAAGACGGCGGTGCAACCTGGCAAAAAGTTCTCTACAAAAACGAGGACCTGGGCGCAATCGATCTGTCATTCGATCCGGTCAACTCACAGACTATCTACGCCAGCATGTGGAACGTTCGTCGTCCGCCCTGGTTTATCTATGCTCCGGCAAATGGGCCCGGCGCAGGTATTTTCAAGTCTACAGATGGCGGCAACACCTGGACCCAACTCACCACAGGATTACCAACCGAGGGAGTCGGCCGTATCGGTCTCTCCGTGTCGCAAACAAATCGTAATCGTGTCTATGCGATCGTCGATGCAAAGGAGGGTGGTCTGTTCTCGTCGAATGACGCGGGGACAACGTGGACAAAAGTTTCCGGCGACAATCGCATTTGGGGACGGGGCTGGTACTTCAACAAGGTCAGCGCGGATCCAAAAGATCCGGACACGGTCTACGTTGGGAACACGTCGGTCTACAAATCAACCAATGGTGGAAAGAGTTGGACACCTATCAAAGGAGCACCCGGTGGGGACGACTATCACCAGCTCTGGATCAATCCTGACGATCCAAAGCGAATGATCCTCGCAAGTGACCAGGGTTGCGTGGTGACGGAAGACGGCGCGGCCACCTGGAGTTCCTGGTACAACCAATCAACGGCGCAGTTGTATCACGTCGCTGCCGACAATCGTTTTCCTTACTGGGTAACCGGTGCGCAACAGGATAGCGGTGCGGTGGGTGTTCCCACTCGAAGCAATCATTCTGAGATTTCGAATCACGATTGGACCGGGGTTTGTGCTGGCGGCGAGTCGGGGTACACAGCGCCCGATCCGCTGCATCCGGAAATACTTTTCGGCGGTACTGTCACTCGCTGCAATGTCCTGACGGGAGCGATACAGAACGTAACGCCAGAAAAAGGTCAAGGTCCTTTCCGTCACGCATGGACGCAACCGCTCGTGTTTTCTGCTGCGGATCCACACGCGCTCTATTTCGCCAATCAGTATGTCTATAAAACTACAAACGGAGGTGAAAGCTGGACGCAAATAAGCCAGGACATGACGCGCGAAGAACCAGGTGTGCCAGCAAATCTCAATGAAGCTGCCGCGGCAGACGTTGCGCCAAACACGCCGGCGGCGCGAAGACTCGGCGTCATCTACACAATCGCTCCGTCGCCGTTGCGCGCATCGATGCTATGGATTGGAACTGATGACGGCTACATCCACCTTACCAACGATGACGGCAAAAACTGGACGAATGTGACTCCCACCGAACTGACTGCGTGGAGCAAAGTTACGATGATGGATGCTTCGCATTTTGATGTTAAAGAAGCTTACGCCGCGGTTGAGCGACATCAGTTGGAAGACTATGAACCTTACATCTACAGGACACGCGATTCTGGTAAGACATGGCAAAAAATAACAACAGGACTGCCGTCAGGTGTTTATGTTCAGACCATCAAGGAGGATCCACTCAGGCGAGGTTTGTTATTCGCGGGCACAGAGCTGGGCGCGTTTGTTTCTTTTGACGATGGCGATCACTGGCAGTCGCTTCAGTTGAACCTGCCGCGTGCGTCAGTTCGCGATCTGATTATTCACGGAGATGACCTGATTGTTGCTACGCATGGTCGCGGGTTCTGGGTGCTCGACAACATTACTGCGCTGAGACAGATCGATTCACAAGTGGCAAATTCGAACGTCGTTTTGTTTGAGCCAGCCGTAGCCATCAATGTAGCACCACCAAGTGACAACGGAACACCACAACCACGCGACGAACCTTTGGCTGAGAACCCACCGTTTGGAGCGATGATCGATTACTACTTGAAAAACACGGCGAGTGGACCGGTCGTCCTGGAAATACTTGATCCTTCCGGTGATTCGATTCGTCGATACTCGAGTGATGAAAAACCATCTCCTGTTGATCCTGATACTCAGAACATTCCAGCGTTCTGGCGTCCAACACCACAACCATTATCGGGAGCAGCAGGTATGCATCGCTGGGTTTGGGATCTGCGCCCAACGCCACCCGCCGCGCGAGCTGGTGGACAAGGAGGTGGTGGTGGCGGCGGAATCTTCGGCGGTGGAAGACCAACTGTGTTATCAGGGAGATATACAGTGAAGCTAACAGTCGGCGGTGAAATGTTTACTCAGCCGTTGATCGTGGAGCCGGATCCCAGAGTCAAGTGAGGTACACTGATTTGGACAAGTTAGCCTCCAAGGAACAAGCAAACTAGGGTTGAACTAATAAACCAGGATAGAACGAGTAAGGAAGGGTGGTTTACCCCCGCTGTTTTTGAAGTCTGAAGCCTGGCGGGGGTAAACCACCCTTCCTTACTGTCCTTTGTTAATTTACTTATGTGGTCCAGTTACCTTGTTGTATCCCTGGCCCTTGAAAAACACTTACTCTGCCTTTCCCATCTGCCAAAGCATGAACGCATAGTCATACGCTGTTTCATGCAGCGCGTCATAACGACCCGACGATCCCCCATGGCCTGCTCCGAAGTTCACCTTCAACAACAGCGGGTTTTTGTCTGTCTTCATCTCGCGTAGTTTTGCGACGAGCTTCGCACCTTCCCAGTAAGGCACCTGACTATCGTTCACTGAGACCTTTACAAGCATCGCCGGGTAATCCTTCTTTGCGATGTTGTCGTACGGTGAGTAGGTCTTCATATAGTCGAACGCCGGCTTCTCATTCGGGTTGCCCCATTCGATGTATTCACTTGTCGTTAGTGGCAGCGATGCATCCAGCATGGTATTCAACACATCGACAAATGGAACCTGGGCAATTACCGCCTTGAATAAGTCAGGTCGTAGATTACTGACCGCACCCATCAACAACCCGCCTGCACTGCCACCTTGAATCACCAGGCGATCTTTCGATGTGTATTTGGTCTTAACCAAATGATCTGCACAGGCAATGAAGTCAGTGAATGTGTTCATCTTGTTCATCATCCTGCCGGCCTGCCGCCATTCCTCGCCCATCTCACCGCCGCCTCGAATGTGAGCGATGACGTAGATCACGCCGCGGTCAAGCAAACTCAATCGGGTTGAGGAGAATGTTGGCGGTATCGAAATGCCATAGGAACCATAAGCGTAAAGCAGGAGCGGGGCAGAACCATCGAGCTTGACTCCTTTGCGATAAACCACGGACATCGGAACCTTGGTGCCATCCGAAGCGGTAGCAAAGACTCGTTCTGATTTGTAATTCGCACGATCGAAACCACCCGGC
>Ga0105248_10001806_pt1 | contig 23777 bp, 20 predicted proteins | sample KBSS34metaG_FD_81524 | JGI IMG/M metagenome (GOLD analysis project Ga0105248, IMG submission 81524) | Switchgrass rhizosphere microbial communities from Kellogg Biological Station, Michigan, USA - KBS S3-4 metaG | ecosystem: Host-associated > Plants > Roots > Rhizosphere > Soil | place... | reverse complement strand
TGGGCTGATTCTGTTGGTGACCACGGGCAGTTATCTGCGCTGGGAGCGGATTGTCATCGTGCTTTGCGTGATGGACGTGACGTGGTTTGCGCTGGCATTTCTGGTGCGTCCAGATTGGGCCGAGGTTGCACATCACTCGGTAGTTCCCACCGCGCCGGTGGGCGGGATGACGAGCAGCCTTGTGTTCCTCGTCATTGCCATCGTGGGCACAACGATCGCGCCGTGGCAGCTTTTCTTTCAACAGAGCTGTGTCGCGGAAAAGCGGCTACGGTTCGCGGACCTGAAGTGGGCGCGTCTCGATACGCTGATCGGCGCTACCTTTACTGTGCTGGTGGCGGGAGCAATGATGCTGGTGGGCGATCTTGGCTACCGTCATCACATAGTCTTTGACGATCCGGCGCAACTGGCTCTGGCGTTAGGGCCGATTGCCGGCAGCTTCGTTCGCAACGGAGTCCTGCTACTGATGGTCAATGCAGCAGTGCTGGGGACGACGGCCATTTCACTGGCCAGTGCATGGGCTTACGGCGAGGTGAAAGGTTGGGAGCATTCCCTGCACAAGAAGGTTCGGGAGGCTCCGGGATTTTATGCGACTTACCTCGTCTGCGTGGGCGCGGCAGCTGCCATCGTGCTTCTTCCGCATGTGCCACTCCAGTTGGTCATTCTCAGTGTGCAGGCATTTGCCGGAGTCATTCTTCCCTCGGCGATTATCTTTCTGCAATTGCTCTTGAACGACCGCGAACTGCTCGGCGACCGTTGGGTCAACCGCCCGTGGAACAACGCAATCAACTGGACCATCATCGTTGTTCTCTTCGCGCTTTCGCTGTTGCTGGCGGCGCAGGTAATGCTCCCCAACTTATTCAACTGAACTGTTTTCAGAAAGTGAGGCAAAGCAATGAAAACACATACGAACTCCTACGAGCCTGAATGCTTCCGCGTGATTCATCCACTCGACGACATCATGGAAGAGAAATGCTCCAGTGAAGGGCTGGGCCGAATCGCGATGACGCGTCCGGTGCGGATTTCGCTGACCGTGCTGCGGATCTATCTGATCGCAATGACTCTGATGCTTGTGTTACACGCGCTGGAGTTGGCTGGCGTGTTTCATGCGCCGCGGTAGGCGAAGGATGAGGCAATCATGAACGGTATAGGGACGGGGACGTTTAGTCTGCATCTGGTCTGCGCGATCCTGATGGGCGCGATGGTAGGGCTGGAGCGGCAGTGGCGGCAGCGCATGGCGGGGACTCGCACCAACGCATTGGTTGCCGCAGGCGCGGCGGCATTTGTGATGTGCAGGCTACAGCTAGGCAAGGATCTCTCGGCACAGGGGCGCATTGTCTCTTACGTTGTGTCGGGCGTGGGATTTCTGGGTGCTGGAGTCATTTTCAAAGATGGCGCGAACGTGCGTGGGCTGAATACCGCCGCGACGATCTGGTGTTCGGCAGCGATAGGGGCCCTTTGCGGACTTGGTTCACTGAATTTTGCGGCTGTGCTGGGATTTGCGGTGGTGCTGACTAATGTGGCGCTGAGGCCGCTTGCCTATCGGCTGCACCCTGTGCTGCCGACTGCGACACCCGCAGAGACATGCTATGAGATTCGACTGGCGTGCAGATTGTCAGTGGCGGCGCACCTACGCGGGCTGCTGTTATCGACGATTTCGCGGTTGCCATTGACGCTGCAATCGATCCATGCCGAACAGGATGACGCGAACGATCAGACGCATCTGCGAGCCGAGGTTGTAACCGCCGGACGAAACAATGAGGCGATGGAACAGGTGGTCATCCGGCTTTCGATGGAAGAGGAGATTACTACCCTGAGCTGGGCCATCGTCGACTCCGCGATGGAATGACCTTCATGCTCTGGAACGATGAAACGGTTGATGAGGTTGCGAATTCGACGCAAACAGTACAATTGAGGAGTGATGGAACTGATCCAGATTGAGCCGGCGGGGAAGATTCCTGCGCGGAAGCCGGAGTGGTTGAAGGCGAAGGCGCCTGGTGGCGAGAACTACCATGACCTGAAGCGGCTAGCGCGTTCGCTGAATCTGCACACGGTCTGCGAGAGTGCGCATTGCCCGAATATCGGAGAGTGCTGGCAGCATAAGACGGCAACTTTCATGATGCTTGGGAACCTTTGCACACGGCGCTGCGGATTTTGCGCTGTGCCGAAGGGGCGTCCTGAGGCGATCGATTTTGATGAGCCGCGCCGGGTGGCAGAGGCTGTCGCTGTTCTGGGGCTGCAGCATGCGGTGATTACCAGTGTGAATCGCGACGACGATCTGATTGGCGGGGCGCGGGCTTTTGCGATGGTGATCGAAGAGATTCGGCGGCAAGCTCCGGGGTGTCAGGTCGAGGTGCTGATTCCGGATTTTCAGGGGAATCCTGAGGCGGTGAAGATTGTCGTCGACGCCAAGCCCGAGGTGCTGAACCACAATACGGAGTCAGTGCCGCGGCTGTACCGGGTGGTGCGTTCGGGGGCGCGGTATGAGCGGACGCTTCGGCTGCTGGAGTACGCCAAGGAGCTGAATCCGGCGGGGATTACCAAGTCGGGCGTGATGGTGGGCCTCGGCGAGGAGACGAGCGAGCTGCTGGAGGTTTTTCGCGATCTGGCGGCGGTACACTGCGACATCCTGACGATCGGGCAGTATCTTCGTCCCTCGAAGGATCATCTGCCGATGGCGCGTATTTATACGCCGAAAGAGTTCGCGGAGCTGAAGGTGGAAGCGCTGAAGATGGGCTTCCGGCATGTGGAAAGCGGGCCGCTGGTGCGGTCTAGCTACCATGCGCATGAGCAGGCGGCTTCTACGGGGCTGCGGGTGCTGGCGTAAGGAAAGGCAAACAACATGGGAGTACTGGAAGGATGGTTCAGGCTTCTACCTTTGTTTCTGATTCTTACCCTCCCGCCGTTGTTCCTCGCAGGGCTGGTGGCCGTTTTTTCTGGTTCGGTTCCCTATAGTCGGGAAGACGCAGAACTTAAAGAAAGCGGTCAGTCAACGTCCCGGCGGTACGGAGTCAGTAGTTTCCTTGCTTCGATTGCAGCGGAAATAGCTGTCATCACTGCTACGATCCAATACCTGAATTGGACTTGCCTACACGGTCAGGACCGTATATGCCACGATGGCCAAGCTGGCATGGGATTGATGCTGACTGTGCCGTTCTCTTGGTTGATTGGCACATTAATATCTGTGCTATGGACGACTCTGACGCTGCGGGTCAGGTCTGACCGAATCACTGCTGCAAAATTTCGCTACTCGGGATTGTATCCGATGGTGAACCGGTTGCTTTGCCTTGGTGGGCCCGTCGCGTTTTGGCTGATTGCAGGTTATTCTCTATTCTTGCTCTTTACCGTGATTGGAACCTGAAGCGAGATAGCCCCAAAAGTCTTTCTTAGAAACATGGAATTCAAGACGTAGCGTGATGCCCAGATGCTGTTTCTCCGAGCCGTTGATGTGAATGGCTGGACATGGCTTAGGTTGATTAAAATAGGCGAGGTACAGGTGTGGAATAGGCGTCTTAGCGTTTCTACACGGGAAGAGGATTGTGATGGCAGTTTCGTTTATGGCGGGGAATCCGGTGCTGAAAGAGTTGCACTCGGATCTGAAGCGGCGGATGGATAAGGCTGTGGTGGATTTTCAGGGGCATCTGGTTTCGCTGCGGACGGGACGGGCCAGCGTGCAGTTGCTTGACCAGGTGCGGGTGGATTACTACGGCACGCCGACTCCGCTGACGCAGATTGCTCAGGTGACGACTCCGGAAGCCAGCATGATCGTGGTGCAGCCGTGGGATGTGGGCTTGCTGAAGGAGATTGAGAAGGCGCTGCGTGCGCCTGAGCATGGGTTCAATCCTTCGAATGACGGAAAGCAGATTCGTGTGCCGATTCCGCCGATGACAGAAGAGCGGCGGCGTGATGTGGTGAAGCAGTTGAATGCGCAGCTTGAGGATCATCGCACGGCGCTGCGGAATGTACGTCGCGACGGCAACGACAAGCTGAAGAAAATGGCCAAGGACAAGGAACTCAGCCAGGACGAAGAGAAACGCGCTCAGGACGAGGTGCAGGCAATGCTGAATGATGAGATTCGGCGGCTGGAAGAGCTGGCGCGTAAGAAGGAAGCAGATATTATGCAGATCTGAGCCTGTTCAAGGCTTATGCAAAAGGCCGCTCCTAGGGAGCGGCCTTTTTGCGTTTTGCGTAGTTTACGGCGCGTAGACGTCGACGCCGCCGTTGTAGTTGGGCAGGTAGACCTGGCCGTGATAGACGACCGGGGCTGAAAACTTGTTGTATTGATAGGCGATGCCCCAGCGTTGCGAGTCCCAGAGGACTTTAAGGGTTTTGCTGCCGTCGCCGTTGGTGATGAGGGTTTCAGGATCGTAGGCAATAAGGCGCCCGGCGGTGAGGCGGCTGTTGGCGTCGCCGTAGGGAATACTGCACCAGAGGATGGCCGTGTTGAGCTGGTTGCGGTTGCTGGAGAGGGTGCAAAAGCCTCCCGGCATACCCCCGGGGGAGTTGATGCTCTCGATGGATGCGACTTCATTTCCTTGCGCCAGGTATTTTAGCGTGCCGGCGGGAGAGATGGTCCAGGCATGGAGTTGAGAGTTTTCGCCCCAGGCAAAGATGGTCATGCCGCGGGTGGCGCTCTTGTACAAGACCGGCGTCATGTGTAGATGGCGGGTCTTACCCCAGGGGAAGAAATTGAGGGTGGTCGTGTCCTGCGGGCAGGGATCTACGGGGCCTGGTGAGGCCGTCAGCCAGACGGGTGGCGAGGCCAGTTTGGCGCAGTTGGCCTTGGCATTGGCGAAATCCGCAGGTATGGTGTTGCCCATGTTTGCGGTGTTCAGGACGTAGGCGATGCCGTCTTTGCCGGCGCAGAGCAGCTTTTTATAGTTTGCGATCAGGGTGCATCCCGCGGAGCCGAGATCTTCGTCGTTCCAGGCTGGATCGGTGGGATTGGTGGGGTAGAGCAAGGGGACAACCGCGCCGGTAACTTTGTCGATGGAGCTGACGACTTTGCCACCATTGAGGGCCATAGCCATGCCGCCATTGACGGGTGTGGAGAGAGTTTCGCTGGGGGCGCTTTCGCCGGAGAGCTTATCGGAGACGGGGGGCGCGGGGCCGGATTTTGTTGGGTCGAGGCCGACACGGCCTGCATCGCTGTAGGGCGCCCAGTGACTCACGACTGCGAGCGAGCCCTGGGTCTGGCTGCTCGCCGGGGGCGTGTACTGGACCTTGAAGATGGTTTCGCCGAAGTCGGAGACACCATTGAAGGAGCCATTGCCGGTAACGCCGTAGAGGAAGCCGTCGGCGTCTGCGGCCAAGCCCTGCCCGGCCATCCAGATGCCACCGCCGCGGCCTGCGGTCATGGGAAGGAAGGCAGTGACCGAGTTGCTGGCCACGTCGAAGGCGATGATGCCGCCTGCTGCGCCGTTACCGGTTTCGAGCACTGTTCCGTAGGCGAAGAAGATGGTTTTGCGGCCGTTGATGGCGGTCATGACGAGCGAGCTGCGCTGTTTGCGCATGGCGTCGCTGTAGCCCTGGGTGCCGTTTTTGAGGCCGGCAAGCGAGACCGGGGTGTTCACGGTGGCTCCAGTGGCGACGTTGAGGGTGTAGATGAAGTGGACGCCATTTTGCGGGGTGCCGTCGGGCGAGATCCAGGCGACGAGGTAGACGAGCTTGGTCTCAGGGTCGATGACGCCTGTGGAGAGCACACCCCATTTGTCGTTGATCATGTGCATGTCGATGCGGTTGCTGCCCTGGATGGGATTGCCGAGAGTGACATCCCAGATGGCCGCGCCGGTTTTGGCGTCTACACCACGGACCTGGTTGGCCATGGACGGAAGTATGGCGATGTCGTGGGTCGTACCGTCGGCGATCTTGACTGCAGAGAGGAATAGAGGCTGAGCCTCCATGCCGCGCGCGTCTCCGAAGACCGGGATGGTGGTGACGCGGCGGACACCTTTGGTCAGAAGCAGGTTGGGGGTCAGGAGAGTTTCGCGGGTGTTGGCGCCGGAGCGGTCGTTGAGGAAGGACTTGGTGAGTACGCCGATCTGGGCCTGGGCTGGTTGAGCGAATTGGGCGGATTGGATGAGGGTGAAGGCAAACAGAAGGAGTGCGGGAGTACAGCCGAAGCGAGAGCGGTTCATGCGAGCCTCTTTCCGGATGGAGGGTGAACTTGTGCGGCGATTGCGTTGCGACTATTTCTCGGTTCCCAGATAAGTGACGGTCACGGTGAAAGCGTGACCGTCCGTGGGTAAGTCCTGTCCCACCAGCCGCAGGGTGTACCAGTCGGCCTTGGGGATTTTAGCTTTGACGGTGACGGTTGAGCCGGATTTGGTGCTGCCCTTGGCCAGGACCTGGCGGTTGCCATCGACGATTTGGAGTTCGACCGCGGCTGTCTTGGGCAGGCCTGCGCGTTTGAAGACAAACTTGGCTGTCAGGGTCGAGTTGGCGGCGACGCGGAGACGTTGCGGCAGGGCCTGGTTGCCATCGAGGACGGGCAGGACATCCAAAGTTGCGTCTCCGAAGAAGACTTGCGTGGTCAAATGCGACTTCGCGGCGACCGGATGATTTACCCCGCCGGGGGCAAAGCATAGGAAAGATTGGCCATGAGCGAAGGCATTGGAGGGGATGGTGAAGGTGGCCTTGCCGTTGCCGTCGGTCCAGATATCGCCATGCTTGCCGGTGTAGTCGTGGAGCCAGCGGTTGGGGCCAAAGGATGTGCCGACGGTGACGGTGCGAGCGGCGAGGGTGTTGAAGTTGAGGGCGGTGAGCAGGCCGCCGCTCCAGCCGAGGGCGCCACCGTTGCCATCGCGGGTGAGGACGAGAACATCTTTGTCGACCCAGCGAAACTCGACATTTCCAAAGGCGAATGTGCGGCTGATCCAGATGAGGTTATCGAGGATTGGTTTGAGTCCGTAAGCGCCGGGCCAGACGGAGCTGGGGTAGTAATCCTTGCCGTAGATCAGCGCCAGCCGGGTTGGAAGGCTGAGCATGAAGGCGTAGGCGAGGCACTTGTTGGAGACGATCTGCTGGCCGTCGCTGGTGTCGGTGTCGGGATTATCGGCAAAGACGACGGAGAGGCCGGAATTGCGCTGCCAGTAACCGGAGCCGTTGTTGGTGAGTTGGGTTGCGTCAAAGCCGTCGCAGGCAGCTTGCAATCGCCAGTGCAGGGTGAAGTCCTCGACAGCCGAGCGGCCTCGCATCTGGTTCTCGGCCCACCATTGCAGGTTGTTGGGGTTGCCATCGAAGTATTCCGAGTAGAAAGAGAGGCCGGGCTCGGCGCCCATGATCTGCTGGACTGCCGGGACCCAGGTGCCCTTGACATCATCGAAGCGGTAGCCGGCGAAGCCAACCCTTTTGGTGAGCCAGGAGGTGAAATCCTTTGCGTCTGCGATGGTAACCCCGGTTGGTTTGGCGTGCTGGTAGCTGAGCTCGCGTCCAAAGGGGAAATCGCTGGCGGGATCGGGCACGCTATCTTCGGGGCAGAATGGCGGGATGGGGTCGTTGTTGCCGGTTCCGCCGCGGAACCAGCCGGGAGCCGTAGTTCCTTTGCCGTTCATCGTCTTGTGATCCGCACCCAGATAGCGGAAGACGCCCGGGCCACCGTTCTCGCCCATCAACTGGTGGAGAACTAGGTCGCCGTAGCTCTGGACTCCGTGTGCGTTGAGCGCGGCGACCGCTGCCATGAGACTTTCGAGGTTACCGTAGCGGGTCGGGATGCTGCCCTGTTGCGGGGCGGTGCCGAGGTCGCGTCGACAGTAGATGCCGTATCCATCGCAGCCTTCGCCGGCTCCGCCCTGGGCTTTGGAGACGGGTGGCCACTGAAAGACGTCCATGCTCGCGCCGATCTCGGCGGCGTGTTCGCGGACAAAATCGTAGAGCCAAGGGTGGCCGGGATCGGTAGGAGGCGCGGGAACGGTGATGCGAATCGGGTTGCCGCCGCCGTCGAGCAGACGATTGCCTTTGCGGTCGAGCTTGTAGAACCTGCCCCAGCCGATGAGACCGATCGCCATGATTTTTCTCCTGCGGAAGTTATACGTAGGAGTTATATCGATAGCCAAGCAAAAACGGCCCTGCGTGGGAATTTCTGCAGGGCCGCTGACTTTGCGGGAATATTTCGGGGTAACTTCCTATGGGAAGATGCGGTTCAAGGTGCGGGCGAAGGGGATGGTTTCGCGGACGTGGTCGAGGCCGCAGATCCAGGCTACGGCGCGCTCGATGCCCATGCCGAAGCCGCTGTGGGGGACGGAGCCGTAGCGGCGCAGGTCGAGGTACCACTGGAAGGCTTCGAGGGGTAGCTTGTGGTCCTCGATGCGCTGCTTGAGCAGGTCATAGCTGTCCACGCGCTGGCTGCCGCCGATGATTTCTCCGTAGCCCTCGGGGGCGAGCACGTCGACGCAGAGGGCGAAGGTCGGGTCCTGCGGATCGGGCTGCATGTAGAAGGCTTTGACGGCGGCCGGATAGCGATGCACCATGACGGGCTTGTCGAACTGCTTGGTGAGCCAGGTTTCGTCAGGGGAGCCGAAGTCGTTGCCGTACTCGAAGGGGTGTTCGAGTGCGCCATCGGTGTGGGCCTGGTTGAGCATTTTGACGGCTTCGTCGTAGCGCAGGCGCGGAAAGGGGGCCTGGATGGCTTCCAGCTTGGTGATGTCGCGGCCGATGGTTTCGAGGTCGGCGCGGTTCTTTTTGAGCACCGACTGCACGATGTGGGTGATGAAGTTTTCTGCCAGTTCGAGGAGGCCGTCGAGGTCGCACCAGGCGACTTCCGGCTCGATCATCCAGAACTCGGTGAGGTGGCGGCGGGTCTTGGATTTCTCGGCGCGGAAGGTGGGCCCGAAGCTGTAGACCTTGCCCAAAGCCAGTGCGGTCGACTCGATGTAGAGCTGGCCAGACTGAGTCAGAAAGGCTTCTTCGCCGAAGTAATCGACGGGGAAGAGGGTCGAGGTGCCTTCGCAGGCGGCGGGCGTGAGGATGGGCGGATCGGTGCGGATGAAGCCGTTGGAGTCGAAATACTCAGCGGCGGCACGCATGATCTCGGCGCGGATGCGGAGGATGGCTGCCTGCCGGGAGGAACGGACCCAGAGATGGCGGCGCTCCATCAGGAAGTCGACGCCGTGCTCCTTGGGGGTGATCGGGTAGGGGTCGTCTTCGGGGACACGCTGAACGATCTGAACCTGCTTGATGTCGAGCTCGTAGCCGCCGGGAGCGCGTTGGTCGGCGCGCACTTTGCCGGTGACGATGACGCTGGACTCCTGGGTTAGGCTTTTGAGCGCTTCGAAGACCTCGGGTGGGACGCCGGATTTGTGGGCAACGCCCTGGATGGTGCCAGTGCCGTCGCGAAAGATGGGGAAGACGAGCTTGCCGCTCTCGCGCATGTTATAGAGCCAGCCCTTGAGGGTGACGGACTCACCTGCGTGCTGGCCGATTTGGGCGATTGTGGAAACGGGGGCGGTGGTTTCAGACATGAAGGAGACCAGCTTTCGTTGACTGTTCAGGATATCGCGGCGCGTGTCGGAGGGAAAAGCGAGGTTCTGGTTACCTGCGGGTTGGAAGACGCTAATCTTTCGAACCGCTAAGGCCGATGGATGAGAGGAAGCCAACGTTTCAGCGGAAACCCGACGGAATTCTGAGGGGAGATTTTCGACTGGCGACGGGCTTGACTCTTATTTCTGCCTTGGAAGGTCGAACATGATTCGCTCCCTCAAATTTCTCTCATCTTGTGCTGCCATTCTTGCCTTTTTTGCTTCGGTGAATGGCGCTGTTGCCCAGACTGCCTCGCGCAACAGGATTACCAGTGCTATTGTCGACGCCGATTCGGTGACACTGCCCGGCAACACCCACCCGATGGCTCGTGCGGAGTATGACCGTGGCCAGGTGGCGGATGAGACACGGCTCAACCGCCTAGTGCTGGTGCTGAAACCGGATGCCCGCCAGCAGCGGGAGCTGGATGCGCTGACCGAGGCGCAGCAGGAGCCGGGTTCGGCTCAGTATCATCGCTGGCTTACTCCGGCGGAGTATGGGCAGCGGTTCGGCGTTTCCGCGGATGATGTGGCGCGTATCACCGGGTGGCTCAAGGCGCATGGATTTTCGGTCGAGCCAGTTCCGGCTGGGCGGCGAACTATTGTTTTCTCCGGCACGGCAGGTCAGGTTGCGGAGACCTTTCATACACAACTGCACCGGTTCTCGGTGAACGGTGTGGCCCACATGGCCAACGTTGAAGACCCGCAGGTACCCAAGGCGCTGGCTGCAGTGGTCGATGGCGTGCTGTCACTGCATGATTTCCGGCGCGTTTCAGCGATTCGCAAAATGCAGGCTGTGGCCACGCCGGAGAATACGCAGGGCAGCGCGCACTACATGTTTCCTGCAGATTTTGCGGCGATCTACAACCTGAATCCTCTCTACGCCGCGGGCAGCAATGGTAGTGGCGGTTCGATTGCGATTGTGGGGCGCAGCAATATCAATCTGGACGATGTGCGCAGCTTCCGCAGCAGCGCCGGGCTCTCGGCCAACCAGCCGACGGTGATTCTGGACGGCGCGAATCCGGGGCTGATCTCTGGCGATCAGGACGAGGCGACTCTGGATGTGGAGTGGTCGGGCGCAGTGGCTTCAGGTGCGACGGTCAAGTTCGTAGTGGCCGGGTCGACTAACACTTCGGATGGCGTGGACCTCTCAGCGCAGTACATTGTGAACCACAACACTGCTCCGGTGATGAGCACCAGCTTTGGCAACTGCGAGGCGAACATGGGCTCGGCGGAGATGGCGTTCTATAACAGCCTCTGGCAGCAGGCGGCCAGCGAGGGGATCAGCAGCTTTGTCTCTTCGGGAGATAGCGGCGCGGCGGGGTGCAATGGAGGCTCTTCGAGCACCGGTTCGCGGGCGGGAGTGAACGGGCTGTGCAGTTCTCCTTATGCGACCTGCGTGGGCGGGACTGAGTTCAATGAGGGCTCGGGGAACTACTGGGCAGCGACTAACGGCGCGGGCGGCGGCTCAGCGCTTGGGTATATTCCGGAGAAGGTCTGGAATGAGAGCGCGAACAGCGGCGGCTCTGGGCTGTGGGCCTCGGGGGGCGGTGTCAGCACGTATTATCAGCAGCCGAGCTGGCAGCAGGGCGTCTCCGGAGCCAACAGCAACGGGATGCGCGCGGTGCCGGATGTTGCGCTGACGGCGGCGAGCCATGACGGCTATATCGTTTGCCTGAACGGCAGCTACTACATCTTCGGCGGAACATCGGCTTCTTCGCCCTCGTTTGCCGGAATTATGGCCGTACTGGAGCAGAAGCTGGCTCTGGGCGGGCAGGGGAACGCGAATCCGACCCTGTATGGCCTGCTGAACGCAGCGGCTAATCCTTTCCATGCGACACCGACGGGTAGCAATACGGTGCCCGGAGTTACTGGATTTATCGCGAGCGGAGCCGCCTATAACCTGGCGACCGGCCTGGGATCGGTGAATGCGCAGACCCTGATTTCGAGCTGGCCTGTTTCTGGAGGTGGTGGCACGACGCAATCCTTTGTACTGACCTCTTCTTCGATGGCCTTGACGGTGCGGCCGGGACAATCCGGGACCTTCAACGTTGCGGTAGCGGGTTCGGGAGGGTTTTCTGGCGCAGTGGCACTCACGGCGAGCGCACCTGCCGGGGTGACGGTCTCCTTTAGTCCTGCGAGTGTTGCGGCGGGCGCGAGCGCAGTGGCCACGGTGAGTGTGGCGGGCAACGTGGCGCCTGGGACGAGTTCGATTACGATCACTGGCACCAGCGGCTCGATCGTTAGAAGTGTCACAGTCAACCTGACGGTTCCTTCGCCGCAAAGCTTTACGCTTTCGTCTTCGTTGCCTGGATTGACACTGGCTCAGGGCAGGGCAGGCATGTTCGCTCTGGCGGTGACTGGTACAGGCGGATTCACCGGCTCGGCGGCACTGACAGCGAGCGCTCCTGCGGGAGTAACGGTTTCCTTCAATCCGGCGAATGCAAAGGCGGGAACCAGCGCGACGGCGGTCGTTTCGGTGGGGGCGGCGGTCGCCACGGGTTCGAGTGTCGTTACGATCACTGGCACCAGCGGCTCAATTGTCAGCACGACGACGGTGAACTTAACTGTGACGAGCGCGCCGACGATGAGCCTGAGTGTAACGCCAAGCCGGGTGACGCAGGTGCGCGGCAAAACTGCGACGATAACGGCGACAGTCATAACTGGCGGCACTTTTGCCGACACAGTGACGATGGGTGTTACGGGCTTGCCGGATGGAGTTACGGCAGTCTGGAGCCCAGCATCCTTCAGGCCGGCTGGAGCGGCTACAACGACCGCCACGTTGACCCTCAAGGCAACCGCTACCGCGATGCTGAATACCGCGACGCTCACAATTACCGCGACTGGCGGTGGACTGAAGGTCCAGGGTCAGAGTGTGGTGCAGGTCACTGCAGCGCCTTCGATCGCGCTCTCACTTTCGCCGGGGACGATCAATATGAGGTCCACCGCGACACAGCAGGTGACAATTCTCGTTACACCTGCGGGCGGTGTAGCTCCGGCGGCGAATATGGCGGGTGTGAACTTCCAGGTGACGGGGTTGCCGACGGGCATCGCTGCGCAATGGGGTGCACCCACACTGAACGCGAATGGAAGCTGGCAGTCCGTGCTGACGCTGACAGGCAGTAAGACGGCTATCTCCAGCAGCACACGGCTCAACTTTACAACCAGCGCCGTTGATGCCGCTAGCGGTGTGACCTATACCGCGAGTTTGCAGACAGGGCTGGTGGTGACACGAGCGGTGTTGAAGCGGTTCTAAGCCAATCTGCGTTAAACGAAGAGCTCAGGTCAGCCGGTCGAAGGCTGCCTGGGCTTTTTCTGTAATGGAGGCGGGGGTTTCAGCCAGAAGATAGTGGATCTCCAGGACGCAGGCGGGGGGCTCGGGGAGAGCTTTCAACGCCTTTGTCGTTTGCGTCCATTCGATGGTGCCCTCGCCGGGCCAAAGGTGCTCATCCTTCACGGCGTGATTGTCGTGGGTATGAACAGAGCCGATGCGGCTGCCAAAGGTGCTGATGGCCTCTGCGACGCCGACAGTGATCTGAGCATGGCCGAGGTCGAGACAGATACCGACCCGGGTCAGGTGGCCCATGGTGAGGATCTGCATCAGATGTTCGGGCGAGGTGGGCTCGCTGACCAGATTCTCGGCCAATAGGCGCACACCGAGCGGGCGGGCAAAGGCGTCCAGGTGTTCGAGGGCGGTGAGGCCGTGCTCGAGAGCACGCGGGGACCAGCTGTCGGTGCGCTCGCCGAGGTGGACGACTAGGTTTTTGAAGTGCAGATGCTCGGCGGTTTCGAGGGCGCGTTTGACCTCGTCCATGGCATCAATGCGGCGGGATTTTTCCGGGTGCAGCAGGTTGACGGCGGGCGCTCCGGCTCGGCCCATCTCGCGGTCGGGGAACAGGGGCGCGTGCATGGACCAGACTTCCAGTGGATTGGAGGCGAACCAGTTGGCGATTTCCTGAACGTGTTCGCGGCTGGTGTAGTCAAAATGCTGGCGGGCGGCGAAGATTTCGACGGCCTGCGCACCGCTGCGGCTGGCCAATTCGAGCAGGCCGGGGTGCAGGCGCTCTTTCAAAAAGAGATGCGTCGAAAGACATCGCAGCATGATTGTCGTTCTCCCCCGGACCGAAGAATGAACTCGGCGTTAGGGATATTGTCGCATTTTCGGGGCTCAGCGATGAAGAAGCCTCGGTGAATGAGCGGCGTAGCCGAGGATTGTCCCGGCCACGCGGGACTTACCGTGCTACGAGGTACTTGGTGAAATAGAAGACCATTTGGGTTGAGCCTGTGTTGGTGATGCCGTGCAGAACATTGCCTGCGGAATACATCACATCTCCTGCTTCGACTTGCGTGGTTATGCCGTCGACCAGAATTTCTCCGCTTCCGGAGCCAATAATGACGAACTCCTCCTCTGGATGCTGGTGAGGTGGATGCGGGCGCGCACCCGGTTCGAGGGTCACCATGCCTGTAGCCACGGCTGTGAGTTGGGCGGTAGGGCCGTTGTAATGCACGTAGGCCTTTGCGCCGGGGCTATCGCCGGTGGCGGGCAGGCTTTTGCCTTTGACGACAGAACTTTTCAGCGCCGCGCCGCCTCGCTTGGTGTCGACGTGGGTGATCTTCTCCTGGCCTTCAGCCTGGGTGAGAGCACTGGGAAGTGCTGCGGCCGCGGCGAGAAAACTCCTTCGATTCATGAGCTGCTCCTTGGGCAAGCCAGAATGAGGTCTGGCCTCATAGGATTTCTGGGTGAAGCCCATAATAGCCTGTGACTGTTGGAAATCCCATGCCATTGTGTCGGAACCGTAGAATAGGCGAGATGCCAACAACGGTACGTTCACACGCGAAGATCAATCTGGGTTTGGGGATTGGTGCGCCTCGGGCGGATGGATTTCATGGGCTGACGACCGTGTACCAGACGCTGGAGGTGCATGATTTTGTTTCTGTTTCGGCGACTGTGGCTACTGAAACGCGGATTACGCTGACTTCCAATGATGCTCGTGTCCCTGCAGATGTGCGGAATACGGCGTGGAAGATGGTGGAGCTGGCGCTTTCTACGCTGGGGATTGCGGCTGAGGTTTCCGTTCACATTGAGAAAAGATTGCCAGTGCAGGGTGGGTTGGGAGCCGGGTCAGCGAATGCTGTAGCAGCGCTTGTCGGGTTGGAAGCCGAGCTTGGAATCGACCCGATCACCAAGCTCTGGTGGTCTGCGGCACGACTGCGTATTGCCGAACAGGTTGGGTCGGATGTGCCGCTTTTCCTGATTGGTGGCACGGTTCTGGGGCTGGACCGGGGGCAGGCGGTTTTCCCCTTGCCGGACCTGGAGGCTACCTGGTGTGTGGTGGCGATTCCCTCGGTTGGGGTGTCGACGCCGCAGGCTTTTCGCGACTGGGACGCGCTTTGTATCGCGGAAGGTTTGACCGATGCCGCAAGTACGGCTAGACTAAGTGAGTTGAGTCGCGCCTATGCTGCCTCCTTTACGGGAGTCGAAGCTTGGGACGGCTCCTCCGGTGTCTCTGCCTTGGGCGGAGACCTGGCCGGACCTCAGGTGTCCGCGCTTGTCCGCACCGGGATCATGAACGACTTCGAACGTGTCGTCTTTCAGCAGCATCCCCTTCTGAGCGAGATCAAGCGCACTCTTGCGGCTTCGGGCACCCCGGAGGCCGCCTCCTATGCTTCATTGTCCGGGTCCGGTTCGGCACTCTTTGGGCTTTACCGAGCCGAAGGAGAAGCAGTTGCAGCCTGTGACCGGTTGCGGACGATGGGAGTGGAAAGCTTGTTGACACGCACCCTTCCTCGCCGCGAGTACTGGCGGCAAATGCTTCAGCAATAAGGGACTTGACAGCCGTAGTTGCGAGCGTAGAGACTCGCCTGCGGTTGCGGATTGGGCGATCGACTAATGGTAGGTCAAGTGCCTTTGACGCACTTTGTCTAGGTTCGAATCCTAGTCGCCCAGCCAGATTTGTTGGGTAACTGTCCGGCTCGAAATTGGGCCGGTGTTCGGAAGCAAAAGCAACCAAGGCTAACCAGCCTGGGAGGAGCTTGAGTATGAAGACGGAAGAGCAGGCAGTGGCGGTCGAAGAAGGAGTTGGTTCGACGCCGGCAGCAGTGGAAACGGGTCCGAAGATGAAGGAGGTCAAATTGGCCTCTGAGCGGAAGCGGAGCCGGGGATTGGGCGAGGACAAGAGCTTCAAGCTCTTCTCCGGAACGGCCAATCGGGCGCTGGCCGAGGAGATTGCCGGGTTTGTCGGTGTGAAGCTGGGGGAATCGAAGCTCCAGCGGTTTGCCGATGGCGAGGTGTACTTCCAACTGCTGGAAAATGTTCGCGGGACCGACGTCTTTCTCGTCCAGCCAACATGCTTTCCGGTTGACCAGCATTTGCTTGAGCTGCTGATCATGATCGATGCGCTCAAGCGGGCCTCGGCGGCGCGCATTACTGCCGTGGTTCCGTATTACGGGTATGCGCGGCAGGACCGCAAGGATCGTCCCCGGGTGGCCATCAGCGCGAAGCTGATCGCCGATCTGCTGACGACGGCGGGCGCCAACAGGGCCTTGTTTGTGGACCTGCATGCGGCGCAGATACAGGGATTTTTCAATATTCCGGTGGATCATTTGTTTGCCAGCCCGGTGCTGGTGAGCCACTTCCGGGAGTTGAACCTGCCCAATCTGACGGTGGTATCGCCGGATGCGGGTGGTGTGGAGAGGGCGAGATTTTTCGCCACAAAGATGGGTGCTCCCTTGGCCATTGTGGACAAGCGGCGCACGGAGATGAATGTTTCGGAAGTGATGCACGTGATCGGCGATGTAAGAGGGCGTACCTGCCTGGTGATCGACGACATTGTGGATACGGCCGGAACGCTGGTGAAGACGGTGGATGCGCTGCTGGCCAATGGAGCCGCCTCGGTTCATGCCTGCGCCAGTCATGGAGTTTTGTCGGGTCCGGCGATTGATCGTATCGCTGCTTCGAGGATGGAGCAGCTGGTGATTACGAACACGATTCCTCTGCGCGAGGCTGCGCAGAAGTTGCCGAAGATTAAGGTGCTTTCGGTCGCGGGGCTTTTGGGCGCGGCGATTGAGAGCATTCATATGGAGACGAGCGTCAGCACGCTGTTTAGTTAGCAGCTGAGGTTCTTAACAAAGGGAGCGGTACTCATTCCGTGCCCGAGAAAGAAACGAGAGCGAAATGCCTGAAGTAGTGATTGCAAAGCCCCGCCAGGTTCCGGCCAATGGCAAGTTCAACAAGAATGCGGCGCGCCAGGTGCGCGTGGCCGGCAAGATCCCCGCGGTGGTGTATGGCGCGGGCCAGGAGTCGGTGGCGGTCGAGCTGGATCCGAAGCAGGTTCTGCGGATTCTGCACTCGGAGTCGGGTCACAACACGATTTTTGATGTGAACATCGAAGGCCATGGCGCGGTGAAGGCGATGATCGTGGACTGGCAGTACGAGCCGATTCGTGACAGCCTGCTGCATGTCGACCTAAAGCGTATTGCGATGGACAAGGCGATGAAGGCCAGTGTGCCGGTTCGTCTGATCGGTGTGCCGGTCGGAGTGAAGCTCGAAGGCGGCATGCTGGATCAGGTGATGCGCGAAGTGGAGATCGAGTGCCTGCCTGCGGATATTCCGAGTCACATCGACGTGGATATCACCGGGCTGGCGCTGCATGGGGCGATTCGCGTGAGCGATCTGCCGAAGATCGGTTCACTGAAGTACCTGGACGCCGACGATGCAACGGTTGCGCATGTAATCACGATTCGTGGCGAGGCCGAGCCTGAGGCTGTTGCCGCAGTTGCTGAGCCGGAAGTAGCGAAGAAGGGCAAGACCGACGCTGCGGCGGCTGACGCCAAGAAGTAAGCCGTGGCGGAGGAACAATTGCCGGGTCCCAATCCGAAGGCCGGCCCAGCTGTGGTGGTCGGATTGGGCAATCCCGGAATGGAATACGTTTGGACGCCGCATAACGCGGGATTTATGGCCATTGACCGTATCGCCCAGCAGGAACGGGTAACGGTCCAGAACCGAAGATGTAAGGCGCTGACCGGGGTGGCGAGAGTTCACGACCGGGAAGTGATTCTGGCGAAGCCGGAGACCTTCATGAATCTGAGCGGGCTTTCTGTAGCCGCTTTGATGAAGGAGTTCGGCATCGGGCCAGAAGACAGGGCGCAGAGACTGATCGTGCTGTATGACGAGCTGGACCTGCCTCTGGGCACGGTGAAGATCAAGGAACGCGGTTCGGCTGCCGGGCATAACGGAGCACGGAGCATTACCGGAACGCTGGGCACGGATGAGTGGCTGCGGATCCGGATTGGAGTTGGACCGAATCTTCCGGCGGAGGCAATTGCCGCTGGGGCCAAGCGCAGAGGCGGGAAGGACTACCTTCTCGATCCGATGCGGAAGTCAGATCTGGCCGTGCTGGATGAGGTTTTGGATCGGGTCGCGATAGCGGTTCGAATGATTGTGGCACTGGGTCCGGCGGCGGCGATGAACGAGTTCAACCGCAGGGATCAGGGAACAGGGAATTAGGGAACGGCAAAGACAAAGCAGGGCCGCTAAGGTTGAAGGATTTTGTTGACCGGCGGGAATGGCTGAAACCGAAGTTTCAGCGGAAAGAGCGAAACATGGATCGTTTGTATGAAGTAATGTTCATTGTCCGGCCGGATGTGGTCGATGAAGAGTTGGACAAGCTGGTGGCTGGCTTTGAGGGCACGGTCACGACCGGTGGCGGCGTCATCAAGGCAACCGAGAAGCTGGGCCGTCGCAAGCTGGCCTACACGGTCCGCAAGTTCAACGACGGCAACTACATTCTGCTGACCATTGAGGCCAATGGAACCGTCGTCGCCGAACTGGAGCGCCGTCTCCGCGTTACCGAGCCGGTGATCAAGTACATCACAGTTCGCATGGACGAGGAAGAGAAGCGCCTGACGAAGATTCGTACGCACCGTGCGGCTCATCAGAAGCGCAGCGCTGCTCCCGTGGTTCATGCCGCGGCTTCGGTTGCCGAGCCTGTTGCTCCGGCCGCTGTCGCGGTCGAAGAGCCGGCCGAAGCGACTGCCTAAGTTTTTTGAGTACTGACTGAAACAGCGACCCCGGAGATGCCGGGCAACGCACGAAGAAAAGGAAATACAATGGCTGATGAATTTCAAGCAAAAGCACCGGAGAGCGGTGCAGGTTCCGGGCCTGGCGGCCCTGGTGGTCACTCGGGTGGCGGTCGTCCTGCGGGTGCACCGCGTCCTGCGGGCGGTCCTGGCGGACGCGGCAAGTTTTTCCGCCGCAAGAAGGTCTGCAAGTTCTGTACGGAGAAGATCGATGCGATCCCTTACCGCGATGTTCGCCTGCTGCAGGGCTTTGTAGCGGAGCGCGGCAAGATCGTTCCCCGTCGGCTTACCGGTGTATGCACCACGCACCAGCGCCGTCTGACTCGCGCCATCAAGCAGGCCCGGAACATCGCCCTGCTGCCGTTTGCGGCGCGCCACTAGGTTTGAGTCGCAGTAGTCACGAAGATACTCTGCAACGAAAGTGTCAGAATTTTCACCAATTGGGTGTTGCTGGTTCTTAAGTTGAGTAGTCAGATTACTGTGGTACGGCTCTATAATCCGTCGCGGCGCAACCCTTGGCTTTGACCCGGGTCTAAAAAGACAGGGCAGAGATAAACGGCTGACCCGCAACACTGGAGAGTAATCCAATGGAAGTCATTCTGAAAGAAGACGTAGCAAATCTTGGCCACCGCGGCGACGTGGTGAAGGTTGCCGAGGGCTACGGTCGCAATTTCCTGCTGCCGCGTAAGTTGGCTCTGCAGGCTACTGCCTCAAACAAGGCCATCATCGAACAGATGAAGGCTGCTGCCGCGCGCCGATCCGCAACGGAGAAGGTGCTTGCTGAATCTCTGGCTGCTCAGCTGGAACCGCTGACCTTGAGCTTTACGCGCAAGTCTGGCGAAAACGGTCACCTGTTTGGTTCTGTCACGTCTGCGGACATCGCGCATGAGCTCGAGACCCGCGGCTTTGAAGTGGATCGCCGCAAGATCCAGCTCGTCGAGCCGATCAAGGCTGTTGGCGAGTCCTCGATCGCGATCAAGCTGCACCGCGAAGTTACGGCCCATGTGAAGGTGGCTGTGGCTGCTGAGAATGTGGTTGAGCAGGAAGCTGTCGCGGTCTAAGCGCTCCCTCCTACAGGCAATTTTCTCTGACAAGACGACCCATCCTGCGCTTCGGCGTGGGGTGGGCGTTTTGCGTTTGACCGGTCTTCGACGAATTCCTGGCTGACCTCTGGTTGTTCTCTGGGGCCAGATGCCACCTTGAGCTCTCGCATTGTTCTGTCTGGGCGGAGCAGAGTCCCGCCATGTTTTCGATTGGCGCCCCTCGGCATTGTGGGAAAGCAGCCGATCTGGATGTCTGTGTTTCTCCCGTTCTGGGATAGTGGGTATTTTCCGAGCATGCCATCCTAACGCGCTCAAGAGCTGTACCGATAAGTGCGTCAGGCGCCTCCCGGATGCTTTAGAACACTCGCGCCCGGTTTCATGGAGCGGTAGATGCATGTGATCCAGACCACCACGATTTCCTGGATTGTAGCCGTCTCGGTATTTGCTTCGATTCTTGCTTCGTATGCAGCGTTTAGCTTTGCAGAGCGGATTGCGACATCGCAGGGCTGGAGCGCCCGGATGTGGCTCTGGTGCGGCGCCGGAGCAATGGGCCTGGGAATCTGGTCGATGCACTATCTCGGAATGCTTGCGGTGCGGCTCCCGATCGAGGTTGCGTACCACGTACCGACCGTACTGCTTTCGCTTGTACTCGCGGTCCTGGCCTCAGCGGTGGCCCTGATTGTCGTGAGCCGGGATGCGCTGAGCGGCGCAAACACAATGTGGGGCAGTCTGCTGATGGGTGTCGGCATTGGAGGCATGCACTATGTGGGCATGCACGCCATGCGATGCGCGGCAATGCATCAATACGATCTCAGAGTTGTGCTTCTGTCTGTAGTCGTTGCCGTCGTGTTCTCCTGGATGGCGCTCAGGATCGCATTCTCTATCCGCCAACGGACCGGGGAACGCGACTGGCTCCGGGTTGGCGGCGCCGTCCTGATGGGTGTCGGCATTGCCGCTATGCACTACACGGCCATGGCGGCGGTCACCTTTGAAGGCGGCATGATGCCTTTCTCTGCTGAGAACTCGGTGAAGGTATCGACGATTGGGACGGCGGCAATTGCGGCTCCCATTGCGATTTTGCTTTGCGGAGCAATTCTTACCGCCATGATCGACCGGCGCGGATACCAGAAGCTGCGCCTGGTGCTGGAGCAACTGTCGGAAGAGCGTGATCGCTTTCAAGCCGTGGCCGAGGCCAGCATGGATGCTCTGACGATCTGTACGGCTGTTCGAGATCGCGATGGGGAGGTTCAGGACTTCATTCTCAACTATATGAACGACAATGTCGCGCAGATGGTAGATCTGCCGCTCGATCAGCTACAAGGTCAGAATATGTGCGAGAAGCTACCGTTGTACCGGACGCTTGGGCTTTTCGAACGCTATAAACACGTGGTGCAGACTGGAGAGCCACTGGCGTATGAATTTGCCCTCGATCATCCCAAGATCAAGCCGGAGTGGTTGCGTGTGCAGGCCGTTAAAGTTCGTGACGGACTGGTGATTACGGCATCCGACATCACGACTCGCAAGCGTCAGGAAGAAGAGGTTTTGCACAAGGCGCATCACGATCACCTGACCGGATTGCTCAATCGCACCCTTTTGCAGGACCGGATTGCGCAGGCGCTGCAAGGGGCGAAGCGTTATCAGACTCGAGTTGCTTTTGTAGTGGTGGACCTGGACGAGTTCAAGGAAATTAACGACAATCTGGGGCATGCAGCCGGGGATCTCGTGCTTGTAAGTGTGGCTACGCGTCTAAAGGCCACTGTCAGGTCTTACGATTCGGTCTTCCGATTGGGTGGGGATGAGTTTCTAGTAATCATGTCGGGACTAAGGCAGGTTTCCGACGCCCATCGCTGTTCAGAAAAGCTACGAGAGTCTATACGCCTTCCCATGTCTATCGGGATGCAGAGCGTTTCCGTGACTTGCAGCCTGGGCTGCGCGGTCTATCCGGACTCGGGCCACGACCAGGAAACCTTGCTGGCCAAGGCTGACGAAGCTCTCTATGTGGCGAAAGGACTCGGCAGAGATCGCTTCCATGTGTCGACGACCGAGGCGAAATCTGCTTCCGAGATGCAGCCTATGCGGTACGCGCAATGACGCTGCCGAACAAATGTGCCGGGTGTCAGATGGTGGCCAGTGGTGCGGTACGGTCAGTCCGCAAGGTTGGGACTGCGGTGAGCAGACTCCTGGTGTATGGGTGCTGGGGTTGCGTGAGAACCTGCTTTGCCGGGCCGGTTTCTAGGATTTGTCCGTGGCGCATCACGGCTACGCGGTCGGCCATTTGTCCAATTACTGCTAAATCGTGGCTAGTGAAGATCATAGCCAGCCCGTGTTCGCGCTGAAGTCTCTTCATCAGCTCCAGCACCTGCGCCTGGACTGTCACGTCGAGCGCCGTGGTGGGTTCGTCGGCGATGAGCAGCTTTGGATTATGAACCAGCGCCATCGCGATGAGGATACGCTGGCGTTGTCCTCCTGAGAACTGATGAGGGAAGTCGTTAGTGCGGTGGCTGGCCTCTGGGATGGCGACGGATTCGAGGGCGGCAATGGCCTGACGGCGAATTTCCCGGCTGGATCTTTGTGGGTCATGCGCGCGAATAGCTTCCTCTATCTGACGGCCCACGCGCATCACGGGATTGAGGGCTGTCATCGGCTCCTGGAAGACCATGGCGATCTCACGGCCCCGGAGGGAGCGGAGTTCACTGTGGGGCAGGCCGAGCAGTTCCCTGCCCCGCCAGAGGATGGAGCCTTCAACCTGGGCTGAGGACCCCAGCAATCCCAGGATGGCCAGCGAAGAGACGCTTTTGCCTGAGCCTGATTCTCCAACTAGGCCGAGTACCTCGCCGCGTTCGAGCGAGAGGCTGACTCCTCGAACGACCTCGGTGCCGCCAAAGCGAACATGGAGATGACGGATTTCGAGCAGAGAGGCCATTTCTCCCATCCTAAGGTATAGGGTGTTCTTCGGGGCGTATGCCAGGAAACAACGATGCCGGTTGGCTATGATGGCATCAGGACCAATGCTTGCTGGGTTGCCCGAGCAGTTGGGGCGGTGGCGAAAGGAGAGAGACGATGACTGATATCAAGGCCGTTGAATTTCTCTTCCTGCTGCTGCTGGTCTTTATTGTGCTCTTCGGACAATTGGCGAAGAAGATCAGCACAGCCTACCCGATCGTGATGATTGTGGGTGGGCTGCTGTTGAGCTTCATTCCAGGAGTGCCTCAGTTTTCGCTTGAGCCAGACCTGATCTTTCTCGTGGTGCTGCCGCCCCTGCTGTATTCGTCGGCATGGACGACTTCCTGGCGGGACTTTCGCTTCAATCTTTCGAGTATTCTGCTGCTGGCCTTTGGACTGGTGGGGTTTACGGTCGTTGGCGTCGCGTTTTTGACTCCAAAGGTGCTGGCGGGGTTTGACTGGCGGCTGGGGCTGGTGCTGGGGGCAGTGGTCGCTCCTACAGACGCGATCGCCGCGACCTCGATCGCCCGCAGGATCGGATTGCCGTCACGGATTGTCGACATTCTCGAGGGCGAGAGCCTTATCAATGACGCGACCGGCCTGCTGGCGCTGCAGTTTGCTGTTGCACTGGTTGTGGATGGGCGGGTACCCACGGTAAGCAGTGGGCTGCTCACGCTTGCGTGGCTGACTGTGGGTGGCATCGCACTCGGGTTACTGGTGGGATGGCTGGTCGACCTGGCAGAGCGGCACATCGACGACGGCCCGATTGAGACGGCTCTGAGCATCCTCGTGCCGTATCTCGCATATTTTATTGCCGATGCGGTGCATGCCTCGGGTGTGCTGGCGGTTGTGGCCTGCGGGCTCTACCTGACGAGACGCAGTGCGCATATCTTCTCGCCCTCGGTGCGTATCCAGATATGGGCTTTCTGGGAGTCCTTTACTTTTGTTTTGAATGGGCTGGTATTCTTGCTGATCGGGTTGCAGCTGCCTTCGATTCTTGCCTCGATTCGCGGGTACAGTATCCGAGCGATGATTGTGGACGGGCTGGTTTTCAGCGGCGTACTGATTGTGCTGAGGCTGGTCTGGGTCTACCCGGGCGCACATCTGGCCCATATGATGCGGCATCATCTTCAGCATCAGAAAGATCAGGCTCCCCGGCCGAGGGAGGTATTTGTGCTGGGCTGGACGGGGATGCGTGGGGTGG
>Ga0105248_10001805_pt1 | contig 23796 bp, 24 predicted proteins | sample KBSS34metaG_FD_81524 | JGI IMG/M metagenome (GOLD analysis project Ga0105248, IMG submission 81524) | Switchgrass rhizosphere microbial communities from Kellogg Biological Station, Michigan, USA - KBS S3-4 metaG | ecosystem: Host-associated > Plants > Roots > Rhizosphere > Soil | place... | reverse complement strand
GAGTTCCCAGACGTCCGGGCAGTCCAGAACCACGCACTGCAGCCTGCCGATCTACGAAAGGTCCTTCCAGCAGCAGCGGTTTTCGCTCCGGCGACCGTCAGCCCCGAGGCGTTATCTGAGACCTTAGCTTCGGCCCCGATCACTCGTCCGCGACTTCACCATCGATGAGGCCAACGCGGGCGAGCATCTCGTCGCCGATCCCAAAGTTCACTCTGCCGGCCGACACGCCGTCGACGATGAGGATGAGGACCAGGAGATGGAGGGCTCAGAGCGCATAGAGGCGAGAGAGCACTGGATCGGGGCAAGGCGGCGCGCGAGCGCGTCGCGGCCCGGGTTGTGCTGGATAAGGAAGGGAAGAGGTAGGGGAAGGCGGCGTGACCGTGGTGGTCGACAGCGGGCCAAATCGGCCGTGGCCGGAGGCGTTCTGGCCGCCGTCCGCGCCCGGCTATACCTTCGGCCCGCCGGGCCCGCCGGCGGCCGGCCCGAGCTGGCATCCGACGGCGACGCACCTGGACCAAATTCACGACTTGCGCGACCAGGTCGGGCACCGACGAGTCGGACTGTACGCCGGGTCTTGGGTGTTCATGGCATCATGGCCGGCGATTGATTCACTTCGCCACACTTAGACGTCATGCGACAGGGGTGGGGACCAAATCTCGGTGACGTCCAAACCGGCTTGAGTGGAGTCTGCGGCGACCTGAACATCGTCGCCACGCAGGCACAGAGATCGCGCCTCCGGGTTGACACAGGCTGTGCAACCCGGAAGCGCGGCTCCGTCCCTATCAGCTAACTATCTACTTGGCCAGAAGGCCAACAGGCTATCCATGCGATCAACGCGGCGAACATCGCTTTCGGTAGACCCAGTTCCGGGCCGTCTCCTGTCGCTATTCGTAGGTGATGGCGGCGAGCACGTTGAGTCTGGCGGCGCGGATGGCGGGTACCACGGACGCGATCACGCCTACGATCGCGCCGAGCGCGAGGTAGGTCAGAAGCTGTGCCCACGGCAGCCCGATCGTCGTGAAGCCTTGGTCCCGCAGCCCGCGCGCGGTGGCCGCGCCCAGCGCCACACCGAGCACGACGCCGAGCAGTGCGCCGAACACCGCGATCACCGTGCTCTCCACGCCGATCATGCTCATCAACTGGCGTCGGCGCAGACCGATGGCGCGGAGCAGGCCGAGTTCGCGGGTGCGCTCGATGACGGACAATGCCAGGGTGTTCACGATGCCGAGCAACGCGATGATGATTGACAGTGCCAGGAGCATCTGCATCATGGCCAGGACCGTGTCCAGCGATCTGGTCTGCTGCTGCACGTAGCCGCTGCGGTCGGTGACGCTGACCTCCGGGCTGTCCACAAGCAGGGCCGCGATCTGTGTCTTGAGCGCGGTGACCGACGCGCCCTTCGACGCCTCGATGAAGGCCTTGGTGGGCTGGTCGATTCGGAAGTTCGCCGCTTCGGCTTGTGCGGTGACCCATCCGATCACCCCGGGCGTCTGGCTGTACACGCCGGTGATCGTGTACGTGCTCGCCTCGCCCTTGCTGAGCTGGACGCGTACTGTATCGCCAGCGTGCACCCCTAGGGATTGTGCCGTCTTCTCATCGACAACGAGTTGGCCGGCCCCCAGGCCGTCGAGGGTCCCTTCCTTGGCCGTCATGCCGAACATCTCGTGCATCGCGGTACTGTCGGTGATCGCCGCGATCGTTGTCTGGCCACCGTTGACCAGCCCGGTGTCCGCGTAAACTCCGACGACCTCGGCCACCCCGGGTACGGCGCGGGTTCGGTCGAGCACCTCGGCGTCGAAGGTCGGCGGCAACGGCCCGGACTGCTCCCCGGCGATGACCAGATCGGCGTGCATCTGCTTGTCGAGGATGTGGTTCATGCTCACCGTCACTGAGGTGAGCACGACGCTGATGCCGGTGATCAGCGCGATACCGACCATGAGCGCGGACGCGGTCACCGCGGTCCGGCGCGGGTTGCGGGCCGAGTTGCGACCACCGAGCCGGCCGGGTGTCCAATTGGCGAACACGGCGCCGAGAACGGGTACAACCGGGCGGGCCAGGCTGGGGGTGAGCATCGCGGCGCCGGTCAGGACGAGCAGCAGCCCGATCAGGAGAGCGACCAACGAGTTGCCCTGGCCGGCGTGACCGGTCAGCCCGGCCCACAGCGTCCCGCCGCCGGCCAGCGTGACCGCCGCTCCCGCAACGGTGATCCGAGTCAGCGGTCGGTCCGCCGTCGCGGCCTCCCGCATGGCGGCGACCGGCGGGATGCGAGCCGCGCGCAGCGCCGGCAGTAGCGCGGCCACCATCGTGACCAGGACGCCCACGGCGAAGGAGCCATACACCGCCGACAGCGGCACCTCGAGCGGCGCGAGCGCCACCCCACCGCCGAGGAAGGTGGCGTACATCCAGGCGAGCAGGCGACCGACACCGACACCCACGCCGAACCCGACCACCGACGCCACTACTCCGACGACCGCCGCCTCCGCCTCGACCGAGGCCACGATCTGGACCCGGCTGGCGCCTACCGCACGCATCAGTGCCAATTCCCGCATCCGCTGCGCGACGATGATCGAGAAGGTGTTGAGGATGAGGAACACGCCGACGAACAGCGCAACGAACGCGAACCCGAGCAGGATGTAGTTGAAGAACTTCAGACCTTCGTCGAGCTGCTGGCCGGATTCGGCCGCCAGTTCCTGACCGGTCTTCACCCGGTACTGCGAGCCGAGTTCGGCGACGATCCGGTCTCGCAGCTGCTGCTGTGTGACACCCGGGGCACGCGTGACATTGACGGCCGTGAACACATTCGGGGTACCTAGGAGGAGGCGTTGCGCGGCCGGCGTGGTGAACGCCACCATTGTCTCGCCCGCCAGGGAGTCGCGGTTGCCGTAGTACCCGAACACTCCGACCACGGTGAAGGTCTGCCGCGGCTGAAGCGTGAGCACGTCGATCCGATCGCCGACCTGGTACCCGGTCGACTTGGCCAGGCCGCCGTTGATGGCGACCTCGTCATCGGCCTGTGGACCACGTCCGGCCTGAAGGTTGACGTAGGGGTCCTCGCCGGTCCAGTTCACGCCGAAGCGCGGGGCGCCGAAGCTGGTGACTACCTTGCCGTCTTTGCCCACAACCCGGGCACCGTCGACGGTGCCCACGGTTCCGACCACGCGGCTGGCGCCGGGCACCCGACCCAACCGGTCGACCAGAGACGCCGGCACGGTCGCCGGCGCCCCGTAGTAGCCCGCGTCCACTTTGGGCACTCCGCTCACCGCGACGTCGGTGTTGTCAAAGGCCGTGCTGAACATCGCCTTATACGACCGGCTGAGCGTGTCGGTCAACACCAAAGCGCCGGAGACCGCCATCACGCCCAGTACCACCGCCAGGGCTGATGACAGCATGCGCAACTTGTGCGACAGCAGGCTCTTCATCGTCGCCCTGACCATCACAACGCTCCCTCGCCGTGCAACGGCGCCGCCTCCGGGCCGTCGCCGGTGGCGTCAAGACCCTTGAGCCGATCCAGGATCTGCTCGGTTGTCGGTTGCAGGATCTCTCCGACGATGCGGCCGTCCGAGAGAAACAGCACCCGATCCGCGTACGAGGCAGCCTTCGGGTCATGGGTGACCATCACGATCGTCTGTCCATGGTCGCGAACTGAATCCCGCAGGAAGCCGAGGATCTCGGTGCTTGAACGCGAGTCGAGATTGCCGGTCGGCTCGTCGGCGAAGATGACGGCGGGTCGGGTCGCCAGCGCACGGGCGCACGCCACCCGCTGCTGCTCGCCGCCTGACAGATGCGCCGGTCGATGTCCCAACCGGTCTTCCAATCGCATCGTCTTGACGATCGTCGCCAGCCACTCGGTATCCGGCCGACGACCGGCGATGTCCAGCGGGAGCCGGATGTTCTCTTCCGCCGTCAACGTCGGCAAGAGGTTGAACTGCTGGAACACGAACCCGATGCGGTCGCGGCGCAACCGGGTCAGTTTCGAGTCCGACAGGCCGGTCAACTTCGTATCGCCGACGAACACCTCGCCGCGTGTCGTCTCGTCCAGACCGGCCAGGCAGTGCATAAGAGTGGACTTGCCCGAGCCGGACGCACCCATGATGGCGGTAAAACGGCCGGTCGCGATCTCCACGTCGACATCTCGAAGGGCGACGACCTCGGATTCCCCGGATCCGTACACCTTCCACACGCCGACCGCGCGGGCGGCGGTGCCGTCCTGATCCGGCCGTCGAGCCCCAAGCCCCACATCGCCACGCTCTCGGGCGGCCGAGGCCTCGCTGCCTTCGGTTCGCGTGCTCTCGCTGAATACCACGTTCCCGGCCTCCTGCCGATCGCAGAGATCCCCGGTCCAACCAGGTGACGTCCGTCCCGGTGGCGCGCGCACAGGAATCCCTTTGTAACCCACCCTGAACCAACGTGACAGTTTCCGAGCAGGGCACAACGACCTTGGATGATCAGCCGAAGGTCCCCGATGAGCACATCGTCGTCACTGTCTATAAAGGACGGTGTCCGAGCCACCTCGTCGTTGACGGGCGCGCCGGCCGCGGCCCGACCGATCGCGGCCATCTGGCCCCTCGGGCAGGGCACAACGACCCCTGGGCACGCATCAGCAGTGACCGTACATTTTCGTCCAGAATTGAGCGGCGTCGCCGATGATCAAGGTAACAATCGCGGCGGCGTAGCGTGCCGGACAAGCGAGGTGGGATCGTTGCGACTTGCCGTGGTGACGGCGGGTCATCCCAAAGAGTTGGCTTGTGGTTCCAGGATCACCACTGCCGTCTCGGATGATCGTAGCGCCGCATAGGCGTCCAGGCCTTTGTCTATCTCGCGCCAGTGAGCCCACAGGCCGGAGCGTTCGGCACCCGCTGCGGCGCGGGCCGTCACGAGGCGCGGCCCGTCGGCGAGATCGACCCTCGCGTCCGGGTGCGTCTGGAGGTTGAGCCACCAGGCGGGCTCGCCGTCGCCCCAGCCGTTCATCGCCAGCGTGACGAGGTTCGGGCCGTCCTCGAAGTAGCCGATGATCACGCTGCGCCGCCGGCCGGTGCGGCGTCCCGTGGTGGTGAGGCGCAACGCGCCCCAACGGCCGGACCTCGGACGCCACAGTCCGACTCGGCCGCCGCTGAGCCGGTACACGCCACGGTGCACCGACCAGGCGAGGCGGATGAACCAGCGCGGAGGAAGCCGTGCGGGCCTGGGTTCGCGTTCGTCCGACATTGCGCCACCACCTTGCTCACCTCAGGCGTGACTTACCAGGCCCATTGTCCAACGCGCCCGAGGTTCGATGTCAGGGCCGCATGGCACCCGGCGCCGGCTGTTCGGCTCGCTCGGTACGGCGCGGGGCGTCATCGCCGTGATGTCCCTGCGCTCGTCCCTCGTTGCGCCGCTACGCGGACCGTTTCGTGTGGCCGTCCCGGGGTTCGAGGATGGTACACATCTGACTCCGGCCTGAGCCACATCGGCGACGGTCAGACCTTCGGCGTGAGCGCCAACGCGATCGGCCGGCCGCGGCCTCGCCCGAGCGCCGCCTGCAGCGCACGCAACGGTTTGAACAACAGCAGGTCGATCCGGTATTTGGCGGTGAGGAGGCCTTCGGCGCGGGCGAGTTCGGTGTCGGGCAGTTGCTCGGCGATAGCCGCGACCGGTTGGCCGCGCAGCCGGCCACGGGCGTTGCAGACGGCGATCGTCACCGCCGGGTTGCGCCGGATCCGCTTCATCTTGTACGAGTCCCTATCCGTCTGCACGAGCAACCGAGCACCGTCGCGCACGAACCACACCGGGGTCGCCACCGGGGTCCCGTCGCGACGGACGCTGGTGATGCTCAGGTATCTACCCTCGAGGTTGGTCCAAACCTCGACCTCAGCCTGACCCATGTCGACTCCTTCGCCGCAGTTGTGTCCAATGTCGATACTTTCGCGGGCGGGGCGAGCCCGGGTCGAGGCGAAGGTCCTGAACGCCTGGTCGACGGGCCCCGCGGTCAGGTGCGTTTGCGCAGTGTCGGTACGGCCAGGGCGCCGGCGACGGCGAGGATCGCCGCGACGATGCCGAGTTCAGCCCAGTTGATGCCTCGGCCGAGCCAGGGGTCCTGCACTGCGACGATGAGGTGTTTGAGCGGGGTGAATGTGGCGACCTCGCGTAGCGCGCCGCCTAGGACCTCTGGCGGTGGCCCGCCGCCGCTGACCATGAGCATAAGAAACCAGAGCAGCACGCCCAGTCCCTGGGCGGCCCGGGCCGTGGGCAACGCCGCGCCGAGCAGTACTCCGATCGCGGCGAAGGCCAGGGCTCCGACGAGCACGGCGAGCAGCACGCCCGGCCAGGCGACGGGCCAGGCCACATGATAGGTGACCTTGGCCAGCGTCACGACGATCACAGCGCCGGCGGTGACCGCGGCGAACAACACTGCCAGTTGGGAGACCACGATTGCCCGTACGGGCATCCGCGCGGCCTGGAACCGGCGCAGCACTCCCCGTTCACGATAGGAGGCCACATGCACCGGAAGCCCGATCAGGCCAAAGGATCCGATGATCAGCGCGATGTAGGCAGGGGTGTAGTAGTCCATCGCGCCCACGCCCCGATACACGTGGCCCTGCGGATCCGGGGTGTTACCGAACACCTCGGCCAGCACGTAGAGCACCAGCGGGGGCAACGCGAGGGTGAACACCACCGTGACCGGCTCACGTAGGAACAGCTTGAGCTCGGTCCAGGACAGGGCCACCGTGACGGGCATCAGATCTCCTCGGCCTGGTTGGTCAGGCGCAGGTACACGTCCTCGAGGCGGGGCTGCTCGACCGACAGATCGGTGTCGCCGAGGCCCGCGGTGGTCAGCGCCGCGCCCAACGCGGTGAGAAACGAGCCGGAGCCGCGGAGCTCGACTGTTGTCTTGAGGCGGTGGGCCTCGCGTAAGCCGGGCAGGCGATCCCAGTCGGGCAGCGCGACATCATCGGGCACGTCAAAGCGGACCCGGATGCCGCCGCCGTACGTAGAGATCAACCGGGCCGGTGTGTCCTGGGCGACCAGCCGGCCCTGCGACAGCACGCAGATCCGGTCACAGAGCTCTTCCGCCTCGTCCATGAAATGAGTCACCAGAACCACGGTCGTGCCAGCTTGGCGGGCCTGTTGGATCACATGCCACGCGTCGCGCCGGGCGGCCGGGTCCAAGCCGGTGGTCATCTCATCGAGAAACACCAGGCGGGGCCGGTTGACCAGGGCAAGCGCGACCAGTAACCGCTGGCGTTGCCCACCCGACAGGCTCGCGAACGCAGCGTTACGCTTCTCCGCCAATCCCCACTGCTCGAGCACGTCCCGTTCGTTGGTCGCGCGCCCCGAGGCGGTCGCGGTTGCGCCGGGGCTTCGACGTCCTAGCTCGCCAAACAGGCGCAGTGCCTCCCACGTCTTGAGCCGGTCGGGAAGCGCCGAGTCCTGCAGTTGGATGCCGATAAGCTCGGCCGCCCGGTCTGGCTGTTCCTGAGGATCGACCCCGAAGATGCGGATCCGGCCGGCATCCGTCTTGCGCAAGCCGTAGGCGCATTCGACAGTGGTGGTCTTCCCGGAACCGTTCGGCCCGAGAATGCCGAAGATCTCACCTTCCGCCACGGTGAAGTCGACCCCGTTCACCGCCACGACCGTGCCGTACGCCTTTCGCAGATCCTCCACCACCAACGCCGACTCCACGACCCGACCTTTCCTCGTTTCACCAAATCGCGGTAGAGGCGAAGGACCTCCGCCGGGGCCGGAAGCCGGGTGCGGTGTGCACGCGATGCCTCACATCAGGAGGACCCGCCGGGATCGGCCCCGACCGGGCGCCGCTTCCGATGGCCTTCGCCACCGTCCCTTGTGGACTGCTCGAGCGTCTTACGGGCCAACCGTTCGATGAAAATGGGCACAAAGATGCGTACCCGCGCGTGAGACAGCGACTCATGCGCGGCTTTCACCACGTCCTCGATGTAGGAGGCCGGGTAACGGTCCGCGTACGCGTCCACGAGGTGTCGGGTGATGCGTCGGGTCGTCTCAGAGTCGATCACCTGCCGGTCAGCCATTGTAGGCATGATCCCGCCCCAGTTTGATCTATGCGGTCTTTGCCGCTGTCGCACGCATTCTTGTCCCGGGGGAGCGACTCCGGGCAGGGGCTTTCGGCCCGTCCTGACGGCGCACACGGAACCGGAGTACGAGCCGGAGGAACGGACAAGGTGCTGCGCACAGGTCCGGCTGCCCTGCTGTGGTTGGAGTGCGGGGCGGCTGCCGTAGCTTGCTGCCCGCAACGCGCGCCCGCTCACCGATGCTCGAGCGGGCGAGCGGTTGCGGAGTATCCGGGCGATGGGCTGCACGCATCCGCAGAGCGGCGATCGCGGTGCTTTTCGTCCTGCACACCGTCCGGTCTCGCCTGTACCTGCGACCTGATCCGGGGCGTAGGGACGCCCGCCCGTGACGTGACCCGGCAGCCGCCGCGGTTTGGTCAAGCCTAGAGACTCGGCGTCATGCCGTGGCGCTCCGCCGCCGGCGCCGATAGCGATGGCCTTCGGCATCGCATTGATCTTCGTTCGAGCTGGGCATCGCGATCCTGTCGCTTGCTAGGAGGACCTTCGCCTCTGCCGAGCGCGCCGCTCTGGTGACACAACTGTGGTGAGGAGTGGTGTCCACCCGCATATGGGTGGTGGCCGTGACGGCATCGCTGCCGTCGGCCTGACACTTCAAGGAGGACCAAGTCGTGCACTCACCGAAGACTCTCGCGAGAATAGCCGGATCCCTTTATCTGATCATGTTCGTGGGCGCCGTGTTCGCCGGGTCTGTTGTGCGCACGCGCATCGTCCTGCCGGGCGACGCAGCGGCCACGGCTGACAACATCCGCGCGTCGGCCACGCTGTTCCGTGTCGGCTTCGTGATCGACCTGGTGCAGGTCACAAGCTTCCGGCCACGAACCTGTTCGCCCACACCGCCAGCCTTACTCAAAGGCCCGGCCACCGGCGAATGAGTACGCGCACTCACGCCAGCGACGCCTGCTTCCCGCCACGCTGGGGTTGTGACACATCTGCGGCTATGCCTACCTGGCGCCGTCCAAACCTTCTCGAGGAGACCTTCCGTGAATACCAGACGCTTCGCCGTCGTCAGCCTTCTTCTGGCCACCGGCCTCGGCTTGTCGGCCTGCAGCACTCACAGCCAGCAAGGTTCGGCCGACGCGACGGCGAAAGACGACACGTTGGCGCCGTGGTTGCATGGTGGCGTTCTGGTCGCTGAGGTGGCGCTGCTCGCGGCAGCCGTCGCGACCTTGGTCGTCTTGTGGCGGCGCAGCACCGGTGGTCTGACCTGGGTCACGGTCGCCATTGGCATTTCGGGTGCGATGTTTGGCATTGTCGTAGGCTTCATCGTGGGCTTCTTCGTGGGTGCAAATTTCGGCAGCGCCTGGATACCGGGGGTCCCGGAAGACGAATATTTGCAGGCCGCCCCGGTTCTCGCCGTCCCGGGCGGCCTCGTCTTCGGGGTCCTGACATTCTGGCTGGCTTGGCGACGCCGGTCTGTAACGAAGGGCGTAGGCGCGTAGCTCGGTCTTCGTGTCCTGCTGTGCCTTCGCCAATCGGACACGACGTTTCCTCACAGGCTTTCCCCGGCAAGTGGTCGCGGGCCAGGTGGCGCGGCCTTCCCGTCACACCGAAGTTACGTCATCTATGGGCCGCCTTCCTTTGAGTGGTAAGGGAAGGCGGCTCTTTTCGGCTCGTACGGGTAGCCACTAACATCGGCATGTCCTAGTACTCCAGCCTGGCTTCGTTATGTAATTCTGTAACGGCTTAATCTTCATCGGGTGTTGTGTGGGCATGCGGGAGGCCACCGCCCGATCGCTGGGTGCGGCCTGTGCTCGCACCAGGCCCGTACCACCGCGGTGTCGTGCTCGGTCGCCAGTACCACGACCGGGTGGCCAATCCGGGCCAGGTATGTGGCGAGCGCCATCCCCATCGCACCCGCGCCGAGAACAGCGATCATGTCCCACCGCCTGAACCAGATCGGGGACCGCGTACGTCGGAGGGGTTTCGCCACGTCGTCGTTGCCATGCGGGCAGCCAACCCAAGCTGACATCCACCTCGGGTAGGGGAGGGCACGAAGTCCCGATTCCCCGCTAACCGACCAGCGGTTCCTGACCGGTCGGGTCATACTGTGGGTCCCGGCTCGTCGCGACCACACCGGCGAACGGTCGAGCCGGCGGGTTGAGGCTCACGTCGCGGGTGGCTCGAGCGTGCACAGTGCGGCGTCGGCGGGCCAGTCGCGGGCCTGGTCGCGGACATCGCCGGACCGCGCGCACCGTTCGTCCTCGGCGCCGCCGCCGCGTCGGTGGCGGCCTGCCGGATGAGCCCACTGTACCGAATGGCCCGGGCTTGCCCTTCTGCTGAGCCGCGCGAAGGTGGACCGTCGAACCATCTCGATATGTGTTAATGGCACCCGCCGCGATGACGCGGGCAGCAGCGTCGGTTGAGGTCGTCAGTCCATCGTGGACGATGGTGGGGACTGGGCGGATAGCCACGAGGTCCCTTTATTGCCCTCTCGGCGTTGTCTGTACCGTGGTCTCGGCGGGTGCCTTGACATCACGATGTCTCGTCGCGACCGCCCAGCGTAGGGCCGAAAAGCCCGGGTCTGGGGAGCCAACGGTCCCGGCCGTTGCATCCGCCGAACCATGGTCGGAGGGCCTGTTCACCGGACCGGTCTGGTTGCTCACGGGGACCGCGACGTCAGGACCCCAGGGAGGGTTGCGCGGGCTGCTGCGGGCGTATCTGGCCGTGGCCCACGCCGATGATCTGGATACGGCGCTGAAGCACATCGTCGGCGCTGCCCGCGAACTGGTCGATGCCCGGTACGCAGCGCTCGTGGTGACTTTCCGGCCGCCGTCGCCGCGCGGATCGACCGTCTGTTCCTACGCGCGCCGATCCGGCTGGCCGGCCGCGTATTCGGCAACCTGTACCTCACCGAGAAGCGGAGCGGCGGCGAGTTCATTGCCGACGACCCGGATAGCGACAGGCCAGGCCCATTCGGGCGGACGCTGATCCGTCAGCGCGACCGGCACCACATGCGTAACCCGAGTTCTGTGGCTGCCGGGCACATGGTTGTGCACCGACGCAACGCCTACCCTTCGACCTCGTGGGCGGGCTACGTCCAGGGCTGCCATCAAGCCCGGTTCCAGCGGAGGCGCAATGCCGATTGACATGACACTCGACGGTCGAACCGTACTCGTCACGGGGGGTGCCAACGGCATCGGCCGTGCGTGCGCGGTCCGTCTGGCTCGCGCCGGCGCGGAGGTGACGGTGGTCGACCGCGACGAGGCGAAAGCGAAGGAGGTCGCCGTTCTGGTCGGTGGGCGGGCCGTTGCCGCCGATCTGTCTGATGTGGACTCACTCGGCGAACTCGATCTCGAAGCAGACATTCTGGTCAACAACGCCGGGTTCCAGCATGTGGCCCCGATCGAGGACTTTCCACCCGATGTGTTCGCAACCATGCTCCGGCTCATGGTCGAGACGCCGTTCCGACTCACACAGATGTGTCTGCCACGCATGTACGCCAGGGGCTGGGGCCGAGTGATCAACATATCCTCGGTGCACGGTGTGCGGGCGTCCCCGTTCAAGTGTGCGTACGTGGCGGCCAAGCACGCACTGGAGGGCCTCTCCAAGGTGATCGCGCTGGAAGGGGCGCCGCGGGGCGTCACGGCCAACTGCGTCAACCCAGCCTACGTGCGCACCGCCTTGGTGGAGTCGCAGATCTCGGCCCAGGCACTCCAGCACAACATTGCGCCCGATGACGTGGTGCGCCAGGTGATGCTGGCCCCGGCCGCGATCAAGCGGCTGATCGAACCGGAGGAGGTAGCCGACCTGGTTTGTTATCTTTGCTCCCCCGAGGCTTCGTTCATCACGGGCACGTCCATCATGATGGACGGTGGGTGGAGCGCTCATTGAGTGGTCGGCCGAGCCGCGGCCCGCTCCCATCTCGCCGGCCATCGGGGGCCGCGGAGACGGGCATGGGTGGGAGGTCGGAAATGGCAAAGGCGGCGATCGCCTACCTGGAGCTGCTCGCTCGCGAGGCGCCGATCATTGAGTTCGAGGCCCCGGTGCTGGATGCTCGCTCTGACGGGGCTGGCGCCGCCGTCGTGGCCGAGCTGGAGCAGGCGCGGGGCGTCGCGCTGCGCGTGCGGGCCCTTCTCGACAGAAGCCGGCGGCGTGAGGCTGAGCTGTCCGCCTTGTTTGACACGGCGTCGGATCTCGCACTGCTGCATGACCTCTCCGCGGTACTGGAGGCGATCGTCCACCGGGCCCGGGCGCTGCTGGACGCCGACGTCGCGTACATGACATTGCACGACGAGGATCGCGGCGACACCTACATGCGGGTAACTGCCGGTTCGGTGTCGGCCCACTTCCAGCATGTTCGCCTGCCGATGGGCGCCGGGTTGGGCGGTCTCGTCGCACAGACCGCGACTCCGTACTCGACGGCAAGTTATGCCGATGATGACCGGTTTCAGCACACGGCCGACATCGACGGCGCCGTGGCCGACGAGGGTCTCGTGGCGATTCTTGGCGTGCCAATGCGCCTCGGTAGCCGGATCGTGGGCGTCCTGTTCGCCGCAAACCGCAGCGAACGACCGTTTGGACGAGGCGACGTGTCGCTGCTGGCATCACTGGCGGCACACGCCGCGGTAGCAATCGACAACGCGCGGCTGCTCGAGGAAACGCGGACCGCAGTCGCCGAACTGAGCGTCGCCAACAAGGCCGCGCGAGAGCACAGTGACGCGGTGGAGAGGGCAGCCGACGCGCACGACCGGATGGCTGAGCTGGTCCTGCGCGGCGGTGACGTCACGGACCTGGCCGCCAGCGTCGGCGACATCCTGGGCGGGGCACTAGCGATTCTTGACGTGGACGGCCGTCCCCTCGCCCTGGTGGGCGAGATCGGCATCGATGACGCGGTCGTTGGGGCCGCTCAGGCGGCACGTGGTCTTGGACGTACCATCCAGCGCGGCGATTGCTGGGCGACCGCGGTCGGCCCCGGCAACGATTCGTTGTGCACGCTCGTGTTGCGACCGTCGGCTCAGCTGACGGAGACGGACCTGCGGATCTTTGAACGGGCGGCGGTGGTCACGGCGCTGCTGCTGTTGTCGCGGCGGAGCATGGCCGAAGCCGAGAGCAGGGTTCGCGGGGAGCTGCTCGACGACCTGGTCGCCCGTCCGGTCGAAGCGGCTGACACGGTGCGGGAGCGGGCCCGGCGGATGGGGGTCGATCTCGATCGCCCCCACGTAGTGCTGGTGCTCAAGGGCCCGCCCGAACTGAGACAGCGAATCGCCAGCTGGGCGGCGAGTCAGGCCGCGCAGCACGCGGGGCTCGCCGCGTACCGCGACGGAGTGGGGCTGCTTCTCCTGCCAGCCGAAGACCCGAGTGCCTTGGCCCGACGGGTGGCCAAGGACGTGAGGGCCAGCGTGGGGCAGCGCGTCGGTGTCGGCGCCGCCGGTCCGGTGCTCCGCCCGACCGACGTCGGCGACGCCTGTCGCACAGCGGAGCGATGCGCGGACGCGATCATCGCGCTCGGCCTTCCCTCCGACAGCGCCAGTCCCGCCGACCTGGGTTTCGTGGGCCTGCTGATGGCGCCAGGGGATCAGGGCGTGGATGGCTTCGTCGATGCCGGCATCGGTCCCGTTCTGGAGTACGACAGTCAACGTGGAACCGCGCTCTGCCAAACCCTCGAGGCCTACTTCGCCGCCGCCGCCAGTCCGGCCCGAACCGCCGATGCCCTGCACGTACACGTCAACACGGTGACGCAACGCCTGGAGCGCGTCTCGACGTTGCTGGGCAACGACTGGCAGCGGCCGGACCGGGCCCTCGAGATCCAACTCGCACTTCGGCTGCACCGACTCCGCGCGAGATAGACGAGCGTCGCGAAGCACATTGTGGCCGGGCCAACTGTGGGCCCGCACTACATAGGAAGTGCCGCCGGGGACCCCTAACCTGACCGCAGATCATGCCGGGCCGTTAGAAGCGTACAACCGCAGGGCTCCGATGACGACCCGGCCGACCGCTTTGCCCTGCCATACGGTCCCGAGCCACACCCCGATACGAATCCGCTCCCCAAGGAGAACGTCATGAGACTGCCAAGCGGACGGCGGCGGCTCCTCGTCGCGGCTGCTTTTTCAATCGCGGCCGCTGTCACCGTGGCTGGGTGCAGCAGCCCGCAACAAGCCGCAAACGGCACTCCGGCTGACACCTCGCCGTACAAGGTGGGTCTGATCTACTCCCAGTCCGGCGCATTGGCCAGCTACGGAAAGCAGTACGACGAAGGCTTCAAGGCCGGGTTGGCGTACGAGACCAAGGGCACGAATGCGGTGAACGGCCACCCGGTCGAGGTCACCGAGGTCGACGACGCGGGCGACCCGGCCAAGGCGGTGACCGCCGCCAAGGACCTCATCGGCAAGGGTATCAAGATCCTCGCTGGCTCGACCGCGTCCGGCGTCGGCCTGCAGGTGGCGCCGATCGCGGCGCAGAACAAGGTTCTGTTCATCTCGGGCCCAGCCGCGACGGACGGGCTGACCGGCATCAACAAGTACACGTTCCGGTCCGGGCGCCAGTCGTACCAGGACGTGCTGACGGCCAAGTCCTTCATCGGCGATCCCGCCGGTAAGAAGGTGCTCGTGTTCGCTCAGGACAGCGCATTCGGGCAAGGCAACGATGCCGCGGTCAAGGCCGTCATCGGCTCCGCCGGGGCGACCGTGTCAGAGGTGCTGGTGCCGGCCGACGCGAAGGAGTTCACCACGTTCGCCAAGCGCGCGCTCGACGCCAAGCCGGACCTGCTGTTCGTCGCGTGGGCAGGCACCACCGCACCCGCGATGTGGCAGGCGCTGGACCAGCAGGGGGTGCTCGGCGCGACCACGGTGGTCACCGGTCTGGACCTGCGGGCGTCGTGGCTGACATTCGGCGCGGCGGGCACGAAGGTCTCGTTCCTGGCCCACTACTTCGATGGCGCGGCCGACAACGACTCTTACAAGGCGCTGAAGCAGGCGGTGCCCGGCGGCGCGGTCGACCTTTTCCACCCGGATGGATTCACGGCCGCTCAGATGCTGGTCCACGCGCTGCAGGCGAGCGGAACGGACGTCGACGCGATGATCAAGGCGCTGGAGGGCTGGAGCTTCACTGGGGTCAAGGGGCAATACACCGTGCGGGCGGCTGACCACGCGCTGCTGCAGCCGATGTTCCAGGTCAAGCTCACCGGATCGGGTTCCGCCCTCAAGGCGGAGCTGGTCAAGGCGTTGACGCCCGACCAGGTGACCCCGCCCGTCGTCGCCATCAAGAGCTGACGTTGTCGCTGCTCGCGACGCGCGGACTCACCTGGCGCGTGGGAGAGGTTTCCATTGTGGACGATGTCGACCTCGACTTGGCGCCAGGTGAGTTCCTGGCGGTCATTGGACCCAACGGTGCCGGCAAGACCTCTCTGTTCAACCTCGTCTCCGGCCTGCGTCGGCCGACGGCTGGGACGGTGCGACTGGGGGGAGCCGACGTCACGCGGCTCGCCCCGCACCGGCGGGCGCGGCTCGGTCTGGGTCGGACGTTCCAGTCGTCGGCGGTGTTCGGCTCGCTGACGGTGGCAGAGAATGTCTGCCTCGCTGTGCAGGCACAGCGTGGCGGCTCGATGCGACTGTGGCAGAGTCCGGGCGCGGAACGGGCCGTAGCCGAGGAGGCCGACACGGTCCTTGCCCGGGTCGGGTTGGTCGGCCGCCGCGACGCGATCGCCGGCACGCTCGCTCATGGCGAGAAACGCAAGCTCGAAATAGCGCTGATACTGGCCGGCCGCGCGACCGTGCTGCTGCTCGACGAGCCGATGGCCGGGATGAGCGCCGAGGAGGTGCCCGGGCTGGTCGAAGTGATCCGCGGCTTGGCTCATACGCCGGGCTGCGGCGTGCTCATGGTTGAGCATCACATGGACGTGGTGCTCAACGTCGCCGATCGAATCGCGGTAATGCACCACGGAGCCCTGCTGGTCTGCGACACGCCGGCGGCCGTGATGGCCAACCGAACGGTACAGGAGGCCTACCTTGGAGAGGAGCTCTAGGTGACGGCTCCATCTCCGGTACCGGCGCCCGCGTTGCTCTGCGTTGACGATCTGCGGGTACGCATCGGCGGTTCGTCGATCGTTCACGGCGTCTCATTCGACGTGCCAGCGACGGGCGTCACCGTCCTGTTGGGACGCAATGGCGTCGGTAAGACCACAACCCTCAAGGCAATCCTTGGACTTCTGCCCGCCGGAGCTCAGATCAGCGGCGCCGTCCGGCTCAGCGGCACGAGCATCGCCGGCGAGCCGACGCATCGGCGGGTCCGGCGCGGGTTGGGCTACGTACCTGAGGACCGCGGTGTGTTCGGCGGACTGACCGTTTCGGAGAATCTGCGCCTGGCCGAGCGTGATGGCGTCAACGGCCGCGGTCCGGACTACGACACGGTCTATGCGCTCTTCCCGGAACTGGAAAGGCGCGGACGGCAACGCGCCGGAACGTTGTCGGGAGGCCAGCAGCAGATGGTCGCCATCGCGCGGGTTCTGCTCAACAGCAACAGGCTGCTGTTGATCGACGAGCCGACCAAGGGTCTCGCGCCGAGGGTCGTCACCGAGGTCGCCGACGTGCTCGAACGGGTAGCCGCCCAGGTGCCGATCCTGCTGGTGGAGCAGAACCTCGCCGTCGTGCGCCGGCTCGGCCAGGACGCGGTCGTGCTCGCCTCCGGAGTGATCGTCCACACTGGACCGATCACCGGCCTGTTGGCCGACCTGGAGCTGACTCGGTCCCTACTGGGGGTGGGCCACCACCAGAAGCCGAGCCCCCGAGAAGCGGGTGTGTTGTGACAACGGTGATCCTGTTGGTACTGACCGGACTGGGTCTGTCAGGGCTGTACTTCCTCGTCGCATCAGGACTCTCGCTCGTGTTCGGCCTCGCCGACGTCCTCAACTTCGCGCACGGGCTCTTTCTGTCGATAGGTGCGTACGCGACGTGGTGGGCGGTGAACAATCTGCCCGGAGCCTCCGCCGAGGGCTGGGGATTCGTCCTGGCCGCGCTCGTGGGCGTGGCGGCCGGCGCCGCGTTGGCGTGCGTGGTCGAGCTCGTGCTGATCCGGGCGCTGTACCGCCGCCCGATCCAGCAGGTGCTGGTGACCGTTGGCTTGTCGCTGGCCGGAGTTGCGCTCCTGCAAGCGGTGTGGGGGGCGGACTCCCTCCCATTTCCACGACCGGCCTGGACCCAGCGGGTCACGCGCGTTGGCGGCGCCGCCGTGCCGAACGCGGGACTGCTGCTGATCGTCGCCGCCGCCGCGGTACTGGTCGCCCTGCTCGTCCTGCTGCGCTTCTCCCGGGTCGGGCTGGTCATCCGGGCGGGAGTGGAGGACCGCGCCATGGTGACCGCGCTCGGCATCGACGTGCGCCGGGCGTTCACGCTGGTGTTCGCCATCGGTGGCGCGGCCGCCGCATTGGCCGGTGTGTTGGCCGGAGTCTCCTTCGGAGCGGTGTCGCCGGGGCAGGGCACGTCGCTGCTCATTTTCGGCTTCATCGTCGTGGTCATCGGCGGCCTGGGATCGATCACCGGGTCCGCCGCGGCCGCCGTTGCGGTCGGCCTGGTGCAGCAGTTCGTCAACTACTTCTCGCCGGGGCTCGGAGACATCTGCGTGGTCGCGTTGCTCGCGATCGTTTTGCTAATCCGGCCGCGAGGGCTGGCGAGCCTGTCCGGGAGGGTGGCGGCATGACCAGATTGAGGCGGGCGCTGCCGCTGGCCGTTCTGCTGGCGTTCGCGGCGTTGCCGTACTCCGCGGTCAACATTCCCGGAGTGTTCGACGGTCCGCTCAACTCGCCGGGCACGCTGCAACTGCTCGCCATCTGCCTGGTCTTCGGTGGCCTGGCGACGGGCTACGACCTGATGTTCGGCCGCACCGGCCTGCTCTCCTTCGGCCATGCCCTGTACTTCGCGGCCGGCGCCTACGGCACGGCGATCCTGGTCGACCGGACTGGGTGGCCGCTCTGGGTCGCGGGCGTTGTCGCCATCGCCGCCGGTGCGCTGCTCGCGGTCCTGCTCGGTGCGGTGGCACTGCGCACCAACGGCATCGCCTTCGCCATGGTGACACTGGCATTCGCCCAGGTGGGCGCCGTCGCGGTCGCCCGCAACCCCGGCCACCTCACCGGTGGGGAAGAGGGCATCCCGTTGGACGGCGCGCGACTACCGGCCGGGCTCGTCGGTGTGGTCAACACCGTGAACCTGTACTGGATCGCGCTCGCCTTCGCCGCAGTCGCCGCGATCGTGGTGCACCGCATCGACGCGTCCCCGTTCGGGCGGGTACTGGCCGCCGTCCGTGACGACGACCGACGCGTCGCCGTCATCGGTCTGAACCCGTACCGTTTCCGCCTGCTCGCATTCATCACGTCGGCGACCCTGGCCGCGACGGCCGGTGCGGTCTATGTACTGCTCGTGGGCGGCGCATCGCCTCATGTCGCGTCCTCGGATCTCACACTCTCGCTACTGGTCATGGTCGTGCTCGGCGGGCCTGGCACCCGCTGGGGTCCAATGCTCGGCGGTGCGCTGTTCGCGTTTCTGGACAACCGGCTCACCGCGCTGGGATCGTCCGACGCGGTCGCCGGACTGCCGGGTGTCCTGAGTAGACCGTTGTCGCAGCCGCTGTTCATCCTCGGGTCGGTGTTCATCCTCGCGGTCTACTTCTTCCCCAACGGATTGAGTGGCGTCAAGGCGTGGATGAGCACGATCGGCCGCGCGCTCGGCTCACGCCGGCGGTCCTCGCCGGCATCGAGCGTTGTCGCAACGGTGCCGGCTGAGCCGCCGCACGCCGAGGCTGGCGTCGGACGTTCTTAGACACGTCCTGCAATCACTGTGAGACGGGCATCTTTGTGTGTTGCCAACACATGGAACGTTGCGCTTGAGCCCCATAGTGTTCGCGGTCACAGAGTTGAAACGTGGCGGCTTCCGACCCGCAACAGGAGGAGATCGTTGATGGCTCAACCCCGGCCGATGTTGCGGACACGAAAGCTCGTGCGCGACTTCCGCGGCTTCCGAGCGGTCAACGAGGTCAATCTCGAAGTCGCCGCTGGCAGCGTGCACGCCCTCGTGGGTCCCAACGGCGCGGGCAAGACCACGCTATTCAACCTGCTCACCGGTTTCCTCGCACCGACGTCGGGCCGAGTGGAGCTCGACGGTCACAACGTCACGGGTCTGCCGCCCGAGAGGATCACCAGACTCGGCGTCGCCCGGTCGTTTCAGATCACAAGCCTGTTCCCGCAGTTGACCGCGCGAGACCACGTCGAGCTCGCACTGATGAGTAGCTCCGGCCTGGGCCATAAGTTCTGGCGATCGGCCAAGCTGGTGCACCGCTTTGCCGACCGGGCCATGGCGATTCTGGACGAGGTCAACCTCGCCGAGCTTGCACTGTCCACAGCGGACAGCCTCCCGTACGGACGTAAGCGAGCCCTGGAGCTCGCCATCGCCGTGGCCCTGCACCCGAGGCTGCTGTTGCTGGACGAGCCGACCGCCGGCATGGGCCTCGAGGACGTGGACCGGACCGTTGAGCTCATTGCCAAGGTTCGGGCCGGCCGCACGGTCGTCATGGTCGAACACAACATGTCCGTCGTCGGGCGCCTGGCCGACCGGGTCACCGTGTTGCAGGCGGGCCGGGTTCTGGTCGAAGGTAGCTACGACGAAGTGCGCAACGACGATCGCGTCATCACGGCGTACCTGGGCGGCGCCGATGCTGCGCATTGAGATGGTCTCGGCCGCCCACGGCGAGGCGCAGGTACTGCGTGAGGTCAGCCTGGAGGTCGGCGCCGGCGAGGTCGTGACTCTGGTCGGACGAAACGGTGCCGGCAAGACGACCCTGCTGCGCTGCGTCATGGGTCTGCATCCGCTGCTGGGTGGATTGGTGGAGTTCCGCGGCACCAACCTCGCCAAGCTCGGGCCGCACCGGCGCGCGCGGCTCGGCCTCGGCTGGGTACCGGATGACCGCGGCGCGTACGCGACGTTGTCGGTCGCGGAGAACCTCACCCTGCCGCCCGTGGTCGGCGACCATCCATGGCATCTGGACCAGGTCTACGACGCCTTCCCGACGCTGCACCGTCGGCGCGACTCTCCGGCCACCAAACTGTCCGGCGGCGAGCAGCAGATGCTCGCGCTGGCACGGGTGCTGCGCATGGGTGCCCGGCTCCTGCTGTGCGACGAACCAACCGAAGGCCTGTCGCCGCTGCTGGTACGCCAGGTCGGCGACATTATCCGCCAAGCCAAGACGCACGGCGTGACCGTACTGCTGGTGGAACAGAACCTGCACTTCGCGACCACCGTGGCCGACCGGCACTACCTGTTGGCCGAAGGCCGGATCGCGGAGTCGCTGGACAACGCACAGGTCCGCGAGCGTGAACGGGAACTGCTCACGTACCTGGGCATCTAAATATCGCAATTGGATACCGGTCGCCGCTTCGGCGCCCCGGATGGGAGGAAGCTTATGCGTAGAACCATCGGCGCGCTGGCGGCATGCACCGTCGGCGTACTGTTCGTCGCCGGATGCGGTGGCGGCCCGAGCAAGCCCGCCGGCCAGCTCAGCAACAACAAGATCGTGCTGGCCGTGCTCAACGATCAGTCGGGGGTGTACTCGGCCCTGTCCGGGAAGAACTCCGTCGCCGCCGTGAACATGGCCGTGGAGGACTTCAAAGCCAAGTACGGCGCCAACGCGATCACCCAGAACGTCGAGGTCATCACCGCCGACCACCAGAACAAGCCTGACGTCGCCAGCACAAAGGCGACGGAGATGTATGACCGCAACAACGCCGACATCATTCTCGACGTACCGACCTCGTCGGCCGCGCTGGCCGTGGCCGACATCGCCAAGCAGAAGAAGAAGCTCTACTTCAACATCGGCGCGGCGTCGACGGACCTCACCGGAGTCAAGTGCAACAAGTACACGTTCCACTACGCCTATGACACGTGGGAGCTGGCCCACAGCACGGGCACCACACTGACCAACAGCGGCGCCAAGTCCTGGTACATCATCTACCCGAACTACGCCTTCGGTCAGGATATGAACAAGAACTTCACCGAGGCCATCAAGGCCGCCGGCGGGGCAGTGGTCGCCTCGGACGGGACCCCGTTCCCCAACCAGACCGGCGACTACTCGACCCAGCTGCTCAAGGCATCCACCCTGACGCCGAGCCCCGACACGCTCGGCGTCATGCAGGCCGGCGCGGACCTGGTCAACGTCGTCAAGCAGTACAACGAGTTCAAGCTGAAGGACAAGGGAATCAAACTGGCCGTCGGCCTGATGTTCATCACCGACATTCACTCGCTGACACCGGACGCGCTGACCGGGACCACGTTCACCGAGCCGTGGTACTGGAACTTCGACGCGACCAACCGGGCGTTCGCGGACAGGTTCTTCGCCAAGACCGGGGCCCGTCCCACGTTCGCCAACGCCGCCAACTACTCGGCGGCGCTGCAGTACCTCGAAGCCGTGCAAGCGGCCAACACCGACGATGCCGACACCATCGTCAAGCAGCTTGAGGGCAAGTCGGTCAACGATCTGTTTCTGCGCAACGGCACGATCCGCGCCGCGGACCACAACGTCGTCCATGACGCCTACCTCGCGCAGGTAAAGGCGTCCAGCGATGTCAAGGAACCGTGGGACTACGAGAAGATCCTCAACACCATTCCGGCGGCTCAGGCATTCGGGCCCCCGTCGTCCGCCTGCACGATGTGATCAGGGCCGGCCTCCTCCCCGCCGCGCGGTGGAGGAGGCCGGCGCCCCAGGGAGTGAGCAATGGTCGACTTCATACGGTTCACCGTCAACGGGCTGGTTGGGGGAAGCTTCTACGCACTGCTCGCGCTGGGGCTCGCGGTCATCTTCGGCATGTTGCGAGTGGTCAACTTCGCCCATGGCGCCTTCTACATGCTGGGCGCGTTCGGCGCCTACATGTTCGTCAATGAGTTCGGTCTGGACTTCTGGTTGGCGCTCGCCGTGGTGCCGGTGGCACTGGGACTCGTGGGCATCGTGATCGAGCGGGCGTTCGTGCACCGGCTGACCCGTCTGGATCCGCTGTACAACTTCCTGCTCACATTCGGGCTCACTCTGATCCTGCAGGACGTGGTGAAGGCCAGGTACACCGTCAGCTCGGTCACGATTCCCCCGCCATATCCGCTCGCCGCGGACGCGAATCTCGGCCTCTTCCACTTTCCGGCCTATCGGGTGTTCGTCTTCGTGTTCGCCGTGGCCGTCTGTGCCGGGGTGTGGTGGCTGCTCGCCCGTACCCGCATCGGCATGGTGGTCCGCGCATCGACCGAACGACCAGAGCTCACCCGGGCCTTCGGCATCGACGTGTCGCGCTGGGTGACGCCAGTCTTTGGTTTCGGCATCGGTCTGGCGGCCCTCTCCGGGGTTCTCGCCGCGCCCACGCGCGCCATCAGTCCGTTGATGGGGGCCGACCTCATCATCGTGGTGTTCGCGGTCGTGGTCATCGGCGGGCTGGGTTCGATCTTCGGTTCCGTCCTCGCCGGCTTCGCGATCGGGCTCATCCAGGCCTGGGGAGAGGCGTACGCGCCGGCGATCGTGTCACAGGTTCTGGTCTTCCTCGTCATGGCCGGCGTGCTGCTGTGGCGACCGTCCGGCCTGTTCGGCCGCGAGGAGCAGATGGCATGACGACTCAGACAGACCTGAAGCCAGCTCGGCGGCCACCGGTGGGCCCGCTGCTCGGCCGAGTAGCTCGACTGCCCAAAGCCGGGCAGGCCGGACTACTGGCGCTGGGTGTGGGAGTGGCCGTGTGGCTGCCCAACGGCATCTACTCCGGCGTGGCTATGGACATGCTGTGCTGGGCCCTGTTCGCGGTCTCCGTCGACCTGCTCCTCGGTTACACCGGCCTGCTGTCCTTTGGGCACGCCGCGTTCTGGGGCACGGCGGCGTACTCCACCGCGCTGCTGGCCGTCCACGCTCACGTCGTCTTCCCGATCGCCGTGCTCGCCGGCGCCGGCGCGAGTGCGGTGCTGGCGCTGCCCATCGGCTACCTGGCCGTACGTCGCACCGGCATCTACTTCGCGATGGTCACGCTGGCCTTCGCGCAGATGGTCTACTACGTCGCCAACGAGTGGCGCTCCGTCACCGGCGGCGAGAACGGTCTTCAGGGCGTGCCGCGGGAGCTGTTCGGATTGGACCTGTCCGACACGTACTACCTCTACTACGCCGCGCTGCCCATCGCCGCGGCTGGCCTGTTCGCCGCATGGCGAATCGTGAACTCCCCGTTCGGCCGGGTGCTTGTGTCCATAAGGGACAATCCGGCCCGCACACGGGCACTCGGCTACTCGGTGCGCCGTTACAAGATCACGGCGTTCGTCCTGTCGGCGTTCCTCGCCGGTCTCGGCGGAGGTCTGTTCGCGATTGCCCATGGCTTCGTGTCTCTGGACACCGTGCACTGGACCACGTCGGGCGAGGCCGTGATCGTGGTTGTGCTCGGCGGCATCGGCACGTTGTGGGGCGGTGTCATCGGGTCGGTACTCCTGGTCTGGCTCGAGGATCGGCTCTCGGTGGCGGGCTTCACCTTGGTCGGACTAATTACGGGCAGCATCTTCGTCGTCGTCGTGCTTGCCTTCCGCCGCGGAATCTGGGGCACCGTGCGGGCACTGTTCCACCGGGAACGCGACGGACGGCGCTAGGACACGCGGCTGTCCGGCACACCAGGCGCAGGAGGCGCGATGCTTCGCATTGAGAACCTGTCAGCCGGGTACGGCCAGGCCGAGGTGCTCCGTGAGGTCTGGATGCACGTGGGCACCGGCGAGGTGGTGACGCTGTGCGG
>Ga0105248_10001804_pt1 | contig 23809 bp, 19 predicted proteins | sample KBSS34metaG_FD_81524 | JGI IMG/M metagenome (GOLD analysis project Ga0105248, IMG submission 81524) | Switchgrass rhizosphere microbial communities from Kellogg Biological Station, Michigan, USA - KBS S3-4 metaG | ecosystem: Host-associated > Plants > Roots > Rhizosphere > Soil | place... | reverse complement strand
CGAGCGCGAAAGACGGCAATAGTTCGACTACGAAAAAATCGTCCAGGTCAGGTTCGAGATCTTCAAGTCCGCGAGCCTCGAGGTAAGGGTTCTCAGCAGGCGCTCTACGAGGTGTTCTCGTGAGCGCCTGTCCGTTCGTGAAATCGAGCATTTCCTCACCCCTGTGCGACAATACACGACATGCTCGCGATCCTGCTGACGCTGATCCTGCAGTTCACGTCGATTAAGGGAAGTCTCCAGATTCCCGCAGGGATGTCCCCGCCTTCAACTGCGCGCGTTGTGCTGCTTCCCCTCGAGTACGAAAAAGCCTTTAATGCAGAAACACAGATACGGCTGGACGATTACTGGGAGGTTTTCAAGGCATCAGGGCTCGCAAAAACCAACAGAGAACAGTTTATTCAGTTCCTGCCGATTGCTTATGGCAGCGCGCTTGAGAATGCAGTGGCCCGAATGCGGCGAGACAGCAAGATCAACCTGTCCAACTTTATCCACACAGCGCAGCAAGGCCAGTTCGAGTTCACCAACATCTCGCCGGGCGAATACAAACTCGTGGCAACGGCTTCGCTCCGAGGTGTCGATTATGTGTGGACTGAAACGATCCAGGTGCAATCCACACCTTTGCTCCTCGAGATGAAGACCAGGGTACCGTGAGACCGCCTCGTTTCCTCCTGGTTGCCGGAGAGTCTTCCGGCGACATGTACGGCGCGGACGTCGCGCTGTCGTTGATGGGCCGCTTTCCCGGATGCCAGATTTTCGGACTCGGCGGTCAAAAGATGCGACGCGCCGGCGTCGAACTCGAGGGAGACATTGAGCACACCGCCGCCATGGGGCCGCTTGCCGCGTTCAGTCAACTCGGAGGCTTGTTCCGCGTTTTCCGCCGCCTTGCCGACCGCATAGAAGCGACGCCGCCGGATGCGGCGATCCTCATCGACTTTCCCGATTTCAATCTCAGGCTGGCAAGACGCATCAAAGCCGCGAATATTCCGATCATCTACTACATCAGCCCGCAAGTATGGGCGTGGCGCGAAGGCCGCGTGCAGCAAATCAAACAACTCGTAACCAGGATGCTGGTGATTTTTCCTTTCGAAGAAACGATCTACAAGGACGCCGGCGTCGATGTGGAATTTGTCGGGCATCCCCTCATCGAAACTGTCCGAGCGACGAAGACCAAGGAAGAGTTCTGCGTGGCGCACAAGCTCGATCCGAAGAAGCCGATCATGGCCATTCTCCCCGGAAGCCGGAAGAAGGAAATCCGTCACATTCTGCCGACGCTTTGCGAAGTCGTAGATCGCATTCTGGCGTTGAAACCCGACACACAATTTGTGCTCCCGGCCGCGCCAAATCTCGATCGCGCTCTGATCGACAGTATCGTGGGCAATCGGCGGATCAGAATCGTTCAGGGCGACACCTACAACGCGTTGAGGTACGCGCGGGCTGCAATTGTGGCAAGCGGTACCGCTACGCTTGAAGCGGCCCTGCTGGGAACGCCGGAAGTCATTGTCTATCGCATTTCAGCGATCGAAGCATGGTTCCTGGGAAAGTTCTTTCTTAAAGTGCGGCTTTTCGGGATCGTCAACATCATTCTCGGCGAGGAAGTCGTGCCCGAATTGTTTCAAGACCGGTTCACGCCTCAGCTCGTGAGCGAGGCAGCAATAAGGCTGCTGGATGATGTATGGCTGCAGTCGAAGATACGGGGAAATTACGAGACGCTGCGACGGCAACTGCGCGGAGGAAAGGTCGCAGAGCGCGTGGCTAACGCCGTCGCCGGGGTGATTAACCTCGAACAGTTACAAACGAAAGAATGATCCGCGAGCGCACGGGCAAACCCCAATGAGTCGCGGGCTTGAATTGGGAGAAGAGCACGAGCTCCTGGAGCCAGCGATCGACGCCGGGAGATCGCTCCCCGGCGATGATGCTAATTTCATCGATCTTTCCGACGGTATTGACTTCGGACTGAACGGACAGCGCATTATCGAGGTCCGGACTAACGCCACCAAGACGACGCAATGTCGAATCCGGCGTGCTGGGCGGCTGGTAAAAACCAGCCTCTTCGGAAGCGATCACCTGCCGCGGTGCCGTAAGACCTCCAAGAAGAATACCGAATCCGAGCAAAGTCAGAATGATGCCTACAACGGCCGGCATCGCGAACGGCCTAAGGATGTTATCGAAATGGGTTTGCCATCGATCACGAGTGTTCCGCTGCCGGGCATGAGAGAGGCGAACCCGAGTCTCGAGTTGAAGATCTTCAGGCACCGGGCGAAGCTCCGCCCCGGCCATCACATTCCGAAGCGAAACGAAGGACTGCAGTTGCCGCTTGCACGACTTGCAATTTGAGAGATGCGATCGCAGCGAATCCGCTTCGCCCACGGAAACCATCGAATCGATGAAGGGACTCATCAATTCCAAAGCAGCTTCACAGGAAATGTTCGATAGAACTCTCATAAATCCATACCTTGAATCGACAAGTGACGCGCCAATGACTTCTTCATGTCCGCGCGAGCCCGCGCGAGACGCGACTTGACGGTTCCACTGGAAATTCCGAGAATCTCGGCGATCTCGCTGTAAGAGAAGCCCTCGATATCCCGCAGAATCACGATCGAACGATGTTCCCCGGAAAGCTTTGTCAGCGCATGCTGGATTGCCTTCTCGCGTTCTTTCAGCTCGAGGGCTTGCAACGGTGACGGGCTTGCCGAAGCAAGATGGAGATGGTGCCCGTTGCCCTCGTGGTCGTCGTCAAGCGAAACGGTGGATGACCGGAACCGCCTCTTCCACCATCGCAGCCGGTTCAGAATCTCAGAGAACGCGATGCGGTAAATCCATGTCTTCAAACTCGAGTCGCCACGGAACCGCTGGATGTTGCGGAATACCTTAAGAAAGATCTCCTGGACAGCGTCTGCCGCATCGTTGGAATCGCTTAGCATGCGGTATGCCACATGGAACATTGACGCGTGATACACCCGGACGAGTTCGTCATAGGCCGCGTCTTCGTTTGCCTGAAGACGTGCCACAAACACCGCCTCCTGAGCATCCAGGACGCCACTGCGTTCAATCTCGTTAAGGGCTATCTCTCTCCGCACACCCACCAGCTTTCCTGCGAAAGTGGACTGATTATACAGCGAGACACTAGCGTTCGACACCGCCGCCCGGGGTTTGTTCCACCAATTTGAGACCCGCTGCCAGGATCTCCTGGACTTCTACCGCCGACGGGGCCTCGCAATAAAGGCGAAGGAGGGGCTCGGTTCCCGACTGCCGGAAGAGAATCCAGCTGTCTTTGCCGAGGAAAACCTTCGATCCATCAAGAGTTTCCACGCGGTCGACCGGGCGGCCGGCAAACGAAGTGGGTGGCTGCTTGCGGAGGGATTCCACCACCGCCTGCCCGGTCCTGATTGGGACGTGAAGGTCACGACGATCGAAGTGGAACTCCCCGAATTCCCGCCACATGTCCCGGATCAGTCGGGTGCAGGTCTTTCCGGACGTAGCAAGCAGGTCCAAAAAGAGCAGATTTACAAAGGTCCCATCGCGCTCCGGGAGATGACGCGACAAGCCGACCCCTCCGCTTTCCTCGCCTCCAATCAGAACCTCTTCAGCCAGCATGATCTCCCCGATGTTTTTGAAGCCTATTGGACGCTCGTGACAAACGAGGTCGAGCCGAGCCGCAATCCGGGGAACGATCTGACTCTGGGAAAAGGTCCGTACAACGGAGCCGCGCCAGCCCTTATTCCGGTAGGCATGCAAAAGGAGGAGAGGAAGTACCTGCAGGGTATTGAGAAACCGTCCGTTTTCGTCAACCACGCCAAGGCGGTCTGCATCCCCGTCGGTGGCCAATCCGACGTCACTCTGTGTTTCGACAACGCGAGCAGCGAGCGGTTCAAGCTGCGGCATCATGGGCTCGGGGTTAATGCCTCCAAACAAAGGGTCGAGGTCTCCGCGTATCGTTTCGACCTTGCATGTCGTATCGCCAAGGAGCGTCTCGAGTATCCTCCCGCCGCTTCCATGCATCGAATCGACGATCAACTTCAGACCGGACTTCGCGACGCGGTCCCAATCCACAAGCCTTCGCAGATGCTCAAAGTAGTGGGCCTCTGGCCCGACGACATCAATGCCCTCGGAGGACGACAAGACCTGCGATCGGCCGAGATTCTTTTCGACTTCGGCTGTGATTGCGGGCGTCGCGCTTCCTCCAAAATGAGCTTTAATCTTGAAGCCATTGAAGTCTGCCGGATTATGGCTTGCGGTGATAACGACGCCTCCCGCAAATTTCCGACGGCGAACCTCGAATGAAATATAGGGCGTGGGATAGGCGCGATCCATGAGAAGCGTGCGGAATCCGTTTCCCGCAAAAACCTCGGCTGCGGCGCGCGCAAAGCGATTCGACAGAAATCGTCCGTCGTAACCAATGAACACCGCGCGCTCGGTATCCTTAACCGTTGCCATGTATTGCGCCGTCGCCTTCGCGACAATGCGCACGTTATCAAACGTGAATGCGTCCCCGATGATCGCGCGCCAGCCATCTGTTCCGAACTTGATGGGATTCGTCATATGGTGCCTGTCTCTTGAACCGTGACGACGTGTGTCGCTCTTCCCGCTCCACACGTGGCTGACCTGTCTGAACCGCTCCGCGGCGTTCGAAGTTGGCTCATAGTTGCGAGAAGTCCGTTGCCACGGTCTTGTCGCCAAGAACAGCTCCAGGCCGCACGGCCACCGAACGCCCCACATAGCAACCCCGACCGAGAATCGCTCCTTCAACACGAGAGCCGGCATCGAGTGTATTCCCGGGCCAGATCACGGAATCGATGATATGTGCACCTTCCTCGAGTTTGCAGTTCTTGCCGATGACGGAGTTCTCGATTCGCACGCCACTACGAATGGTCACGTCAACGTCGACGATGGATTGCGCATCAATGGACGCATCGGCCTGGAGCGCAGAATGATCTAACGCACTGGCAGGGATCCGTTTTGAGGAGAACTTGCCGGCGAGAATGTCGTGGTGCACCTCAAGGTACTTTTTCGGAGTGCCGATATCGATCCAGTATTTATCGAGGATAACGGAAACGACTCTTTCCTTCTTCTCCAGCAATGTCGGAAACAATCCGCGCTCGAAGGAGTACGGCTCATCCTTCGGCATGTAGCGAAGGACGGATGGTTCCAGGACGTAGATACCGGCATTGATTGTGTTGCATGTCACCTCGTCAGGCCCGGGTTTCTCGAGGAAGCGACGGACCGTGCCGTCTGGTTCGGTTTCGACAAGGCCGTACGCCGATGGGTTGTCTACAGGCGTGAGAACAAGTGTCGCAACAGCGCCGCACTCCTTGTGTCTGCGGATCACCGCAGGCAGATCGACGCCCGTCAACACATCGCCATTAAATACAACAGTCGTGGAGTCGATGTGTTCCTCTGCGTTCTTAAACGCGCCTCCGGTTCCCAGGGGCGTGCCTTCGACCGCATACCTGAGGCTTACCCCGTAGTCCGAGCCGTCTTTGAGCAGGTCCTCGATCTTTCTCGGTTGATACGACAGGCTCAGAATGACCTCATGGATCTGGGCGCTCTGCATCAGATCGAGCTGATACAGCAGGAAAGGCGCGTTCGCGACAGGAACGATCGGTTTTGGGGTGTTCAAAGTGAGGGGGCGTAGTCGGGTACCTTTGCCGCCAGCGAGAATGAGTCCTTTCATCGTGGGCCTCCGGGCTTCTTTCTACCAAAATTTAGCCTCGTCAGAACGGTTGCCTGTACTAGAATCACGTCGTGAATCTTCCCAATGCCCTGACTTTGGTCCGCATTTTCGCTGTACCGCTGCTGGTGGCGCTGTTGATGACCAAAGATCACATGTTGATCGCCGCCCTAATTTTTTTGGCGGCGTCGCTGACAGACCTGCTGGACGGTTATCTGGCCCGCAAGCGAGGTCAGATTACAACACTTGGCGTGCTCCTGGATCCGGTTGCGGATAAGCTACTGATTTCATCCGCATTTATCTCGCTGATTCAGTGGGGGATCGTTCCGTCATGGATGGTTGTCATTATCGTCGGACGTGAGTTCGCCGTGAGCGGGTTGCGTAGCATCGCGTCCACGCAGGGATTCGCGATCAGCGCCTCCGAGCTCGGCAAAATGAAGATGGTGGCACAGGTCGTCGCGATCACGCTTTTGATTCTGGGACACAAAGAATTCCCTGACCTTGAGCCGTTAGGCCAATGGGCACTGTATGCGGTCGTCCTTTTCGCAATTGTCTCTGCCGTGGACTACTTCCGAACGTTCTGGAACCAAATCGATGGGCGCTTTAAGGCACAGGAGCGGCAGCGGACGGTCCTTAACCAGAAGCGCGCGCGGCGTGACGTTCCAACCCCTTGAATGAATTTCGGCGCTTTCATGATGCTGCAGATCCAGTTTCCCAAATGGATTAGTCCTGTATTCCTGGACCTCGGCCCAATCCAGCTCCGCTGGTACGGGCTGATGTACATGATTTCGTTTGTCGCCGGATACTTCCTTCTCAAGCGGCTTGTGAAGCTAAAGAAGCTCTCGTTGACGACCGACGATCTGTACGACCTGCTGTTTTTTCTAATTCTCGGGGTAATGATCGGTGGCCGGATCGGTTATGTCCTTTTTTACGATTTGGGCAGCTACCTTCAGCGGCCGATTGAAATCCTCTACATCTGGCAGGGGGGAATGTCGTTCCACGGAGGATTTGTTGGCGTCGTACTCGCAACATTGTTTCTGTGCTGGAAACGCGGATGGAATTTCTGGGAGATCTCGGACCTTGTGTGCGCCGGGTTTCCTATCGGTCTCGGGCTCGTCCGCCTGGGAAATTTCATCAACGGGGAACTCTATGGAAGGCAGACCACGCTCCCCTGGGGAGTGATCTTCCCGGCAGGCGGAGATGTGGCTCGCCACCCCTCGCAGATTTACGAAGCGCTTTTGGAAGGAGTGGTTCTATTTCTAATCGTTCAGTGGTTGTACCGTAAGAATCTCTATCCGGGAACTGTGACGTGGGCCTTGATCGGGTTCTATGGGCTGTTTCGATTTCTGGTCGAGTTCGTCAGAGAACCCGATGCGCATATCGGTTTCGACCTGGGGCCGTTTACACGAGGCCAACTCCTCACATTTCCAATGCTGGTCGTTGGCCTCGCGATGTTTGCTATCTTCGCTCGACGACATCCCCCAGAGAAATCGCATCGTCCGAGTAAGTCACGAGCGCACTAGACGAGCTGTCTTCAACTTTGAGAATTACCACTTCCGCAATTGCCGTCCGGACATTTTGAACCTTCGGGTGGTCACGGAAGACGATAAAAAGGTCCCCCGGTTTGGCGCCCGCGCGCTTACCCACATCGAGATAAACGACGCTGCCTTCTCCAACGATGCCCTTATCGAGAGTTTTGAGCGAACGACGGTTCGTTGAGGGAACCTCGATCTTCGACCTCGAATTGATGACGGAGTCTTTCGTCATGACGATGTTTCCAGGCACCTGACCCGACGCCTTCATCGTTCCGGAGAAAGGCCGCTTCGACGGCAGCGCCGGAATCTCGGCCTTATTGAACGGCACGAGAATGTCTCCGACTTCCACGCTCTCGCAACCATGCGTGATGCGTGCGAGCGCATGATCGGCCTGTCCCATGACAATCTGAACCTGCGCAACTTCCATGTAGTGCATTCCGAGTCCCCTGACCTGCTTCGTGGGCCGGAGAACTTCATACGTCGTGCCAGGACGAATCCCCGCTTCGGCTCCTCTTCCGATGTAAACGTAATCGCCTTCGGTCGCCAACTGTTGATCGTCGCTGTAACGGCCCACGACTTTCAGATCACTGGCTACATTTTCCGATCGAATGAATCCGGCGCAGTTCACATCGGAGTCTTTTACTTCCGCGAACGTTTTGGGCGGATCGAGATTCAGGATGGTGGTTGGCCCTGCAGGAGACAGTGGAGTCGGATAGGGCGCCGGGACTAACGTCCCTTTCAGAGGCTGAGGACCCTGGGTCTTTGCCTCGGGCGCTGCTTCAGGAACCTGCGCCTGTGCCTGTGCCTCGACCGGAGTTCCCGGCTCTGGCGGCTTAGCTTCTGAGATTTTTGTAACCGGACGGATGAGAATTTTATCGTTGGGATAGATCCAGTGCGGATTGACGATGTGCTCATTCTGCTCCCAGATCTGGGGCCAAAGCTTCCCGTCTTTCAGCACATCCTTGGCAATAGCCGACAATGTATCCCCGGCCATGACGACGCGAAGTTCGAAGTTCTCGACATCTTTCGGGTCGGAATTCGCGCTGAAGTGCCCGTCCGGAAGCTTTGTCAGGTTCTTCGGTGGGGGGCCTTGCGCAGGGCCTTGCTGGGATGCTGCGGAAGCTTTGTCGGGCGCTGCCGCTGGAGCTTGTTGCGGGGCTGCGGCTGCAGCCTTTTCCGGCGCTGGCGTTGACGTCTTTTTCGATGCTGCCGCTGGAGCCTTCTCCGGAGCTGAGGGTGCAGCCTTTTCCGGCGCGGCTGGGGGCGTCTTTTTGGACGCCGCCGCTGGAGTTTTCTCCGGGGCGGTTGCAGCCTTTTTCGGCGCCGCTGAAGTCTTTTCCGGCGCAGCTGCTGGAGCTTTATCCTGCGCGACGGCGCTGACTGCTAGCAGAAGTATCACAATTAAAATTCTCATAGTTTCGGATTAGTAACAGAACGGCATAGCAGGGTCAACAAATGGACGGCGGTAGGAATGTGGTGTATTTCAAGGAGATCGGGGACAAATTTGAGGCAAGCGAAATTGAAGTCAGAATCCCTCGGCGGGCGCAGTTATTAAATCGGGGCAAGTAGGCGATCAAGAAAAATTGCGAAGCCACCTAGCTCGCGCAGACGGGGTGGTTGTTCGAAGAATCTTTTGAACCACCACCCCGGCGCTTCGCGCCACCCCTCCTGGCTAGGAGGGGCGATAGCGCTGACGGTTGTCCGTTGACTGTTAGAACCCAACCAGAGACCTTTAAATCCCATATCTTGAGTGCAAGACCCGCCCATCAGGAGAACGCCGGAACGATTTTCTTTAACCGGGCAGCGGCTCCGGGCTGGACCAAATCCACTGTGGCCAGGAAGTTCTTATGGGACATTCCCGTGCCAAGAAACGTCCACCGGTTGGATTGCTGCTGAACGTCAAAGAAACGCCGGGTTTCTTCCGGAGTGAACTCCCGTCCGGTCGCACGCTTCAGGCTTTCGAAGTCGAGCTTCACCTGCTCCATCAGCCCCGCATCGATCATTCCACCGATTTCGAGATACCCATCGATGGACTGGGCGCGTTCTTCGGGTGAACAGGCTTCGGCGATCGCGTGCACCATCAGGTTATCCAGCTTGGCGTGTTGCGATTCTTCCATCCAGTGATGTTTGAGGAGGCTCTTGAACTGCGGATCCAGGGTCTCGTCGGTCAGCACGCTATCGAGGTAGTGACGCTGAGTCATCCACTCGATCTGCAGAATGACGAGTGCCACCGCCAGCGGGTGCTTGGCCAGAATCGCCTGCGCGATCGCCTCAGGCGGGCCGATGACTTCGCAATCGCTGCCGAAAGAATTGAGGAAATCCTGGCGGAACCGCTTGAACAGGTCGATGTGCTTTGCTTCCTCACCGGCAAAATTGAGGAAAGCCCGGACGCGGGCATTGTCTCCATGCAGGATAGGCCGCGCATGGTCCAGGACGAACGGCAGAATGAACTCTTCGACGAGCCCGAAGATATACAGGTAATCGTGTCCGCGAATCTGATTCAACGTGAGACGATCCTGCGGGGAGAGGAAGTCGAGCATGTTCACTCGCGCTAGAGATTCCGGCATGAACGGCCGCCGAAAGTCGAGGCGCTTTTCCCCTCCGATAAGGTCTTCGACGCGCCAGTTTACCTGCTCTGACGCTGCGAGAACATTCTCGTAGCGGTAATTCGGCCAGGTAGCTCTTGTTTCGTTTTCGGTAATAATCGAACTTGTCATGTCACTTCTCCTTGGTCGTTATGTCCGGTGACCTTTGGTCGGCCGGCGAAAATGATAATCGAGGACAACCGTTTGAAAAACCGTTGAAACGCCCGTTGAAATTAGGCAAGAATCCGTTGAATTTTCCGCAGTTATGAAGAGTACCCACCCGCTGCATATCCATCTCCTGGGACCCATGGAGATTCGACGCGGAATACGACGCACCGAGTTGCCGGCATCCAAAAAGACGCGAGCTCTTTTGGCGTACCTCATTGCCAACGCGAAGTCGCATCGCCGGGATCGACTCACCGAACTCCTTTGGGACGTAGCGGATGACCCCCGCAGCGGGCTGCGCTGGTGCCTTACGAAAATCCGCCCGCTGGTGGACGGTCCGCAACAGAGCCGACTCGTCGCAGACCGCGAGATTGTCGAATTTCGTCCGGAAAACGCTTACATCGACCTCTATGCTGTCCGCGACGCGCTTCGAAATGGCACTTCTGCGGTGAGTCTTCCGGATCTGCTAAGACTGTCCGCCCTATTCCGGGGAACGTTCCTTGAAGGATTGGATCTACCCGACTACGACGCCTTTCAAGCGTGGTTAGTGGCGGCCCGCGAAGACGCCCTCCAGCAGCACATCTCGATACTACGCGCCATCATCAGCCAGCTATCGGATAAGCCGGGAGACGCTATTTCACATGCCCGCCTGCTCCTTGAAATCGATCCGCTGGACGAGAACGCCAGGGCGCAACTGTCGACGTTCCTTGTGAAACTGGGTCGGAACTCAGAGGCGCGGCAGGTTGTCGATACAGGTCGACGCCTCGGTCGCGAATTGGGGCATCCCGTTTCCGAAAAACTCGCCGACGCCGAGCGCGATCTGTCGAAACACAAAGTTCACGAACAACTGCCCTATTCGCCGCACTCCAACATCGCTGCAGAAGTAATACCGGTTGAGGTGCATCGAGAACTCATTGGACGGGACGCCGAACGCACGCGGTTGCATGAAGTGCTTGAGCAAGCAAAAAGCCGACGTACCGGCTCGGTCCTTCTCCTTACTGGAGAGCCCGGGATTGGAAAAACGCGTCTTGTCGGAGAAGCCGCCGCACATACGATGGCCCTGCACGGCACCGTTCTGTCCGGCCGTTCCTATGAAGCGGAAGCACGGCGGCCCTATGGTCCATGGATCGACGCGATTCGATCACTTCATCCATCCGCGGTCGGTGACGTGCTGCGGGACAATCTGGCCCCGCTCCTTACCGGGCTGGTGCGGGATGATGAACACCAGCAAGGAAAAGATCAGCTCTTTACTTCAATTGTTGAGCTTCTCTCTGCGCGCGCCCACAGCGCACCGCCTGTGCTTCTCGTTTTCGACGATGTTCAATGGTGCGATGCCGCGTCTGCCGAACTCCTCCATTACGTCGTGCGAATGACGCGGCATCGCTCGGTTATGGTGCTGCTCACGGCGCGTAGCGGTGAACTGCCGGACAACGAGGGCTTAACACGGGTCCTGCGAGGCTTCCGGCGTGACAGCTGGATTGAAGAACTGGAACTTCCTTCTCTATCGCGCGAGGATACGATGCGCCTTGTGCAACTCGTATCGCCATCCGCAGATGGAACAGCAGTTTTCGAAGAAGGGTCCGGCAATCCGCTCTACACGATTGAGCTCGCACGCGCCGCCAATCGGCCAGGGAAGCCCTCAGACTCGACGCTGGCGGACTTGATTGAAGATCGCATCGCGCGGCTACTCGATCCGGCGGCCGATGTGCTGAGATGGGCGGCCGTATTGGGCACCAAGTTCAGCCTTGGTCGCCTGCGCGAACTGGTCTCGCTGGAACCGGACACCTTGATGAGATCGCTTGATGTATTGGACAGGCATGGACTTCTGCGCCTGTCCGGACAACCGAGCGATGGCCCCAACGTGTACGGGTTCACACACGGTGTTGTCCGACGCGCCGTTTACGATGGACTGTCCGAACCGCGGCGAAGATTGATGCATTGGCGTATTGCGCAGATGCTGGACAAAGACTCTCACTCACCGACATCGGTCGCCGAGATTGCGCATCATGCGTCGCTCGCGGGTGAAACTGCGACGGCGGCTCGCGCCTCCGCCGCAGCGGGACGCTATTGCCTCCGGGTGTATGCCAATGGAGAAGCGCTCGCTTTCGCACGCACCGGCATGCGCTTTGCCGAATCGATGCCGGAGATAGAACGTACCGGTCTTCAGATCGAATTGATGGAAATCAGTCTCGCCGCCCGGCGGCCGAAAGATACGGAAAAGATCGCCAAACGGCTCGAAGCGCTTTCAGAACGAGCCTTGGCCCAGGGAGATGTCGAGCACGCGAGGCTCGGATTCCACCTGCTGAGTTACCTGCGCTGGGAAGGCGGAGACTGGTCCAACGCAAAACGTCATTCGTTGCGGGCCGAGTTCGTCGCGCGCGCTGCGGATCCCAAAGAGCAAATCGTTGCGATGGCGGAGGCAGCCCGTTGCCTCGCCCTCCTGGAGCGCGATCTCGGGCAGGCCGAAGCGCTGGCTCTTGAAGCAAAGGCGCGAGCAGCCAACGCGGGGATCGAAAGCGTGGCCATTCCTGACGCGCTCGGCATGCTCCGGTTTCACCAGGGAGCCTGGGAAGATGCCGCTGCCTTTTTTCAGACAGCGCGAGAACTCGCTTTGCAACAAGGAGACCGTACCGGCGAGTTCCGCGCACTGGAGCATCTGATTGTGCTTGAACTCGAACGTAATCGTCCGGAAGTTGCAGGAGCTCTGTGTAACGCCCTGGGCGAGCTCGCATCAAGGCTTCGACAGGGCAGCGAGGTGCCGTTCGCGCGCTGCCTGACAGCCCTGGCGGCCACGGATGCCGGCAAGGACGCTACCGGAGAAGTTGAATCCGCGCTCGAATCGTTAAGAATGGCCGATGCGAAACACCGCCTGGCGTACGGGCTGCTGCGTGCGGCCAACAACGACTTCCGCGGCGAAAACATCGAGCGTGCGCGGAGCAGAAGCGAAGAAGCGCTGCGGCTTGCAGAAGCTTTGGAACGGCCGACCGAGATCGTGATGGCACGGGTGGTTTTGATGCGTTGCGCCTCTAGGCGCGGAGCCGTGGACGAGGCAAAGGAACACGAGGAATTTTTGCGTGGAATGAATATGAACCTTATTGCTGCGCATGTGAGAGACGCTGCGCTGCTGGCCTTAGGCGGAAGAAAGGACAACAATTGAAACGGGGCGGGGGAAGAATTTTGAAATCGGACGATTTCGAAATTCTTTTTCCCTGAGACATCCCTGCAGGAGACACTTCTCATGGAATTCGTACTCGTCGAACGGCGCTTCGAACAGCCGGTTGAATTGAAAGACATCCAAGCACAGGAAGGAGAGGGATCCTGGTGCCTGGATGCCCACAACGTGCGGTTTCTGAAAACCTTCTTCTCAAAAGATCGACGGCGGATGCTATGCCTTTACGAAGCACCCGACGCCGAATCCGTGCGACTGGCCGAAGCGCAGGCGAAATTGCCCTTCGACAGCGCGTGGACATGTCACCACCTGCGGGGTGGCCAAAGGCTACCCCATGCTTCCGCGACGGAATATGTCCTCGTGGAGCGATCCTTTCCCGAGCCGCTCACGAAAGAGTTTGTTACGACGACTTTTCCTAAGGCTAGCGGGTGCATGGAACTTCACAGAGCTTCCTATGTTGAAGGTTTTCTCGGACACGACGGGCAGAGGATGGTGTGCGTCTTTCGTGCTCCCGATGCGGAGGCCGTTCGCACGGCAAACACGCAGGCAGGGTTGCCTTATACCTCGGTATGGACAGCAAGCCTGCATACCACCTGACCCATCTCGATTATCATTACAACCCGTGGCAACTATTCTTCAGAACGTACCTGTCAAAGAAAAAGTCGGCATTGCATTCTCCGGTGGACTCGACACAAGCGCTGCGCTGCACTGGATGCGGGCGAAAGGCGCGATCCCATTCGCCTACACCGCGAACCTCGGGCAACCCGATGAAACGGACTACGACAACATTCCCAAGCGCGCACTCGAGTGCGGCGCCGAAAAAGCGCGGTTGATCGACTGCCGCGATCAGCTTGTTTCAGAGGGAATCGCAGCTCTGCAGTGCGGCGCGTTTCATATTTCCACTGCCGGCGTTTCGTACTTCAACACCACGCCTCTTGGGCGCGCTGTGACCGGGACGATGCTGGTCGTGGCGATGAAAGAGGACGAGGTTCACATCTGGGGCGACGGCAGCACGTTCAAAGGCAACGATATCGAACGGTTCTACAGATATGGCCTTCTCGCCAACCCGAGTCTCCGGATCTACAAGCCATGGCTGGATCAGGCATTCATCGACGAACTCGGCGGACGCAGGGAAATGTCTGAGTACATGCAGCGTGTCGGTCTGGGTTATCGCATGAGTGTGGAGAAAGCCTACTCCACGGATTCCAATCTTCTCGGCGCTACCCACGAGGCGAAAGATCTGGAGTATCTCAATAAGGGCATCAAGATTGTCGAGCCGATTATGGGCGTACCTTTCTGGCGCGAAACTACTACAGTCAAGCCGGAAACCATCTCCATCCGATTTGAAGAAGGACGTCCGGTCGCCTTGAACGACATTTCTTACGATAGTCCCCTCGCCCTGATGCTGGAAGCCAACGCCATTGGTGGACGCCATGGCCTTGGCATGAGCGACCAGATCGAGAATCGGATCATCGAGGCGAAGAGCCGCGGCATTTATGAGGCTCCGGGAATGGCATTGCTCTTCATCGCCTATGAGCGTCTCGTCACCGGAATCCATAACGAGGACACGATCGAACAGTACAGGGATAACGGCCGACGGTTAGGAAGGCTTCTTTATCAAGGACGCTGGTTCGATCCTCAGGCAATGATGCTGCGCGAGACCGCGCAACGCTGGGTGGCCCGCGCGGTCACCGGCGAGGTGACGTTGGAGCTGCGCCGGGGCAACGACTATTCGATCCTCGACACCTCGAGTCCGAATCTCACCTACAAGCCGGAGCGCCTGACGATGGAAAAGGGGGAGTCCGCCTTCACACCTCAGGATCGCATCGGCCAGCTCACCATGCGCAATATGGATATCGCGGACACGCGCGAGAAGCTGCTCACCTATGTAAAAGCGGGACTACTTGCGCCTTCGGTTGGGAAGGAACTGCCCCACCCGCGCGACACCGGCTCGCCCCCCGACAAAGAACAGTAGGGGATTTGGGGACGGACTACTCAACCCCCAAACTCCCAGGGAGCCTCTGAAGCCCGAGCAATTCTTCGGGAGTTTGGGGGTTGAGTAGTCCGTCCCCAAATTCCCTACTGCGATATAATGGCGGCACACTAAGGTCACCCCCCAGGACTATTGTTATGTCTGGTGAGGAGTCACACTCATGAAGATGTTGTTGCTCGCTCTACTCCTTGTCGCTCAACGTCCCACTGCTCCTGCATTGCAGGCCGGTACTGTAACCGGACGTCTCCTGAACGAAGACGGCACGCCGGCAATCAAGATCCGGGTCAGCGCGATGTCGATACCCGACAACAAGACTGAGGCGCCAACGCTGATGACGCTGGCGGAGACCGACAGCAGTGGGCGCTATCGACTGACTGACGTGCCGGTAGGACGCTATTACATCGTTGCGGGGTTCGTCGATTCTCCGACCTATTATCCGCGCGGCACTGGACCAGCCGGAGCTACTCCGGTGAATGTAACGGTCAACGCGACTGTCGCCAACATCGACTTTCGTATCGAAAAACCGTCTACGGGGCTCACCGTGAGCGGGCGCGTGATCACAGACTCTAATCCGTCGCTAGGACCGCTGCAGGTGATGCTGTCAGGCGGGAACACCACCGGCTATACGAATCTCAACGTTCCCGCAAAGATCGATGGCACGTTCGAATTTGCTCGTGTGCGCCCGGGGACCTATACGATCACGGTAAACCCTAGCCCGATATCCGAGCCTCGAACGGTGATTGTGGCCGATAAGGACATTACCGGAATAGAGCTCCGCGTTCCCTGGGCCGGCGACGTTGCGGGACGAGTGGTCGTTGAGGGAAGCGGCCCGGTCCCGCCCTTCACGATGCTCTTTTCCGGCGGTAGCAGACAGGCGAACGCCTTTTACCAGGGCGCAAACCAGACATTTCGCGCAACCTTGCCCGAAGGTTTTTTCGTATTCACTACATCAGGATTACCTTCCGGTCTCTTCCTGAAGTCCGTCACATCAGGAGACACGGACTTGCTTGCGGGGCCATTGCGCGTTGCCCGAACACAACTTCCTGCAGAGATCATCGTGACACTCGGCGTTTCCACGCCGCCGCCATGGGTGAAGCTGAGTGGACGTGTTACGGGCTCGCGGCAATCCATGAATAGCATTTCAATTTACGGGCCGGGCGGTACGCTCACGGCATCTCTGACGGCCGACGGTTCGTTTGAATTCGCGAAGATTCTTCCTGGCAGCTACACGGTGTCTATCCCTTCGACGAACGGGAGCGCTCCTGTACAACCTCTTACGCTCGTTGTTCCGAATAGAGACGTGTCCGGGGTCGAACTGCCACTTCCCGCGCTGAAGGAAATCTCCGGCCGCGTCATCGTGGAAGATGGCGGGCCGCTGCCGCGCGCGACGCTGACGGTAACACCCGCAACGGAAGAACAGAAGCGCGGGAACAGTTCGACGCCTCCCAGTCTGGCCCAGCTTCTGGTCACGACGGCAGGCAATCGCAGCGTACCGATGAACATCTATCTTGCACTCCAGCAGGACGGAAGCTTCAAAGCATCGTTGCCCGAAGGGCGCTATCCCGTAACGGCAAATATTCAAACAACCGGGGGAAGCGCCCCCTATTCGGTGAAATCCTTCACGTACGGCTCTGCAGACCTCACAAAGGAACCGGTTGTCATTGCCGCATCAGACTCTGCTGAAATGCGGCTGACGTTTTCCGCAGCCTCGAGCTCGTGGGCGAAAGTTACAGGACGTGTCGTTGGATTGACCGCATCGTCCGCATCACAAGGCGTTCCGGCCACCGTAGTGCTGGTCAGCCCGACATTCATGCGGGAGTTAACCGCAACGATCCGTCCCGACGGTTCGTTTGAGTTCCCACGGGTGTATTCCGGAACATACCAGGGGCGACTGAATGGAGTCGCGCCCAACCTCGGCATTCCGCCCGTGGAAGTGAATGTCGCTTCAAGCGACGTCACCGGCCTCGAATTTGTAATTCCGTCACAGAAGGAAATTTCCGGACGAATCATTCTGGAAGGCCGCGGAGCCATGCCCCGTCTGACTCTTCCTCTGACGAGGATTCCCACATCGAACTCGTTTCAGGGACCCCAAACAGCGTATATCAGCATCAATCCGCAACCGGATGGAACATTCAAGGTCACGGTTCCTGAAGGAGAGCGTCAGGTTGGACGGCCAAATCCCATTCCCGCAGGTTACACCCTGAAATCAGTGCAATACGGTTCAAGCGATGTCGCCAACAGTCCACTGAATGTCCGTCGGACGGATACGGCCGAGCTTCGCTTGACGTTTACGACACCGGATCAACCTCCAGTGAAGATCAGCGGCAAATTGACGGGTCTCGATGCAGCCTTATTTTCGAGAGGACCCGTGAGCCTCAACCTGAGTGAACCTCGCTATGTGTCTTCTCTTCAAGCAACGATATCGCCGGACGGAACGTTCGAATTTCCCGCCGTCTTTCCCGGAAATTACAATGTCGCACTTTCGCCGTCGGTTAATGCAACTATCCCACCTATCAATGTCGGTAGCAAAGAGCTGACGGGTTTTGAAATCAACGTTCCGCGCCGAAAGGAAATCGCCGGCCGAGTCGTGTTGGAAGGATCTGGTCCAATGCCGCGGTTCTCGGTGCCGATGAACACGGTCGGTCCGGCGCTCGAAGGTCCAGGCGGTTTGTCAATGATCACCATCAACCCTCAGACCGATGGAGCCTTCAGGGTGAGCATCCAGGAAGGCGAGCGACGGGCCGGCCCGGTGGGCGGCCTGCCGCCTGGCTACACCGTAAAGTCGATGACATATGGAACGATTGACCTGCTGAGCGCTCCAATTAAAATCGCTGTAAACGACGACGACGAACTGCGGATAACGGTGACGACACCGAGCACATCGCCCGTGAAGGTGACGGGTAAGGTCACGGGTCTCGACTCGACGATGTTTTCGCGCGGCCCTGTCACCGTCAGCATGACTGCTACGGGCTATGCAGCCGCGCTCCAGACAAACCTCGCCACTGATGGAACGTTCGAATTTCCGGACGTCTTTCCGGGCAACTACTCTGCGAGAGTAACGGGACCAGGCATTGCAGCGCATCAGCCGGTGACCGTCGCCGTGGCCAATGCAGAGGTCCGGAATGTGGAGATCGTGTTGCCGGGCCAGAAGGAAATCGCGGGACGCGTTATCGTGGAAGGCGCGGCGCCCCTGCCGCGTTTCAACTTCAGGCCACCTCAAGTTCTTACCGCGCAGAGAACTCCTCTTCAAACGCAATTTCTGAACATTACGCCCGCTGCCAACGGAACCTTCCGGCTGACCTTGCCGGAAGGTGAACGTCCCCTTGGTGAGGTGAATGGCCTTCCGCCGGGCTACACGCTGAAAGCCGCAACGTACGGCACGACGGATCTGTTGCGTGATCCACTGAAGATCGGGAAAGGGGATACCGGCGAACTCGTGATCACTCTTTCGGCGCCTTCACTCAAGCCGGTTTCTGTCAGCGGTAAAGTGGAGGGGCTCGACGCGGCAGTGGTTGCTCAGGGTACAACGAGGGTCGTGATGGCCTCGCAGTTTTACGCGGGGAACTTGAATACCACGGTGAGACCCGATGGGACCTTTGAGTTTCCGTCTGTCTTTCCCGGCGCGTACACCGCGCAGGTTTCCACGCCGGCAGGAGCCGGCGCTGCCGGAAGCCTGGCCGGAAGTGTGGGAGGACCTTTGGCCGTCGGTCTCGTACCCGTTGCATCTCCGGCCCCGGGGGGTATCCCGATTACGGTGGCCGACACGGACGTCAGAAACCTGAGTCTGTCTGTACCGAGGCAATATTCAATCGTGGGGCGCGTTGAGATTGAGGGTGGAGGCCCAATTCCGCGCATTCCGCTGACATTCTCAACGCAGACCACGACAACAGGAATCGCAACGGCAGTGATACCGCAGCCGGATGGCACGCTTCGATTCACCTTGCCGGAAGGCGAGCGAACGGCCAGAGTTGCGCAACTTCCTCCGGGCCTGGCACTGAAATCCATGACGTACGGTGCTGTTGATCTGCGACAGGCCCCGTTAAGAGTCGATGCAAATCAGCAACCGGCGGAACTGCGCGTCACGCTGGAGAAAACGCATCCTCAAGCGTGGGTCCGTGTTGAAGGAAAGGTGACGGGAGTTCCGGACGACGCTCGAAATGTTCGCGTCAGTCTGACGGGTACCTTTAACGTTCCCAGGACCGTCCCGGTGAATGCTGACGGAACATTCGTCTTCGAGCAGGTATTTCAGGGAACGAGTTCTGTAAGACTCCTGGGCAATATCGGGGAAACCCTCCAATCACCGGTGAACATTACGGTTGGCGCAAAGGATATTACCAACCTGGAAATTGTTTATCGCCGCTGAGAGCGTTCCTAGATAATGATCATTTCATCGGTGACGAATACGAGAAATAACTTCAGCAAAACTTACAAAGCGCGGAATTAACCGTCTCAGTCCTCCATGCGATTCGTCAATGCGCTGCTTGCCGCTGCGATTGCAGGCCTCGGGATTGCGTCGGCCTCGGCGGTTCTCGGCCAGGAACCGGCGTATCAACTCCGCGTGGATGTGCCACTGGTTTCCGTGGATGTACGCGTGAACGATTCGCGCGGACAGCCTTTGACATCGCTAACAGAAAAGGACTTCATCGTAGTGGAGGACGGCGCTGAACAGCAGATTCAGGCGTTCAGTTCCGTGGAGACTCCCTACAACATTCTCCTGCTCTTTGACAGAAGCGGCAGCACACAGGATCAGTGGAGTTTCATGCAGCGCGCCTCCTCGAGATTCATGATGAACCTGCGCAAACAGGATAGTCTCGCGTTGGGAGCGTTCGATGACGGACTGACGATGCTTTCTGCGTGGAATGATCCCCCCAGGGAACTCGAGAAAGCGTTGGAGGAGTTACCAAAGCGCGGCCCGGGTGGAGGAACAAATCTCTATCAGTCTTTGGATCGGGCGACGCAAAGGGAATTTCGGAACACCACGGGCAGACGTGCGTTGATCGTGTTGACTGATGGTCGTGACCTGTCGCTGGACTCGCGGCGCAGGGGAAGCGGCGCTGCCGATCCCGTATTTGCCCGGACCTACGCAACCGCTCAGCGAGCTCGCGTCCCGATCTACTTCGTTGCGCTCAATACGGACAAAAATCCCAGCGGCAGTTATGGATTTTCCTCCGGCGCTATTGTCGTTGAAGCCCGAACGCGAATGGAATCGCTTGCTAACGTTACTGGAGGAGGAGTCTTCTTCCCCAAAAGTATTCGCGATATCGTGAGTGTTTACGATCAGATCAGTCGGGATCTCAGCAGTTCCTACACTCTCGCGTATATCTCCAGTAAACTTGCGGTCCAGGGACAGTCTCACCGCATTGAGGTTCGGGTACACGACGCAAAGGTTAACCAATCCCGCGAAACTTACACCACGCCATAACCGGGCCCGTCTTTAATGATTCTTCCAGGATTTGACACGTTTGTTGCGATCGATTGGTCGGGCGCGCGAAATTCATACAAGGGAATAGCCGTGGCGAAATGCTCTCGTGGCCGATCGGCGCCAAAGCTGGTCCCATCGAAAGTGAATGCGCATTGGACACGGACAGAGATCGCCGATTGGTTATGCGACGAATTGAACGGCGCGAGCCGCGTCCTTGTCGGGCTGGACTTCGCATTTGGTTTTCCATTTGATGAAAAGACCGGCTACCTCCACGGCCATATGAATGAGCAGCAGAAAACGGTCTTCGACCTCTGGGAATCGATTGATGACAACAGCTGCGGCGAAATGGACTTTGGCTGTAACACGTTCACCAATGACGTCCGTTTTGCTCCCCTATTTTGGAAATCAGGTCGATCGCCAGCAGGGTGGTCGTCGCGAAAACGTCGTACAGAACTTGCGTGCGCAGAGACCACGAATACCCGGCCTGAAACTGTTTATAAGCTCGTCGGCAGCAAACAAGTTGGAAGGGCGTCCATCACCGGTATTCGCGTTCTCCACTACATTCGACGGGTCCGAAGAAGCAGAGTGTCGATCTGGCCATTCGAGAGACCAAAGGGTTCAACGATAACGGAGATATACCCGACGCTTTTTCGAAAGTCTGCAACAAATTCGACTGCCAAGCTGCGTACTCTGGAGGACCTCAACAAAGCCCTGGCCACGTTCAGCTCGGATCCGTTGCCTCGCTCCACGCGCAGCTTCTCCGACCATGAAACTGATGCTTTGATTTCGGCGGCAGGCCTGCGATCCCTAGCCGGCAGGCAGACAACATGGTCGCATCCGGAACTCAAGTCGCAGAGAGTTCAACGCGAGGGTTGGATTTTCGGCGTAGTGGGTCCGGCGGATTGACCTGCGTGACGTTTTGCTGAAAGAACCGTCAACCCTCCCATAGCGAATTTTTGTCTGTTTGAACAGGAGGGCTGGTGTTTCCACTCTATGCGCTTACCCTGGCGCTTTTGATCCCCCCGCTCCCGGATCATGAGCTTTCTTCGTTTCCCCCCGAAGATCTGCTGCATCAACCGTTTGCGTTACTGCTTGACCTGCAGAGTCTTGAAGACTATTCCCCGGCTGAATTGAAGGCATTGCGCTCAAGGATCGAAGAGGAACGAGACAGGAAAATATCGGAGCTACGTCAGAGAGAAAACGACTGGAAGAAAAAACTCATCGTCCAGCGACAAGAGCTCGAGACGCTCAACAAGTTCACGTCCGAAGACACGGAGGCTGCGGCGCGTCGCCGCTCCGCTCTCCATGTCGAGATCGCGGCGCTCGAACGGTGTATTCATGATGCGGCTATCGAACGTGAGCACACGATCCCGACCAGGTATGAGCTACAACTCACCAAGTTGTGGCTGGCTGAACACTGGCCTTCTCGTCGAGCGGAAATCCGGCAACAGATAGAGGAGGGTGACGCGAGACGCCGTCGTCACGGGGACGCGGAAGACATCGGTTACCGGCGAATCGTCAAGAATCCGGAAGACGACATTGCGGCCGGCGAGCAGGCCGCTCGACAGATGATCGCGGGAGGCTGGCTTCCATTCGAGCTCCAAGACGGCGAAGTGCAGACCTATGTTCGAACGATTGCCGCGCGACTTGCGGCTAATTCAGACCTCAAGGTTCCCCTGCGCGTAACAGTCGTCGACAGCGCAGAACTCAAAGCGCTTGCGCTACCCGGTGGGTACCTCTATGTGACCTCCGGTGTCATTCGCGCCGCACACACGGAATCGGAACTGGCTGGAGTCCTGTCGCGAGAAGTTGCGCGGATTGCCGCGCGGCATGCAACACGATCTTCGAAGGTGTCTCTGATCTCGAAGCTTTTTGTGCCGGTGAGTCAGATCGCAACCGGGATCTTTACGGGAGGGTCCATGACTCCCGCGGCCGCATACGGACTCGGCTATGGCATCCAGGGTTTGAACAGCGTGCTGCAAAGCGCCCTGAACGCAACGAATCAAAAGTTCCAGACAGAAGCGGATCAATTGGGGATCCAGTATGCGTGGAAAGCGGGCTACGATCCGCGCGGCTTCATCGCATTTCTGGACTCGATTTCTGGAACAGCGAACAACAACTTCGTAAGTAATGAGCCTCCACTGCAAAAGAGGCTGTTGAACTCCTTCAGTGAAATTCAGTACCTGCCGCTGCGGAAGGAATCGATTGAGGACACGGGGGAGTTCGATAGGATTCGGAGCCGTGTGAGGTAGGGAGCGCGAGCTCGATGTTCGCCTCGCGTCGTACCGGAACTCCGCTGAGACTCGGCGTTACCGATTTTCTTTGACGCGTTGATCGGCTGGCGTTATTTTTCTACACCACGTGTTACCTAACTAACGACTATGCCAAAGAATCCGTTCTCAACGCTAAGCCGCCGCGAGCGGCAGATCATGGACATCCTCTACCGGCTGGGCCGGGCAACTGCAAATGAGGTCATCGCCGAGCTCCGGGATGACAAGCATTCATCGACGGTACGCACACAGCTGCGTGTGCTTGAAGAAAAAGGGCACCTGCGTCATGAGGAGCAGGGACTTCGCTACGTCTACGTGCCGGTTACGCCGCGCCACGCGGTACGTCAGTCCGCACTGATGCACACCATCGAGACCTTCTTCGAAGGGTCGACGGAGAAGATGCTCTCGACATTGCTCGGTTCGGGAAGGAAGCTGTCTGAAGAGGAACTCGATCGACTTTCCCATCTGATCGACAAGGCCAAGAAGGGAACACGTAAGTGATTGGAGCGATGATCAAGTCGGCGATTGTTCTGGTGATCGCTGGACTTGTAGCTGCGGCAATGAAGAAGCAATCCGCAGCGATTCGGCACGCCGTCTGGACGGCGGGGTTGATTGGCGCGATGGCCATTCCGCTGTTTTCCCTCACCCTTCCTTCGTGGCAGACAAATTTCGCGGAGTCCGCAGTAACGCTATTTCAGAAGCTCATGCTGCCGCTCGGAATCCTGAGGCCGGCGGCGATTGCTGTCTGGATCGCGGGAGCAACTGCGGGGATGACGCTTCTTTTATACAGTGCGGGAAGACTGGCGTGGGTCGCGATAGGCGCGCAGCCGGTCGAGGACGCGCGATGGGCATCGATTGCTGAGCAGGTGCGACAGAGCCTCGGCATCCGACGACCGGTACGTCTGCTCCAAAACCGTTCTGTGCCATTCCTTGGAACGTGGGGAATACTTGCGCCACGTGTCCTGCTGCCGCGTGACGCCGAAAGCTGGCCCGATGACCGGG
>Ga0105248_10001803_pt1 | contig 23820 bp, 21 predicted proteins | sample KBSS34metaG_FD_81524 | JGI IMG/M metagenome (GOLD analysis project Ga0105248, IMG submission 81524) | Switchgrass rhizosphere microbial communities from Kellogg Biological Station, Michigan, USA - KBS S3-4 metaG | ecosystem: Host-associated > Plants > Roots > Rhizosphere > Soil | place... | reverse complement strand
GGGATTGCCCTTCGCTGCATTGGCCAATGCACGCAGGAACGGCAGCATATCTTCGGCAGTCGATCCAACGCAGCCCATGCCGGCTGTCACGTCGACCCATGGGGCAGGCCGAAGGGGCGCACCGCGCGCATAGACCGCTATCGGGTCCGCAGCCTCGTAGCCTTGAGCATAAAGCGCGCGGTCCCGGCCAAGGATTGCACCGCGCGAGCGGGTCATTCCAAGCGGCACGAACAATCGGTCGCGGAATAGCTGCATGAGCGGTTGTTGCGCGACATGCTCGGCGAGTTTCCCGAGGATCTCGTAGCCGGTATTCGAGTAATGCCAGTGCGCGCCCGGCGCATATGCCGTCCAAAGCCCTCCGTCCGGAAACAGCGGCGCGTCGGTCGGCAGCCCCGCCACATGGTCGAGTAGATGCCGCACCTCGATTGAATTTGCGGCCGGCAATGACAGACCGGGCATGATCCTGCTTACGCGGTCGGTCAGCCTCAGCCGCCCCTCTGCCGCCAGCTGGTGCAGCACCGCGGCAGTCATTGCCTTGGTGATCGAGCCGATTTGGAACATCGTGTCGGACGTGATTGGAGTCCGGGCGTCGGCATTGGCATAGCCGAAGTTCAGAACATTTTGCTGACCGTCCGGAGTGATCAGCCCGAGCGTCATTCCCGGCAGGTTGAAGTAACTGCGATGCTTCTCGCCGTAAGAGCGGATCGCTGCCAGGGCTTCCGAAAGATTTGGACGGCCCTGGGCAAAGACCGTCCCGGGCAGATGCGCAGCGACAGCGAATCCCAGCGCGCGCCCGGCGAACTGTCGTCTGCTCAAGTCCATTGCGGGGTCCCCTGCGGCTTCACGAGCGCTCGCTAGAGGGAGTTCACCGCTGTCCGCTTAGTCTTTGCAGCTCTGGCCCTTGTAGGTGATCGTCGACGCCTTCTGGTCGCCCTTGAGGTCAGTGCCCAGCGCCACGGTCGTGCCGATCTCTTCGCGCGTCTTCTTCACGCGTGCGGTGCCGTCCGACATCCAGTCGACATAGACTAGCTGATTATCATGGCAGCGGTACGACTTGCTGGCCTGGATCGACGGCGGGAGGGCTACCGGCCCGTTCGCAGCGGCGTTCGCTGCATTGTCTCCGGTATCGGGGCCGGCGACGATGGTGTGATCGCTGTTGTTGCAGCCGGCTAGCGCTGCGGCAGCAGCAAGGATGATGAGAAAGGGGGTGCGAGTCATAAGAGCGCCAATTCCCCATACCAACAACAACCGTCAAGGGCGCGTTCTTGCATATTGTCGAAGTGGGACATAGCTTCGTCGATGAACATGCCCTACCAGGCCGGCAGCAGCGCGCAGCGCATCCGCATCGGGCTGACAGGCCTGGCCTTCGCCTTTCTGCTCGTCCTTCTTGGCTCGATCATCAGCCGCTCGAGCCGCGACGGGGTCAATAACGCGGCTGAGCAGGCAAGCGCGAATGAGCCGAGCGAACCGCTCGCCGAGCTCGGCGTTGCGCCCGGCGCGTCCGAAAGCAGCAACAACGTAGCCCAGAACAAATGACGAAGGCGCGCGTCCGCGCGCTTATGGGACTGGTCATCGTTCTCGTGGCCGCCGCGGCCTTTGCGCTCCGGCCGCCGCAGCATTCCCGACCCAGCGCAGAACGCCGCAAAAATCCGCCGCTCCTCCTGCTGACAACCCTCCCGTTGGTCTTTGGCGAAGACTTCGGCCTCGAAAGCGCCGGTTCGCCGGCGATGAAGGCACTGGGTTCTTCATTCGAAGTCCTGCCGATCAGTACGACCAGCTCGAGCGAGCTCGCGAGGGCCCGACTGCTCCTGATGGCACAGCCGCCGGTGCAGACCGCGGAAAACCTCGTGGCGCTCGACGCATGGGTTCGGAGCGGTGGTCACCTGCTCCTTCTTGCCGACCCGATGCTGGAGTGGCCGAGCAGGCATCCGCTCGGCGATCCGCTTCGGCCGGCGACGATGTTCATGGATACCGGCCTGCTCGCGCACTGGGGCCTGAGGCTCGACGGTCCCGACATGCCGGGGAAGGCTGTCCGCAGGCTCGGCGGCTACAGCGTGATCACGGTCTCGCCGGGCAGGCTGGAGGGCAAGTGCAATATCAGCACTGACCGGCTGGTCGCCGACTGCGCCATCGGGAGAGGTCGCGCGATCATCGTTGCCGATGCCGACCTTTTGAATGCCGAGGCGCTTGGCGGCGAAGCGCACAATAATCTCGCCGGTATCGATCGCGAGCTTGCAAGCCTCAACGGGAAGTGATTCGGTGATCACAGACTTATCCACAGGGTTCGACTGCCAGAACAGGAAGAGAACAGGAAGAAAGCGTACCTGGAAAAAGCCGCAGAAATCCGCCATTACCCACGAAATCCCGCTTAATCCCATCAAAACCCATTGTATCCCGCACCCCGTTGGGTTACCAACAAGGACTGTAGCGCGGGGGCAAACCCTTTGATTCGAACCTGATGCGGCGCGCGCGACGGCGCGCATTCGCATTCCCTGCCTTGCGCGCTGCGAACGGGGAGTGGTTTGGGCGTGGCGCTAGAGCATCTGTTTCAGGGCAGCGCACTGAACGCGGTCGACGCAAAAGGCCGCGTTTCCATTCCCGCATTCCTACGCGGCGTTATCGAACGCCGGGGCGATGCCCGCACCATCGTCCTTGCCAAGCACGAAGCCTTCCCCTGCCTCAGCGCCTATGACCCCGCTTATGCCGCGCTGAAGCATGCCAAGCTCGAGCGCCTTCTCGAGAAGGAAGAGACGAGCCCCGACGCGCAGCTCGAATATCAGCAACGCAATCTCATGGCCTTCGCCGCCACGGAGGAAGTTCCTTACGACAGCTCCGGTCGCATCCTTATGCCTCCGATGATGCGCCGTAAGGGCAAGATCGACGATCTCGCCCTGTTCCTTGGCACGGGTGAGACCTTCCAGATCTGGAATCCCGCCCTTTTCCTCGAAGACCCGCACATCCCCGAGGACCTCAAGGACATCGCCCGTTTCCGCCTCGAAGAGCGAGGCGCAGCATGACCAGCACCGGCGCAAGAATTGCCCCACATGTGCCGGTGCTGGTCAGCGAAGTCGTCGCTGCACTCGCCCTTCACGGAGGCGAGACGGTGGTCGACGGCACGTTCGGAGCTGGCGGCTATACGCGCGCCATGCTCTCGGCGGGGGCGGGGCGCGTGATCGGCTTTGATCGCGATCCCGACGCGATTGAGGCAGGAAGGTCGCTCGTCCCGGACCCGCGCCTGGAACTCATCCAGGAAAACTTCAGCCAGATGGATCGTGCTCTTGCCGAGCGCGGCATCGGCCTCGTCGATGCCATCGCGCTCGATATCGGCGTCAGCTCGATGCAGCTCGACCGCGCCGAGCGCGGTTTCTCGTTCCAGTCTGACGGTCCGCTCGACATGCGGATGAGCCGTTCGGGACTGACTGCAGCGGATTATCTGAACTCGGCCGAGGAGGCCGACATCGCCCGGGTCCTGCGCGACTATGGGGAGGAGCCGCGTGCCCGGGCGATTGCCCGTGCGATTGTTGCTGCGCGTCCTGTTGAACGAACCGCGGAGCTGGCGGCCATCGTCCGGCGCGCCGCCGGCTTCCGGCCGGGCCAGAAGAGCGACCCGGCTACACGTACCTTCCAGGCCATCCGTATCCACCTGAATGCCGAACTCGATGAACTCGAGCAGGGCCTTGAGGCGGCGGAGCGATCACTGAAGCCGGGCGGCCGCCTCGCGGTCGTCACCTTCCACAGCCTCGAAGATCGTATCGTGAAGCGCTTCCTCCGTGAACGCAGCGGGGGAACGCCGGCCGGTTCGCGGCACCGTCCTGCGCTTGTCGATCCGAACGCACCGACGTTCGAGCAGGTCGCCAAGCCGGTTTCCCCGACGGATCGCGAGCTGGCCGACAATCCGCGTGCCCGGTCGGCACGCCTCCGTTCCGCCATCCGCACCTCCGCACCTGCCCGCAAGGAACGCCTGCAATGAGTAGTCGCAGCTTCCGCTCCGTCTTCATGGTCGCCAGTTGCGCCGGCGCGGCGCTCGGCTGCTACTTGGTCTCATTGCGTGTCGCCTCGGAGCGCGCCGCGCTCGAGGACGTGGAGACCCGGATCGTCCTCGCACAGCGCGACATGCGCGTCTTGCAGACGGAAATCGGCACGCGTGGCCGGCTGTCGCAGCTCGAGCGGTGGAACGCCGGCGCATTCGCATTGTCGGCACCAGCTGCCGACCAGTTCCTGAAAGGCAGCTTCGAGCTTGCCCGGCTTGCGCAGCCCGATCACAAGATCGACTTCCAGGCGCCGGTGGTGCTGGCGTCTGCGCCGGCACCCCAGAAGACGTCGCCGATGGGAGCGCCGGAGACCGACGATTCCGGTGCCTCGGCGGCAGCGAACCCGAACAGCTTGCTTCATGAAGCAAGCCTCAAAACCGAAACGCGCGAGGTCCCGGCGCGGCAGATCGTTGCATTGCCCCCGACGACCCCAAAATCCGCGGACAAACCGGCTACAACGGCTAAGCCGGCACAATCCAAGTCCGTGGAGAAGCCGGGCCTCGCGGCCGCCCAATCCGGCAAGAAGCTGGCTGCCCAGGAGCTGCCCAGGCAGGCCTCGGGAGCTGCAAGGCCCGCGATAAAGAAATCGGTGGATAAGGCGACGGTCGTTACGGCCAAGGCGCTGACAAAGCCCGTACGGATTGCAAAGGCTGATCCGCTTGCACCGCTCGAGGCGAAGCATTCCGGCAACTCAAAGGGTTCAACCGCCGACCGATGAACGCACCGTCGCCCGCTCTCGTCGCGCCACGGCCCGAGCGGCTCCGATTGGTCGGCCAGCGCCGCCAGACACTGGCGGTCATGTACCAGCGGCTGATGTTCGGAATGCTCGTCTACGCTGGCATCGTCGCAATCATCGCGTTGCGCATCCTTTATCTTGCAGCCTTTGGCGACCATGCCGGCCGGAAAGAGGGCCTGACCGCGCTCATTCCCGAGCGCGGCGACATCGTCGATCGCAACGGGGACCCGCTCGCCCGGACGATCGATGCCTGGACGATTGCAATCCATCCAAACAGGGTGATCGGCGACAAGCCCGGGCTCGCCCGCAAGCTCGCCGAGCTGATGCCGGAGCTTAGCCAAGAACAATATTTCGCCCTTCTGCGCTCTGGTAAGCCCTTCTTCTATCTGCGCCGCCGCGCATCGCCGGGGCTGGTCGAGGCAGTGAATGCGCTTGGCGAACCTGGACTTGCGATCCAGCGTGAACCGGATCGCCTCTATCCCCAGACAACGCTCGCCGCCCATGTGCTAGGGTACACGGATATCGACGGCCACGGTGTCGCGGGAATGGAGCGCGCCTTCGATAAATATCTTTCGGACGCTGCCACGCGCGGTCAGCCACTGACGCTCTCGATCGACAGCCGGGTGCAGCAGGCTCTCGAGCACGAGCTGATGACGGCAATGACGAAATTCTCGGCTATTGGCGCCGCCGCAGTCGTCATGGATGTCCATACCGGCGAGGTGCTGGCGATGACCTCGCTCCCCGAGGTCAACCCCAATGCTCCCGGCGCAGCAACGCCGGATGCCCGCTTCAATCGCGCGACGCAGGGAGTGTACGAACTCGGTTCGACCTTCAAGCCGTTCACGGTCGCGATGGCGATGGACAGCGGGGTCATCAGGAGCTTTGGCCAGCAATATAATTGCCCGAACGTATTACCGGTCTACGGCCACCTCGTTCACGACACGCATCCGTTCGGTCGCACCTGCACGGTCGCCGAGATCATGGAAGAAAGCTCCAACATCGGCACGGCCCAGATCGCCGACCAGCTCGGTACGGAGCGACAGAAGATGTGGCTCGGAAAGATGGGCTTCACCGGTCCGGTCCCGATCGAGCTTAAGGAGCGCGGCCGTGCGCTGACGCCCGGCTCGCGCTGGGGTCCGTTCGAAACGATGACCGTCGGCTTCGGGCAGGGCATCGCGGTTGCTCCGCTGCAGCTGGCGATGGGCTATGCAACCTTGTTCAACGGCGGGGTCTATCATTCGCCAACTCTCATCAAGATCGATCGCAATCACCCGCTTTCGCGCGGCAAGCGTGTGTTCTCGGAAGAGACGAGCTATCGCATGCGGGCGCTGCTGCGCCTCGTCGTTATGAAGGGCACGGGCAAGAAGGCGGATGCTCCGGGCTACCGGGTCGGCGGCAAGACCGGCACTGCGCAAAAGCTCATCAATGGCCGTTACAGCCAGACCATCAACATCACGAGCTTCGCGGGTGTATTCCCGATGGACGAGCCGCGTTATGTGATCGTCGCGATGCTCGATGAACCCAAGGCGACGCCGGATACTTATGGCTTCACGACTGCGGGCTGGAATGTGGCTCCGGTCGTGAGCGGCACGATCAGTCGGATTGCGCCGATGCTCGGCGTCCGGCCGGACATGAACCTCGAACCGGACATGGGTCAGGTGCTGCCCTTCGTTCACGATGCAAAGCAGGATGCGAAAAAGGACTGACCGGGCGTGAAGCTACGCGACATTGCCGAGGTCGATTCGGATTCTGAAGTGACGGGCTTTGCGATCGACCATCGCAAGGTCGCGGCGGGAACCGTGTTCGGCGCCTTCAAGGGAGCCGTATTCAACGGCGAGGATTTCATCGGCCAGGCCGTCGAGCGCGGCGCCGTCGCCGTCGTCGCGGGGCCCGAAGCGCCTGCTGCAACTGTGCCCGTGCTCAGCGATCCCGATCCGCGCCGGTTGTTCGCAAAGCTTGCTGGCCGATATTATGCGCCGTTCCCCGAGACCGTGGTCGCGGTAACCGGCACCAACGGCAAGACCTCGACGGTCGAGATGACGCGGCAGATGTGGCGCATGTCGGGCCACCGTTCCGCTTCAATCGGGACACTTGGCGTCACCACCTCGGACGACCAGGTCTCGACCGGCCTAACGACGCCCGACATCGTTACTTTTCTCAACAACATGGCCGGCCTCCAGCGCATGGGCATCAGCCATGCCGCCTATGAGGCGTCGAGCCATGGGCTTGACCAGCATCGCGCCGAGGGTTTGCCGCTGGCCGCGGCGGCGTTCACCAACTTCAGCCGCGACCATCTCGATTATCACGAGACGATGGAGGCCTATTTCGAGGCCAAGATGCGGCTGTTCGATGAGCTTTTGGAGCCCGCAAAGCCGGCGGTGATCTGGACCGACGACCCCAAGTCCGGCGAAGTCATCGAGCGGGCCCGCCGCCGCGGACACGAGCTACTGACCGTCGGCCGCGAGGGCGAGACGATCCGCCTCGTCGAGCAAAGCTCAACCGCGCTCGGACAGTCGCTGCTGCTTGAACATGGCGGAAAGTCGCATCGTCTCGCACTGCCATTGATCGGCTCCTACCAGGCTGCGAATGTCCTGACGGCAGCGGGGCTCGTGCTTGCGACCGGTGGTGATTGGGCGACGACATTCTCGGCGATGCAGCGGGTTGCTCCTGTGCGCGGCAGGCTGGAGCGCGCGGTGATCAGTCGCGGCGGAGTTCCTGTTTATATCGACTATGCGCACACCCCGGACGCTCTGGAAGCTGCGATCGCGGCACTTCGGCCGCATGTCGAGGGCCGGCTGATCACCGTCTTCGGCGCGGGCGGCGACCGCGACCAGGGCAAGAGGCCGGAGATGGGAAAGGTGGCCGTGTCGCTGTCCGATGTGGTGATCGTCACCGACGATAATCCTCGCAGCGAGGATCCGGCGCTGATCCGCGCTGCGATCATGGCCGCCGCACCCGGCGCAAGGGAGGTGCCGGGCCGTCGCGAAGCCATTGCCGAGGCGATCCGCATTGCTTCAGACGGCGATATCGTCCTCGTTGCCGGCAAAGGCCATGAAACCGGCCAGATCATTGGAGACAAAGTGCTTCCGTTTGACGATGCCCTGGTTGCGCGGGAGTGCGCGTCATGAGCCCGCTTTGGACCTCCACTGAGATTGCCGAGGCGACCGGCGGCAAGGCAAGCGAGCCATTTGAAGTCACCGGGGTCACCTTCGACAGTCGCGAAGTCGTTCCGGGCGACCTGTTCGTTGCGATGCCAGGTACGATTTACGACGGTCACCGGTTCGTCGACGGCGCCTTCGCCTCGGGGGCTGCGGGCGCCGTCGTTGCTTATCCGGTCAGCGGGCCGCACGTGCTCGTCGACGACACGTTCGCAGCGTTGCAGGCGCTTGGTCGTGCTTCGCGCCAACGCAGCCGCGCCAAGATCTTCGGGGTGACGGGTTCAGTCGGCAAGACCAGCACCAAGGAAGCACTCTATGCGGCGCTCGACCGCAACCGGTCGGGAAGGGTCCATCGGTCGGTGAAAAGCTACAACAATCATACCGGGGTGCCGTTGAGCCTCGCGCGCATGCCGCGCGACGCTGAATTTGCCGTCCTCGAAATGGGAATGAACAATAAGGGCGAGATTGCCGCGCTCACTCGGCAGGTTCGTCCCCACGTCGCCCTCATCACGGCAATCGCGCCCGCGCACATCGAAAATCTCGGTTCGGAAGAGGCGATCGCTGACGCCAAGGCGGAGATTTTCGAGGGTCTCGAGGCCCATGGCGTCGCGATCGTTCCCAACGACACGCCGCACCGCGACCGGCTGGTGAAAGCCGCGCGCCGACACGCCGACCGGATCATCACCTTCGGGAGCGGCGATGCCGACGTCCATGCCGTCCACGCGGTAAGCGCCGAGGGCGGCGGGAGCCTGATCAGCGCCGCACTTCTCGAAAGCGAGCTTACCTTCACCATTTCGCAGCGCGGCGCGCATTGGGTGTCGAATGCCCTCGCCGTCCTGGCCGCGGTCGAGGCGATCGGTGCCGACGTCGGCCTCGCCGGTCTGGCGCTGGCCGACCTTGGTGGCCTCAAGGGCCGCGGCGAGCGTCACGTCATTGAGATCGAAGGCGGCGAGGTGCTGCTGATCGACGAGAGCTACAATGCCAATCCGGCTTCGATGGAGGCAACGCTAAAGAGCCTCGGCCAGGAGCGCGAGGTCGCGCGCCGCATCGCCGTGCTCGGCCCGATGCGCGAGCTTGGCGAGCAGGGAAGCGCGTTGCATGCGGGCCTTGCCCCCGTCGTCCTCTCGGCACAGGTCGATCGCCTGATCCTGATCGGCGAGGAGATGCGCCCGCTCGCCGACGCGCTCGGCGAGCAGGTACCGATCAACCAAGTCCCTGACGTGGAGGCAGCGACGGTGACATTGATGCATCTGCTGCGGCCGGGCGACGCGGTTCTCGTTAAGGCGTCCAACTCGGTGGGGCTGGCCAAGCTGGTCGAGCGGGTGGCAGGGGGAGTGCCATGCTCTACCTGATTGCCGAGCAACTGGGCTTCCCCGGCGTCCTCAACCTTATCCGCTACCTCAGCTTCCGCGCCGGCGCGGCGAGCGCGACGGCGCTCCTCATCGGTCTGCTGCTTGGGCCGTGGCTTATCAGCTGGCTCCGTGCCAAGCAGGGCAAAGGGCAGCCGATCCGGACTGACGGGCCCCAGAGCCACCTTGCCAAGCGAGGCACCCCGACCATGGGGGGCCTTTTGATCCTGACTTCCGTCGCGATCTCGGTCCTGCTCTGGATGGACCTGCGGAACCCGTACGTCTGGGCTTGCCTCCTGGTAACCGCGGGCTTTGGGCTGATTGGCTTCCTCGACGACTATGACAAGGTCCGCAAAGCGCACCACGCCGGCCTCTCAGGCAAGACCCGTCTCGCGCTCGAATTCCTGATTGCCGGCGTTGCGACTTGGCTCATGGTTCGCACCGGCGGCACGGGCCTGCACCTGCCGTTCGTCAAGGAGACTATCGCGGACCTCGGCTGGTTCTACATCCTGTTCGGCGCGTTCGTGATCGTCGCCTTTGGCAATGCCGTAAACCTCACCGACGGCCTTGACGGCCTCGCAACCATGCCGGTGATCATCGCGAGCATCGCCTTTCTGCTGATCACCTATCTTGTTGGCAACGCGCGCTTCGCCAACTACCTCGGAATCCCGCACGTTCCGGGCGCCGGCGATCTCACTGTCCTGTGCCTCGCGATCGTCGGAGCCGGTCTCGCGTTCCTCTGGTTCAACGCCCCGCCAGCGGCGGTTTTCATGGGCGATACAGGAAGCCTCGCCCTTGGCGGCGCACTCGGCGCGATCGCCGTCGCAACTCACCATGAATTCGTGCTGGCGATTGTCGGGGGCCTGTTCGTCGTTGAGGCGCTGAGCGTCATCGTCCAAGTCGCGGTCTACAAGCGAACAGGCAAGCGTGTCTTCCTGATGGCGCCCATTCACCACCATTTCGAGCATCTCGGCTGGTCCGAGCCGACCGTCGTGATCCGCTTCTGGATCATCAGCTTCGTTCTCGCGCTCGCCGGTCTGGCGACCCTCAAGCTGAGGTGATCACGGCAAGGGCCTTCGCGGGGAAAAAATATGCAGTCTACGGCTTGGCACGGTCGGGGCTCGCAACGGCCGCCGCCCTCGTTGCAAGCGGGGCCGAGGTCGTGGCTTGGGATGTGAAGGAAGAAGCTCGAGCGGATGCGCCTTCGGGCGCCCGCGTCGAAAATCTCGACGAAGCAGATCTTTCGCAATTCGATAGTCTCGTCGTCACTCCCGGCCTTCCACTCAACCGCCACCCGATCGCGCAGCTCGCGCGTGATGCCGGCATCGAAATCATCGGCGACATCGAGCTGTTCGCCCGCGCCCGCCCAGAGCTTCCGCCGCACAAGGTAGTCGGGATCACGGGCACCAATGGCAAGTCGACGACTACTTCCCTTGTTCACCACATCCTCAAGACCGCGCACGTGCCAACAGCGATGGGTGGCAACATCGGCTTGCCGATCCTGGCCCAGGATCCGCTGCCGGAGAGCGGCGTCTACGTGCTCGAGCTGTCGAGCTATCAGATCGACCTCACGCAAAGTCTCGATTGCGACGTCGCGGTGCTGCTCAACATCACTCCCGATCATCTCGACCGGTACGATGACTTCGAGGCGTACGCCGCCTCGAAAGCCCGATTGTTTCAGATGCAATCGACCAAGAATGAAGCGGTGATCATCGCGGACGACGATCGAACCCGCGAAATTGCCGAGCGCCCGAACATGAAGGGGCTCAGCCGCTGGCACGTTCTCCATGGGAACGCCGGGCTGGACCAATCCGACTGGCCGACCCTCGCGGGCCCCCACAATCAGCAAAATGCCGTCGCTGCCATCGAGACGTGCCGGCTGCTTGGCATCGGCGAAGGGGAAATTGCGCTAGGTCTCCGCACCTACCCGGGTCTCGCGCATCGCATGGAACGCATCCGGGAAAAGGGCGGTGTCCTCTTCGTCAACGACAGCAAGGCGACTAACCCCACCGCTACCGCGCCCGCGCTCGCGGCCTTCGAGTGCATCCGCTGGATCTGCGGCGGACAGGCAAAGACCGACAATCTCGATGAATGCGCGCCCCACTTCGGCCATGTGTTGAAGGCCTATACGATTGGCGAGGCAGGCGAATTGTTCGCGCGCCTATTGTCTCCCGACGTTCCCGTGAAAAATTGTGGAAAACTGGACGAGGCGGTGCGGGAAGCTGCTGCGGACGCCGCGCCGGGTGATACGGTGCTGCTGTCGCCGGCCTGCGCAAGCTTCGACCAGTTCAGGGATTTTGAGGACCGGGGCGAGCGGTTCAGAGCATTGGTGAGGGGATTATGATCAAGAGCATCTCCGGCCAGATCAAGGCCAAGGCCGCGCTGATCGATCCGGACCGCTACGGCCGTTCCGATACCAGCGCTATCGGGCGCTGGTTTTGGGAGATCGACAAGGTCCTTTTGCTGCTGGTTACGGTCTTGATCGCCATCGGCCTGATTGCAGTTGCCGCCGCTTCGCCGGCGGCGGGCCATCGCTATTCGGGCGGCGACGTTCGCTTCAACGAGCTCTATTACTTCTGGCGGCAGCTCGCCTGGATCGCGATCGGCGTGCCAGTGATGGTCGGCATTTCGATGATGCCCAAGGAACGAGCCCGACGCTTATCGCTGTTCGGCGCGGCTTTCTTCTTCGTGCTGCTCGTCTTCGTGCCCCTGATTGGCCCGGAGCATAACGGTGCGCGCCGATGGATCGAGTTCGGCCTCGGCCAGGTCCAGCCGTCGGAATTCCTGAAGCCCTTCTTCGTGATCGCCATGGCCTGGTTGCTGAGCCTCAAGGACGGTGACAAGTCGCTGCCGGTCTACCCGATCTCTGCCGTGGTGACGGGTGCCGTGGCAGTCCTCTTGATGAAGCAGCCGGATTTCGGCAGCACGATCATCTTCTGCTCCGTGTGGATCGCCATGCTTGCGCTCGCCGGGATCAACATGCGGATCCTGCTCGGTCTTGCGGTGGCGGGTCTCATCGGCATCGTTCTTGCCTATTTCTTCTACGATGTCGCGACGGCGCGCATCGATGAATTCCTTTTCGGCACGGGGGACAATTTCCAGACCGAAAATGCGATGAGGACGCTGACTGCTGGCGGGCTGTTCGGCATGGGCCCCGGCGGCGGCACGCGAAAGTTCGGCCTGCCTGAGCCCCACACAGACTATATTTTCTCGGTGATCGGCGAGGAGTTTGGCCTGATCGCCTGCCTTGCGATCGCTTGCCTCTATCTGGGGATCGTCGCGCGCGTTCTGATCAAGCTGCTCGACGAGGACAACAGCTTCTCGATCCTCGCCGCAGCGGGGCTGGCGATCGAGTTTGGCTTGCAAGCACTGATCAACATGATGGTCAACGTCCAACTCGCGCCTTCCAAGGGCATGACTCTTCCGTTCATCAGCTACGGCGGCAGCTCGATGCTTGCGCTGTCGATCGGCATGGGCTTGCTGCTCGCTTTCACGCGACGAAATCCGTATCTGACCCGCTCGCCTTATGTCGTGAAGTGGAGCGGGGAGAGCCTGACCGCATGAATTTCGTGCTTGCTGCCGGAGGAACCGGCGGCCACATGATTCCAGCCCATGCGCTCGCGGCGGAACTGACGCGCCGCGGGCATGGGGTACTCTTGATCACCGACGAGCGCGGTGCGCGCTTTCCAGGCCTGTTTGAGGGAGTGCCCGTGCACATCCTCCCGGCCGGCCGCCTCGGCGGTGGGCCGATTGGCTGGCTGAAGGCTGCCGGATCAGTCCTGACGGGTAGGGCAGAGGCCAAGCGTCTCTACCGCGAGCACCGGCCCGACGCCGTTGTCGGCTTCGGCGGCTATCCCGCCTTTCCCTCGTTGCTTGCCGCGAGTTCGAGACGCATCCCGACGGTGCTCCACGAGCAGAATGCCGTCATGGGCCGCGTCAACCGGCTGCTCGCCGGCGATGCCGAAGCCATCGGAGTCGCTTACGACCAGATCGATCGGCTGAAGCCCAGGCACAAGGCGAAGACTGTCCTCGTCGGCAATCCGGTACGCGAGGAGATCGCACGCCTTGGCGAGATGCCATTCCCTCCGTTCGACGAGGTCGCGCCACTCAAGATCCTCGTCACCGGCGGCAGCCAGGGCGCCACGATCCTCAGCCAGGTCGTGCCTGAAGGCCTCGGAATGCTCGAGCCCTCGCTCCGCCGGCGCCTGCAGGTTGTGCAGCAATGCCGCCCCGACGACATCGAGCGCGTCCGCAAGCAGTATTCCGAGCTTGGAATTCCGGCCGAGCTGATGACCTACATCGAGGACATGGACGCAAAGCTTGGAGACTGTCACCTGATGATCGGTCGCGCCGGGGCCTCGACGATCGCCGAGTTGACGGCTGCCGGTCGCCCGGCGATTCTCATCCCGTTTGCAGCAGCAACCGACGACCACCAGACCGCCAATGCGCGCGAGATGGTGAAGGCCGGGGGCGCCCGTGCGATCCAGCAATCGACATTCACGCCCGATGTTCTTGCACGCCAGATCGAGGCACTGGCGATGGACCCGGTCGCGCTCAACAATGCTGCCGCCCGGGCTTTGTCCGTGGGCAGGCCGCACGCGGCTCGCGACCTCGCAGACCTTGTCGAGCGGGTCGGCAACGGCGCCGCTCCCGTCGCGGTAGGGCCTGTACTCACTCCACGCATCACCGCCGAAGCTCCCGACGGAGCGATGCCGGCATGATGAAAGCGCTCGGCACCGACATCGGCACGATCCACTTCGTTGGCATCGGCGGCATCGGCATGTCCGGCATCGCTGAAGTGATGCACCAGCTCGGCTACAAGGTGCAGGGTTCCGACGCCTCCGACAGCTATGTCGTCGAGAACCTGCGCAAGGCAGGCATTCCCGTGACCATCGGCCATTCGCGCGACAATCTCGGCGATGCGGCGGTCGTGGTTTGCTCGACGGCAATCAAGGAGAGCAACCCGGAGTTTCAGGCCGCCGCCGAGCGCCGCCTCCCTCGAGTTAGGCGTGCCGAGATGCTCGCCGAGCTCATGCGGATGCAGAAGACCGTCGCGGTTGCCGGAACGCACGGAAAGACGACGACGACGTCGATGGTCGCGGCGCTGCTCGATAGCGGCGGACTCGATCCGACCGTCATCAACGGCGGCATCATCAATCGCTATGGCTCCAATGCCCGGCTCGGGAAAAGCGACTGGTGGGTGATTGAAGCCGACGAGAGCGACGGCAGCTTCCTGCGCCTCGACGGCACCATCGCCGTTGTCACCAACATCGACCCGGAGCATCTCGAACATTACGGCAGCTTCGACCGAGTGAAGGATGCCTTCGTCGAGTTTATCGAGAACGTGCCCTTCTACGGCCTCGCCGTCCTCTGCGTCGACCATCCTGAAGTGCAGAACATCATCGGCCGTATCCGCGACCGCCGGATCGTGACCTACGGCTTCTCGGCGCTCGCCGATGTCCGTGCGGACAATGTGACCCCGGTGCCTGGGGGAACGAGGTTCGACGCCCTCATTCTGGGCAAGGACGGGGAGCGCCGGTCGATTGAGCTAATCGTGCCGATGCCCGGCCGTCACAACGTCCAGAATGCGCTTGCTGCGATCGCGGTCGCACTGGAGCTCGGCATTTCGGATGATGAAATAGTTGCGGGGTTCGAACGGTTCGATGGTGTGAAGCGCCGCTTCACGAAGGTCGGCGAAACCGAGGGCGCGATCATCATCGACGATTACGCGCACCATCCGACAGAGATACGGGCCGTGCTCTCAGCCGCGCGTGAAGGCGCAGAGGGCCGAGTGATCGCCGTCATGCAACCACACCGCTACACGCGGCTGCAGTCGCTGATGGACGAGTTCCAAAACGCCTTCAACGACGCCGACGTCGTGTTCGTCACTCCCGTCTATGCGGCCGGCGAGGAACCGATCGATGGAGTGGATTCAAGCGCGCTTGCCGACGGCCTGCGCGCACATGGCCACCGGATGGTTCGGGCAGTGGCTGACCAAAGTGAGCTGTGCCGCGAGCTCCGCGACCTCGCCGCCGATGGCGACATGGTCATCTGCATGGGTGCGGGAGACATCACGAAGTGGGCCGCGGCCCTTCCGGCCGGAATCAGCGACGCGAGGGCGCGGAAATGAGCGCGGTCGCAAGCATGCCGAGCGTCCGCGGACGCCTCACTCATAGCGCCCCGCTGGCCCCGCTCGTCTGGTTCAAGAGCGGCGGCAAAGCCGAATGGTTGCTTGAGCCGAAGGACGAGGATGACCTCGTTTCCTTCCTCCGCGAGCTTGACCCGGAGGTGCCGCTGATGGCGCTCGGCCTCGGCTCGAACCTCATCGTGCGCGATGGCGGAGTCCCGGGCGTCGTGGTGCGGCTGGGAAAAAACTTCTCCAGGATCGATCGTCTCGACGAGACCACAATCCGGTGTGGCGGCGGAGCGAGCGGAATTCTCGTCTCCTCGAGCGCTCGGGATGCCGGCATCGCAGGGCTCGAATTCCTACGCGGAATCCCCGGCACCGTCGGCGGCTTCGTCCGGATGAACGGCGGGGCCTATGGCCGCGAAGTGAGCGACGTCCTCGTGTCTGCCCGGCTGGTCCTTCGCTCCGGCGAGATCGTCGAGTGGCCGGCTGAAAAACTCGGCTACACTTACCGGCACAGCGAAGTGCCGATGGGTGCGGTCGTTATCGAGGCAGTCTTTCGCGGTACGCCCGGCGACCCCGAGGCAATCGGCGCGGAGATGGACGCAATCGCCCGCGCCCGCGAGGAATCGCAGCCGCTTCGCAGTCGGACCGGCGGATCAACCTTCAAAAATCCCCCCGGTCACAAGGCGTGGGCGCTGATCGACGCCGCGGGCTGCCGCGGCTTTCAGATGGGCGATGCCCAAGTCTCGGAAAAGCATTGCAATTTCCTCCTCAATCTCGGTAGCGCCACAAGTGCAGAGATCGAGGCGCTTGGAGAGGAAGTCCGGCGGCGGGTCGAGGCGAAAACCCACATCATCCTCGAATGGGAAATCCAGCGGGTCGGCAAGGAATGAACAAGCATCTTCACGTCGTGGTCCTGATGGGAGGCTGGTCTTCAGAGCGCGAGGTGTCGCTCACCAGCGGCAAAGGCGTCGCCGCTGCGCTGCGTGAACGCGGCTGGTCCAACGTTACCGAGCTCGACATGGACCGCGATGTCGCGGCGCGGCTTGCCGGGCTGAAGCCCGATATCGTGTTCAATGCGCTCCACGGGACCCCTGGCGAGGATGGAACAGTCCAGGGCATGATGGACCTGATGGGCCTGCGCTACACCCACAGCGGGCTCGAAACCTCGGTCATCGCGATCGACAAGGAGCTGACCAAAATGGTGCTGGTGCCGCATGGCATCCGTATGCCCGCGGGCAAGGTCGTATCCAGCACAAGCCTGCACCAGGAAGACCCGGTCCCGCGTCCTTTCGTGGTCAAACCGGTGAACGAGGGTTCTTCGGTGGGCGTCGCGATCGTCACCGAAGATGGCAATTACGGAAACCCGATCGGACGTGATGTCGAGGGGCCATGGCAGCACTTCGATACCCTTCTTGCCGAGCCCTTCATCAAGGGGCGCGAACTGACCGTTGCTGTCATGGGCGGCGAGCCGCTTGCCGTCACCGAGCTCAAGCCCAAGGCGGGCTTTTACGACTATGACGCCAAGTACACCGACGGCCTGACACAGCACGTCTGCCCTGCTGAAATTCCCTATGAGATCGCAACCTCGATGATGGACATGGCGGCCCGGGCGCACGACTTGCTCGGCTGCAAGGGCGCATCCCGGTCCGACTTTCGGTGGGACGACGAGCTCGGCGAAGCCGGCATCTACCTCCTCGAGGTCAACACCCAGCCGGGCATGACTCCCCTCAGCCTGGTGCCGGAGCAGGCGAAGCTAAAGGGTATTGCATACGGAGAGCTCGTCGAGCGGTTGATCGCGGAGGCGCTGCAATGAGTGCTTCCCACGTCCGTCGCGGCGGCTCGGGCCGTGCGAATGCAAAGAAGCCGTCCAAGGTCGCTGTCCCGAAGAAGTTTGCGAAGCGGCTGCCGGTTGACCAGGCTCGGGCAAACAAGGCCGCCGGCCTCGTCTTCGGCGCCTTCGTTCTAGCGATCGGGATCGTCGTATTGGTGGCGCTCGACATTCCGGCCAAGGCCGAGCGTGCCGCCGGCACAGCGATCGGGGAAGCCGGGTTCAAGATCAGCGGCTATCAAATCGTCGGCATCAATCACATGAACCGCGCCCTGGTGGACGAGGTGGTGAATGACGAGCTTCGCCGCGCTGCCGATGACGCTGGCTCCGCCAAGGCGCCGCAGGCTCTCGTTAGCGTCGCTGATATCCGCCGGCGCCTCATGAACTTCGGCTGGGTGAAGGATGCGCGCGTATCGCGCCGGCTTCCCGACACGCTAGTCATCGACATCGTCGAGCGCACCCCCGCTGCACTCTGGCAGAATGAAGGCCGTCTTGCGCTCATCGACAGTGAGGGTGTCGTTCTCGATCGCGTGCAGGTCGACAAGATGCCCGACCTTCCGCTGCTGATCGGCCCTGGCGCCAACGCGCAGGAACAGCAGATCGGCCGCCTCATGGCCGCTGTGCCGACGCTCAAGCCCCAGCTTGCTTCGGCAGGCTGGGTGGGGGGGCGCCGCTGGGATCTCAACTTCCAGTCCGGAGAGACGGTCGCGCTGCCGGAGGGTGAGGAATCGGCGAAGGCGGCTCTGATGAAGTTCGCAAGGCTCGACAAGCAGTCCGGCCTCCTCGGTCGCGGCATCCTTCGCTTCGATCTTCGCGTCCCCGGCAAGATGATCGTGCGCCTTCCTCGCGCTCCCGGCGAGCCGATTGCGCCACTGCCGAAAGAGGAGGGCTAGTGGCACAAGCTGCCGACCAGCCCCTGATTGCCGTCCTCGATATCGGCTCCTCAAAGGTGAGCGCGATGATCGCTCGGCAGGATGACGCGGGCCGCGTGACAGTCCTTGGCACCGGCCAGCGTGAAAGCCGCGGCGTCAAGCGCGGCTTTATCACCGACATGGCTGCAAGCGAGTTCGCAGTGCGTGAGGCGGTCGAGCTTGCCGAGCGCATGTCGGGGCTGACTGTCGAGGACGTCTGGGCGAGTTACGGCGCCGGAGGCCTCGTCAGCGATGTCGCCAATGTCGAGGTCGAGCTCGGCGGCCACCCGATCGAACAGGCGGATCTCGATCAGCTGATGCGCGCCGGCAAGGAGGCGATCGACAAGAACGGCCAGGTCGTCCTCCACGCCCATCCCGCGCTCTACACGATCGACCGAGCGCACGGCGTGCAGCAACCGATCGGCCTCCACGCCAACCGCCTCGGCGTAGACATTCATGTAATAGCGGCCGAGCCGTCACCGCTGCGCAATGTCGACACCGTGATCCGCCAGGCTCACCTCGGCGTCAAAGCGATTGTCGCCTCGCCGGTCGCTGCCGCACTCTCCTGCCTTAGCGAAGAGGAGCGGGAGCTCGGTGTCGCATTGGTGGAGATGGGCGCCGAAGTGACGAACGTCTCGGTCCATTTCGGCGGCATGCTCGTGGGGCTGAGATCGATCCCGCTTGGCGCGCGCGACATTACCAACGACATCGCCGCCGCCTTCGCGGTGCAGCGGCGCGATGCCGAGCGTCTCAAGTGCTTCTATGGAAGCGCGATGACGAGCCCGCGCGACAATCATGAAATGATCGAGGCCGCGCAGATTGGCGCGGAGCAGGGTGCCGAACCCATGAAGATGACCCGCGCGCAGTTGATGATGGTCATCCGCCAACGGGTCGAGGAGCTGACCAACGAGATCGAGGCATCGCTGAAGGGCCTCGGGTTCACCGGCCCTGTCGGGCGACAGGTCGTCCTCACCGGTGGCGGCGCCGAGCTCAAGAATGTCGCCGACTACATGCAAGGCGTGCTCGGCAGAGCCGTTCGCGTCGGCCGCCCAAAACAGATTACCGGCCTTCCTGATGCACATAGCGGCCCCGCCTTTTCGACCCTTGTCGGGCTGACCATGCTTGCAGCGAGCGGCCGGGGCGACATTCGGGATATCGCAGGACCCGTCGTCCGCCAATCGAGGAACAAGGGGGTATTCGGCCGGCTGATCGATGCGATGAAGGGCGGGTACTGAAACTTTCGGGGGGAAGGCTCAACATGGCAAGCGCGGCAATCGGCCGAACTGCTCGGACGTCGGCAAACCTGCTCGTTCTGCTCCTCGGATGCGCGATTTTCCTCAACTACGTGGACCGCGGAGCGCTGCCGACAGCGGCGCCGGTGCTCAAGGGCGAGTTGAAGCTTTCCAACGAAGCCTATGGTTTCGCGGTCTCGGCTTTCTTCTGGGTCTATGCACCGATCCAGCTCTTCGCTGGTTGGCTTTGTGACCGATTCTCCGTCTACAAGCTGCTTGCGACCGGAATTGTCATCTGGGCGGCAAGCACGCTGGCAATGGGATTCGTCGGCGGTTTCGCCTCCCTGTTCGTGCTGCGGATCATGCTCGGCGTCGGCGAAAGCCTCGCATTTCCGGGAAGCTCCAAGATTATCGCTCGGCACGTACCTGCGGATCGGCGAGGTATTGCCAATGCAGCCCTTGCGATGGGCATCGCCTGGGGACCCGCAGTGGGAACGCTCGCCGGCGGCCTGATGGTCGCGCAGTGGGGTTGGCGGGCAATGTTTCTTGTCTTCGGAGCCGTTACCCTTCTCTGGCTTTTGCCGTGGACCAAGGCCGTTCGCGGCCTTGTCGATGGCGACGGCGCTGAAGAGGGGCCGCGCGTTGCCGCCGCTGCGCTGCTGCGGAAATGGCCCTTGTGGTCGATGTCGATCGTCCACTGCCTCGGCAATTACTGCTTCTATTTTCTGCTCGCCTGGCTGCCCCTTTTCCTGACAAAGTCGCGCGGTTTCTCCATCACGCAAATGACTTTGCTGGCCTCGCTCGGATACGCCGTGCAGGGTCTCTGTGCCTTCGCCTACGGCCATTTCTCGGATCGATGGACGCGTTCGGGGCGCTCGGAAGCGGCCTGCCGCCGCTGGATGATGGTCGCCAGCCAATCGCTCGCTGCCGTCGCGATCCTCGGCCTTGCCTTCGCTCATTCCGCAACGTCGATCGGCTTGCTCCTCTGCCTTGCCGGAGCTGCGTCGGCCTCGCTGTCCATGAATCTCTATGCAATTGCCCAGATGTTCGCTGGTCCAAGAGCGTCGGGGACCTGGGTCGGCTTCCAGAACTCACTTGGGAACCTCTCCGGCATCTTCGGGCCGATCGTTACCGGAATCATCGTCGATCGCGCCGGATACGAAAGCGCCTTTTACCTGACCGCAGCAGTCGCGGCGTTCGGCGCAATCTGGTGGGCCTTCGGGGTGCCGAAGATCCGGCAGGTTCAGCTCGACTGATCCTGTCATTTCGCTGTCACGGATTCTTTGTTACGGCGACAGCATCGTCGCGACCGAGTCCGACGCGTCGACGGACCAGTAATCAGCCCGCCAATCGGCTCATCGAGACCGGCGCCGGTCCCGCCGGCCGGCACATCATCGATGGTGAGAGCACAATGCCATTCATCACGACCGCAGACGGTACCGAGATTTTCTACAAGGACTGGGGACCGAAGACAGCGCAACCGATCGTCTTCCATCACGGCTGGCCGTTGAGCTCTGACGATTGGGACGCCCAGATGATGTTCTTCCTGAACGAGGGCTTCCGAGTGATCGCGCATGACCGCAGAGGTCACGGCCGCTCGAGCCAGACGGACGCTGGCAATGAAATGGACACCTATGCAGCGGACGTTGCGGAGCTGGTCACGAAGCTTGGGCTCACCAATGCCATTCACGTCGGCCACTCGACCGGTGGCGGCGAAGTGACCCGTTATGTCGCGCGGCACGGGCAGGGCCGCGTCGCAAAAGCAGTGCTGCTCGATGCCGTGCCGCCAGTGATGGTCAAGAAGGATTCAAACCCGGGCGGAACTCCGATCGAAGTCTTCGACGGTTACCGCGCGGCCTTGGCCAAAAATCGCGCCGAGCTGTACTTCGATATTCCTTCGGGTCCGTTCTACAACTTCAACCGGACCGGAGTGGCGCCGATTGAAGGACTGATCCGCAATTGGTGGCGGCAGGGCATGATGGGCAGCATCAAGGCCGGTTACGAATGCATCAAGGCCTTTTCCGAGACCGACTTCACCGAGGATTTGAGGGCCATCGAGGTGCCTGTTCTGGTCATCCATAGCGAGGACGATCAGATCGTTCCTTATGCGGATTCGGCGCCGCTTACCGTCCAGCTGCTGAAGAATGGCAGGCTGAAGACCTACAAGGAGTTGCCGCACGGATGTCATTCGACGCATCCGGAGCTCATCAATGCGGATTTGCTTGGTTTCATTCGCGGCGAGGACATCGGCCAGCCGGCCGAGGCTTCACCGGCAATCATCGCCGAGCCGATCCCGGTTGCGTGAATCACCGGATGCCGGGCCGTCGCCACGGCGGCCCGGCATCTCAAGCCTTGCGGAGCGTGACCTGTCATGACCGATCCTCGCGGAGAAACCTATGCAACGCGCGGGGACCAGATGTTCCTGCGCTTCAGCGACGCCGAAATCGAGCGACTCGCCCGATTCGGGGAGCCGCGCCGCTACAATGCTGGCGACATGCTCGTGCGCGTCGGCGAGGTGGGCCCCGGGCTGATGCTGATCCTCTCGGGGCGGGTCGAGGTCACCCGTCCCGATAGCCATCAGTCGTTGCACATCGTGACACACGAGCGCGGCAACTTCATGGGCGAGCTCGCCCAGCTCTCGGGCCGTCCCTATCTCGTCGACGAGCTCGCACTCACCGACGTTGAGGCCGTGGCAATCCCCGCCGCCAAGCTGCGGGCACTTCTGGTAGCTGAGGCCGATCTTGGTGAACGCCTCATGCGAGCACTCATCCTTCGCCGCGTCGGGCTGATCGAATCCGGCGCTGGGCCCATCGTCATCGGTGACGAAGCCGACGCGGACGTGCTTCGCCTCACGAATTTCCTGCGGCGCAACGGGCACCCCTACAAGACCCTCGATCCGGCGAGCGACAGTTGCGCGCAGACCTTGGTCGAGCACTTCAGTGTCGAGCCCGAGGAACTCCCCATTGTCCTCTGTCCGACCGGCGCTCTTCTGCGTAACCCCGCGGAGGAACAGCTCGCCCGCTGCGTCGGGCTGGTTGGACCGATCGATAGCAAGAAGCTCTACGATGTCGTTGTCATCGGCGCTGGGCCGGCTGGACTTGCGACGTCGGTCTATGCCGCGTCGGAGGGCCTGTCCGTGCTCACCGTCGACTGCCGCTCCTTCGGCGGGCAGGCAGGCGCCTCGGCTCGGATCGAGAACTATCTTGGCTTCCCGACGGGTATTTCCGGCATGGCGCTCATGGGCCGCGCATTTAGCCAGGCCCAGAAGTTCGGTGTCGAGGTCGCCATCCCGGACGAAGCCGTGAGCCTCGAATGTGGCAACGACCCGTGCCGCGTCGTCCTCAAGACCGGCGAGCGCATCCAGGCACGCACCGTCGTCATCGCCTCGGGAGCGCGTTACCGCCGCCTAGACGTAGACCGGCTCGAGCAATTCGAGGGTTCATCAGTTCATTACTGGGCTTCGCCCCTTGAAGCTGAACTTTGCGCAGGCGAGGAGGTGGCACTCGTCGGCGGAGGCAATTCTGCGGGGCAGGCGACGGTATATCTGGCGAGTCGCGCTCGCCGAGTCACGCTGATCGCGCGTCGGCCGCTCAAGCAGACCATGTCCCAATATCTCATCGAGCGTATCGAGGCCCAGGCCAACATCGACGTGGTCGTCGGCTGCGAGATTGCATCACTCGATGGATCCGGCGACCAGCTCCACGGCGTCAGCTGGCGCGACCGCGGCAGCGGTAAGCAGGCGCGCCGGGCCGTGCGCTATCTTTTCTCCTTCATCGGCGCCGAGCCCAACACCGACTGGCTGGCCTCATCAGGGCTCAAGCTTGACGATCGCGGTTTCGTCCTCGCGGGCGACGAAGCCGGCGATGACAGGCTGCCTCTCGAAACCAGCCGGCATGGGGTATTCGCCGTCGGCGACGTCCGATCGAGCTCCGTAAAGCGAGTCGCCGCGTCGGTCGGCGATGGTGCACAGGTCGTAGCCGCGATCCATAAATATCTGGCAACCAGGGATCAGGAGTCAGCCGGCGGACGGCGGCCGCTCATTGCCGAAATTCCCGTTTCGGTGGGCGCGTGACACTCAGTGACATTCCCTAAACGACGTCGGGCGTTTCTTTGTGGTAGAATCGGGTTCGGGACTTGAACGCCATCAATTTGCACAGTCGGGTCTCCAACGAACGGCTCGGGGTCTTCCGGGCCGTTTGCCTATTGAATGATCGATGAGATCAGAAGACTGAAGAAGCCTCGTGTCGAGGCGCACCCCGCTCACGATGGCGCTTCTGGAAGCCGCGCCTGTGGATAAGTGAGTCTTTCGGGCGACACTCATCCCCACTTTTTTGGGGCGCGTTAACTTTTTCCCTTGGCTTGCGACTCGCAATGATTCAAAGATTCATCGTGAAGGCTCAACGCGTTGCAGTGCTTGGGGGAGGTTAAGGGACATGAGCATC